>Ga0209577_10000051_pt1 | contig 99465 bp, 90 predicted proteins | sample GraSoiAngelo_109_FD_185874 | JGI IMG/M metagenome (GOLD analysis project Ga0209577, IMG submission 185874) | Grasslands soil microbial communities from the Angelo Coastal Reserve, California, USA - 14_0903_12_20cm (SPAdes) (version 2) | ecosystem: Environmental > Terrestrial > Soil > Grasslands... | reverse complement strand
CGCCGCGCGGATGCGCGCATAGTGGAAAGTCACCGCATCCGTCCAGTCGAGGATTGCCAAGCGCGCGAGGTAAGCCTCGACGAGCTTCACGAGCTCCGGCCGAGCGGCCCTTTCCGCCCCGAAGCGCAGCTCCGCCGCAGTGACGACCGAGACACATAGCTCCGAAGCGTAGTGCTCGAAGCGCTCGGCTACGGAAGCGGGCCTGCGGCGAATGACGTAGCTCGAGATATCCGTATCGAGCATGAGAAGTGTCATGCCGCGAGCCCCTGCGGAGACATCCGGGTCTTACAGCGGCTCGCGCGACTGCGGGGGTGAGTCTCCGCGCGGCGCAAGGAAGTCCTCTGAGACCGCCGTGTCGAGCTCGAAAAAGGAAGCCCAGTCGCGTCTCACCGGCGAGAGCACGATGGCATCGCCCCGGCGGCTCACCTGCACTTCCTTCACGTCTTGCGGAAAGGCAAGGTCCTGCGGTAGCCGTACGGCCTGATTGCGACCGTTGCGGAAGATCGCCGCACGTCGCGGCGCGGCAGCGTCAGCCGCCCTCGTCACGGTCTTCTGCGATGACCTGGAAGCGCTGCGCTTACGCGCACGATGACGCGCGTTCACCATCCACCTCCGGCGGCAACCAGTCTATCTAGCATACGCAGAAGCATATGCTAAGCATATGCCTGTGTCAATGCCCTGCCGAGCGCCGCTCAGCCCCGCCCTGAGCTCGAGGTCAATCGCCTTGCCCGCGCTCCCCGCCGTGCCACCCTTCGGGACGTAGGAGTCGCAGGTTCAAATCCTGTCACCCATCAATCAGGAAGGGGGCACAATTAGGGTTATTTCCAGATGATGCGCTTTGGGTGTCACTCTCATGGGCACTTGAGTGTCAGGTTGGGTGTCAGCATCCCAACATCCGGGATTCGGTGACCTAAGGCACAGAGCACGCTGGAAGTCCGCAGCCTCGAGGGAGACCTGCAACTCAGCCATGAGCTTCGACTAAATGCCCAGCGCGCGCGCGCCGCCAGAATCCATCGCATGGAATCGATGCCCCGCCGTCAAAAAGTGGGTACGTTCGATATCGAGCGCCAGGCCGGTCAGGGTCCCTGCGTCCTGAACGCGTACTGGCACTATTCGCAGCCGGCAAAACGGCAAGCAACGGATTCAGCATCCGCTGCTCGCACCGGCGAAGAGATGGTTCTTGCGGCCGAGGACAATTGCCCGCGGTACGCGGTCTGCCGCGTTGTTGTCGAGCTCGGCGCGTCCATTATCGCGATAGCGCAGATCCGACTTGGAATCAACCAATCCGAGCACTCGCGTCGAATTGTGCGGATAAGGCGTTCGCGATTGAATTATTCCGCATGGTCCTAAACAAACGAAGGGACGGCCTCGGCCGTCCCTTCGTCCGTCACTCACGGAGGACCGCCCCCGGGTTTACGAGTGGACTAAGGCTGGAAGTGCAAGATGCCCCCGGTATTTCCGGTTATTGGATCCAGCGTATCTCCGGTCCAGAGGTCACAGTTGTGGTTGGCTGACCATTGCGCAAGGGTGAACGTGGACAAACTGGGTACGTTCTCCGATAAGACGGCAGCCGCGTTGGCTGCTTCGGAATATTGCGGCCAAGGCGAGTTTCCGGTCCCGTTCGGATTGCCGGTACTCGCGAAGTGGGTCCAGGCTGCGACGAGTTCGTCGGAGAGCGCCGTCTCTTGCGCGGTCAAAGTCGCGGGGTGGTTTACTCCCAGAACGCCACCGTGCCAGTTCGGGAACAGGAACTGGATGTCGATCGTGTGCGCTGCCAAGGGTTTGAACCCAGGCAGGGGCGGGAAGTAATACGGCGCATTCTGGTCATTGAATTCATACTCATAGACCGGCACCCATTTGGCCCACAATCGATCGACCTGGACATTCCGGCACGCTCCCGGATGCGTGCCGACCAGATCAAAGACCTCTTGCGGGGCGAGGTTCATGAAGTTGGGTGGGTATTTCGCCAGAACTTTGGCAACCGTGTCCGCGGGGTAATTCGGGCCGCCCGAATATTCGGCGCCACTGTAGGTAGCCGTGACGTTGCTCACATACTGCGTTTCCGTTATCGGCGCGTGCGGATTGGCGAAGTATTCCGTGATACTGATGCCAAAAGTCGACTCGTCCTGAACGTTCCCGCCCATGATCGGCATCCGGTTGAACTGGCCGGTCCTCCAGGCCGTGATCGGCGTGATAGGCATGATGGTGCCGTCCAGCATCGGGCCAGTCACGTACGGACCGGTCACATTCGGCGTTCCTTGGAGCTGCAGGATCTCCGCGGCTGACAGCGCACGCAGACACGCGGCGGCGCCGGGTGAGGCATCGGTCGGGCAGCCGGCGGCGCTCGCGAAAGCCATGCCGCGGGCCAATCCGATCGACCGGATGGTTATCCCTGACAAGGGTGAGCTTTCGTAGATCGCTCGGTTGAACAGCCCGGCGCTGAGCGGCGAGATCTGGTTAACGCCGGTGTCTTGCGCACCCGCAGATTGGCCGCCGAGGGCAACCCTGCTGGGGTCACCGCCAAAGGCGGCAGCATTGCGCTTCACCCATTGCAGCACGGCCTGCTGGTCCATGATGCCATAGTTGTCGTAGAGATGGCCTTCCGAATCCAACGCTGGATGCGCTAAAAAGCCGAAGAGGCCCAAGCGGTAGTTGAGCGTGACGACCACCGTGGGGGTCCCCAGTGGTCCGCCCGTGGCGAGCTTGCTCCCGTCGTAGTCGTTGGATTCGCCGTCAACATTTCCTCCGCCGTGGATCCAGACCAGGACCGCGTTTCCCCTCTCCTCGCCTCCAAGTCGCGTCGTGAACACGTTCAAATAGAGGCAGTCCTCGTTGATGTTCGGCGGACCCGCAAACACCCCAAGTTCAGTAACCTGCGCGCAGGTGTTCGCAAATTTCGTCGCCTTTAGCGGTTCGCGCCAATGTGCGACGGGCTGCGGCGGCATCCAACGCAGCGCGCCGACCGGGGGAGCCGCATACGGGATGCCTAAGAACTCGTATACCCCGTCCCGCACGAATCCACGAACAGGACCCTCGGAAGTCTGAACGACCGGTCCATCAGCCCGCTCATCCCCTTCCTGGGCCGTCGCGGAAGTCGAAAGCACGCCCGCTGCAAGCACTGAGCCGAGCAGAAGCGCTCGGGTCATGGCTCTTCGAGGCGCGCGTGAAGCGAAGGCATTGTTTTGATGGTTCTTCATAGTGTCTCTCCTGGAAGTTGCTCTCTTTTAACCCCTGCATGACAAAAGCTTCGAGAGACGACATTGCTCGATCGAGCAGGCGCTCATTGATCGTCCTGGCCTGAACCGTCCTCGACGTGTTCATCGATCCATTTCATGATCACGTCAGCCACCTGCAGGTTGTTCTTGTCCTGCATGAACATGTGACTGTTGCCGAACAACCCGACGCTTGGGAGGGCGATGAAGGTCATGTCGCCGCCTGCAGCGTTGATCCGTTGCACTTCGGTCGCGCAGGCCCCCGAGGGCTGAGGTGACAAAAAGTGGTCGCCGACCACGATGAGGATCGGCACTTTCGCAAGTGTTGCGATTTCGCCGGCGGTCAGATTGGAGAAGCAGCCGGTCTCGAGCTGGATGATGCCGCGTATTCCAGGCAAGCCCTTCAGAACGGCCTGGGTCGGAAAGCCGCTGGACTGCGAATGACCGACCAGTATGGCGCCGCCCAGGTCTCGTGCGAGAGTGGCCATATTCTCGACAGTCGGGTTGTTCGTCGTGGGGCTGACGAACTCGCCAGTTAGACTCGGAACCTCGGTCAGGATCAGGTCAGGAATCACCTGTTTGTAAAGCTGGTCCACCTTATTGATGGGGAACTGCTCGTCGGGCCAGGCGACGCCGAAGCTAGGCCCGAATCGGAACACGCTCCACGCGAACTGCGCGGTGCCGATAAGGACGGCAGGCTGTGCGCTCAGCGGCCGCAAGCCTCCCTTCACATCGTTGTAGATCGTGGCGTTGAAACCTGACCGAGCGCGCCCGGATTGTTCGGCCAGATAGGTGGAGAAGCCGCGGCGCGTGAAATACTCGTACCAGCCCATACGGCCGTCGGGCGTAGTCTCCCATGTCTTGGAGCTCAGGCAGCAACCATGTACGAATACGATGGGCACGCGTCGACGGCTGTTCTCAGGGATCTGGAATTGCACGTACATCTGATCGACGGTCACGTCGCCGGACGAGAACTGACCCAACAGGCCTATCAGGTTCCAGCCGGCCGCATCGCTGAACATCTGCCGCCCGCCGACGAAGAAACTTCCCTGGGCCTTTAACACCAACGGTTCGGACGGCTGACGCACGTCACTGCGCGATTGTGCGGCGGCCACCGTACACAGCAGGGCGGCAGCTGCCATAGCCAGCCTCAGAGAAGCCCGCGCGACATGCCGGAAATGGGTGATCTTCATTGGAATTTCCCTCGCACAATTCACGTTAGTTGCGCTCGCGGCGGCGCTGTTGGGGGTGGGATCGGTGGAGACGGGCACCATGGCCGGACCGCTGCGTTTGTGAAGTCTTTAGGCATCAGCTGGCGGGCGTCTAGGAAGATCATCCGAATCCGTTGAACTAATCGCCCCGTCATACGCAGGAAACCGATCGGCAGCGCCAGCGCGATCTTGAGCGCGGGGCCACGTCGCTCATCGATCACCCGCCGCTCGGCGTTGGAGAAGTTGAAGAACGCTTCGATCTCAAAGCCGCTCAGATCGCGCGGCAGCGACCGCCGCCCCAGCCACGTCCACTGCCAGTCGTTCATGTTCCGGTCCTCCCGGCAGGGCCTCACAACAGCCCACCCCAAAAGGCGAACAGCAACTGCTTGACCTGTCTACGAAATCTCAGCCCGGTTGCTAGAATTATCGTGGAATCCTACCGGCACTTTTGGCCCGGAAATCAAGAGGACCCCTCGTAACAATCCGCGTGATGCGAGTCGTTGCCCGTCCCTTCCACGCACGGTGAATGAAGCCGCGAATATTTGCCGCGATTTTTCACTTTATTTTCTTCTCCCTTCGCAGCAGGCATACGCGTCGAGCGCGAATAGGCCCGGGTTTTGTGCTTAAATTATGTTTAGGGCAAGAATAGTAGTTCGCTGCGGGAGAGGCTCCGTGCAACACGGGTGCGTAGCCTTGGCCGTGGATAAGCACCACCGCCCGATCGAAATCAGTACATTTCGATGGTCCAGCGGAGGAGAGACCGCATGGGCCGGTTTCCCCATTGAATCCCACGTTCTCGGGCCGCGCGGGCAGTTAGGTGAGTTCGGGATAGACCATGCGCTGCTGGGACTCTGCGTGGGCGGCGTGGGAAAGATACAGATCCGCGACTGGAAAGCCGTGCGGCGCGTAACTTCACTGCCCGGCCGATTTTCCCTGCTCGGCCAGGGTTTCGAACAGAAGCCTGTCGCTTGGTCCGGCACACGGGAAATGCTTTTCGTTGCAATCGGCGCCGAGCAGCTGGAACGGTTCATGAGCCAAGACCCGGACTTGGCCTGCCTTAATGTCGAACCCCAGTACGCCGTCTCCGATCCACACGTTGTCGCGCTCGTCCTCAATATGCGGGACGAAATACAAGCGGGCTGCCCCACCGGGCAACTCTATGGCGAGGCCCTTTCGGTGGCAGTGACCGCGCGCTTGCGAACGCGGTATTCGCGTGACACAACGCCGGTGCGCCGTTACGGGCTGGCCCTGTCGCCCATGCAGGTCAGGCGTGTACGCGAATATATCCAAACGAATCTTGCATCCAACATTGGCTTGGTCGAATTGGCCGACCAAGTGAATCTAAGTCCCCACTACTTTTCGATGCTGTTCAAGCATGCCCTCGGCGTCCCGCCGCACCACTACGTGCTGCGAGAACGCATCCACGAAGCTCAACGACAGCTTGCCGTTGGTCGAATATCCATTTCCGAACTGGCCCTCAACCTCGGTTTCTCGGACCAGAGTCACTTCTCACAAGCGTTCCGAAAGATGACGGGCACGACGCCCAAGCGGTATCAAAGCACCTGCTAAGTCCGGCGCGTGCTGCGCATCAGATCGAGATTACCGATCGGCTTGCCTGCGCGCTCGAGCGCCGCGCGGATGCGCGCGTCGTGGAAAGTCACCGCATCCGTCCAGTCGAGGATTGCCAGGCGCGCGCGGCCTTTTCCGCCCCGAAGTGCAGCTCCGCCGCTGTGACGACCGAGACACATAGCTCCGAAGCGTAATGCCCGAAGCGCTCGGCTACTGAAGCGGGCCTGCGGCGAATATCCGTATCGAGCATGAGAAGTGCCGTGGCGCGGGCCCCTGCGGCGACGTCCGGGTCTTAGAGCGGCTCGCGTGACTGCGGTGGTGAGTCCCCGCGCGGCGCAAGGAAGTCGTCCGGGACCGCCGTGTCGAGCTCGAAAAAGGAAGCCCAATCGCGTCTCACCGGCGAGAGCACGATGGCATCGCCCCGGCGGCTCACCTGCACTTCCTTCACGTCCTGCGGAAAGGCAAGGTCTTGCGGCAGCCGTACGGCTTGATTGCGACCGTTGCGGAAGATCGCCGCACGTCGCGGCGCAGCAGGGTGAGCCGCCCTCGCCGCAGTCTTGTGCGATGACACGGAAGCGCTGCGCTTGCGCGCACGATGACGACGCGCGTTCACCGTCCACCTCCAGTCGCAACCAGCCTATCTAGGCATAGGCTAAGCACATGCTGACGTCAATGCCCCGGCGAGCGCCGCTCAGCCCCGCCAGCTCGAGGCCGATCGCCTTAGCGTCGCGCTCGTCGCTGTGCCATCCTGGGACTTAGGAGTCGCAGGTTCAAACCCTGTCACCCCGACCATTGAAATCATTCAGGATTTTTGTTCCGATCTCGTATTGGGGTCCAGTCGATTCAGCAGCTGGGGTCCAGTTGGGGTCCACTCTGGCGCGCGCGCGAAACCAAACTAGAAGCAGATGCTGACGTGATCACGCGCCACAACAATAGGACGAAACGATGAGTATCACGGATGCTGGTCACCGCAGGACCGTGCCCGCAAACTGCTCGAGCGCCCTGACGGCGTGTCGACACGGCCAAGCTCGGATCTGAAGGCATGCGTCGGCGAAAGCGGCTTCGGTTAGCCATCGATGCACAGCTCGGCCTCGCTTGGTACACGCACGAGGGCTGGAAGCGTTTGTGCGAGCTCGCCGATGATCGCGACACGCTCGATGACACGTTCGAGGACTGGGAGCGCGGAGCCCTCGCCGCGGTCCGTGACCTTGAATCTGCCGGCCAACAAATCCGCAAGGTACCCATCGACGTCGACGCCCTCGTCGCGTGGTGCCGCGGGCGGCGCTGCCGCATCGACAGCGCTGCGCGCGCCGAGTACGTCACGTACCTGTTGCAGCAGGGCAAACGCCGATAGCCGCAGAAACTCCAGCGCGCGCTCTGCCGCGGACAGCCAGTGTTACACGCCCCTTTGCCAGATGGCACGCGAGGTAGCGACCATGTCAAACGCCGATTGTCGGGACGGTCTCCCGGAGAACTGAGGCTCTCGGCGATCACATGGGTCGAGATCCGCTACCGCATCGAGGCCGCGACGTGTCAATTGCTCGCAAGGAGACGCTCGAAGATTTCCTGGCGTTGTTTCAGGTCGATGATTTTCCGGCCACCGCCGCGGATGACTACGCCGAGATACGCGTTGCCCTCGAGCGCAAGGGAACGAAGATCGGCAGCTACGATCTGCTTATTGCCGCACACGCTCGGCACATCAACGCAACACTCGTTACCGGCAATGAGCGCGAATTCGGGCGCGTCCAAGGACTATCGGTTCAAAATTGGCTGAAACCCTAGCCTTGGTTTGAACGCTCACAAGGACTGTTTGAGCGCTCGGATGAATTCAAACGCCTCATTGATTTGCGTGCGTCGGGATTCCGCGCGCTGTTTGTCAGATGCTGTGCCAGTCGGGGCGGACAAGGGAGCGGTAGCTCGAATCAGCGTGCCATTCTTATCGGATTGAAGGTCGAATCGTCCGCCTAGCTCGATGATTCTTTCACGCATGCTCCTAAGTCCTACCCCGCTGCCGCTACCGCTCGACTTAAATCGCTCTAGTATTTCCGGCGGTATGCCTTGCCCGTAGTCTTTCACCTGAAGCCTGATCTCGTGGGTACTAAGCTCCACTTCAATCTCTGCTGACTGGCTGTGAGAGTAGCGATGAATGTTCGTCAGGCTTTCCTGCAGGATGCGGAACAACGCAAGCTGCAGCGCATCCGGCAACCGCTCCAGCTCATGCGGAATGTTGACGTTCACTTGAATCCCGCTTCGTTCGGAAAAACCCTCCACATACCACTTGGCTGCGGAAGAAAATCCAACCTCATCGAGAAACGGAGGATACAGCAAGTGGGAGAGGGTCCGTGTTTCCGTCAAACACTGGTCGAGAGTGTCCACCAAACGTGAGAAACTTTGCCTCTCCTCTTCCGGCGCATCAGCCCTCCTCAGCGACTCGACACTCATTTTCGCGTGCGCGAGGTACTGGCCGAGACTGTCATGCAACTCGCGTGAGATTCTCCGCCTCTCGTCATCTTGCGCGTGCATTAAGTGCACGGACAATTCCTGCAATTGCGCGGATTGAACCAGTACCTCGGAGGTGCGCCTCTCAAGCTCCGCGGTGCGTTCCTTCACGCGGGTTTCGAGGTTGCTGTTAGCTTGCTGCAATGCCACTTCCGCTTTTCGTTGCTCGGAGATATCGGTGTTGGTGCCAAACCAGCGGTCCACTCTGCCATTGGAATCGAACGTAGGTAATGCGCGAGTCAGGAATGGCCGAAATGCGCCGTCTGCGCCGCGCACACGACACACCATCTCAAAAGGCTTTCCAGTGGCGATGGACTCGCGCCAGCGCTCCATTACGTCAGGCAGACTCTCAGGGTCATGCACCGATCGCCATCCCCAGCCTAGCATTTGCTCAAGCGTCGTACCCGTATACTCGTACCAGCGCTGGTTGTACCAAAACCTCGCTCCTGTGGGGTCTGCTATCCACACTAGCTGCGGGAGGGCGTTGCAAAGCACTCGTAGGTCTTTGATCTCGCGCTTGCGTTCGGTGATGTCTTCGACGGCCAGGAGAATCATCGGCCGATCGCCGTGGATATCGGTAATTCGCCGCGCGTTGAGCAACATCGTTTTCATCCCCAATCGGGGGAGTTCATGTTCGACCTCAAAGTCGGAAAACGGAGCATCTTTCGAGACCACTTCCTGCAAGGCCGTTCGCAGCTTCGGTATGTCCCACTGGTGGTTGCCCAGGTCGTAAAGCATCTTTCCTTCCGTTTCCCAGCGGTTCACGGAAAAGGTCTTCAAGAACGAAACGTTGACATACCGCACCTTCAAATCTTCCGTCAGAACGACGAGCGGTTCGCGAATCGTGTCAACAATGTCCTCCATGAACTCTTTGGATTTCTGGAGGCGCTCATTCAGCTGCTTCATTGCAAAGGAATCGGTTTTGCCACTCGCGCCCGCGCTGTCTTGCGTGTCAGTCGCCTTGCGATTGGACGAAGAGGGCCGCGTGCGCCGGCTGCCACTTTGCTCGCGCGTCCGAGGATGATTTTGGCTCTTCGATTGCCGGGAGGGGGGATTGTTCGAGTCAATCACCATCAAAGAACCCTTCGGCAGGCCAATTTCGCTTATACCACAAAAGGCGTTGAAATTATGTCGTCTAAAGCAGGACGCCTGGGCAGCGGCGACACGCCCGATGCTCGCACGCGGCTCGATTCCAGTCATGCAAGGCATGGACATATCCATGACGATGAGATGCGGAGTAAGGGAGCGATTGTTCTTAAGGCTTTCGAAGCCATCCACGGCTTGGTCAGCAACGCGTCGGATCGACCAATTTCAGTCCCTCGAATCGCAGGAAATCCCGGTCCGTCGAACAGAGCGTTGCGCCGGACTCGATGGCAAGTGCGGCCAGCGCCGCATCGGTCACCAACGGTCCGAGCACTTGCGCCCGCCTCACCTGCTCCACAAAGATCGACCAGAAGGACTCGCCTGGCGCAACGACCACTACGTGCGGCAGCGTCAGCCATTGCGACACGATGACGCAGGCGCGCTCGCCGGACAGCGGCACGCGAAAGGCGCGGGAGTTAGTGGCGATGCGCACAAAGGCGAGCAGCGTCTGCCAAGGCAGACCGATCTGCTCTCCGCCGTTGAATGCCTCAGTGAGCCAGTGCCGGCAACGCTCGTGAGCGGGCGAACTCGAGTCGTACGCATAGAGCAAGACATTCGCGTCGACGACGATCACCGATAGTCTGGCCCCTCGATCCGTTCGAGCAGCTCACCAATGTTGTCGAGCGAGAGCCCAGGGTGCAATCCCCCGAAATTGTGTGATTCGACCATGAATTGTTGCTTCGGTCTCGACAGACGCTTTTGCGCAAGACCAGCCCGCAAAGCCTCGTTGACCAGCGTCTTGAAAGGCCGGCCCGTTCGCCGTGCCTCGGCTCTCAGCCGCGCAGCGACGTCGTCTTCAATTGTCAGCGTGGTTCGCACATCATGATGCTAGTTATGCAGCATCATGATGTCAAGCAGACCACGCAACACGAGGTCCGCCGACCCTGCGCGCGCCGAGCGCCGCTCAGCCTGCCCTGAGCTCGCGGTCGATCGCCTTGCCGTCGCGCTCCTCGCTGTGCCACCCGGTACTCGTGGGCGGCTTGGTGAGGCTCCACGAGCCGCCGGGGCAGAACTGTGAAGCGTTCCGTGTCCATTTCTGGCGTCCGGTGGAGTATCGCGGCGCCAGAATCCTGAGGATCATGTCTTGATGAGGACACTGGTCTTGCTGCGGGACGCAGTTCTCAGAAGTCAGCCACGCTGCGTGATTAGATCAGCAAGAAAGATGTACGCGAGCGTCGCTCGGATGCCAACGACCGAACACATCCTGCTCGAGTCGGATTTCCGGCAAGTGCCGGCCCTTCGGGACGCGCGGACGGTCCATGCGCGAATCGAGTTCCGCAGCCGGCTTCGCAGACGCATTCTGCAGCTTGAGATCATCGACTACTACTATCTTTCCGTACGCTCGCACTCACGCTCCATCCTGCTCGAGTATGTTCTCGATCTGCGGTTCGTCGATGCGCCACGGCGGTTGAGGCACATCGCATGGCGATGGATCACCGTGTCACTATTAATAGCTCTGGCGCCAGGGATCGCTGCGCGGATCGACTCCTCAGCGACCCGTTGGTGGCAGGCCGATTGGCTTCCGGTGTGTGTCACCCTCATAGTGGTGTGGGCATTCGCCACGCTGGTGGCCGTATACAGGACGACTGAGACAGTGAGTCTGTTCAGTACCCACGGGGCAGCGAGATTGCTGGAATGCACCGGTGGCCTTGGAACCTTCTACGTTCTTCGGGGTTTCATGAAAAAGCTTGCGGCGCACATTCGGCTCGCGTCGGCGGCGCGCCGACGCACGAAAGCCGAGCACCTCCGCGACGAAATGCGCGAGCATCTCCGTCTCAAGGAAATCGGGGTGCTGTCTGCAGGAGAGTACGAGACGGCCAAGGTGCGCATCCTCGACTATCACTCTCCCGCCGCGCAACCACCTATCGCGCGTGCGTCAACGACGCTATAGGCAGACCATCCTGCGGCAGTAACTCTTCGATCCCGCTGGCAGGTTTGTCCTGCAACGGCTAAGGTACTGCGGCATTCATACCGAAGGGAGCTTCGCTGCATGGACATCGTCATTCCAAACGCTGCGTCGATCGGCGTATTTGCCGTGGCGGCGATCCTGCTGCTGCTGACGCCGGGTCCGGCCGTCCTCTACATCGTCGCGCGCAGCGTTGAGCAAGGGCGCATCGCCGGGCTGGCCTCGGTTTGCGGTATCACAACGGGAACACTCGTCCATGTGCTGGCAGCGGCGCTAGGGCTGTCGGCGCTGCTGGCTTCCTCAGCGCTCGCCTTCGCGGTCGTCAAATATGCGGGCGCCGGCTATCTGATCTATATCGGGGCGCGGCGGATACTCAGCCGGTCTGACAGGCCGGCCGCGCAGTTGGAACTGCCGCGGCGTAGCCTGGGGCGGCTCTATCGCGACGGTTTCGTGGTCAATCTGCTGAATCCGAAGACGGCGCTGTTTTTCCTGGCGTTCCTGCCGCAATTCGTCGATCCCTCGCGCGGCGCGGTGGCGTTCCAAATCGCCTTCCTCGGTCTGCTGTTCGCATTGATGGGCATGACGAGCGACGGCCTCTATGCGTTAGCCGCCGGCACGGCTGGGCGATGGATCAAGCGCAAAGGTCACTCCTTGCGCTCGGAACGTTACGTCACCGGCGGCGTTTTCATCGGCCTCGGCGTGACCGCCGCCTTGGTTGGCGACGGGAGGAAGTAGCCGTAGCGCTGAACGCTCGCTCAGCCGGCTACTCCTGCACGATCGCATACACGAGCGACCCACCGGGCAACAAGCGCGCGCCTGGCGTGAGCGTGGCGGGCAGCACCTGGTTGCGTCCCATGATATGCGCCACCGAGATCCCCTCCGCCAACAGGTAGTCGGCAATGATGCGGCGGTGGCACCGCCACCACAGGACTTCGGCACACATCACGGCACAACACTGACGCCGCGCCAGAGCTTCCAGCTCGTCGAGTCCAGCACGGAAGGCTTCGCTTGCGGCGTAATCTGCGTAATTGCGGAAAGACTCGTTCCGCCAGAGCGTGTTCGGCGATGGCGTCTGGTCTTGGCTGCGCTGGCGCCGGCCGCCAAGCGTACGCAGATGCCGGTACGTCATCCCGGCTTCGGCGAGCGATCCGGGTAGGATATCCGCGTTGAACTGAGGATTCGTCCGCGAGCGCGGAATCGAACGCACATCAACAACCGACTCGACCGCCACCTGCGCAAGCAAGGCCACGAATTCGGCGATCGTGCGCGTTGAATGGCCTATCGTGAAGACGGTCACAGGCACCCGCAAACGCTCACTCGATCTGCTGTCTGCGCGCCGAGCCTTTGTGCATCGCGATGTGCATTGTGCCACCAATGGCTTCGCGGGGCGGTGCCGCAGGACGCACAGATGAGTCTGGATGAGCCGGTTGCACTTGCAGAGTGATCCTCATTCCGGCCCCGGAATGGGCCTCCGGGTCTTCGACGAAGTCAAACTGGCGCCGCTGGTTCACGGGAATTGACGGCACGTGCGGGCAGCCGATAGCGTGCCGGACGGCAGCCGGACCGCCCTGCTGGCGGGTGCTCGCCGAGTCGACGATATGACACGAGATTGCTCATGACCTCTACCCACTCCAGCGCGCTTCGGCGCGTTGTCTGGTGCGCCTTCGCGCTGGCTCTGTTTGCCTCCGGCGCTGGAGCCCAGACACAGCCAGCGGCAGATCCTGCCCTGGAGCGGGCGCTCGGAGCGGAAATTGACCGGTTTTTGGAAGCCGATCGGGCCTCGCCACCTGCAGCCTGTCAGGTGCTTTTCGTCGGCTCGTCGAGCATAGTCAAATGGAGGGGCAGTCTCGCAGCCGACATGGCGCCGATGCCGGTGATCGACCGCGGCTTCGGCGGCTCGCACGTCGAGTATGTGAACCGCTGGTTCGACGAGATCGTCGCTCCCTATCGACCGCGCGCCATTGTCTTTTACGCGGGCGAGAACGACATAGACGCGGGAAAGTCGGTGACCAGAGTCGTCGCCGATTTCGACGCCTTCATGGCGCGTAAGACACAGGTGCTCGGCAGGACACCGGTCTATTTCATCTCGCTGAAGCCTTCGAAGTTGCGGTTTGCGCAATTTCCTCTTCAAAGCCAGGTCAACGGTGCGATACGAGCGCGCGCCGGCACGCGTTCCGATATACATTACATCGACGTGGTCTCCCCGATGCTCGAAAACGGCAATCCCAAGGATATCTTCGAGCCCGACGGGCTACACATGACAGCAGCGGGTTATCGGATCTGGACGCGGGCCGTTCGGGCGGCATTGGACCCGAACACCGAGGCTGACGAACGCAGATGCCGTCAGGCCAACCATCACTGAGCCGCCTGCCGCCTCCGGCTCATTTTCAGGGCAAGAGTCTCATGGCGCACAAAGCTCAACGCCCCAACCTCATTCCCCAATGCCAGGGAGAGTTGGGCAGCTCCGGTGAGCTCAGCCAGCGCAGTCCCGCCTTCTCGGCCCACGTGCGGCACTGCGCCGGTCGCGGGCGGATTTCAAGCGAAGGCCCGCGCGGTGTTTCGATGTCATGGCGCCAATGAATCACGCCGACAACGCCGCCGACGCGCACGACCCGATGGGCTTCGCGGAGCAAACCGATCGGATCTTCGATGTGCAGAATGTTGAACAGCATGACGAAGGTCGCTGAAGCATCGGGTCGCCCGCAGCCATCCGCTACGAAGTCCCGTGTTTCCACCACGACGCTGCGGACTCCTGCTTGTACCAGACGATCGATCGTCGCACGCACCATGGTCGGATCGATGTCCGACGCGTAGACGGTGCCGGAGACCCGGCGCGCCGCCGCAATGGTGAATGTGCCGTATCCGCAGCCAAACTCGACGACATCACCGGGCGAAACGCCACATCCGAGCGCCTCCAGGATGCCATCGGGCTCAAAGAATCCCTCCCACAGCTCGGGGGGCGGCATGTCGCTTTCCCGGCCCTTGGCCATCGGATCTCCCGAGAACCCCCGCCAGATTGCGCCCCGGGCAACTGCCCGCGCCACAGCGCCTGCCTCACCGGGATCGGTACGGGGAACGGAGACCCGCCGCGCAGCTGCTGCGTCCGCCCGGCGGGGCTTCGCCAAAGACCGCCGTCGTCCGGCCCTCGCTAGAGCAGCCCGTCCAGTCGGTCGAGGTCGTTGACGACGCGCCAGCGGCCGCCGCCCTTCTCGACCTTGACGCGCCAGGCTTCGAGGCGTGAGAGGTATTCGCGCGGATCGAAATTGTCGGAACGCAGCTTCGTCACGTTGAGCGCCACAACCTCGAAACCCTTGAAATCAAGCGGCATGTTGCGCACGTAACCCTTGTCCAGCTCTTCCTTCATGTCGGAGAAGATCAGAATCTCCTTGCGGCCGGGCTTCTTCTCGTTGAGAAACTCGATCGCCTGCAGCAGGCCGCCCGTGATGTCGGTATACGACGCGGCCTTCGACTCATCGACGAACTTCTGGACGCGGCTGGCGAACGCTCGCTTCTGCTGATTTGCGGTACTGGGGCGGTCGTCGAACGTCGCCTTCGCGATGATGTTCTTCTCCGTGAAGCTCGCCGTGTCAATCCGCGCAACGGCGAAGGAATCCAGCGGCTGTAACCGCGAGAGCGCGAACAGGATGATCTGCTCTGCCTTGCTCACCTGCCGGTTGTACGAACCCGAGGTGTCGACCAGCAGGTACACGCCCGTGTTGTGCGGCACCGTGGACGAGCAGGCGCTGAGCAGCAGTGCCGCGCCCACGAAGAGCCGCCAGTTCATGGCCGCACCTCCTGCAGCGATTCGTCCTCGATGGCCGGTGGCAGCGCATGCGCAGCCGCGAACCGCGCCTCGATCCACAGTGGCACGAACAACGGCAGGTCGTAGATCCGCTCCGCCAGCGTGCCGAGATGGCGCAAGCCGTTACCGAGAACGCGCAGGATGAGCGCGAGCGCCCGCAGCACCCCGATACCCATGAGGCCCAGGACGGTGCGCAGCGAGTGCACGAACGTCTCGAGCGGGATGGCGGCAAACACGAGCGCAAATGGCAGGATGAAGCCCATGCCCATCTGCGCCATCGTGGTGATCCACAGATGCGCGTTTACGAGCGCTCCCGTACTGTCGCTGCGGAGCAGCGCGTTGGTCGCCAGCTCGTCCTGCAACAGTACTTCGCGCATGTACGCGAGGCCCGCTTCGATACTCGCCATCAGCAGCAGGATCGCGAACGTAATCCCGATCATGCGCACGCGCATTTTGTCCGACAGAGCGCCGATCACGGGAAACAGCCGCGTGATGCGCAACGACTCCATGAGAAACAGACCCATGGAGATCTCGACCATGATGATGACGAGCGCTGCGATATCGGCCGTGCGGAACACGCCGATGAAGTTCGTACCGCCGACCATCTCCGCCATCGGCCGCGCGATCAGCGTGAAGTTAACCGCGGCTCCGGCGGTCGCCACCCCGAGCACCAGCATTGAGACGAAAAAGTGCACGAGCGATGAGGACGACAGCACCGACAGCGCGCGGTCCTCTCCGTGCACGATCGTCTCGTAGTCCTGCATGTGGCGGTCGATGACCAGCGAGCGCTCGATGACGCTCGCCACGCTCTTGTTCACGCGGCCAAGGGTCTCCTGGATCAGACGCCAGTCGGGCATCATTTTTCGCAGCAGCCCATGGCGCTCGCCGCTCGCCTTGCGGTAGTCGACCATGGCTTCGGCGTGCGCCTTGAGCATCGATTTGTGAATGTCTGCGAGGATCTCGGCGCCGGCATTGCGCGCATCGAGCTTGGCGATGACTTCGACGGCCTTCGCCCAACCCGGCGCCTCGGGCGGCACCTCCACCGCTTTCTCCTGATCCTCCTCGATGCGGATGATCGCCTCACTCAGGCGGCGGTGCATGTCCGGATAGTTCGACAGATCCTTGCGCGTGGTATCCGCAATGCGCGCAAACTCGCGTTCCACCATGCGCTCCTTGGCGTCGCGTCCCGCAGCGAGCAGCACCTCGCGATTGCGTGCGGCGAGACGCTCCTCAGCATGCGCGACCGAATGCGAGGCCAGGCGAAACCCGCGTGCCAGCGCGCTCGTGACCGCGTGGATCGCCTGGTGAGCGGTGTGCCGCGCGAGGTACAACGCGGCTATCAGCAGCACCAGCAGGATCGCTGCCGACAGCACCGGCCAGGGCGTAATCGTCAATAGGCTCGTCATGAACATGTGAATGCTCGCTTGGGTTTGCGCGAACGCGTGAAGACGGCGGATTCAGGCCGTCAGGTGCGGAAGCTCAGATTCGGTGCGGGCGATCGCCGCGATGAACGGATGACATCCAAGATGGCAACCCCGCTGTCATGGGAAAACCCTTTAGACCGGTGGCTTTGCGGCCCTTTCTTTCGAAAGGTGTGCCTTTGCTGAAACTGCGGTCAGGGTGCCGTACGAGGGTTCGGCTGTCTACGTATTACGTCACAACCGGTAGCGGGCATCTTATGTCACCAGGCGTTGCGCCAGGGATCGCGGCATCAGGGTACTGCGGCCTTTCCGCCACAGGTTAACGGCGGCGCAAGGCCGCGACCCTTACCGGGCGCCCGGAACCCTACAAGGAGCGGGCGACGTCGCTCCACACGACCACGGCGAGGTAAACCAGCAGCAGAGCAATCGGAGCTCCGATATCGAGTAGGAAGAATCCCATAGGTCACCATGCGGTCCCGTCGGGAGGCAGTGACTCTAGGCGCGGCGGACTGTGCGGACAGCCCTCTGTCGAGGTATCGCGCCTGCGAATTCAGGGGTCTGCGAGGTACGTATTTGGAGGGATGGCATGCCGCCTGAGGCAGCTTCGCGGACGCGCTTGAAGGCGTTCGTGCACAGCACCCCGTTGCATCTCGATCCGTGCTTTTCAAGATGCCCGGAGGCATTATCGTCGCCGGACAAACGAGCCGAGGCTCCTGGGTATGGAAGTGCGATCTGCACACGCAGGTACTCTCCTTATATGAGTGCTATTCCTGTCGCCGAGGGGGTTCCATGAGCGACCGGGGGCCGATCGTGTACATCGTCGACGACGACGAGGTGACACGCAGTTACTTCGACGCAGTGTTATCGACGGCGAATGTGCCCTGTTGCCGGGTCGAGTCGGCATCGGCCTTTCTCGATATGTACGATCCCGACCAACCCGGCTGCCTGCTGCTCGATGTCGAGATGCCCGGAATGACGGGTCCGGAGCTGCAACATGAGCTCAATCTGCGGGGCGCGATCATCCCGCTGATCTTCATCAGCAGTCATGCCGGGGTTCCGACGGCCGTCGACGCCATGTTGCACGGCGCGTTTGACTTCCTTCAGAAGCCGGTGTCCCACGAGATACTGCTGGCCCGCGTACGCAACGCTCTCGATTACGACGCCGGCAATCGCACCATACTGCACCAGCGCGATCAGATGACCAAACGGTTCGACGCGCTCACTGCGCGCGAGCGCGACGTGCTCGCGTTGCTCATCGCGGGGCATTCCAACAAGGTCATGGCGAGCGAATTGGGCTTGAGCGAGCGCACCGTCGAGGTCTATCGCGCACGTATCATGAAAAAGACCGCCGCACGGTCGCTCGCGCAGCTCGTGCGCATGGGGATGGAGATGCAGCTCGTGTCTTCGTCGCCGCAGCGTACCAAGGCGACGCGAGCCAACCGACAGCCCGGACCCCGATCCTGACGCCCTGCGCGTCCTGCGCACCGCAACCTGCGGGTCATGCTGAAGTCCATGCGCGACATTCCATGAATCCCACGCCGCTCGCCAGGCTCCTGATAGTGGATGATGAGAGCGCCCAGGTCATCGCCCTGTGCCACACCTTGGCCGCTGCGGGCTATGCGACGAGCGGAGCGGGTTCCGGCCCGGAAGCGCTCTGCGCCCTGCGCACCGCGGCGGCCGATCGTGCCGCCGCCTTCGACGTCCTGGTTACCGACCTCATGATGCCGGGTATGGACGGCATCGCGCTGCTGCGCGCGGCACAGGAGATTGACCCCGACCTGGTGGGCCTCCTGATGACCGGCCATGGCACGGTCGACACGGCAGTCGAGGCCATGAAGAGCGGCGCCCTCGACTACATTCTCAAGCCGTTCAACCTCAGGACGATCATACCGGTGCTGTCGCGCGCGCTGGCGGTGCGGCGCCTGCGCCTCGAGAACGCCGCGCTCCTGCAGCGGCTCGCGAATCGCACGACCGAGCTCGAGGCGGCCAATCGTGAGCTGCAGAGGGCCAACAAGGAGCTCGAAGCGTTCACATACTCGGTATCGCACGACTTGCGTCAGCCTCTCAACGGAATGATCGGCTTTGCCGGATTCCTGGTCAGCGAAAAGCCGGGGCCATTGAACGACAGGCAAAAGGAGTTCCTCGGCAACATTCACCGCGGCGGACAGCAACTGCTGCGTCTCACGGACGAGCTGCTGAACTTCTCGCGCCTGGGCCAGCAGCCGCTCGAGCGGGAGACGGTGAATGTCGGCACCATGGTCCGGGAGATTCTCCACCAATTGCGAGACGCAGAACCGCATCGTAACGTCGAGCTGCGCGTCAGCGCACTGCCGGATGCCCGGGCGGACTGCGCGCTCCTGCGGCAAGTGTTGGTCAATCTCCTGTCCAACGCGTTCAAATTCACCCGCCGCGTGGCCAATCCTCTGATCGAAGTCGATGGACGACAGCAAGCGGGCCAATGCACCTACACCATCCGCGACAACGGCGCCGGATTCGATATGCGCAACGCACAGCGTTTGTTCACGATCTTTCACAGATTGCACAGCGACCGGGACTTCGAGGGATACGGCGTCGGGCTCTCGATCGCACAGCGCATCGTCGAACGTCACGGGGGCCGAATCTGGGCCGAAGCCGCCGTCGGGCAGGGAGCTAATTTCACCTTCACGTTGCCAGCGGAGACCCTATGAAACTGGCTGTTGAAGTGATCGGGTGGGCAGGTGCCCTCCTGATTCTTGGAGCGTACGCGCTGCTGTCGGCGGGCAGGCTCAAGGCGAAATCCCTGGCCTACCACCTCATGAACATCCTGGGGGCGCTCGGGTTTGTGGTGAACAGCGGGTGGAATGGTGCCCTGCCCTCCGCGGCCCTGAACGTGATCTGGATAGGAATCGGGACCTATGCGCTGTTCCAACGCCGCAGGGGCCATGGCAGAGCTGAACTCGAAACCGAATGAACGGCGGTCATTAACCCCGGTAGCAATCTGCGATCAGGCCTTCAGCGCCGCCAGGGCCGCGAGCAGGGCCTCGCCGTTCGGCGTGCCGAATCCCGTGCATGGATCCCAGCCGGTCGCCGCCTGGTAGGCGCCGTTGTTGCCTTGGGTGATGTCGCGGAAGGCCCTGGTCCCGATCTGGTAGAGCGCGGCGTGGACATCCCCGAGCGGCCTGCCGAGTCTCTGGTTGCAGCGGGCGATCAGAGCCGCCCACAGCGGCGCCACCGCGCTGGTGCCGCCGATCACCTCCGACACGCCGTCCACGAGCACCTGGTAGCCGGTGAGCGGGTCGGCATTGCCGGCCACGTCCGGAACGCCGCGCCCTGCGATGCCGTTGGGCGCCTTGGGTAGCGCGATGCCCTGTTGCCAGGCCGGCAGTGGGAACACGGTGCTAACGCCCCCGCCGGTGGCCCCTTCATTGGCGCTCGTTTCGTTCCACACGACCTCGCTCGCGATCGAGGCCCCGCTCGCGGTGAGCCTGGTGCCGCCACACGCCAGTGCATACGGGCTCGAGGCGGGAAAGTCGACGTGCGGCTGGCCATCGCTCTCGCCGTCACCCGAACCGCTGTCGCCGGCGGCGACCGTCACCGTGACGCCGAGCGCGGCCGCATCCTCGAGCGCGGTCTGCATCGCATCGCGCGCCGGTCCGGTCCAGCTGTCCTCCGGACCGCCCCAGCTGATCGAGATCACGGAGGGTTTGCGCGCCGCATCGTGTGCCGCCTGCGATATGGCCTCGTAGAAACCCTGGTCGGTGTTAGGCGCAAAGTACACCACGATGTTCGCGCCGGGCGCGAGCGCGCCGATCACCTCGATGTCGAGCATCACTTCACCGTCGGCATCGCCGCCGGGCTGATTCGCGCCTCCGGCAACGCCGACTGCGGTGACCGTGGGAGCCCGTGCGATCCCAAGACTCCTGAAGTACTGTGCGAGATCGCCCGTGGTGAAGCCCCCGCCCAGTTCGATGATGGCGACGGTCTGGCCGCTGCCGTCGGTTCCTGCGGGGAAGCTGTAGAGCGCCCCAAGCTGGATGGGCGTGTAAGTGACGCTCGGCGCCGCCCTGGGTCTGCGCGAGCGCACGCGCGCCACCGGTCGCCGATCCAGGCCCAGCACGGCGATCGCCTCCGGCGGCAGGGCCGGTGCGTGGCCGCAGCCGACGAACGGTCCGCGTCCATCGCTGAGCTGGTACTTGCCGAGCGTCACGCCGAACGCGCGCTCCAACGCCTGCGGTGCAGCACGCAGATGCAGCACACGGCGATGCGCTTCGGCGCCGATCTCGCTAAGTCCGTGCCGGCCGGCGAAGCGGCGCAGGCTCTCGAGGTCCGCCGGCTCGGCGCCACAATGCTGGCCGAATTCACCCCGTTGCCAGCGCGGTGCCCGCGGCCAGGATGCGGCGTCGGGAGCATTGCCCGGGCGACGACGCAGCACCAGGGTGATATCCATCGGCGCGCTCGCCTGATGCGGACCCAGATATTTCATCCCCGCCGGCATGCACCAATGCGGTGCGCTCGCGAGCGCTGAGAGCTGACTCATGACGCCACTCCTTGCGTGATCCAAGTCTATCAGCTGCAGCCGCGCCCTCCGGCCAGGCCTTCCGCATCGTCTACCGCCGCGCTGCTCATCGGCGACCCGTTTCAGTCAACCGGACGCGCGTCCCTGCGTTGCCTGGCATGGCGGGCGACAGCCGTTAGTCTCAAGATCCGCTCGCTCGAGGTCACGCTCATGGTCAAGCACCCGATCCGCGCCTGTATCATCGTTCCCGGCGTCGCCCTGCTGACATCGTGCACCTCCCTGTACGTGAGGTCCGACGTCAACCACGCCCTGATCGGCACCGTGCACTGCCGCACCTTCGCGTGGGCGGGTGCGTTCCACGGCAACAGTCCGCTGCGCAACACCATCGCGAATCCATTGAATGAGAACCGCTTGCGCAGTGCCATTGCCGCACATCTGGGGTCGGGTGGAATTCAGCCGAAGGCCGCCGACGCCGACTGCCTGGTGGGCTACGGCATCGGCTCGAACACCGTCGCGGAAGACACCTATCCCTACGGCTGGGGTTGGGGCTGGGGCTGGGATCCCTACGTCTACCGCGAAGGCATCATTGCGGTGGATCTGTACGACGCGAAGAGCCGTCAGCCTCTGTGGCATGCGTCCGTGGAGCAGAGTCTCTACGGCGTGACCGGTGCGGAAGCCGAGAAGAGGATCGACGCGGCGGTGGCTGCGATGTTCGCCAAGTACCCGGGTTGAGCCGCCGGCGCGGGTCCCTCACCCGCGATGTTGTCTTGTCCAGCGAGCACGCGCCGGGCAAGATCCGGCGGTGGCCAGTCCCTTCAGCCTGGGCGTGGTGTTTCTAAACGTGCTGCTCGAACAGCTGGGAGTGCCCGTGCCCGCGGTCCCGACCCTGGTGGTCGCGGGCGCCCTGGCCGCCGATCACAGACTACCCGCGGCACCCCTGTACGGGCTCGCGGTTGCGGCCTGCGTGCTCTCCGACACCGCCTGGTACCTCGCGGGCCGGATCTACGGCGGGCGCGTCATGAATCTGCTGTGCCGCATTTCCCTCACGCCGGACTCGTGCGTGAGTCAGACCCAGACGAGCTTCGAGCGCTGGGGCGCGAAGGCCCTGATCTTCGCCAAGTTCGTCCCCGGCCTGGCGATGATGGCGCCGCCGCTCGCCGGCGCCGTCGGCATGCGCTTCGCGCGCTTCTCCGCCTTCAGCACGCTCGGTGGGGCGTTGTGGGTGGGCGCGGCGCTGCTCGCTGGCGTGCTGCTCAAGTCGCAGATCGAGCAGTTGCTGCCGCAGGCGGCCGGCATAGGCGGCGCGGCGATCGCCATGATTCTGGTGCTGCTCGGCGCGTACATCCTGTTCAAGTGGTGGGAGCGCCGCCGGTTCTTCCGCGCGCTGCGCATGGCGCGCATCAGCGTCGGGGAACTGCATGAGCAGATGAGTCGCGGCCCTGCGCCCGTGGTCGTGGACGTGCGCTCGCCGACGGCCCAGGCGCTCGAATTGCGCCGCATCCCCGGTGCCCTGCACGTGCCGGTGCAGGAGGTCGAGCGCCAGATGGGCGGGTTCGCGCGCGACCGCGAGATCATCCTCTACTGCACCTGCCCGAATGAAGCCTCCGCCGCGCAGGCGGCGAGGCTCCTCATGAACAACGGCTTCAACCGCGTGCGGCCGCTGCATGGCGGACTGGCGGCGTGGATCGAAGCCGGCTACTCGGTCGAGGACATTCCGGGGGCGAGTGCGGAGCCGCCCGCATTGGCCGCCGCGCCGACACCGTAGGGCGGCAACTCACAGGCGGGCGTGCCGACGCGCCTCCTCACTCTCGGGGTGCTGCCGGCGGTGGCCGCCGGGGGTCGCGGCGCGGGCTTACCTGGCGCGCACGAACCGCTTGTGCACCAGTACGCCCAGGTGGCCCACCAGCAGCAGCATTGCGGCGATCATCGATGACACGATCAGTTCCATGAATGCAAGGTCCTTTCGAGTCTGTCGGGCGCGCAGTCTACACATCCGTTGTTGCGCGTGAGTGAACCGGCACACTCTATGCTGGCGCGTGACCCGTATTTCAAGGGACGGCCGCTCCTTGTGGGCGCCCATGCCTCACCCCTTCGGGAGAGGCCGTCCGAAGTCAGCTGATGGAACCGGGCTTGCGCAGCATCTTGCCGATGTCGGCGATATGAGCCTCCTCGGCGGCAATCTGCGCGCGCGCGTATTCTTCGAGCATGACGTTGCGGTCGGCCACCGCCGCCAGGAGCTTGCGGTACTCGGCGAGACCTTCCTCCTCGTGCGTGAGCGCCTCGCGCAGAATTTCATCGACGTTGTGCTTGTGCGTCTCCAGCAGCGGGCCGATCTTCAGGGACGGGTGACCGGCGAGATTGGTGATGTGCTCGCCGGCTGTGACCGCGTGCGCCTGGGACTCGTCGGCCTGAGCGCGCAGCCACGCGACGATCGGAATGCGGTTGTGGCCGAAGATCATGAAACTGTAGTGCAGGTAGCGCACCAGTCCGGCGAGCTCGAGCTCGAGGATGCGGTTGAGGGTGGCGACCACCCTGGTGGTATCAGCGCTGCTGAGTTCAGAGGCCATGAGGATCTCCGCGAAGGTGTGCGCGCCGATGTTAAGCGATGCGCAGGTGTATCGTACATACACGCGGGTCAGCACAGAGCACACATCATGAGCGGCTTTTACGACATTGCGGTACGTGGGATAGACGGCAGCGAGGATCTGTTGGGAAGGCTGCGTGGCAAGGTAACTCTGGCGGTGAATGTCGCCAGTCGCTGCGGCCTGACGCCCCAGTATGCCGGGCTCGAGCAGCTGCAGCGTGAGCTGCGGGAGGAGAACTTCACCGTGGTGGGTTTCCCATGCAACCAGTTCGCCGCGCAGGAACCGGGCAGCGACGCGCAAATCGCCGCCTTCTGCCGCAGCAACTACGACGTGAGCTTCCCGCTGAGCGCGAAACTCGAGGTGAACGGCCCCAACCGCCATCCGCTCTACCGCTTCCTCACCTCCGAGGACCGGGGCATCGCCGGCGACATCAGCTGGAACTTCGAGAAATTCCTCATCGGCCGCGACGGGCGGGTACTGAAGCGCTACCCGCCGGAGACCAAACCCCAGGACAGCGGGCTCATGCTGGACATCGCCGAGGCGCTGTAGCGCTCACCCATGCCCGATTTCGACTTCGCCGTTCTCGGCGCCGGTGCCATGGGCTCGATCGTCGGGGGCCACCTGGCGCGCGCCGGTCATTCGGTCGTGATGCTGGCGCGCGGCGAGCGCGCGCAACAGCTCGAGCGACACGGGCTCACCATCAAGGGGCTGGTGGCCTTCAGCACCCCGGTGACCACGCTGCGCGAGCCCGCGGCCCTCAAGAGCGCCGGCGCGCTGATCGTCGCCATGAAAACGCCCGCGACCGCCGCGGCGCTCGCCGCGCTGCGGCACGCGGACTTCGGGGTCACGCTGTCGATTCAGAACGGGCCGCTGAAGAACGAGTTGCTGGCGCAGGCGTTCGGCAAGGAGCGCGTGCTGGGCGCGCTCGCCGACACCAGCGGGGAACTGCTGCCCGATGGTGCCGTGCTGTTCACGCGCAACGTGAGCATACTGGTGGGCGAGCTGAGCGGCGGCGACAGTGCGCGCGCGCAACGCCTGGCCCGCACGCTCGACGACTCGGGCGTGCGCGCCGCCGCGACCCCCGAGATCCTGACACTCGAGTGGTCGAAGTTCTGTGCCTGGGCCGGACTCATGGCCTTGTCGGTGACCACGCGTGCGCTCACCTGGAAGTATCTGCTGGACCCGGACTGCGCCCTGGTGCTGGCACGCCTGGTGCGCGAGATGGGAGTGCTGGCGCGCACGCTCGGCATCGGCCTGAGTGACCGCTCGGTCCTGCCGGTGGCGAGCCTGTGCGCCGGCTCCGAGACGCAGGCGGTCGCGGCCATCATGAAGGCCGGGCGCGAATTTCGGACCAATGCGCCCGGCCACCGCCTGTCCTCGCTCCAGGACCTGGAGGCGGGCCGTCCGCTGGAAGTGAACGAGACCCTCGGCTACGCGAGCGCCAAGGCCCGCGAGCTCGGGCTCACGCTGCCCCTGCTCGAGGCTTTTGCGCGGCTCATCGCCGGCCTTGACCGCGCGCGGCGCGACGCGCTGGCCGCGGACGCGGGCTAGGAACCGCCCGCGAGGCCGCGATACTCGAGCAACGGTGCGATCTCGGGCGCGCGCCCGTAGAAGTTGCGAAACAGCACCTGCGGGTCCTCGCTGCGGCCGCGCGACAGCACCTGCGTGCGCAGGTAATCGCCGTTGGCGCGCGTCAGTCCCCCGTGGGTGTGGAACCACTGGCCGGTGTCACGCGCCAACACCTCGCTCCACAGGTAGGCGTAGTAGCCGGCCGAATAGCCGCTCTCGAAGATGTGCGAGAAGTACGTCGAGTGATAGCGCGGCGGCACCGGGGAGTAGTCGAGGCCGCTGTCCCTGAGCGCGGCCTGCTCGAACGCGGGCACCTCGGCGGGGCTGGGCGCCTGGGCGGCGCTGATCTGGTGCCAGGCCTGGTCGAGCAGCGCCGCCGCGAGGTATTCGGTAGTGGCGTAGCCCTGGTTGAACTTCTGCGCCGCCAGCACCTTCTCGAGCAGCTCGGGCTGCATCGGCTCCCCGCTCTGGTAGTGGCGCGCGTAATGCGCGACCACGCTCGGCTCGCGCGCCCACATCTCGTTGTACTGCGAGGGATACTCGACGAAGTCGCGCGGCACCGCCGTGCCGGCGAGCTTCGGGTAACGCACCCTGGAGAGCATGCCGTGCAGGGCGTGACCGAACTCGTGGAACATCGTCGTGACCTCATCGAAGGTGAGCAGCACCGGCTGGCCGGCCTGCGGCTTGGGGATGTTCAGGTGATTCGCCACCACCGGCTTGCGATGCAGCAGCCTCGACTGCGTCACGTAGGCGGCCATCCACGCCCCGCCCTGCTTGTTGTCGCGCGCGAAGTAGTCGGCGAGGAACAGCGCGAGCGGCTCGCCGTCGGCGTCGAATACCTCGAACACCCGCACGTCCGGCTGGTAGACGGGCAGGTCCCGGCGCTCCTTGAAGCTCAGGCCGTAGAGCTGGTGCGCGGCGTAGAACACACCGTCCTGCAGCACGTGATCGAGCTCGAAGTACGGCGCGACGCGCGCCTGATCGAAATCGTAGCGTGCCTTGCGCACCTGCTGCGCATAGAACGACCAGTCCCAGGGCTGCAGGGTGAATGAGGGCGTGCCGCTCACCCGCGCCTGCGTGTCGATCAGCTTCTGGATGTCGGCGGCTTCCGCGCGCGCGCGCGCCAGCGCCGCCGGGGCCACCTGGCTGATCATGTCGCGCACCGCGGCCGGGTTGCTGGCCGACTCGTCCTCGAGCTGATAAGCGGCGTGGCTCGCATAGCCCAGCAGCGCGGCACGCTCGGCGCGCAGCTTGACCAACTGCGCGATCACCGCGGTGTTGTCGGTCGCCCCACCCGATGCCCTGCCGATCGACGCCCTGTAGATGCGCTCGCGCAGCGCGCGGTTCGTGAGCTGCGCCAGCAGCGGCTGGTTGGTGGTGTTCTGCAGCGTGATGAGCCACTTGCCAGTGAGCCCGCGTGCCGCCGCCGCCTGCGCCGCGGCGCCGATCTGCCCCTCCGACAGGCCGTCGAGGTCCTTGAGGTCGTCGACCGCCACTGCGCCATCGGCGGTGGCCTTGAGCACGTTGTGCTTGAAGCGCGTCGTGAGGGAGGAGATCTCGGTGTTGAGCGCGCGCAGACGCGTCTGCTCGGCTGCCGTCAGGCGCGCGCCGGCGCGCACGAACTCGGTGTGATAGCGCGTGAGCAGCTGCAAGGACTCCGGGTCGAGGTGCAGGCCGGCGCGCTTTTCGTACAGCGCGTCTACGCGCGCCCACAGGGCCGGATCGAGATGAATCGCGTCCTGCTGCGCGGTGAGCTTCGGCGCCATCTCGGTGTCGATCTCCTGCATCCGCGGATTGGTGTTGCAGGCATTGAGCCGTCCGAAGGCCGCGTCGACGCGCTGCAGCAGCTGCCCGGCGCGCTCCAGAGCGACGATGGTGTTGTCGAAGGCGGCGGGTTGCGGGTTGTGAGCGATGCGGGCAACCTCCGTGAGCTGCTCGCGCATGCCGGCCTGGAAGGCCGGCAGGTAGTCGCTGTCGCGGATGCGGTCGAAGGGTGGCAGCTCGAAGGGCAGTGTGCTCGGCTGCATGAACGGGTTGTCGGCCATTGCGGAAGTCCTTGCGGTCTTTGGTCCGTGTCCATCGCCGCGAGCGAGGGCCAGGGCCGAGAAGCTGGCGGCGAGGACGCCCAAGGATGCGAGTCTCATGGTGAGCCCTTAGGTTTGTCCCGCGGACCTTCTTGGTTAGGCCGCGGGCAGGGCGCAATGGTATCCTTCGCGCCCTCTCGATGCGCGCCCGTTTGGCCAGGCGCTGTTTGCGGCGCGGCCTGGTGCTTGCGCACGTACGCAGGACCCGAGATGAGCATCGCGCAGGACCAGGTCGTCAGCATCCACTACACCCTGAGGGATGACGCGGGCGAGATCATCGACAGCTCCCCCGAGGGCGAGCCACTCGCGTACCTGCACGGCCATGGCAACCTCGTACCCGGTCTGGAGCGCGAGCTGACCGGCAAGCGCGCCGGGGACAAGCTGCAGGTGACGGTCGCGCCGGCCGATGGCTACGGCGAGTATGACCAAGCTCTCGTGCGGCGCGTGCCGCGCCGCACACTCAAGGGCCTCGCGAGCCTCAAGGTGGGAATGCGGCTGCAGGCGCAAAGCGGGCACGGCGCGCGCGCGGTCACCGTCACCCGGATCGCCGGCGACCTGGTGACCCTCGATGGCAATCATCCGCTCGCCGGCAAGAATCTCCACTTCCAGGTCGAGGTCACGGGGGTGCGCGCAGCCACCACGGCGGAGCTCTCGCACGGGCACGTGCACGGCCCCGGCGGCCATCATCAGTGAGAGTCCGGCACAGCCCCGCCCTCCTGCTCGGCCGCCAGGCGCGCGAACACCGCCTGCATGGCGTCGACCCGCCCGAGGTAGGCGCGCGGATCCTGATCGCCGCAGCGCTGAGTGTCGGTGAAGCGAAATCCCTGGCGCACGTAGGTCGCCCCAAGCGCGGCGCCGCATAGATGCACGGCCGCAGCCAGGTGGCGCTGCTGTGCAGACGTGGCGCGCGTGACGGCGAAGCGCCCGAGGATAGCGCTGACCTTCAGATCGAGGTACGCCGAGGTGAGCTCCACCGCATGGCTTGGTACCACACGCCAGTACAGGGCGTTGAACCAGCACGCGCGCCAGTCGTTCCAGGCGCCCTCGCGCACCACTGCGTGGCCGTGGATGCAATAACGCCGCGCCTCCGCGAACGTGCCGTCGGTGATCTGGTACATCCCCACCGCGCTGGATGCCGGCCGGTACAGCTCGAACGGTTTGAGCGCCCATGACCAGCGCCAGTAGGTGCGCACGAGCGGATTGCCCGACGCCTCCACCTGCGCGAGCGCGGCCAGCAGCTCCGGCGTGATGGTGCGGGTTGCGTAGCGGCGGAAGATGGGTGCGTAGACACGCCAGGTTTCCGAGGGGGTCTTGTAGAGCGTGCCGCTCACCGGAAAGAACAACTCCGTGGGCTTGCGCACGACCTGGTAGATGCCGTTCACGCCGAGCGTCAGGACGGCAACCAGCAGCACGCCGATCGAGACGCGCACGGGCGGCGGTGCCCGCCGCCAGCGCCGCAGCCAGCGGCGCCGCACGGCCGGCGCGGGCCAGAGCGGCAGGCGCCGCGAGCGCCGCGCCATCACCCGGGCCTTCGGTGCCTGAGCGGGCGCCGGTGCACTAACATGCGCCGCACGGGCATGAAGACAGCGGGGGTCGCACGTGTCACGTGATGCAGTGGAAGTCGAAACCGGCCGCGATCCCGCGGGCGCCGTGATCTGGCTCCACGGCCTGGGGGCCGACGGCCACGACTTTGAGCCCCTCGTGCCCGAGCTCGTGCGCCCGGGAGAGCGGGCGCTGCGCTTCGTGTTTCCGCACGCGCCGATCCGGCCGGTGACGCTCAACGGTGGATTTGCCATGCGCGCCTGGTACGACATCATCGCGCTCGATCGCCACGGGCCCGAGGACGAAAAGGGGATTCGCGCCTCGCAGGCGACTGTGGAAGCGCTGATCCGCCGTGAGAACGCGCGCGGCATCGGCAGCGAGCGCATCGTACTGGCGGGGTTCTCCCAGGGCGGCGCCCTGGCGCTGTTCGCCGGAGCGCGCTATCCGGACAGGCTCGCCGGCATCATGGGATTGTCGTGCTACCTGCTGCTCGCTGCGCGCCTGGCGACCGAGCGCGCGGCGGCCAATCAGGCAACGCCGGTGTTCCTCGCGCACGGCACGCAGGATCCGGTGATCGCCCCGGCTCTCGGGCAAGAGGCCCGCCGCCAGCTGGAAGCGGCCGGTTATGCGGTCGAATGGCATGCGTACAGCATGCCCCATGCGGTCTGTCCCCAGGAGGTCGCCGACATCGCCGCGTGGCTACGTCGCGTGCTCTGAAGCACGCGCCCTCATCCTGAGCCCCTAGCTCAAGGATGCGCTTGCTGCGCATCCTTCTTCGCGTCCGCCTTGTGCGCTTTGCCGTTGTCGGGGTGTGCAGGCGTTGTCTTGGCCGCCGCGCTCTTCGAGGCGGCCGTCGCAGCCGCCGGCGTCCTGGCCGGCGCCGCCTTGGCGTCCGGTGTCCTCGCCGGCCCGGCTGCCGCGGCCTTCGCTGGCGCGCTCTGCGCGGGGCGTGCCGCAGGAGATGCGCGCTGTTCGCGGTGTGCGGTGTGCTCGGGCTGCGCGCTACCGGCGGAACCGGCGTGCGCTGGCTGCGGCTCGCGCGCAACGACGGGCTGCAGGTGTACGTCGGCCACGGGCCCGTGGGGCTGAGGGGGCCGCGACGCGGGGGACGCATGCGCGGATACGTACGGCATTACCGCTCGCGTGGACACGGGTTGCGGCGCCCGTGCCTGCACCAGGGCCGGACGCGCCGCCGCCAGATGCGGCGCGGCGGGAACCGAGGAGCTGAAGGCCCGGCCGTTCGCCGTGGCGGCAGGCGGCGCCACGATGGTCACGTTGGTAATGTTGGTGACGTTGGTGATGTTGGTACTGTGGATGTTGGTATTGTGGACGTTGGAGACGTTGGTGGTCACGCGCATACCCACTGCCACCACCGGCGGCGCACTGGTCACGACCGCAGGCGCGGTGCCCACGGGAGCGGGAACGATGATGCCGCGACGCGACCCGGGTGGTGCGGGCACGAAGCAGCCCTCCGGGCCAATCGGGCGGGGGCCGGGGATCACCCCGACCGCGGGAGGCTCGACCGCCAGGACCAGCTCAGGCGAGGGCTGGACGAAGCCGACACCGGGCGCGGACCAGTACCCGCTGATGAAGATCACTGCACCGCCGCGGTGTTCGTAGTACGGATGCACCCAGACATACTGCGCCCGCGGTGGCGCCATCCAGTGACCGTGTGCCCACACCCAGTTGCCCTGCCACACCCAATAGCCCCCCACCCAGACTGCATAGGGGAACGGCGGCGGCGGCGGGGCCTCCACCAGCATCGGGGGCGGCGCCCAGCCCACGGCAATCGGCGCGGGCTCCGACAATGGGGGCTCTTCGTACACGCTGACGACGGCAGGGGGCGGCGCGACTTCCTCAGCCACCGGGGCCGGCTGAATCACTTCACGCGGGGGCGCCTGGATCACGCACCCACTCACCAGCAGCACCAGGGAAAACAGGGCAATACGCATAGACCAACCCTCCACAGTCCGATCACCGCTTACATATGCTTGGAACGGACAATGGCAGGATCCGCTGCCGAATTCCGTCGACTGACTCCGGAAAATCCGCGCTTGCGGGCACCGGATACGGCGAGGCCGCCTGTGCAGGCGGCCTCGATACCTCCGTGTGGGGCCCGGACGGGCGTGCGGGCTACTGTCCGCGACCGTGCTCCTCCTGGCGTTCGCTCCCGGGGCGTGGACTGCCCTGGCGCTCGCGGGGAGCGCCCTGATGCGCGGGCGCGCCGCCGGGCTGCGCCGGCGCGCGACCCTGCGGATAGCCGGGCGCTGCGCGCGGGACCGCCTCAGGTCCCGCGCGCCCGGCACCTGGGTTGAGGCCGCGCTGTTGATTCATCATCGGCCGCTCCATCGGCGGGCCGCCGGCACGGTTGGTGATCGTCGGGCGTTGCGCCTGCGGCGGCCGGTCCGTCTGCGGGCCGCCTGCACGGTTACTCATCGCCGGGCGTTGCGCCTGCGGCGGTCGGTCCGCCTGTGGGCCGCCGGCGCGGTTGGTGATCGCCGGGCGCTGTGCCTGCGACGGTCGGTCCGCCTGCGGGCCGCCGGCGCGGTTGGTGATCGCCGGGCGTTGCGCCTGCGGCGGCCGATCGCTGCGGTTCATCGCTGCGACGTGCGCGGGGCCCGCTGGATGCGCTGCGCCAGCTGGAGCCGCGCCATGCGCGGCGACGACGCCGCGTCCTGAAAATGCTGCGGGTCGTTGGGTCGCGGCAATCGGCGGCCGGCCGCCGTTCACGGAGGCGCGCAGCGTCGTGTCGCCCCGCGCCTTCTGCTCGTGCTGTCGCTGCACGGGAGTGAGCCCGACGTGGCGCTCACCGGCCGCCCGCAGCTCCCCCGCTGAAGGGCGCGCCGCCACGCCGCCGGCACCGCCATTGAAGCTGACGCGATTGACGGTGACGTTGTTGACGACGGTGCGGTTGTAGACGTTGGTAATGTTGGTGTTACTGATGTTGGTCACCGAGCGGTTGTAGTAGAACTGGCTGCCACGCCAGTAGCCGCCCTCGTAACCAACGCCGTCATAGCCGAAGCCGTAGTTGATGCCGCCGTAGAACCCGATGTGCGGTCCCCAGTAGCCGCCATGCCAGAGGTACGCTCCGCTCTCCCAGCCCCAGTATCCCGGCGTCCACAGGAAGCCGACGGTCGGCGCCAGTGCCCAGGTCCCGGGTACCCAGTAGTACCCGTCGTCAGCCCACGCCCAGTAGCCGGGGATCCAGATGTAGCCCGCCGCCGGACACGGCGGCTGCACGTAGACCGGCAGCGCGGGCGGTGCGATGTTGACCGAGACGCCGATCATCACGGCTGCGTCCGACATCACGGGAAGCGCCGCGAGCGACACGGCGGCCAGGAGACCGCGGACCAGGTTACGCATGCGATGCTCTCCTTACCTCTGAAACCTTGAACGACGAATACTGAACCGCGGCTGAATCCTCGAAATCCGCCCGCGCCCGACTCCGGGCTCGCAGCGTCAGCTGGTGCGCGCAGGAGACCTTACGTCGTCTCATGCAACGCGCGCGCGCTGTGGTCGTTGACGTGCACCTCCTGATCCGTGTTGATCAGGGCGCCAGCAGGCCGGAGAGCCTGTTTCCTTGCGTTACTTTGGCAGCCGGGAACCTGTCGTGGATCAATTGCGCGAGTTGCTTTGCCAGTTCCTTCGTCTTCCGTGACGGCTTCTCGGGTCCGGAGGGACCGAACTGTCTCACATCCACGAATAAAAGGCTCCGCTCTGCATCCATTGTGATCCAGACTTCTCGCTTGGGCGCGTCGGCTCGGTCCTTGAGAAGTGCAGCGCATTGATCCGGACGCTGCAGCGGGCCATGCCATGTCAGCTCAAGACCTGTGTGCGCGGCCACATCACTTGCAAATTCCAGGCACAGGGTGCTCGGGGCTGATGCAGCGAGCTGCACATCATAAAAGACCCCGGGACTCTCGCGCTCGAGAAACGGCGAACATGCGGCCACCAGGCAAGCCCACACGAACCGGAAGCGAATGCTGCGGACGCCGAACAATCTCATCCCCGGCGGCGCCATGCTCAGAACCAACTGTAGTTGAAGCTGACACTGACGCGTTCGGCGGTGACGGCATTGGGGCTCACCTCGTGGCGCAACCAACTCTCGAACAGCACCACTTGACCGGCCCGCGCGCTCAGGGTGACCCACGGGCGGTTGGCGCGCCGTGCACCGCTCAGGCGCGGCGGCGACGCCATGAAGCGCTCCAGCCGCGGATCCTCGAACTTCAGCCCTGGGGATCCTGCAGGCACCGCGACGTAGTAGGTGCCGCTGATCGTGGACAGGGGATGCAGGTGCAGGCCGTGCACGGCGCCGCGCCCCATGACGTTCACCCAGCAATCGGTCATGGCGAGCGCGCGAGCGGTGAGATCCAGCTGCAGCCGGCGCGCGAACGCCGCGACGTGCCGATCCAGCTCGCGGGCCAGCGAGGCAAACGTCGGCGACTGCCGATGCATGCGGTGGGCCGAGTTGTAAGAGGTGTAGCCGCCGGGATAATGGCGCGCCGACCAGCGCCTCCCGGCCGCATCGTCCGCCCGCAGCTGACGGCATTCGCGCAGCAGGCGCGCGTTCAATCGCCGCCAGCCCCGCAGGCGCAGCCGCCCCTGGTACACCAGCGTCGGAAACAGGACCTGCGTGCTCATTGCGATGCGCGCCAGTATGCGTCGGCGGCCCTGAAGTGGTCTATGATCGGCGCATTCCTGCGGCCACCTGCGTACGGGTCCCCTCATGGCAGTTTCCACCTTCGCTCCGCCCCCCGCCGCCGCCGCGGTGTCGGCGCCGGCCGAGCTCGTGCAGCACTGGATCGGCGGCCGGCCGGCGAGCGGCGCCGGCGCGCGCCTGCCGCTGTTCAATCCCGCCACCGGCGCGGTGACGCGTCAGGTGGTGATGGGAGGCGAGGAGGATGTGCGCGCCGCGGTCGCGAGCGCGCAGGCCGCGTGGCACTCCTGGGCGGAGACAGCGCCGGTGCGGCGCGCGCGGGTGCTCTCGCGCTTCCTCGCGTTGCTGAATGAACAGCGCGACGCGCTGGCGGCGCTCATCACCGGCGAGCACGGCAAGGTGTTCAGCGACGCGCAGGGCGAGGTGACGCGCGGCATGGAGATCGTGGAGTTCGCGTGCGGGATCCCGCAACTGCTGAAGGGCGACTTCACCGATCAGGTGTCCAGCGGCATCGACAACTGGACCCTGCGCCAGCCTCTGGGAGTGGTCGCCGGCATCACGCCGTTCAACTTCCCGTGCATGGTGCCGTGCTGGATGTTTCCGCTCGCCATCGCCTGCGGCAACAGTTTCGTACTGAAACCGAGCGAGCGCGACCCGTCGGCATCGCTGTTCATGGCGCGCCTGCTGGCGCAAGCCGGGCTGCCGGCCGGCGTGTTCAACGTGGTGCAGGGCGACAAGGCGGCCGTGGACGCGCTGCTGACTCACCCGCAGGTGCGCGCGGTGAGCTTCGTGGGCTCCTCCGCCGTCGCGCATTACATCTACCGGCGCGGCGCGGAAGCCGGCAAGCGCGTACAGGCGCTCGGCGGCGCCAAGAATCACATGGTGGTGATGCCCGACGCGGACCTGGAGCAGGCGGTCGATGCGCTGATCGGCGCGGCGTACGGCTCGGCCGGCGAGCGCTGCATGGCCATCTCGGTGGCGGTCCTGGTGGGCGACAGCGCGGAAGCGCTCATGCCGAAGCTGGCCGAGCGCGCACGGCAGCTGCGCATCGGCAACGGCATGCAGCCGGACACCGAAATGGGTCCGCTGATCAGCCGCCAGGCGCTGGAGCGCATTCGCGCTTATATAGATGAGGGCGTCGCGAGCGGGGCGCAGCTCGTGGTCGACGGCCGGCGGCAGGCCGGAACCGGCGCGGCCCTCACGGTTCCCGGCCACGAGCACGGTTTCTGGCTCGGCGCCACCCTGTTCGACCGCGTGACGCCGCAGATGCGCATCTACCAGGAGGAGATTTTCGGCCCGGTGCTCTCGTGCGTACGCGTGCCCGACTTCGCCGCCGCGGTGGAGCTGGTGAACACGCACCCGCTCGCCAACGGCGTGGCCTGTTACACGCGTGACGGCAACGTGGCGCGCGAGTTCGGCCGGCGCATCCAGGTGGGCATGGTGGGCATCAACATCCCCATTCCGGTGCCCATGGCGTGGCACGGGTTCGGCGGCTGGAAGGGGAGCCTGTTCGGCGACACCCACGCCTACGGCGAGGAAGGCGTGCGCTTCTACACGCGGCAGAAATCCATCATGCAGCGCTGGCCGGAGAGCACGCCCAAGGGCGCGGAATTCGCCATGCCGACGGCGAAGTGAGCGCGGGGAGACCGGTTCAGTCTAGACCGCCGTGAGTCGTGCGACTGCCGGCTGGCGGACGGTTGCGCCGCGGAACGCGTGTTGTCGGCTTGTTTTGCGAACGGCCGCCAGGCTGGCGGAAATCCTGACCGGTGCCTGCACCGGCGGCCTGACCGCTATCACCGATGAGGCGGCGGGTGCGACATTCGCGACAGGGTCAAGCTCCGGCGCACCGAGCACGCTCTCGAGAAAGTAAGCCGCCAGGTCGGTGCGCCCGTCGAGCCCGGCCTTGCGATAGATCGCCTGCGCCTGCTGGCGGACGGTTCGATCGCTGGTGTTGCGCGCCCCGGCGATGTCCTTCAGACGCAGTCCCTTCAGCATCAGATGCGCCACACTGCGCTCTGCGGACGTCAGTCCCCAGCGATCGAACTCGCGCTCGATCTGCGTATACATTCCAACACGCACGGCCGCCGCGTCCTGGCACCGCTGCAACGCCTCCCGGCTCCGGCGCTCGACTTCCTGTGAGAGCTCCTGCAGCGCCCGTCCCAGACTTGCCTCGCGCCGGCGGGCGGCGAGCTTCTGCCAGCACAGAGCGATGAGGAGCGCGACGATCCCGCCGGCAAGGGCCAGCAGCCACTGCAGCCGATGCCTCGTGGGGTTCAGCAGAGGCGTGAAGTTCGGCGCCACGCTGGTGATGGCCTCGGACTTGGAGATACGTGTCCGCTCCTCTGCCACGAGCTGAGAGAAATCCGCAGCGTCGAGATAGGTGCTCCTCAGGTGGTACGGCTTGAGGGCTGCCAGCCACCGGGGACTGTGCACCATCTGTTGAATCGCCGCCTCGAGCCGGGCCTTGTCGCCATCGCTGACCGCGCCAGGTGCAAACGCTCCAAACCAGTTACTGATCGAGGTGCCGACGATGCCGAGCTGCCGGAATGTGGGAATGTTCACGCCTTGGATCGGCTGCCGTGAAACCACCGCGAGGCCTCGCAGCTTGCCGCTGCGAATGAACCGCTCAAACTCGCGGTAGCCGCCGATTCCGACGGAGAATCGTCCGTTCGCGAGCTGCGTCGCTACTTCGCTCGCGCTCGGGAAGGACTCGTACTGCATGAGCTCCGGTGCAACACCGGCTGCACGGGCGAGCTGCCACATCGTTGGGTGGTCCGAGCCGCCGACGGAGCCACCGACCCAGCGTATGGCCTCCGGATTGCTGCGCATGGCTGCCAGGAGGTCATCGAGGTTGCGATACGGCGATGACGCCGGTACGACCACGACATCGGCGTCGGATGTGACCTGTGCGATGGGAGTCAGGTCATCGAGTGCGCTTACGGCATGCTTCGAGACCGCCGCGCCCACCATCAGCATGCCGCCGATCAACAGGGAGTGCCCATCGCCGCGCCGCGAGCTGGCGAAGTTCGACAAGCCGATGAGCCCGCCGTGGCCCGGGATGTGCACGATCTCCACGGAGCGAACGATCCCTTCGGCCTCGAGAACCTGCTTCATGGCCTGGGCGGTCGAGTCCCAGCCGCCTCCCGCGTGGGAAGGGGCGACGAGCGTCAAGTGCTCCAGCGGCTCGCTTGCGCTGGCCGGCGCCTCATCCCTGGCGAGTGCCGAATGCAGGTCGAGCAGGCAGGCCATCGCAACAAGACACCATCCCGGATTGCGCCAATACCGCTGCAAGAAAGCTCCGGATTCGCGTTCTGATGTCATGCTTTGCCCCTCCCGGCGCCATGACACGGCCACGCTGGCCCTGGACCCCGATGTTGCCGCTCGAAGCTGACGCGAACCTGAAAGAGGGATGAATATGAATGAAAGTTCAGCTAGCCACGAGCGTCCCTGTAAGGGTGGACACTCGTAGCAAATCAGCCCGCAAATCAGGCACCTACCGCGGGCGGACGCGTTTCGCCGTCTCGAAAAGGGCAGCGTAGCTCACAATCCTCTTCATCAGGCCGTCCCGCAGGCGGCTCGCGGCAAGGAAGAAGTCCTTCTCCGTCTTGCCGCTGTTCGCGGGGTTCCTGTAGGCGAGCACCAGCTCGCCTACATTCTCGCCGGCGGCGTCCCGCAAGGGCAGCATCATCACGAACTTCTTCACCGGGTCGCTCGGCCGGTGCCAGCGCGGGTCCAGGATGGTGATGCCTTTCTTGCTGATGTCGATATCGTCCGGATCGTCCGCGTTCCCGATGCGCTCCGGAAAGGATCCGGCGAACATCGTGTACGTCTCGGTCTGCCCCGGCGGAACGCCGTGGAAGGTCACACTGATCAGTTCGGGATGCTTGACCATGATCTCATCGGCCAGTTGCTGCGCGTAGATCTTCGCCGGCGGTGGTGTCCAGTTCTTCGGGTGCTCGGGCGCGGCGGCGAGAGCGCGCGAAGCGCCCAGGGCGAAGCAGGTGCCGATGATCCCCACACACGCGAACGTTGCAGTCTTTCCCATCGGAGTTTCTCCAGTGACGCGGGACGAGCCCGCCGGCTTCAGCCGTTGCGTGCAGCGCGATTCGCGGCGTCGCGTGCAACGCGCCCGTGCGGCCCACGGCCACGGGACGCGATCGTAACGACCCAACATTAAACGCGACTGAATTTTCGCTCAATTCCCATCGAGCTTGCGCAGCTGTTGGCGCGCGGTCTCGAGGCTGAGTGGCAGATAATCCGCGCCGCCGGCGACATCCTGCTGGCCTTCGTGGCTCAACACGTAGCGCAGGAATCCGCCGACCGCTGCGTCCAGCGGTGCATCCGGCCGGCGATTGAAGTAGGCACACACGGCGCGCGTGAGGGGATAGCGCCGCGAGACGAGAGTCTCCCGGGTCGCGGCGACAGCCTCGGTGGTGGCATCGGGTGCAAGGGCAAGTGCCTTCACCTGGGGCACAGACTCACTGAGCCCACCCGTCACGGCAAGCCCGAATCGATCGGCCGTCAATGCCTGCGCAATCCTGCGCCCGACATCCGGTGTGTTGAATTCCGTGAGGCGTTCCCAGTTCAACCTGCTGCTGTCGTTGAGGACTGCGCGCCGGAAAAACCGACCGGTGCCGCTTTCGACATCGTCCGCATAAAGGTTGATGACTTTGTCGGCCCAGTCCCCGGTGAGGCCGAGGTCGCTCCACGTGCGCAGGCTCTTCGGCGCACCTCTCAGGCGCTCATGTCCGAAGAGCGCGTCGAGCTGCGCGAGGGTGAGCTGCGAGAGCGGATTGTCCCGGTGCACGAGAGCGATGAGCGCGGGGGATTGCCCCGCGCGGTCAAGGCTCCCGGTCGTGATCTGCACGTGCGCAGGTGGATAGCGAAAGATCCACTCGAAGCCCTTACTCTCGAACGCCGTACATTCGCGGCCCAACAGAGCGAGATCCGCGAATCCGGTGTACAGCCCCGCCATGCCCACATCGCTTCCGGTCAGCCGGCTGTCGACGGTCCGGCCTGGATCGGATCTCCGCCATCCGAGCTCCCAGCGCCGCACGAGCTTTTGCAGCTGGCCGGTACCCCACACGCGAATCACGCCAGCCGGCGTCACCGCAGTTTCTTCAGCTGCCCGCGGATTGCCTCCGCACCGAGTGGCAGGTACTCGCTGTGCGCGAGCAATGCCCGCTGCCCGGCGCGGCTGAGGATATAGCGCAGAAACTCCCGCAGCTTTGCATCAACCGGCCCACCGGGGGCGCGATCGAAGAACGCCGGGATGATTCGCGTCAGCGGATAACTTTGGGAAATCAGATTGGCGCAAGTCGCCAGGTAATACGGGCCGCCCTCCCGGCTCGCCAGAGCGAGTGGCTTCACCTGCGAGTTTGCGTAGCGCACGTTGGAAATGGCGATACCGCAGCGGTCCTGCGCCAGTGCATCGAGGATTTGCGCGCCATGCTCGTAGAGAGATCCATCCGGCCGGGTAATGTGCACGAACTCCTTCACATCCACGTTCCAGCGGTGGCTGCCCCCGAGCACCGTCGCGCGGAAGAACAGACCAAAGTCCTCGTCCGTCTTCCAGCTGTAGGGCTGGATGCGCCGACCGTGCCATTCTCCGGCCAACCCGAGTCGGTCCCAGGTGCGGACGTTGTGCCGGCCGCGTTTGTGCTCGGTGCCGAATACGGCTTCGAGCTGCGCCAGCGTGAGCCGCCCGATCGGATTGTCCGCGTGCACGAATATCATGTGAGCATAGTCGAAGAAGCTCGCGGCGAGGCTCCCCGTGGCAATCTGCACGGCCGTGGGCGGATAGCCCTTCGCGCGTTGGAATGCGGTGGAGGCGGCCGGATTGATCTCCTCGCCAAGGATGGCGAGATTGCCCGCACCCGTGAAAAGCGCCCCGATGGCGGAAGCGGTGCCGTACATCCTGTTCTCGAACTGCACTTCAGGCTGCAGGCGTCTGAAACCATCGGTCCACGCGTGCACGAGCTTGCCCAGAAAATCCCGCTTGAAGCTGCCGTGCCCCCACAGGCTGATCGTCCCCGAGGCCTTCTGCTCCGGCACGTAAAGCGGCAGCGCATCAACGAACTGCACGGCGGATGTCTCCCCGGCGGATGACGCCTCCCCTCCCGTCGCAACACCCGCCGCTGCCAAGCCCAGCACGCCGAGAAACCCGCGGCGCTCCAGGGAAACACCCTGCTGCCCGATCCCCTCCAACCTCACTCCGACGTGCTCGCCAGCGGAGCGTCGAGCTTGCGCAGCTGCTCCCGAACCATTGCGGCCGTCAGCGGCAGGTACTTTCCGTCGCGCTGCACCGCCTCCTGTCCCTCCCGGCTGACGATGAAGCGCAGGAATTCCTTCACCTTGGGGTCTATCGACCGGTCTCTCGCCTGATCGACATACATGTAGATTTCGTCGAACAGCGGATAGCTCCGGTCGTGCACCGTTTCCATGGTGTAGGGGACATAAGGGCCGGCGGGTGTTCGCGCCAGCGCCACGATCTTCAGCTCGGGCGGCAGGTTCCTGGTCGGAGCTGCGATATAGGCAATCCCAAAGCGATCTTTGGCGAGGTCGTCGGTGAGCGAGCGGCCGAGCTTGCCGTCGGGGGTGACGAAGTTGGCATAGATGCGCAACTGCTCGTTCCATTTGTCGCTCGCCTTCAGCAGGCGGTCGGAGATCTCCGTCGCCTGGTGATAGCGCAGATTCAGTCCATAGACGTTGATCGGCTTGTCCGCCCACTCACCCTGGGCGCCGAGCTGCCCCCAGGTGCGGATGTTACCTTCCGGACCACGGGCGTATTCCGGATGCCAGCTGGTGCCCTCCCAGCCGCCCAGCCGCTGCGAACCGAAAACCCCATCGAGCTGCTGCAGGGTGAGCTGCGTGACGGGATTGTCCTTGTTGACGACGATGCCATAACCCGGCTGCCAACCCGTTACGTCGTAGGAGCCGGTGGCGACCGTGATTTCGAGCGGATCGCGGTCGTTGTAACGCTGATAGAGCAACAGCTCCGCAAAGGTGATCTTGCGTCCGACGCCAATGTCACCGACGCCGAAGACGAGCGCGGGCACGGCGGCGATCGTCGTTTTCATGTGATAGTCGAACTTGACGCCGGGATGGAACTTGCGGAAGCCTTCCTCCCAGTATTTGCCGACGTTGCCGTCCACGATATAGTTGCTGCCCCACATGCGGATCGTGCCGCTCACCTTCTGTTTCGGCTCGTAGCTCGGCAGGTCGCTCAAGTCCCAGCGCTTCGTGTAGAAGACTTTCTTGCCTTTGGCTTCCACGAATTGCGCGCGCGCGCGCTGCAGATCCAGCCCGGCGGCGGGTTTGTCCGCCTGCGCCATAGCCGCCGGCGGCGCGAGCAGGGAAAGCACGCCCAGCGCCAACAGGGCAAATATCGAAAGCGGCGTGGCCGGGGTCCCTGCGGCATGCTCGCGCGCGGCGGCATGTGCATGACTGTCGTAGGTGTCGGGTGAGTTCATGGCCGGCTTACCTTTGCTCCTCAGTCGAGTTTCTTCAGCTGCTCGCGCACGACCGCTGCCGTGAGCGGCAGGTATTTGCCGTCGCGCTGCACGGCGTCCTGGCCTTCGCGGCTCAGGATGTAGCGCACGTATTCCCTGAGCCTGGGTTCCATGGGCTTGCCCGGCGGGCGATCGACATAGAAATAGACCTCGTCATAGAGCGGATAGGCCCGGCTGCGCAGGTTCTGCAGATTCAGCTCGACGTATCGGCTGCTGCCGCGCGGCGCGACGGCCAGTGCCTTGATTTGTGGCGTAACAAAGCCGATACCCGAGAAGCCGATGCCGAATTGGTCGCGACCGACGGCGTCCGCCACCTGTTTGCCTTCGAGCTCGGTCGTGCCGTCCGGATTCTTGTAGTTGGTGAACTCCTGCAGCTTCTCGTTCCACTTCGCTCCCCCTTGCATCACGCGGTCGGCGAACGTCGTGGGAATGTGATACTTGAGGTTGTAGCCATACACGTCGATCGGCTTAGCGGCCCACTCCCCCTTGAGCCCGAGCTGGCCCCAGGTGCGGAGGTTCTTGTCCGGGCCGCGCGCCGCGTCCGTGCGCCACTCGGTGCCGTGGAAGGCTCCGGAGCGCTCGGCCCCGAAGATCCCGTCGAGCTGCTCCGCCGTGAGCCTGCCGAGCGGATTGTCCTTGTTGACGTAAACAGCAATGGCGTAACTCCAACCCGGCACGTTGAGACTTCCGGTCACGACGGTGATCTCGGTCGGCAGATAGCTGCGGTACCGCTGAAAGAGGAGCGTCTCATCGGAGGTGATGTGTCGTGAGGGCGCGAGGTCGGCGAGGTTGAAGGTGAGCGACGGAATGGCGGCCAGCGTCGTCTTAAGGTCCGTATCGAAGGTGACGCCGGGATGGAATCTGCGGAAGCCCTCCTCCCAGGTCCTCTCGAGCGGGCTGTCGGTGAAATAGTTGCTGCCTCGCAGCTTGATGTTGCCGGTGACGCGCTGCTGCGGCTCGTACGCCGGCAGCTCGCTCAGGTCCCAGCGCTCGGCGTAGTAAGCGACCGAGCCACGCTTCTTCAACTTGACGTCCCGCCCCTTCTGGACCTCGAGCGGATCCCGGATCTGCGCAGCCGCGATACCCGTCGCGAGCGTGCAGGCCGTGACGGCGAGCGCCAGCATGCGGAGCCTGTTGCGTTTCATGACCTGAACCTCTTCATGGCTAGTTCCCGAGCTTCTGCAATTCCTCGTTCGTGAACGGCGCGAGCATCGGCAGGTAGCCGTGCCCTTCTCGAAGCACCGCCTGTTGACCTTCACGACTCAAAACGTAGCGGAGGAATTCCTGCAGTTTCGGCTCCGGTGGTGTGCGCGGCGCGCGATTGAGGAATATCGTGATCATCCGCGTGAGCGGATAACTGTGGTTGAGCACGCTTAGTCTTGTCGGCTCGACGAACGGTGCGCCGTTCTTTGCGGCGAGCGCCAGCGGCTTCACGCCCGGGTTGTGATAGAGCAGACCTGCATAACCGATTCCGTAGCGGTCCTTTGCCAGGGCGTTCAGCATCATTTGACCGCCGTCGTTCGCGCCGCCCTTCGATCCCGGCTTATCGGCAAACTCGCGCAACCCAGCCTTCCACTTGTGGCCGCCCAGGAACACGGCTTGCTCGAAGTACTCGGCGAATCCGCGCGCGATGGGTAACCCGTACAGGGTGATCCGCCTGTCACGCCATTCGCCGCCGAGCCCCAGATCGCCCCAGGTGCGTATGAGGGGGCCGCCGCGGCGGCGCTCGATGCCGTAGATGGAATCGAGCTGCGCCAGGGTGAGCCCGCTGAGTGGATTGTCCTTGTGCACGAAGATCACGATCGCGTAACCGCGATTGCGCACATTGAAGCTGCCGGTAATCACGTTCACGCCGCTCGGCGGATAGCCGAAGACTTCCTGGAAGGCGGCGATCTCGGGAGGCCAGATCTCGCGGCCCATCAGGGCGAGATCACCGGCGCCGGTGTAGAGTGCGCCGATGGCCGCGGCCGTGCCATTCAGATGGTTCTCAAACGCGACCTGCGGCTGATGTTTCCTGAATCCTGCTTCCCATGCGAGCACCAGTGTCTCGATGAAATCCTGGGATTTGTCGTAAGCGCCGTGGCCCCAGATCCGGATCGTGCCTTCGACCGCCTGCCGCGGCTCGTATGGCGCCGGCAGGTCCAGCTCGCCCGCGTGCGAGCTGCGTCCCAAGGCGGGCAGCAAGACGAACAGACAGGTGGCGAGACGGACTTTCATGTTGGTAATGCGCGCAGTCGCGTCGCACCGGTGAGTTGCAACCGTGCCGGCATGCGGGACCCGCTGCACCTCGCGTGGCATTCAATCCAGCCGCTGCAGTTGCCGGCGAGCACTTTGCGCGCTCAGAGGAATGTAGGCCCCATCGCTGGCGATGGCCTCCTGACCCTCGCGGCCGAGGACGTAGCGCAAAAACTCCTTGATAGTGGGATCGAGCGGCTTGCCCGGTTCCCGATCCAGCGCGACGGAGATCACGCGAGTGAGCGGATAGGTTCTGGCGGCGACGGTCTGCGCGCTGAGCGCATAGAAAGGACCGCCGTCATCGGCGCCAAGCGCGACCGACTTTGTACCGTCGTGCCCGGGCAGTACGGGCGCGTACGCGATTCCGGCCGGATCGCGAGCCAGCGAGGCAAGCACCTCGCTCCATCCGGTCGCGACCTCCCGGTAGCGGGGATTCCATTTGCGGCTATCGTGCAGCACGGCTGTGCGAATAAAGAGCGCCGCAACGCTGTCCAGCCCCGGCCCGTAGATGTGGATGGGCCGATCCTTCCAGCCGTCTCCTTCGAATAGCTCACCCCACTTGCGGATGTTAGCCCCGCCGCGAAGATGTTCCGCGCCCATGATCCCATCGAGCTGCTTGAGCGTGAGACGCGTGAGCGGATTGCTCCTGTGAACGAACACGGCCAGGTTCACTCCCGGCCTCTCCGTACCGAGCCCCGCATTCGCGATCTCGACCTCAAAAGCCTTGTAGTGATGTACCCACTCGAAAGCCATACTCTCCATCGGCACCCTCATCTCCCGCGCCATGAAGGCGACGTCGGCCACGCCCGTGTAGACACCGGCAAACGTGGATTCGGGGCCATGGAACGTGCCGGAAAACGTTACGCCGGGCTGAGCCTTGCGGAATCCAGCCTCAAGATGCTCGACGAGCCAGCCGTCGGCGGCACTGGCCCGGACCCGAATCGTGCCACTCACGGGCTGCGCGGCGCGATACACCGGCAACTCATCGGCCACGCACCAGTGTGAGCAGCCCAAGGCCGCCACTGCGTAAGCCAACGCGCAGGTCAGCATGTGCGGGTTGCGGCCCGAGGCCATGCGCTTCACTCCGATCTGGGGTTGTCCGGCGCTCTGAAGCCCAGCTTGTCAGTCGAGCTTCTTCAGCTGCTCGCGCAGGTAGTCGGCCGGGAGCGGGTAGTAGTACCCCATGCGGGCGATGATCTCCTGCCCTTCCCGACTCAGCACGAAGCGCATGAACTCGCGCGCCCTGGGATCGAGGGGACGGCCCGGCTCTTTGTTCACGTAGAAGTACGCATCGCGGATCAGGGGATAGGTACGGTTAGCGACATTCGCGGGAGTGAGCGCGACCGCGGGCTCGCCCTTGTGTCGCGAGATCGCGAGCACTTTGAGGTCCGGGTGGTCCTTCACGTGCATCAGCGCGGCAAGCCCGATCGCGTACCGGTCCTTGCCGATTGTCTCGAGCGCATGGTCACTGGCGACCGCGGCACCCGCCGCGTCCGGCGTCGCCTGCTTCTCCTCCACGTATTCCTGGAAGTTGGGGTTCCATTTCTTCGACCAGTGAAACCAGTTGCGCTCGATGTAGATCGCGAAACCCGGTGCGCTGTAGCCGAACGTTTTGATTTCCTTGTCGGTGAACTTGCCGTGCAGGCCTAGCTGGCCCCATTTGCGGATGCTCATTTCCGGGCCGCGCGCGTACCTGGAGGTGAACAGATAGTCATTGTTGGCGAGCTGCCAGCCTCCCGAGCGCTCCGCCCCGAATATCCGCTCGAGCTCGTCGACCGAAATCTCGTTGAGCGGGTTGTCCTTGCTCACGACGACGGCGAACGCCCACAGAGAGCCGCGCTTCTCGTAACCGCCGGTGGCGACGGAGATCTCCGTGGGCAGGTAACCGAACGAGTCATGGAACGGCATCATGTCCGTGATCTTGGCGTCATCGCCCATCGGAGCGACATCCGACAGATGATAGTAGAGGCCCGCGATGCCGCCCTCGCTGCTCGGAATGTTGCTCGTAGCCACTTTGGCGTCCGGCTGGAACTTCTGGAATCCCAACGCCAGCTGCTCGACTGCATTCTTCAACTCGCTGCCCAGAATCCGCAGCCCGCCTACGACCCGATATTCAGGCACGTACTGCGGCAGATCCGGCAGCTGCGGCGCGGGCAGCTCGATGTAGGCCGCGAGCGTCCTCGTGAGCCCTTTGCGGATGCTGTCCTGCGTCTGGTCCCATTTCTTCCAGGCTTGATCGCTGGCGAGGAGCTTCCTGACGGGCGCGTCCCTAACGGCATCGCGACGGCTGAAAGCCACGGAATCGCGGTATTCCATGACCAGGACGGCCTCGGCCTCGTCGGACGGGCCGCGCTCAAGATACAGCGTGTGCCGCAGCAGCAGATGGGCGGCCTTCTGGTCGAGCAGGTTCGGCAGGATATAGCCCCGCACGAACTCGTCGTAGCGCTGCGGCGGAACCAGCAACTTGTAGGTGTTGACGAGGAACACAGACTTGTTGGAGTCGCGCGGGTATACCTCGTCGTGTGTCAGCACATCGGCGCGCTTTACCAACAGCGGTGCGCCGAGCTTGGGGGCCTCGTCCCGGTTCCATCGCTCATAAAACCCCTCGCTCGGGAACTCGAGCAGCGCCAGCGAGGCGAATCCGGGATCGCTCTTCTGGTTCTGATCGAGCAGCAGCGCGCTCGAGACCTCGCCGGACTGGCGCCAGGTCGCGAGCTGCTGCGCGAATCCCGCAGGTGCCGTCGCTCCGGGTGGCACGATGATCAGCACGTGGGCGGATTTGGCGCACGCCGGCGCCGCACGCAGGCATGAGAGGAGCGCAACGCATGCGAACAACAAATGGACCGGTTGAGGAGCAAGGGCTTTGGACATATTGATCATGGATGACATTTCGCTGCGGTGAAAAGCTGAGAAAATTCAGTGTCAGATTGCAGTTCCCCAGGGCGCGATGCGAATCGCCGCGCTAATCGAGCTTCGCGAGCTGCTCGCGCGCGACTTGCCGGGTGAGCGGCAGGTAGCCTCCGTTGCGCACCACGGCCTGCTGGCCCTCGCGGCTCAAGACATAACGCAGGAACTCCTTGAGTTTCGGATCCAGCGGCCGGCCCGGTGCGCGGTTGAGGTAGATATGGATGTCGCGTACCAGCGGATAGCTTCGATCCTGAAAGCTCGCCGTGCTCGCGGCGATGTAGGGACCGCCGTCAAGAGCGGCGAGGGCGATCGGCTTGATGCCCGCTACGCCTCTCGCTTGCGGCATCACCGTCCAGGCTATTCCGTAGCGGTCATGCGCGAGCTCATCCCTGAGCATGTGCTGCAAGCCCATGCGCTGCTCGGCGCGATCCTCGTCCGCGATCATCTTGCTTGCGCTCTCGACGTACTCGCGGTAATTGGGATTCCACTTGTCGCCGTTCTTCAGGACTTTCCACTGGAAGAAGCGCGTCGTGCCTGACGGCGCATGCCCGTACGTCTGGATCGGCTTGTCCGCCCACTCGCCCGTCAGACCAAGCTGCCCCCAGGTACGAATGTTGTCCTGCGCCCCTCGGCCGTCGGAGGGCGTCCATTTGAATCCGCGCATGCCGGCGCTGCGCTGCGCTCCGAATACCCCGTCCAGCTGCCGCATCGTGAGGCCGGTCAGCGGATTTGCCGCGTTGACGAACACGACAATCCCGTTGGATCGTCCCGCCACGTCGAACGCGCCGGTCGCGACCGTGATGTCGGTGGGGTGATAGCCATAGGTTTCGAAGAACGACAGCGTCTCGGTGAGCGTCGCCTCACCGCCGTCCGGCGCGAGATCGGCGACTCCCGTCACGAGAGCCGGAATCGCGGCATCGCTGGTGGGCAGATGATCCACGAAGCGCACGCCCGGATGGAGCTTGCGGAAACCCTCCTCCCACAGGACCAACACCCCGCCAAGGCCGAATCCGAAGTTCCTGATGGTTCCGGACAGCTCCGGCCCGGCCTCGTAGTGCGGCAGCCCGTCGAGACGCAAGCCCCCTGGGGCGAGCGCCTGAGAGGCCGGGACGATCACGAGCGCCGCGACGAACGCCAGCGCAGGCGAGCGCGGACCTGTTGAGATGCGAATCATTGCGCCTCGCTTCTACACGGGTCGACGTTGCGTTACTCGATCAGAAGAAGACTCGCCTGAGCTCGAGCGCGATATTCCGCGGCGCGCCGGGCAGGATCTGCACCAGCGGGGTGGATCCCGCGCTCTCGTAGTACACCTTGTCGAACACGTTGCCGACCTTCAAATTGACCGTGTACTGACTGAACAGGTAATACACGGCGAGGTCCGTGACGGTGTAGGAAGGCAGCCGCAAGGTCCCGGGATTCGCCGAGGTCGGCAGCATGCCGAAGCGCTCGCCGGTGTACACCAGGCCAACTCCGATCCCGAGCCCATGCAATGCACCTGACGTGATGTCGTATCGCGACCAGAGGTTGGCGCTGTTGCGTGCGACGTTCGGCAGCCGCGCGCCCACCTGAATGGGATCGAGAGACGACGTGACGGCCGCGTCGAGCAGGGAGTAACCGAAGTTGAGCTGCCAAGTTGCCAGTGGCCGCGCATTCATCTCCAGCTCCACGCCCTTGGACCGCTCGGTGCCGACCTGCTGCGAGCAAGTCCCGAGCGAGCAGGCGAAGGTGTCCAACACGTCCTTGCGATTGATGCGGAACAGCGACAGCGTGCCGGTCAAACGGCCGCCGAGCAGGCCCTCGGTCTTGGCGCCGACCTCGACCTGCGCTCCGCTCGTGGGCTTGAAGGGATTGAGGCCGTTGGTGTCAATGGAGTTGGCCGGAGCCGGCACGTACGATTCGGCGTAGCTGGTGTACAGCGTCCAGAACGTGTTCGGCTGGTACAGGAGCCCGAGCATCGGCAGGAATCCCTTATCGGCCGTCTTCGTCTGGATGGGAACATTGAGCAGCCGCAGCTCCTGGATTTCCTGCTTCTCGTGAGAGGCGCGCACACCGGCAGCGGCCTTCCAGTGCTCACTCAGTGTCACGAGATCGGAAACGTACGCGCCGACGGAATCGGACGTGAACAGCTGGTGGGTGAGGTTCCGCGGTGTCGTGGGATTGACCGCCGGCAGGCTGTCGAACGCCGGCACCCTGCCGTAGACCGGATCGTAGATGTTGATGTCGAGGCACTGCGGCCCGGGGCACGTGCCGCCGTTGAAGAACTGGCGACGGTCCTCGTCGTCGGTGTCACGTCCGCCGTTCACACCTACGAGAATCCGGTGCTCGATTTCACCCGTCGTGAGCTCCGCCTTGAGACCCGTATCCAGGTAGTTGTACTTGCGCCCGATGTGATTTCTGCGCGCGCGCCGCTGCAGATCGACGTTGTCCGGCCGCACGGCGACGCTCGTGAAGGCGCCATCGTCGTCCAGGTTCTGAACCGATCGGCCGGCGAGGTTCCAACTTACGTGCTCGGTGAACGAGTGATTGACAGAGAGCTCCACGGCATTGCCGTGTTCGTCGCGATGATCGCCGGGCTCCTGATAAACCGTGGTGAGCGGCGCGACCAGGGCGATATTCCCCCGTGGCGCGGCCAGGCCGACGTCGAAATTGTTCTCCACCTTGCGATGTTCGAATTGCAAAGTGGCGGAGGTGGCATCGGAGGCGTTCCAGGTCAGGCCGCCGGCGCCGTACTGGCTCTTTTCGTAGGCGAAGTCCCGGAACAGGTTGCGGTCGTAGTACTGACCGATGAGGCGAAACAGGAAGCGGTGACCGGCGTCGAGGGGTCCGGTCAAGTCTGCGGAAACCTCATAACCCCTTGCATCGCCCAGCGCGCGACCACCGCCCTCGTATCCCGTCCCTTTCACGTCCAGCTCGGCGCTCTCGGTGGCGCGCGGCCTCTTGCTGATCAGATTGACGAAGCCGCCGGGCTGGATCTGGCCGTAGAGCACCGACATCGGTCCCTTGACGAGCTCGATGTGATCCACTCCGATCGTCGGCGGCGAACCGAACCTGCCCGTGAGCCCGGGAAGGCCGTCGACCATGATCGCGTTCTTGTCGGTGCCGCCGGTCTTGAAGCCGCGAATCGTCAGGTCGTATCCGGTATTGCCCGCGCGTTTCACGCCCGTCATGTAGTTGTAGAGATCACCGACATTCGTAGTCTCGATCGCCTTCATGAAGGACTCGGTGTAGCTCTGGACCGCGAACGGCGTGTCGCGTACGGGCACATCGAGCTTCATCGCGCTTTGGGCGGCGGAACCGAGGAAGTGGCCGCTGACGACGACCGATTCCAGGGGCGCGGAGCTCTCGGCCTCCGAAGTCAACGCGGATCCCTGCTCCTGGGTGGCAGTCATCCCTTGTGCGCCAGCTGCCTGGGCAAGAGCTGATTGCTTCGGCTCCGATGGATCGTCCGGCGAAGTCTGCGCCTCGGCGCTGGTCAGTCGCGCGCCTGCCAGGATTGCCCACGCAAGCACGGATCTCTTTGTCACGCTGCCCCTCCCGAGGTTTCGCGCGGTCGCCGGTGCACACGCGGTATTTCGCACGGGCACCGCTCCGCGGCCATCCGCCTAATGCCGGATGACCTTGCGTAGAATTACAACTCATTGAAACTGAAAGGGAAATTTCGCAGCGCGCACGGCCGCCGATTTCTCGCCAGGCGGTTCAGCCCAGCGAGCGGTGCGCTGCCTGAGCGCTCAGGCGCGCGATGAGCCGGGCTGCCCGGCGCTGACAGCCGGCGGTGCGCTGAGGCCCGAGCGCAGCGCCGCATCGTCCACCCCGCCGCACCATTTCGCGACCACGATGGTCGCCACGGTGTTGCCGATGAGATTGGTCAGCGCCCGCGCCTCCGACATGAAGCGGTCGATTCCCAGAATCAGCGCCAATCCCGCGACCGGCACCTGCCCGACCGCCGAGAGCGATGCGGCCAGCACGATGAAGCCGCTGCCGGTCACCCCGGCGGCGCCTTTGGAGGTGAGCAGCAGGACCGCGAGCAGCATCCCCTGGTGCCACAGATCGAGTGGCGTATTGGTCGCCTGCGCGATGTAGAGCGCCGCCATGGTCAGATAGATCGAGGTGCCGTCGAGGTTGAAGGAATAGCCGGCGGGGATCACCAGCCCGACGATGGACTTGCGCACGCCCAGGTCCTCCAGCTTCGCGAGCATGCGCGGCAGCACCGTCTCGGAGGACGAGGTCCCCAGCACGATGAACAGCTCCTCGCGAATGTAGCGCATGACGGCGAGCACCGAGAACCCATGGAGCCTGGCGATCGCACCCAGCACCACCAGGATGAACAGCACGCAGGTGAGGTAGAAACAGCCCATGAGGCGGGCGAGCGCGACCAGCGATTGCGGCCCATAGCGGCCGACCGTGAAGGCCATGGCGCCGAACGCGCCGAGGGGTGCCAGCCGCATCACAAAGCTGACCATGGTGAACAGCACCTGCCCGGTTTTCTCGATCAGCTGGAACACCGGGTTGGTGCGCCCGCCCACCACATGCAATGCGAAGCCGAACAGGATCGCCAGCAGGAGGGTTTGCAGGATGTCCCCACTGGCGAAGGCCCCGAAGAAGGTTGCGGGAATAATGTTGAGGAGGAATTCAGTCACGGTGCCGATCCCGCCCGGCGTGGCGTACTGGGCAATGGCGTGGGTGTCGAGCGTGGCCGGATCGGCGTTGACTCCCACGCCGGGCTTGAGCACGTTCACCACCAGCAGCCCGATGAGCAGCGCGAACGTGGTCACGAGCTCGAAGTACACGAGCGCCAGGCCACCCGCCTTGCCCACGTCCCGCAGCTTCGCCATCCCGGCGATGCCGGTGACCACGGTGCAGAAGATGATCGGCGCGATGAGCAGCCGGATGAGTTTTATGAAGCCATCCCCGAGAGGCTTCAGGCTCTGCGCCAGGTGCGGCCAGAGGATACCGAGCAGCACACCCGCCGCAATGGCGACGAGCACCTGGAAGTACAGTGTCCGCCAGACTCCGGCACGGCGCATATCGCGGCCCCCCTGACCGAAAGCTGCCGGGCGCTAGCCTACCGCGTCCGCGGCGCGCCTGTCCGCTCGCGCCGCGTCAGGACACCTTCTCGAACTGCTGTTCTTCGGTGCTGCCGGTGAGCGCGGTGATCGAGGAGGTCCCGGCGCTCACGGCCTGGGTGACCGCATCGAAATAGCCGGCACCGACCTCACGCTGGTGCTTGGTGGCGGTGTAGCCGGAGGCCTCGGCCGCGAACTCCGCCTGCTGCAGCTCGACGTACGCGGACATCTGCTGCGCCTTGTAGCCGCGCGCCAGCTCGAACATCGAGAAGTTCAGTGCGTGGAAGCCGGCGAGCGTGATGAACTGGAAGCGGTAGCCCATGGCGCCCAGCTCGCGCTGAAAGCTGGCGATCTGCGCATCGTCGAGCTTGCGCTTCCAGTTGAAGGACGGCGAGCAGTTGTACGCCAGCGGCTTGCCCGGGAATTGCGCGTGGATTCCTTCGGCGAATTCCCTCGCCTGCTCCAGGTCCGGCCTGGCGGTCTCGCACCACAGGAGGTCCACGTACGGGGCATAGGCGCCGCCGCGGGCGATCGCGCCCTTCAGTCCCGCCTTGACCGGGAAGAATCCTTCCGGGGTGCGGCCCATGGTGGTGTCGATGAAGGGCCGGTCGCGCTCGTCGACATCCGAGGTCAGGAGCTTGGCGCTCTCCGCATCGGTGCGTGCGATCAGCACCGTCGGCACATTGCACACGTCCGCCGCCAGGCGCGCGGCGGTGAGCTTGTTGATCGCCTCCTGGGTGGGCACGAGAACCTTGCCGCCCATGTGACCGCACTTCTTGGCCGACGACAGCTGATCCTCGAAGTGAACCCCGGCAGCGCCCGCATCGATCATCTGCTTCATGAGCTCGAAGGCGTTGAGCACACCGCCAAAGCCGGCTTCCGCGTCGGCCACGATCGGCTTCAGCCAGTCGATGGAGTCGTCCCCTTCGGCATGGTGGATTTCATCCGCGCGGCGCAGGGTGTTGTTGATGCGCCGCACGACCGCCGGCACCGAATCCGCCGGATACAGCGACTGATCCGGGTACATCTCGCCCGCGAGGTTGGCATCACCCGCCACCTGCCAGCCGGACAGGTAGATGGCATCCAGTCCCGCCCTCACCTGCTGCATGGCCTGATTTCCCGTCAGCGCACCGAGTGCGTTCACGAATGGCCGCTCGCTCAGGTATCGCCACAGCTTGTCCGCGGTGAGCCGCGCGATCGAGTGTTCCACCGCAATGGTGCCGCGCAGCCGAACCACGTCAGTGGCGTCATAGGCGCGCCGCACGCCACGCCAGCGCGGCGCCTCGCGCCACTGGCGCCGCAGCTCATCGGCCGTGGGCAGGGAATTCGCAGTGTTCATGGGCCTGGTGCACCTCGCGCGCCCGCGGTAATCAGCTCAGCAGCTCATAGGCCGGGAGCGTCAGGAATTCGTCAAAGGTCTCGCTCTTGGTCATCTGCTCGAACAGGCGCGCCGCCGTCGGAAACACGCCATGGGTGAGCCGCGCCGCCCCGACCTCATCGTGGATGCGGTCGAGCTCCGCGCTCAGCAGCCGATCGAAGCGTTCCACCGTCACCAGCTGTCCGTCGCTGGTGCGCGCGCCGTGACGCAGCCATTGCCACAGCTGCGCGCGGCAGATCTCCGCGGTCGCCGCGTCCTCCATGAGGTGATACAGCGGCACACAGCCGTTGCCGCGCAACCACGCTTCGAGGTACTGCACGCCGACGCGGATGCAGCCGCGCAGGCCGCCCTCGGTGATCTCGCCCTCGGGCACCGTGAGCAGATCCCGCGGCGTCACGTCCACCTCCGCACGCAGCACGCCGAGCTGGTTCGGCCCGGGCATGAGCGCGTCGAAGGCCTCGCGGGCGATCTGCGCCAGCCCCGGATGCGCGATCCAGGTGCCGTCGTGCCCGGCGCGCGCCTCGCGCAGCTTGTCGGCCCGCACGCGCGCCATCGCGGCCTCATTCGCCTGCGGGTCATCGCGGATCGGGATCTGCGCCGCCATGCCGCCCATGGCGTGCGCGCCGCGCCGGTGGCAGGTCTTGATGAGCAGGTCCACGTAGGACTTGAGGAAATGACGCTCCATGGTCACCGTGGCGCGATCCGGCAGCAGGAAGTCGCGGCGGTTACGGAATTTCTTGATGAAGCTGAAGATGTAGTCCCAGCGCCCGCAGTTGAGCCCGGCGGAGTGCTCGCGCAGCTCGTAGAGAATCTCGTCCATTTCAAACGCCGCCAGCACGGTCTCGATGAGCACCGTCGCCTTGATCGTGCCGCGCGCGAGACCGAGCGCCTCCTGCGCTGCGAGGAACACCTCGTTCCACAGCCGCGCCTCCAGATGGCTCTCGATCTTGGGCAGATAGAAATACGGTCCGGTGCCGCGGCGCGCGAGCGCCTCGTGGTTATTGGCGAGAAATAACGCGAAGTCGCACAGCGCACCCGACACGCTCTCGCCGTTGATGCGCAGGTGCTTCTCCGGCAGGTGCCAGCCTCGCGGCCGCACGATGAGGGTGGCGGTGTGCTCGGCCAGCCGGTAGACCTTGCCGGTGGCGGGGTCCTCGTAACTGATGGTGCGGCGCACGGCGTCGTTGAGATTCACCTGGCCGCGGATCACGTTCTCCCAGGTGGGCGAGCAGGAGTCCTCGAAGTCCGCCATGAAGGCGCGCACCGGCGCGTTCAGGGCGTTGATGACCATCTTGCGATCCACGGGGCCGGTGATCTCCACGCGCCGGTCGGCGAGGTCCGCGGGCACCGGGGAGATGCGCCAGTCGCCGGCGCGCACCGCGGCAGTGTCGGCCAGAAACTGCGGCAACGACCCGTCATCGAGCAGCGCCTGGCGCCGCGCGCGGGCGTTGAGCAACTCGAGGCGCCGCGCATTGAAGCGCCGGTGCAGGCTCGCCAGCAGCTGCAGCGCCAGCGGCGTCAGCACCTCCTCCGAGCGCTCGATCTTCGGTCCCAGGACCTCCAGCTTCGGTCCGGTCTGCTCGCGCGAATACAGCCGCGCCTGGCTCTCGGCGTTCATGACAGTGAGCATACCCCGATCGCACGGGAATTTGACCGTGGAAACTTCACACTGTTAATTTCACATGTCATCCACACCGTGCGGACGGGCCAAGCTGTGCCGGAGCTGTTGCGCAAGGGCCATTTTCTCGGCGCCAAATTGCGCGCGCTACGCAAGCGCAACGGCCTGACCCTGGAAGAGCTGTCGGTGCGCTGTATCCAGCGCAACTCCGCCATCGCGCCCTCGGTCTCCTACCTCAGCATGATCGAGAGCGGCAAGCGCACCCCCTCCCGGGGGCTGCTCGAGCTTCTCGCCACGGTATTTCAGCGTGCCCCGGCGTGGTTCCTCGACGAGAGCGCGGATTTCGAGCTGCCCGCGCCCGCCCTTGGCGGCGCCATCGCACGCGTCCCGCTCGAGCCGGCGTTCCTGTTCTCCAAGAGCCTGCTGCAGGTGGCGATACCGGAGCTGCTCGCCCAGACCGGCACCAGCGGCCGGCAGTTCGCGCACCTTCTCATCCGCTCGCATCAGGAGCTGTCGCGCAATGATTTCCCCGACCTGGAGCGCGCCGCCGACAACGTGAGCGAGCGGCGCTTCCCGCTGTCGGCCGAGGATCTGCTGCGCCTGTGCCGGCGCCACGGGCTGGAGATCCGCTGGTTCGACCGCAAGCCGGTGCTGGCGCGCGACAAGGACCGCGAGGTGCGCAGCATGGTGCGCTCGTTCTTCGAAGCGCCGCGCGTGGTGTACGCCAACCGCGCCCTGCTGGCGGACCCTGCGCGCCTGAAGTTCGATCTCGCGGCGCACATCGCCCACAAGGTGCTGCACGGCGGAGATGGGCTGAAGTCCGCGCACGCCACGGGCGGGGAGATGGGCGGCAGTCCCGAGGGCGGCTCGAGCGCTCCCGGCATGAATGCCCAGGACGTGCTGCACGCGTGGCGCGACTTCGAGTGCAGCTTCTTTGCCGGCGCGCTGCTCGCGCCGCGCGTGCCGTTCCGGCGCTTCCTCGCCCGCGAGCGCTACCGGGTGGAAGCGGGCGCGAAGCTCGAGCTCACCCCGGCGGTGGTGATGCGGCGCATGACCAAGGTGTCTCCCTATCCGTACTGGCATTTCTTCGACGCCTACCCGCCCGGATATCTGCGGGCGGTGTATCGCGGCAACGGCATACCCTTGCCCTGGGGAAACCTCGCGCAGGTGAGCGACCCATGCCCCAACTGGGCGGTGTTTCGCATGATCGATGCCGATCATGCCGCGTGCGGCTCGCAGATCTCGGTGCTGCGCGATGGCGAGCGCTCGCTCCTGTACTGCTGTCACTCGCGCCGGGTTCATGACATGGCGGGCAACCCGCACGTGCTGTCGGTCGGCGTGGACCTGGCGCCGGCGCTCGCCTCGAACGGCGTTTCGAGCGAGCCGGTGATCGATTCGATCCTGCGCGAGTGCCTGCACCGGCGCGGCGAAGCGCGCGTTCCCAAGGCGGCTGCCCAGATGCTCGACGCGGTGGCGAAGGTACTCAACATCGCCTGGATCGGGGACGCGCTCGCCGGGCCCGCACGCATCATCTGTCCGCGCAGCAACCGCTGCCCGCGCCCCGAGCGCTGCGAGGGGGCGCGGCCCTCGCGTGCGCGCGAGATCGCGGACGTGCGCGAGGAGATCCTCGGGCGCGATGCGTGATGGCGTAAAATGGGCCACCACCGGGCCTGCGAAAGAGGATGCACCATGCACCGGGATACGGGCGCGCGCAGTGGCGCCGCGGCTGTGATGCTGCTGGGAACGATGCTGCTCGCGAGCGGCGCGGCCGCCATCGCCGGCGGCGCGCAATCGGCCGCGGCGGCCCCGGGTCTGCAGGCCGAGCGCGACAGCATCGATGCATGGCGCGCCGGGCGCATCGGCCGGCTCACCAGCGACACGGGGTGGCTGACACTCGCGGGACTCTTCTGGCTCAAGCAGGGCGAGAACAGCTTCGGCCGCGCCTCCTCGAACGCGCTGATCCTCGACAACGCCTCGCTCGCCGACACCGCCGGCTCATTCGTGCTGGCCGGCCACCAGGTGCGCTTCCGCGCCGCTCCCGGCGCCGGCGTGACGCACGACGGACGGGCGGTCAGCTCGCTCGATCTCGCCTCCGATGCCCAGGGTGAGCCCACGGTACTTGCCAGCGGCTCGTTGCGCTTCTTCGTCATCGAGCGCGCCGGCAATCTGGGCGTGCGGGTGCGCGATCTGGACAATCCCCACCGCCGCAACTTCAGCGGACTCACCTACTTCCCGGTGAGCACCGACTGGGTCTGCAACGCCCGCTTCGAGCCTTACGAGCCGGCGCGGCGCCTGAAGATCGTGAACATCCTTGGCATGGAGGAAGAGGCACAGTCGCCGGGGGCGGTGGTATTCACAAAGAATGGCCGCGAGTGGCGGCTCGATACCGTGCTGGAGACGGCGGGCGACCAGGAGCTGTTCGTCATGTTCGCCGACGGCACCAGCGGACATGAGACCTACGGCGGCGGAAGGTTCCTGTACATTCCGCTGCCGCGAGGCCATACGGCGCTGGTGGATTTCAACAAGGCCTTCAACCCGCCGTGCGCGCTGAATGACTTCGCGACCTGTCCGCTGCCGCCGCCGCAGAACCGCCTGAAGCTCAGGGTCGATGCGGGCGAGAAGAAGTACGCCGGCGGGCCCGAGCATCGCTCGTGATCAGCCCGGCTGATGGCGGCGCTGCGCGCGGATGAGCCTGATGCGCTCCATGACACGCTGCCGCGAGGCGGGCGTCAGGGTCAAGCCCGCGGGCGGCGCCAGCGCCTGGAAGCTCGCAGCCGCCCTGCCCGCCTGCGCCTGCAGGGCCGCCGTCGCTGCAGGGAAGTCGATGAACGCATCGCTGCGGACCTGGGCACCCGCGTCGGTCTGCACGTAAAAGGGCAGGAAGCTGCTCGGCGTGCTCGCGAGCGCTTGGTAGTCGCCGAGAAACAGCCCCTGTGAATCGGGCGCCAGATCGAGATCGAAGGGTCCGGACAGGTGTGATTCCCTGAAGCTCACACCGTCGCTGGAGGTGACCAGCCAGCAGTCGGCGAGGAGCGAGGCGGGCGAGGAGGTGTCGTTGCGCAGGTCGTAGTAGGTGACGCCGATCACGCCATCCGCGCGCACGTGAATGGTCGGGGTGAATGCCGGCACGTTGGGGTCCGCGTTGACCTGCACGGGGACCGACCAGGTGAGTCCGCCGTCCGCGGAGTGCGTCATGGCGATGCCATCGTGCTGCCCGCCGGAAAAGCGTGAGTCCTGCCAGGCGACGTAGACGATGCCCCCGGGGCCGACGCTCACGGACACCAGACCGGAGCCGTCACGCACGGCCGCGCCGGTGTTGGGATCGGTGGTGCCGACGGCCTGCAGGTCCGAGAGCGTGAGCGCAGCGGACCAGCTGGTGCCGTGATCGGTGGAGCGTATCACCCGCACCAGCGCCGAGGTCGCCCCGAGCTCGGTGAACAGGTCGAGCACGACGTCGCCAGGCAGCACCACGATCTGGTTGCCGAGGGTCTGACTCTGCGCACCCGGATCGTAGATGCTGCGGGCGGCCTGCCAGGTGGACCCGGCGTTGGCCGTCACCGCAAAGTAGCTCGGCCCGGCCGACTGCCCGCTGAGCCGGTCCCACACCGCGTACACGTAGTTCGCGTCGGTCGGGTCGGCGGTGATGGAGCCCTTGTCATTGAAGGCCGTCGAGCCGTCCTGGATGAGGGCGATCGGCGCGCTCCAGGTGAGGCCGCCGTCGCGGGATTGCGCCACCAGCATGCCGCTCGAAGAACCGGGCAGCAGCGTGCCGCCGCTAAAGGACAAGGCCAGGGCGTAGACCACACCGGCGGGCGAGACCGTGAGCCACACGTCCGTGGCGCGGGCGAAGTCGCCGGGGTTGCCGGAGTTGCCGCCGGTGCAGCGCGAGAACGCCGCGTTCGCCAGCGTCCAGGTCGCACCGCCATCGAAGGACGCGGCGAGATTCAAGCCCTGCGCCCCGCCATCCGACCAGCGGTTCTGCTGCCAGGCGCTGATCAGGTTCATGGGGCTGGTGGGATTGACCGCCAGATACGGCTCGGCCGCCGTGTTGGTGTACAGCGTTCCCGTCGCCGCGACGCCGTCGCAGCCCGCGCTGAAGGTCGACGGTTGCGACACGCGCACCTGCGTGACGGAGTGGAAGGGGGGCGGAAGTGGAGGCGGCGGTGAGCTCCCTCCCCCACCGCCGCCGCCCCCGCACGCCGTGACCAGGGTGAGGAATGCGGCGCCCACCACGGCGCGCGGCGATGCGCCGGCGGCACTCAAGCGGCGATGAAAATCGTGGCGGGGTGCTCCAGGCACTCCTTGAGCGCCTGGATCATCGCGGCCGCGTCGTAACCGTCCACGAAGCGGTGGTCGAAGGACGAGGAGAGGTTCATGGTGCGCCGGATGGCGATGGCGCCGCCCACGACCACCGGGCGCTCCAGGGCGCGGTTCACGCCGATGATGGCCACTTCCGGAGCGTTGATGATCGGCGTGCTGGCGATGCCGCCCAGCTTGCCGAGACTGGTGATGGTGATGGTCGAACCGGTCAGCTCTTCGCGCTTCGCCTTGTTGGTGCGCGCAGCCTCGCTCACCCGGCGCATCTCGGCCGCCAGATCCCACAGCGTGAGCGCCTGGGCGTCGTGCACCACCGGCACCTTCAGGCCGTCGGCAGTCTGCGTGGCGACACCCAGGTGCACGGACCGGTGACGCACGATCACGCCCCGCTCGGCGTCGTAGTGCGCATTGCATTGTGGAAAATCCTGCAGCACGCGCACCAGCGCCAGCGCCAGGAACGGCAGATAGCTCAGCGCCGGCGCACCCGGCGCCAGGGCGCCGTTCAGATGACGGCGCAGGGATTCGAGCTCGGTGACGTCGAGTTCCTCCACGTAGGCGAAGTGCGGGATGGTGCGCTTCGCCTCGCTCATGCGCTGGGCAATGACGCGGCGCAGGCCGATCACCTTGATCTCTTCCGTGGCGCCGCTCGGCGCGACGCGCGCCTCGGCGGCCCTGGCCGCCGGAACCGCCTTGGGCGCCGCGCGCAGCGGCGTCGGCTGCGGCGCGCGGCGCGCCACGTAGGCCTCCAGGTCCTTCGGCACGATCCGTCCGTTGGGTCCGGAGCCGGCAATCTGCCGCAGATCGATCCCGGCCTCGTGCGCGCGGCGGCGAATGGCCGGCGAGGTGGCGACACGGCCGGCGCGGGCCGCGGCCGGCGTCGGCTGTACGGCCGCAGCGCCGTTGCCACTGCCGCCCGATGCCGGCGCGGACTTCCCCGCCGGCGCGGGTGTGGCTGGCGCCGCAGCGTCGGGCTGCGTTTCCAACACGATCAGCTCCGAGCCCACCGGCACCATGTCCCCGGGTGAGCCGGTCGTGGAGAGCACGCGCCCGCCGACCGGCGCCGGTACCTCCACGGCCGCCTTGTCGGTCATCACCTCGACCAACACGTCGTCCTCGGCGACCGTGTCCCCGGGCTTGACGCGCCAGTTGACGATTTCCGCCTCGACCGTGCCTTCGCCCAGATCGGGCAGCTTGAAGACGTACCTGCTCACGCCGCCTCCATCACCTGCTTGAGCGCCGCGGCAATGCGCGCCGGTCCCGGAAAATACTCCCATTCGAACGCGTGCGGATAAGGCGTGTCCCAGCCGGTGACGCGCTGCACCGGCGCTTCGAGATTCCAGAAGCACTGTTCCTGAACCGTGGCCACGAGCTCCGCGCCATAGCCGCTGAAGCGCGTCGCCTCGTGCACCACCACACAGCGGCCGGTCTTGCAGACCGAGGTGCACAGCGTGTCCACGTCGAGCGGCGCCATGCTGCGCACGTCGACGATCTCCGCGTCAACGCCCGCAAGCCGCACCGCCGCCTCGGCGACGTGCACCATGGTGCCGTAAGTGAGCACGCTGACTTCCTTACCCTCGCGCACCAGTGCGGCGCGGCCGATCGGCACGCGGTAATGGCCCTCGGGCACCTCGCCGCGCGGGTGCGCGCTCCACGGCACCGCGGGCTTGTGCGGATCGCCGTCGAAGGGCCCGTTGTAGATGCGCTTGGGCTCGAAGAACACCACCGGATCCTCGTCCTCGATCGAGCTGATCAGCAGGCCCTTGGCATCGTAGGGGTTAGAGGGCATCACGACCTTGATGCCGCACACGTGCGTGAACACGCTCTCCGGGCTCTGCGAATGAGTCTGCCCGCCGCGGATACCGCCGCCGCACGGGGTACGGATGGTCACCGGCGCGAAGAACTCCCCCGCCGAGCGGTAACGCAGCCGCGCGAGCTCGCTCACCACCTGATCGAAGCCCGGATAGATGTAGTCGGCAAACTGGATTTCAGCGACCGGCTTCAGCCCGTTGACCCCCATGCCGATGGCCGCGGCGATGATGCCGCCTTCGGCGATCGGCGTGTCGAGGACGCGATGCTCGCCGTACTTTCTCTGCAGCCCGTCGGTGACGCGAAACACGCCGCCGAAGAAGCCCACGTCCTCGCCCAGAATGACGACGCGCGGATCGCGCTCCAGCATCACGTCCATCGCGGAGTTGAGCGCCTGGACCATGTTCATGCGCGCCATGCTTCAACCCTTCTTGGCCACGGACGGCGCGCTCTGCCGGCGCTCGGCTGCCGCCGCGCTGCGCAGCGCCCGCAACTCCTCGCGCTGGCGCACGAGATTGGGCGGCATCTCCTTGAACACGTCTTCGAACATCGTCAGCGGGTCGAGCGAGGGCCCGCCGGTGAGGGTTCCGTACGACTCCGCCTCCTTCCAGCAGGCGGTGACGTGCGCCTCGAGCTCCTTCTCGAGCCGGCCATGGCGCTCCTCGGACCACTCGCCGAGTGCGATCAGGTGCTGCTTCAGACGCGTGACCGGATCCCCGAGCGGCCAGGCGCGCCACTCCTCCTTGGGACGGTAGCGCGCAGGATCGTCGCTGGTGGAGTGCGCCGCCGCCCGATACGTCACGTGCTCGATCAGGGTGGGTCCGCCGCTCTGGCGCGCGCGCTGCGCGGCCCACTGTGTCACCGCGTACACCGCCAGGAAATCGTTGCCGTCGACGCGAATCCCCGGCATGCCGTAACCGGGGCCGCGCTGCGCGAAGGTCTTGTGCTCACCACCTGCGAAGCCCTGGAAGGTGGAGATCGCCCACTGGTTGTTGACCAGATTGAGAATCACCGGCGCCTGGTAGACCGCGGCGAAGGTCATCGCGTAGTGGAAGTCCGCCTCCGCGCTCGAGCCCTCGCCGAGCCAGCTGGCGGCAATCCGGTCTTCGCCCTTGATGGCTGCGGCCATCGCCCAGCCGACCGCCTGGGGAAACTGCGTGGCGAGGTTGCCGGAGATCGTGAAGATGTTGCCGCTGCCCCAGTGGTACATGATGGGCATCTGCCGGCCCTTGCACATGTCGTGAGTGTTCGACAGACACTGACACATGAGCTCGACCAGGTTGCGGCCGCGCACGACGTGCAGGCCCTGCTGCCGATACGAGGGGAACAGCATGTCCCCCGGCTGCAGGGCCATGCCCTGCGCGACCGCCACCGCCTCTTCGCCGGTGGACTTGATATAGAAGGAGATACGCCCCTGCCGCTGGATCTTCTGCATGCGGTCATCGAACAGCCGGGTGAGCAGCATGTGGCGCAGGCCCACCTGCAGCTCGGAGGCCTCCAGGCGCGGATCCCAGGGCCCGACGGCCCGGTGCTCTTCATCGAGCACCCGCACCATCTCCAGGGCGAGGTTCTCGATGTCGCGCACGGAGGCGGTGACGTCCGGGCGGCTCACCGCACCTGCCGGGGATATCTGCACGTAGCTGAAATCCGGTTCCTGCCCCGGCCGTGCCGGCGGGGCGGGAACATGCAAGCGCGACCGTGGGGCCATGGGTGCCTCTGAAGCCTTACGCGCGAGGGGTTGCGGCGCCGAGTAAGAGTTCGGCACGATTGTAGTCGCCTGACACGGGTAACACTACGCATGAAGCGCCGACAGACCGCACCAAGGCTGGCGCTGCGGCACACGACGCAATCCGGGCCGCTCGGGCGCACGGCGCATCGCAGCGCCGCGCGCGCCGCCCCGCAGCCGGCGCGCGTGCGCGTCGGTCGGGAAGTTGCCGGCCGCAGCGGCAAGGGTGTATCGGTGATCAGCGGACTGCCCCTCGAGGAAGCGCAACTCGCCGAGCTGGCGACTCGGCTGAAGAAGTTGTGCGGCGCGGGCGGTGGCGTCAGAGAGGGTGTCATCGAGATTCAGGGCGAGCATCGAGACCGCCTGGTAGCCGAGCTGTGCAGGCTCGGCTACCAGGCGCGGCGCTCCGGCGGCTGAGCGTTGTGACCTGCCGCGAGCCGGGCCGCGGCTACGTGCAGTGGTATCCGCCGGCAAATTATTGCTATAGAGTGACGCTGGAAAGGTCCCGCGCGGGGAATAAGGTGCACAAAGACCCTCAGACGCCGGCTCGGACACGCAATGGGGACGTCCTGCTGTTCGCGCGCAACTTCTTCCGCCATCCGCGCATGCTCGGCTCGATCGTGCCCAGCTCGCGCTTCCTCATCAAGCAGCTGCTGCAGCCGATCAACTGGGCGCGCGCGGACGTCATCGTGGAGTATGGTCCGGGAGTGGGCGGTATCACCGCGGAAGTGCTGCGTCAGATGCGTCCGGACGCCACGCTGATCGCCATCGAGATGAACCCGGACTTCGTCAAGTACCTGCGCAGCTCATTCACCGACAAGCGGCTGCGGGTGGTGGAAGGATCGGCAGTATCGGTCGATGAGATCCTGCGCCGCTTCGGCTACACACGCGCCAACTACATCATCTCCGGTATTCCGTTCAGCACCATTCCGGCACCGCTGCGCGAGCGCATACTGCGCAAGACCTGCGATGTGCTCGAATCCGGCGGCGCATTTCTCGTCTACCAGTTCTCCACGCGCGTGCTGCAGGACCTGAAGCGCGTCTTCGGCTACGTCGGCCGCAGGTTCGAGCCGCTCAACGTGTTGCCGGCACATCTGTTCATCTGTCAGCCCGGTACCGCCTGAGCACGGCTCGCCCCCGCGCCGCGCGCACCGCGCAGCAACTGCTCGCCGCCGGCCGGCGTCGCGCCACCGCCCCGGGCGAACTGCCATCCTGCGCCGGTGCCGTTGACAATGCCGCGTCCGGGCGGGGATCCTGTTCATCATGGCGGGCACGTTGTGGATCGGAACGCGTAAGGGTCTGTTCGCGCTGCGCGCCGATGGGGCGCGCCGCGACTGGAAACTCGCCGGCCCGCAGTTTCTCGGCCACATCATTCACCACGTCGTGCAGGATCCGCGCGCGCCACGGGTGCTGCTGCTGGCGGCGAAGACCGGGCATCTCGGGCCCACCGTGTTCCGCTCGACCGATCGCGGCCGCAGTTGGCGCGAGGCCGCGCGACCGCCCGCCTTTCGCCCGGTCAACGACGGCGAGGAAGCACGCGCCGTGCAGCGTGTTTTCTGGCTCACGCCCGGCCATCACACGCAAGCGGCGACCTGGTACGCCGGCAGTTCCCCGGCGGGATTGTTTCGCTCCACGGACGGCGGCGAGCACTGGGAACCGCTGGCCGGTTTCAACGACCATCCGATGCGGCCGAAGTGGGCGGCGCTCGGCACGCCGGACGGGGAGTTCCTGCACTCCATTCTGGTGGACCCGCGCGACCCGCGGCACCTGTACATCGCGATCTCGGTCGGCGGGGTGTTCGAGTCCACCGACGCCGGAAGCGACTGGACCCCGCTCAATGAAGGCTGTGCGGCGGACTTCCTGCCCGACCCGAGCGTGCCGTTCGGTCACGATCCACATTGCATGGTGCAGCACCCCGCCAGACCCGAGCGGCTCTACCAGCAGAATCACTGCGGCATCTACCGCCTGGATCGCCCGCAGCGGCGCTGGCAGCGCATCGGAAAAGCCATGCCAAAGAAGGTCGGCGATATCGGCTTCCCGATCGTGCTGCATCCGACCGATCCCGACACGGCGTGGGTACTGCCCATGGACGGCCAGAGCGTGTGGCCGCGCACCTCCGTCGGCGGCAGGCCGGCGGTCTACCGCACCCGCGATGGTGGCGCCAGCTGGCGGCGCATGGATCGCGGGTTGCCGCGGTCGCAGGCCTGGTTCACGGTGTTGCGTCAGGCCATGTGCGCTGACACTCACGCACGCCCGGGCGTGTATTTCGGCACGACCGGGGGAGAAGTCTGGGCCAGCACCAACGGCGGGGAGGGTTGGCGCTGCGTCGCGCGCCACCTGCCGGAGATCTACTCGGTGACTCACGCGGCCTGAGCCATGAGCTGCACGGTGCGCATCGCCAGCCCTCTGCGCTCGTACACCGCCGGCGCCGCGACGCTCGCGGCCCGCGGCAGCACGCTCGCCGAGGTGCTCGCGAACCTCGAGCAGCGCTGCCCCGGCATCCGCTTCCGTATGATCGACGAGCACGAGCGTATCCGCCCGCACATGCGGCTGTTCGTCAACACCAGCGAGGCGCGTGAACTGTCGGCGGTGGTACGCGATGGCGACACCGTGCACGTGATCTGCGCACTCTCCGGAGGATGATCCCGTGGCCCTGACCACCAGCGAGCGCGACCGCTACCAGCGTCATCTGGCACTCACCGAGATCGGCGCGGCCGGACAGGAGAAACTCAAGGCGGCCCGCGTGCTGGTGGTCGGCGCCGGCGGGCTCGGCTCGCCGGCCGCGCTGTATCTGGCGGCCGCAGGTTGCGGCACCGTGGGACTGGTGGACTGCGACCGCGTGGAACTCTCCAATCTGCAGCGCCAGGTGTTGTTCGACAGCAGCGGCATCGCGCGCTCCAAGGCCGAAGCCGGGCGCGAGCGGCTCGTGAGCCTGAATCCCGAGATCCGGGTGCTGGCCCATGCGCTGGAACTCAAGGCCGCCAACGTGCGCGCGCTGTTCCGGGACTACGACCTGGTACTCGATGGCACCGATCGCCTCAGCACCCGCTACCTGATCAACGACGCCTGCGTCATTCTCGGCTTGCCGCTGGTGTCGGCGGCGATCCACCGCTTCGAAGGCCAGGTCATGACTTACGTGCCCGGCCGGGGGCCGTGCTACCGGTGCGTGTTCCCGCAGGCGCCCGAGGGCGGGGTGGCCAATTGCGCGCAGGCCGGAGTCTTGGGCGTTCTGCCCGGTGTGCTGGGCACCCTGCAGGCGACCGAAGCGATCAAGCTGATCACCGGCGTGGGCGAGCCGCTCACCGGTCGGCTGCTGACCTACGACGCGCTCGAGATGCGTTTCCACGAGTTCCGCGTCGCGCGCCGGCCGGAGTGCGCGGTGTGCGGCGATGCGCCCACGATCAGCGAGCCGCGCGACCCGGCGGCGCCGCCCACCGGGACCGGGCCTGCGGTGCGCCGGCTCACGGCCGCCGCCCTGCACGAGCTGCTGCGCGACGCACGGGCGCCCGCGCCACGCCTCATCGATGTGCGCGAGCCCTACGAGTACCAGGCCGGGCACCTCGCCGGCGCCATCAACATCCCGCTCGGGGAGCTGCCGGGCCGCGTGGCGGAAGTCGCGCCTGCGGGCACCACGGTGTTCATCTGCCGCAGCGGTGGGCGCAGCCTCGCCGCTTGCCAGATGGCCCTCGCCGCGGGAGTGCCAGGGCCGGTAAACCTCGAGGGCGGGATGCTCGCCTGGTCCGCCGAGATCGATCCGGCGCTGCCGGTCGCGTGAGCTTGTCCGGGTGCGGGCAGCCGCAGCGCGCGCCGCGGCGGCCAGCGGCCGTTTCAGGCGTCGGGGTGGCAGCGCGACTTCGCGAACCACGACGCCGGTTTCGGCTGGGGCGCCAGCCGGACGCCGGCCTTGATGAGCTCGAACGCCGCGCGCGGCTCATCCACGAACTCGAACAGCCGCAGATCCGCGGCTGCGATGGTGCCGTGGCGCACCAGCGCCTCGAAGTTCACCACTTCCTTCCAGAACGCCGAGCCGTAGAGGAACACGGGAATCGACCGGTCGAGCTTGCGGGTCTGCGCCAGCGTCAGGATCTCGAACAGCTCATCGAACGTGCCGAAGCCGCCGGGGAACGCAACCAGGGCGCGCGCCAGGTGCGCGAACCACAGCTTGCGCATGAAGAAGTAGTGGAACTGCAAGCCGAGCTCCGCAGTGATATACGGGTTGGGACGCTGCTCCTGCGGCAGACCGATGTTGAGCCCCACGCTGCGGCCTCCGGCGAGCGCTGCTCCCCGATTGGCGGCCTCCATGATTCCCGGGCCCCCGCCCGAGCAGACGATCAGGCGCTCCCCGGGGAGCGAGCGGCTCCATTCGGTCACGAGCCGCGCGAGCTCCATTGCCTCTTCGAGGTAGCGGCCCAGGGGGCCGCCGACGCGCACGCGCGCCGAGCCGAAGAACACCACGGTCGCGGTGACTCCCGCGGCATTGAAGGCGCGCAACGGCGCCAGATACTCGGACACGATCCGTATCGGGCGTCCTTCGTCCGAGTCGACAAATCCGCGATCGTGGTAAGCCAGCGGGGGTGTTGGCATCATCCGCCAAGTCTACCCCACTGACGCGGCGACATTTTGCCAGGCGCCAGGCGTTCGATGAGTGCCCGCCCTACGGCCACGCTGCTCGCCGCGGCGGCTCTCGCCGTGCGCGCCGCCGGGTGCACCGCCGCGCCGGCGGCCGCGGCGCCGAGCCTTCCGCACCTCGACGCGCAGACCTCGCTCCTGGTGGTGGCGCCGCATCCGGACGATGAGACCCTGTGCTGTGCGGGCGTCATCCAGCGCGTGGTGCGCGCCGGCGGGCGCGCGAGCGTTGTGTGGATCACCAGCGGGGATGCCTCCGAGCTCGACCTGCTGCTGATCGAGAGGAGCCTGTTCGTAAAGCCGGAGAAGGCGCGCGCTCTGGCCGCAACGCGCATGCGCGAGGCACGCGAGGCGAGCGCGCGACTGGGCGTGCCCGAGGCCGGACAGTTGTTCCTGGGCTACCCCGACCGCGGCGTGCTCAGGCTCCTGACCGATCACCGCGCCACGCCCTACACCTCGGGCGCCACGGGCGCGGCGGCGGTTCCCTACCGCGCCGCGCTGTTTCCGGGCCATCCTTACACGGGCGAGAGCCTCGAGCGCGACTTCGCCGCGGTGCTCGAGCGCGTACAGCCGACGCTGATTCTCGCGCCGAGCCCGCGCGACAGCCATCCGGATCATCGCGCCGCGGGGCTGCTCACCATCGCCGTCAGCACACGCCGTGGGTTGCCCGACGTACGCTACTGGATCGTCCATGGCGGGGAAGGCTGGCCCAGCCCGCGGGGACTGCTGCCGGGCGTGCCGCTCACCGCGGCCCCGCGCAGCCGTGGGCTGGCGCTGGCGGTCTTCGCACTGGAACCCGCCGAGGAGGACCGCATGCTGGAGGCGCTGCGCGCCTACGACACGCAGATGCGCACGCTGGCGCCGTTCCTGCTCGCGTTCGTGCGCAGCACCGAGCTGTTTGCGTCGCTCCCGGGAGCGCAGCTCGCGCCACGGTAGCCGAAGGCGATCCGCAGCCTCAGCGCCAGCGATCGAGTTGGCGATCGAGCACGCCAGCGATGCCCTCGCGCAGGCGATCGAGCCAGGCGCGCTGCCGCCAGTGGCGGCGGCTGAGCGCGCGCGATACGGCGAAATCCCGTTCAAACAGCGCCGCCGCTGCATCGGCAAAGCGCGCGTCGGCGATCTCCTGGTTGGCCTCCAGGTTCCAGCGGAAGCTCCAGCGATCGAGATTGCTCGAGCCGATCGATACCCAGTCGTCGCACAGGATCATCTTCGCGTGCAGCATGCGCGGCTGGTACTCGAATATCTTCACGCCGTTGCGCAGCATCTTGCCATAGAAGCGGCGTGCCGCCTGGCGCACCCACGGATGGTCGGTGCGCGCGCCCGGCACCAGCAGCCGCACGTCCACGCCGCGGCGCGCCGCCCGGCGCAGCGCCTTGCGAAAGCGGCGCGAGGGCACGAAATACGCGCTCATGATCCAGGCGCGCGTCGCGGCACAGTCGATGCGGCGCAGTACGCCATTGGCGAGCACCGAGCGCTGCCGGGCCTCGCTCAACGCCAGGCGGCCCGCGGCGCCGCCGGCGCGCGGCGCGCCCGGCGGCGGCTCCGGCAGCGCCAGCTCCGGCCCGCAGCGCCGCCAGGTGCGCGCGAAGGCGCGCTGCCAGTCGCTGATCACCGGACCTTCGATCTCGACCATCAGCTCGCGCCACGCTCCGCGCGGGGCGCCGGGTGCGAAGTCGTCCGTGAGACCTGCGCCGCCCACGAACGCCACGCTGCCGTCGATGAGCAGGAGCTTGCGATGGTCGCGCAACAGGTTCGCGAGCCTGTTTCGCAGGCGCAGCGGGTTGAACAAGCGCAGCTCCACGCCCGCATCCAGCAGCCCCCGGCGATCGGCGCGCGTGAATCCCAGGGCGCCGAAGGCATCGAGCACCAGGCACACGCGCACGCCGCGGCGCGCGGCCCGCGCGAACGCCTCGATGAAACGCGTAGCGACGGCGCCCGAGCGGACCAGGTACATCTCCAGCAACACGTAGCGGCTCGCGGCATCGATCGCCTGCAGCATGCGCGCGAAGAAGTCCCCGCCATCGTCGAGCAGCCGGAATTCGTTCCCCGCCCGCCACGGCCAGCCCGTGGTTGTAAATTGATCGGGATCCCGGCCGGCCGTCATGAGCGAACAATGACCGACCCGCGCACCAGATGCCAGATCCTGCTGCTGTCGGCGTTACTCTGCCGGTTGTGCGCCGCCGGCACGCCACGCTAACGGTGCATGCGCGATGCGGCATCATGCTCTTGTTCCAGGGTGACCACGGTACCGGCCACCAGGTACAGGACCGCGAACCAGGCGAGACTGCGGGTGAGAAAGATATCGAGCGTGCGGTAGATGACCGGCATGTGAGTGAACGCCTGCGTAGCCTGCACGGCGCCGATGAGGATCGCGGCGGCCGCGACCAGCGTCAACACCGGCCCGACCGAGGAGCGTGGTGCGCCCGGCCCGGCGGGTGCGGCCAGCGGCGCGGGCAGGCGCCGGTACCACAGCGTCATTGCGGCCAGTCCGAACGCCGAGCTCAGGTACTGCAGAACGTGGCAGACCGTACCGTTGTACCAGCCGAAGATCACCGGCGCGCTGAGCGCCGCGACCCGACGCACCATCCAGCCATCGGTATGGGTGAAGGAATCCCACAGCAGGTGGGTCCACACGCCGAGGATGATCGACACCCCCGCCAGAGCCCATTCGAGCGGCCGCCGGCTGAATGGCGCGAGCGCGACGAGGCACAGCCAGCGGGCCCGCGGGGAGAGCAGCGCGGTGAGCGGCCGGCGCAGCAGAAATACGCACCCCAGCGTGGCATACCCGAGCACCATGCAGGTCGTGAACGAGCCCGTGACGGAGTGAGTCTCGGGCCCGAAGTGACCGAAGCGCGCCGGCACGTAGTACGGCAGATCCGGAATCATCGCGCCGATGATCAGCGGCGCGGTGCGCAGGTACCTCAGACCGCGCAGCGGCAGGATGGCGGCGGGATGCGCGAGCGTGAACGGCATGCGCGCGCCCTCAGCCCGGCCCCCGCGAGCGCGTGCTCACGCGGATGCGGAAGTCCGTGCCGATCCAGTTGGCTCCCGAGCGGAATGTCAGATCGATGCAACGGCCGGCACGCAGCTGCGAGGTATCGATCTGCAGCACGTGCAGACCGAGCGGGTTCGCCGCCGTGTCCTGCTCGCGCACGTCCTGCCAGCCGTCGAGCCCCCAGCGCACGGCTCCCGGCTCAAGCAGAGCGACCGTGAGCGCACAGCCTTCGGGCAGCTCCGCCGCCGGAGCCTGCTGGCACCAGATGACGCGGGTGAGCGCCGGGCGCTCGCCGCGGTACCGCTCCCACACCGAATCGGGGCGGTCGAACGCGCGCCCCAGCAGCCGCGAGGCAACCAGCTTCACATACTCGGCGTGCGTCCACACGAGCGGCATCGCCGCCCCGGTTGGCCGGCCGGGGCTCAAGCGACGCGCGGGGATCGGCGCCGCGTCCCACACCTGTTCGGGCAGCATGCCCCCGCTCGAGGTCATGCGGGCCATCGCGAGCAGGAACGGCAGTGCGTCGTGTCCGCAGCTCAGCTCGTAATGACCGCGCTCACCGGTCAGCAGGGGCCAGGCGCGCCCCCGGCCGGTGCCGTCGTAGGCGCTGCCGTCGTCGTGCTCGCCGTAGCCGTCCCCGTTGTAGCGATGCCAGCAGGGACCTGAGGGCGTTTCGACCTTCAACAGCGCATCCGCCACCTTCAGGCTCGCCAGGATCAGCGGATCGTCGGCGCGCCGCAGGCCGAAGCGCACCAGCTGCAGGAAGTCGACGCTGACCTGCGCGCTCGCCGGCAGGCCCGGATCGACCCGCAGGTTCTTGATCGGCAGCACGCCCTCCGGCAGGCAGCGGTCATCGCCCATGGCCCGTGGCGGGGCGACGCGCACGTAGTAGCCGCGCACGCCGTGCAGGCGCGCCAGCGGCGTGTCGCACGCGGTGGTCCAGTCCTCGAGCCGCGCATTCCAGTAGTCGGCAAAGGCGAGTGCCAGCGCGCGGGCATCGGCTGGCAGATGGCGCGCCCCGGCCACCAGGGCCGAGATGCACACCGCCAGGGTGAAGGTGTTCAGACCCGAGTCCTCCTCCCAGCGGTCCTGGTCGCTGACCGGGCCGTGACGCACCAGGAACGACAGCGCGCGGCGAATCATGTCGGCGACTTCGGTGCCCTGGAGCGCGCCGCGCTCATCGAGCGCGACCGCGAGCAGCACCGGAAACGCACTCTCGTCGAGCTGCACACCGGGCCAGTAGACCTTGCCTCCCAGCCACTGGTTCTGGTGCCAGTGTCCGTCGGCATTCTGCGTGGCGAGCAGATACCGCAGCGTGTTGCGCGCCTCGCGCGCCGCGCCGACCGCCAGCAACGCACCCGCGCTCTCGACCAGATCGCGCGGCCACACCAGGTGATACCCCTCGCGCTCCTCGCGCGTGTTGCCCCAGGGGACGCTCAAGGACGCCACCATGGCCCCCGGATAGGTCTTGTCCTGGTGGGTGCGCAACACCATGGTGGAAATGCCCACCTGCTCGGCGCACGCCGGCGGCAGGCCGGCGCACAGGGACTGCACCGGTGTACAGTTCGTGTGCCAGAGCGTCCAGCTGCTGCGCTGCCGCTCCCAGGAAATCGCGAAAGGCTCCGACAGCGCGGTGAGCGACAGCGTCGCCGCCGCCTCGGGGCTGCTGCCGAAGCCGAGCGCCAGCACGGCCTGACGCGGCAGCTCCCCGAGCAGCGCGACGTTGCCGGGCCCGGCGGCGTCGTACTCCCAGGTGAGGGCGCCGTTGCGAGCAAAGTCCTGCCAGCCATCGCTGCTGCCGACGAATCCCGCGCTGGCGCGGCCCCAGGCGTCCTGCTGTCGCGGGTTGACGGCGGCGAGGGCCAGCCCGAAGGGACCCTGCTCCGCCCACAACAGTCTGCGGCCGCGGTGTTGCACGACGGCCGCGCGGTTGTTGGCGCCGGTGCCGCCCAGGTGTGGCGCGAGCAGCGCGTAGGGGCGCAACGCCGCATCGCCGTCGAGGGCGACCTCGATGAGCAACACATCGCGGTGCTCGCACGGCGTCACACGCAGCGTGAGATCGAAGCGCTCGTGGTGGTGCACGATGTGCACCGCGGGCACGCCGGGCGCGGCGAGCCGCAGCTCGTGCTTCCACAGCCGCTTCACCTCGATCCAGAAGCCCGCACCGTCGGCGACGATGAAACCGAGGTCGCGGATCTGCGGCAGGTCAACGCGCGGGTAATAGACCTCGTTGATGATGCCGCCGCCGATGGTGAACCACAGACGCGCGTGACCGAGCGAGCTGCCGAGCATTTCCTTGGCGCTGCTGCACCAGGTCGGGGGCAGTCCGGGAGCTCCCGGCGCCGCGCTCATCGCCCGACCGCGGCGCGCTCGCCGGGCAGGCGCAGCCGCCCGTCGCCCCGGCGCCAGAGCCGCAGGCCACCGATGAACGCATTGCGGTTGTCACCGAGCTGCACGTCCTGCGGCAGGCTCTTCAGGCGCACGGCGTTACCGCCACCGAGCACGACGTAGTCCACCTCCAACGCGAGCTTCAGATGTTCGATCACATCAAGGACCTTGCGGCGCCACTTCCTGGTGCCGAGTCGCCTGCGGCCGCGCTCGCCGACGTAATCCTCGAAGGTGCGGCCGCGCTTGTAATGCATATGCCCGACTTCGGTGGGCTCGACCACGCCGTCAATGACCAGGGTCGCGCCCAGTCCCGTGCCCAGCCCGAGAAACAACATGCGGCCGCCGCGGTAGCTGCCGATCGCCTGCATGGCTGCATCGTTGATCACCTTGACCGGCCGGCCGAACGCCTTCTCGAAGTCAAACCCGACCCAGCCCTTGCCCAGGTTGTGGGGCTCGGCGGCGATCCTGCCGCGGAACACGAGTCCCGGGTAGCCGATTGACAGCGCGTCAAAGCTGAGGTTGCCGGTGAGCTCGAGGAGCTGGCGCATCATGCTCGCCGGCGACATCTGCGGCCCGGAGACGAACTTGCGGACCGGGCCGCGTGCATCGACGCGGAACTTCACGTGCGCGCCGCCGATATCGATGACCAGGATGTGGCGCGCACGGAAGTTGCCCGGGGTCCTGTTGCTGGCGCGCATCGAGCGGATTCTCCCCGGAATCGGCGGCTTTGACCACCGACGCAGCTGCGCGCCGCACGCGGCGGCGCGCTATGCTGCCGCGCTCTGACGGTCTGAACGAAAGGCGGGGAGTGCGATGATTCGGTCACGTGCGTTGCTTGCTGTGGTGACTGTGCTGAGCGCATGCGCGGCGTGCTGTGCGGCGCGCGCCGCCGACACCACGATCTCCAAGGTCATGGGTTCCATCGACATCGGCGCGGGTGAGCACAGCGGGGATGTCTCGACGGTAAACGGATCCATTCATATCGGCGAAAATGCCGTGGTCGGCCGGGCCGACACCGTCAACGGCAGCATCGCCGTCGAGCGACACGCCACGGCGGCCAAACTCGTGACCGTCAACGGATCCATTCACCTGAAAGAGGCGGTGCGCGTCGGCGGCAGCGTGCAGGCGGTCAACGGCGCCGTGACGGTCGCGGACGGCGCAGACGTCGCCGGCCCGCTGAGCAATGTCAACGGCGCCATACGGGTCGCGGCCGCTCACATCGGGGGTCTCATCGACACGGCGACGGGTGACATCGAAATCGGTCCCAACGCACACGTCGACGGCGGAATTCACGTCGAGAAGGACACCAGCTGGTTTCACATCTGGTTCTGGTCCGAGGACACCCCGCGGGTAGTGGTCGGACCGGGCTCGGTCGTCGGCGGCACCCTCAAGTTCGAACGCAAAGTGACTCTGTACGTCAGCGACCGGGCGACGATCGGGCCCGTGGAGGGCGCCACCGCCGTCAGGTTCTCCGGAGACCGCCCGCCCGGGTGAGCGCCACCGCAAAGCCGAACGGCAGAGTGTGACCTCTGCCGCTCGGCTGAAGCGTGTTGGTCCGTGTCAGCGGGACGTCGAGGCGCTCATCGACGCGTCCGCTGAGGTGGAAGCGGAAGCGGAGAAGTCGCCGCCGGCCGCCGCACCCTCGCGATGACGCGAGTCAGAATCACCATCCGCCGCCGGCTTGCCGGGGTTACGGGTCCGCGTGGCACCCTCACCCGGGTTGCGCGGCGCCGTCGGGCTCGAGTTGGCACGCTGGCCCGACGCTGCACCGCCGCCGACGGCGCTCGCGCCGGCGTCACCGGCTGAGCTCCCCGACGCTGCGCCGCCCAGCACCCCGCCCGCATTCACGTTGCGGGTCTGCGCCTCAGCGCCGCCCGCGGCGCTCGCCGCCGTGCTCGCCGTCGCCTGCGGCGCGCTCGCGGCGGCCGCACTGGCCGTGTCGGCGGCCAGATCGACGCCCTTGCGCGCCTCGTGGCGCGCCGACGCTTCCGTCTTGCCCGCCGACGCTTCCGTCTCGCCCGCGGCGCGCGCGCCGGCGCGAGCACCGCCCTGTGTCCCGGCGCCGACCGTGCGCTCAGCACGGCCCAGGCCGTCAAGCTCGCCGCCGGCGCCACCCTGGACAGACCCGCGGGCGCCGCCGCGGATGGACCCGCCGACGCCGTCATTCATGGGGCCGCCCATGCCGCCGATGCCCCCGCCGAGCGTCCCGCCGAGCCCGCCGTGCGCGCCACCGCCCAGGATCTGCGCGTGAGCGGGAGCGGCCACAGCCAGCACGGCTGCGATCGCGGCGCTCGTGAAAAGATGATGGATCTTCATGGTCGTCTCCTCTCGAGGCCGCGGCCCATCCGCGACCCTTCGCCGAGTACTACGACCGGCCGCTGCGAATTCTTCCGCGGCACGGGGGATTTTCGTGGGTTTGACTTAATGTGCCCCCAGCCGGGCGAGCGCCGGCTGCCGGCGCAGGTCCGCACCCACCAGTCCATAGCCGTAGACCGGATCGAAGCCCGCGGTCCCGAGATCCACTGCCCGCGCGGCCAGAGAAGCCACCGCCTGCTGCGCGGCGCTCTCATCGGGCGTGGGCAGCTCGAGCGCCAGCAGCCCCGCGACGATGGGCGAGGCGAACGAAGTCCCGCGCACCAGCGCATACCCCTGGTGCGGCCCCGCCGCGGCCATGTCCGCTCCGGGAGCGGCGAATTTCACCTGCGCGCCGCGCAGCGCCTCGACCAACACCTGCTGGCGCGCGTCCACCGCCGTCACTCCCACCACTCCCGGCCAGGCCGCCGGATACAGCGGCGGCGCGGCCGGACCATCATTGCCGACCGCGGCCACCACCAGGTGGCCGCGCGCCAGCACGTTCTGCACGATGCCCGCGAGCGTTCTGTTCGGCGGTCCCACCAGGCTCACGTTGATGACCGGAACCTGCTCGCGCACGAGCCAGGCAAACGCCTCCGCCACCGAATCCACCGCGCCCCCGGTGGGAAGGCCGCAGAACACGTCCACGGCGTAGAGAGCGGACCCGGGCGCTGCGCCGTGCAGAGCGCTGGCGCGGCCGACCATGAGCGAGGCCACCGCGGTCCCGTGCTCGGCGGGTACCGCTCTGGCGCAGCCGTGCTGTTGAACCGTGATGCCGCTGAACACCTCGTGAGTCACGTCCACGCCACTGTCGATCAGGCCGACTCGAATCGCGGTGACGCCCTGCGCCCCGGGCGCGTGCGCTACGGCGCCCGGCGCAGGCGCGGGTTGCGCAGCCGGCTCTGCGACCCCGACCGCACCGCTGTCGGTATAGACGTGATTGAAGTCGTAGACGCCCGCGGGATCGAACGCCTGCAGGCGTGCCAGGGCGCGCGCGGTGCCTCTCGCGGCGTGCAACACCACGACGTGAGTGCCGAGCTGCGCGGACACCGACTCGCGCAGCACCGAAAATCCCGCCGCGCCGGCCGCCTGCAACGCGGCAGCGCTCGGAGACAGGGCGAGCACCTCCCCGCGCACCATGGGCGCGCCGTGCGGGTCGGCCTCGAGCACGTCCCGGTGCCGGCGCAGCTGCTCGCGAACCCGCAGGGCACGCAGTTCCCGCAGGCGGCGCGGATCGACTTCGCCCGCGAGCACGGCGGCGGATTTGTCGATATCCAGCACGCCGGCCGCGGGCACATTCGGCAGTGTGACGCCGGGCACCGACGGCAGACGCACGGCGGGCAGACCGATCTGTGCGACAGCCGCCGACGCGATCAACAGCAGCAATGTCGATACGACGGTGCGCATGCGAGCACCATAGTTGAACGTGGGCGCGCAGGGAAGAAATGGAAGAAAATGGCACTCATGAACGTAATGCCGGCATAGACGTGCGCGCCTCACCCGACGAGCTGCGCGAGGAGCTGGTCATGCTACTGCCGCGGTTGCGACGCTTTGCGCGTGCACTCGCCAGAGACGTGCACGACGCCGACGACCTGGTGCAGATCGCGGTCGAGCGGGCGCTGACGCGCAGCGCACAACTGCGGCCGGACGCGCCGCTGTCGAGCTGGATGTTCGGCATCGTGCGCAACGCGTGGCTCGACGAGCTGCGCGCGCGCGGCCGGCGTACACGGCTGTTCGCGCCCGAGGAGTCCGCCGAGCGGATCGGCGATGGCTCCCAGGGCGCGCACGCGGACCTGCTGGCGGTGCAGGACGCGCTGGCGCGCCTGCCCGAGGAGCAGCGTGCGGCGGTCGCGCTGGTGCTGATCGAAGGCCTCTCCTACAAGGAGGCCGCACACGTCATGGAGGTGCCGATCGGCACGCTCACCAGCCGCCTGGCGCGCGGCCGCGAGGCGCTGCAGGAGATGCTCGGCGAGAGCACGGGAGCGCTGCGATGAACTTCAGCGACGAGACTGTGATGGCGTACGCCGACGGGGAGCTGGACGCCGCGAGCCGCGCCGCGGTGGAGGCCGCGATGGCCACCGATCCGCAGTTGGCGCAACGGGTCGCGCGGCATCGGGCGCTGCGCGAGCGGCTGCGTGCGGCGCTCGACCCGGTGCTCGATGAGCCGCCACCGGAGCGTCTGCTCGAGGGTGTGCGCGGCGCGCCGGCGCCGCGGCACGCCGCCAACGTGGTGGCGCTGAAGCGCAAAGCCGCGCCGCGCTGGTCGTGGCCGCAGTGGGGCGCGATCGCGGCGAGCCTCGTCGGCGGTGTGCTGCTGGGGCCGCTGCTGCTGCGCGCCCCCGCGGGCGCAGCGCTCGTCACGCGCGACGGGCAGGTGCTGGCGAGCGGGGTGCTGGCGCGCGCGCTCACCGAACAGCTCGCGAGCGATCAGCCGCGCGGCGCGCCGGTGCAGATCGGTGTCAGCTTTCGAGCCAGGAACGGCGACTACTGCCGCACGTTCGTGCTGCGCGAGCAAAGCGCGCTCGCCGGACTCGCCTGTCGGGGACGCGAAGCCTGGCGCCTCGAGGTGCTGGCGCAGGCTCCCGCCCAGCCGGCCGCCGCCGCGGATTACCGGCCGGCGGGCTCGGCGCTGCCGGCCAGCGTGGCGCGCACGCTCGATGAGCTGATCGCGGGTGAACCACTCGATGCCGCCGGCGAGACGGGCGCGCGCGCGCGCGGCTGGAAGCCTTGAGCGGGCCGCATCACGACCCCGGCGCAGATCACACCCGGAAAGACTCCGCCAGTCGCCTCCGGGCCGCCCGGCCCGCCTCGAGATCCAGACAGTTGACGATCGCGAGCCGAAAGCCCCCGGGTGGCATCGGGTGGGCGGCGGGTGGGCGGTCGGCGTGAAAGGTGATCTGCACGCTGCTCACATCCGGCATGCGCCGCACCTGCTCGACCACGGAGGCAGCCGGATGTTGGTATTCGCGGCCGTGCGGGCCGAACAGGGCGACACTGTAGCCGTTCCTGCGGTCGCGATCGGCGTAGCGCCATTCGCCCTGCCCGTAAAGGCCAACCACGGCCGGCAGCCAGCCGGCGCCGTACAGATCCGGCCACTGATCGGCGAAGCGCAGATGCGCGTCGATGATGCGCCCGCCGATGGTCTCGAGATTGAGCATGCCGGTGTAGGTGGCCAGATGCTGCCCGACCCACGCGCCCAGATAACCCTCGAGCGGCGCGCGTGCCGCCGCCTCGATGGTCCAGTAATCGAAGGTGCCGCCCGCGGCGGGCGTGCCGAGGCTGTGGCGCAGCCACACCACCGTTCCGGCCCGCACGGCGAGGTCGGTGCTGACGTGCTCGCCTTCGAGCAGCGTCATCCAGAAGTGTCCCGGCGTCAGGTTGCGCTCGTAGTGCTCGCGATCGGCCAACACCCGGCTGCCGACGCCCATGCCGCGCAGGTTCATGATGGGCTTGCTGAATACCGGGAAGGCCGGCGGGCACACCCCGTGCGGCGCACAGGCGAGGCCCTGCGAGGCGGCCACCGCCAGCTTGTTGTAGATCCCGCGATGCGCGGGGTACCACAGGTACGCGTCCGGGTCCTCGGTGGGAATGCGCACGTCCTCCGGGCACGCCACGCCCTCGAAGTATTGCAGGCGCCAGGGATCGGCTTCGCAGAAAGGCATGGCGGACGATGAGACAGCCGGTTCGCGGGCGGGTCCGTCTAGAACAGCCCCGTGATGCGCCCGTCCGCGCCGACGTCGATGCTGTTCGCGGCGGGCACCTTCGGCAGCCCCGGCATGGTCATGATGTCGCCGCAGATCATGATCACGAATTCCGCGCCCGCGGCGAGCCGCACCTCGCGAATGTTGACCACGTGGTGGGCCGGCGCGCCGCGCAGTTTCGGGTCGGTGGAGAAGGAGTACTGGGTCTTGGCGACGCACACCGGGTAGTGCCCATAGCCGCCATCCTGCAGCTGGCGGATCTGCGCGCGCACCTTGCTGTCGGCGGTGATATCGGTGGCGTGGTAGATCTTGGTGGCGATCGCCTTCATCTTGTCCCACAGGCTGGCATCGTCTTCGTACAGGTAGCGAAAGCCGTTGGGCTCATCGCACAGGCGCACGATCTCACGGGCCAGTTCCAGCGCGCCACGCCCGCCGTGCGCGAAGTGGGTCGCCGCGATCACCCGCACGTCGTGCGGGGCAATGCGGTCGATCAGCAGCTGGATCTCACGCTCGCTGTCTTCGGCGCGGCGGTTGATGGCCACCGTGCAGGGCAGGCCGTAGCGGTTGTGAACATTGTCGATGTGTCGCTCGAGGTTGACCACGCCACGATCGAGCGCGGCGAGATTCTCGCTCTTCAGGTCGGCGAGCTCGACGCCGCCGTGGTACTTGAGCGCCCGCACGGTGGCCACGATCACCGCGGCAGCGGGCCTGAAGCCGGCCTTGCGGCACTTGATATTGACGAACTTCTCCGCGCCCAGGTCGGCGCCGAACCCGGCCTCGGTCACCACGTAGTCGGCAAGCTTGAGCGCGGTGCGCGTCGCGATCACCGAGTTGCAGCCGTGCGCGATGTTGGCGAACGGACCGCCGTGGATGAAGGCCGGGTTGTTCTCGAGCGTCTGCACCAGATTGGGTGCGAGCGCCGTCTTCAGCAGCGCCGCCATCGCGCCGTGCGCCTTGAGCTCGCGCGCCAGGACGGGTGAGTTGTCGGCGCGGTAACCGACCACGATCCTGCCGAGACGTTCCTTCAGGTCGGCGAGGCTGTTGGCGAGACACAGGATCGCCATGACCTCGGAGGCCACCACGATATCGAAACCGTCCTCACGCGGCACGCCGTCGGCGCTGCCGCCGAGTCCGATGACGATCTGGCGCAGCGCCCGATCGTTGACATCGACCACGCGGCGCCAGCTGATGCGGCGCACGTCGAAACCGAGCTGATTGCCCTGGTAGATGTGGTTGTCGATGAGAGCGGCCAGCAGGTTGTTGGCGAGCGCGACGGCGGCAAAGTCGCCGGTGAAATGCAGGTTGATGTCCTCCATCGGCACCACCTGCGAGTAGCCGCCGCCGGCCGCGCCCCCCTTCATGCCGAACACCGGTCCCAGGGCCGGCTCGCGCAGGCACACGATGGCCCGCTTGCCCAGCAGGTTCAGCGCATCGCCCAACCCCACGGTCGTGGTGGTCTTGCCCTCTCCGGCGGGCGTCGGCGAGATCGCGGTCACCAGCACCAGCTTGCCGTCGGGGCGGGAATCGAGCTGCGCCACGTAATCGAGCGACACCTTCGCCTTGTAGTGCCCGTAGGGCTCGAGACGCTCCTGCGGTATCCCGAGCCGCTCGTGCGCAAGCTGGGCGATGGGCAGCATGGCGGCGCGCTGGGCGATCTCGATGTTGCTCGGGAAGGCAGCGGTTGCGGCGGCGGGCGTGTCGGGCATGAGCGTGCTGTGGCCTGGTACGGGCCGGCCATGCTACCAGAGGCCCGCACCGGGGTCGTTTGCCTTGCGGTTACAATCGCGCCCGTGCTGTGGCTGAAAGCCTTCCACGTGGTGTTCGTGGTCACCTGGTTCGCGGGGCTGTTCTACCTGCCGCGCCTGTTCGTCTACCACGTGGCGGCGAGCGAGCGGGAAGGGCTGGCGCGCTTCGTGGTGATGGAGCGGCGGCTGTTCTTCATCATGACGCTCGGGGCGCTGCTCGCGGTGCTGTGTGGCGCCGCCATGATCGTCGGCGCGCCCGGGTACCTCACCCTGGGGTGGATGCGCGCGAAGCTGCTGCTGGTCGCGGCGCTCATCGGCTACCACGGCTGCTGTTACCACCTGATGCGGGTGCTGCGCGCGGGCGGCAACCGCCACTCGCAGCGCTGGTACCGCCTGTTCAACGAGCTCCCCGCCGTGCTGCTGGTCGCGATCGTGGTGCTGGCGGTGGTCAAGCCGTGAGGCCCGGACGCGATCGCGCGTGCCTACCAGATGCGCACCCGATTTTCCGGCTTGATGTACAGCTTGTCGCCCGGCTGTACGTTGAACGCCGCGTACCACACGTCGATGTTCGGCAGCGGTCCGTTGACGCGGAAGTTGGCGGGGCTGTGCACGTCGGACATCACCACCTCGCGCAGTGCCCCCTCGCGGTACTTCTCGCGCCATACCTGGGCGTAGGCCAGGAAGAACCGCTGATCGCCGGTGAGCCCGTCGATCACGGGTGCCGGCTGACCCTTGAGTGAAATCAGGTAAGCCTCGTGCGCCATGTTGAGGCCGCCCAGGTCGCCGATATTCTCGCCGATGGTGTTGGCGCCGTTGACCTTCAGGCCCGGCAGCGCCTCGAAGGCCGAGAATTCCTCGATGAGCCGTGCGGTACGCGTCTTGAACACCTTGGCGTCCTGCGCCGTCCACCAGTCCTGCATGGCGCCGTCGGGACCGAACTTGCGGCCCTGGTCATCGAAGCCGTGACCGATCTCGTGCCCGATCACCGCGCCGATGGCGCCGTAGTTCACGGCGGCATCCGCGTTGGGATCGAAGAACGGCGGCTGCAGGATGGCCGCCGGGAACACGATCTCGTTGTTCGAGGGGTTGTAGTAGGCGTTGATCTCCTGGGGCGTCATCTGCCACTCGGCGCGGTCGACCGGCTTGTCGAGGCGCGCCACCTGATAGTTCCAGTCCCACTCGGCCGCGCGGCGCACGTTGCCGATGAGATCGTCGCGGCGGATCGCGAGCGAGGAGTAGTCTTTCCACTTGTCGGGGTAACCGATCTTGGGCGTGAACATCGCGAGCTTCTCGTGGGCGTGCGACTTGGTCTGCGGCGTCATCCAGTCCAGGGCGTCGATGCGCTCGCCGAGCGCGGCGCGCAGGTCCGCCACCAGCTGCTGCATCTTCGCCTTCGATCCGGGCGGGAAATACTGCGCCACGTACAGCCGCCCGACCGACTCGCCGAGCGCCCCGTCCACGGCGTCGACAGCGCGCTTCCAGCGCTCGCGCTGCTGCGGCTGGCCGCGCATGGTCTGACCGTAGAACGCGAAGCGTGCCTGATCGAAGCGCTTGGGCAGGTACGGCGCGTGGCTGCTGAGGTAGTGGAATGTCAGGAAAGCCTTGAGCGTGGCGAGCGGAGTGCGGCTGAAGAGCTCAGCCAGATCGTGGACCGCGGAAAGCTCGCCGAGCACCAGGTCCTGCCGGGGGCCCAGTTGCTGCGTCTCGAGGAACACCTGCCAGGGAAAGCCGGGTGCAAAGCTGAGCAGCTGCTGCCTGCTGCGCGGGTTGTAGATCGCCTCCACGTCGCGGCGCTTCTCGATCGGCCATTGCACCTTCGATGCCGCGGTCTCGAACGCCATGATGTCGCGCGCCTGCGCCGTCGCGTCGCTCACCCCACCGAGGGTGAGCATCTGCGCGATGTAGGCCACGTACTTGGCCCGCAGCTCCTTGAGCGGCGGGTCCTCCTTGAGGTAATAGTCGCGATCGGGAAGGCCGAGCGTCGACTCGCTGATGACGACGGCGTAACGATCCGGGTTCTTGAAGTCGGCCGGCAGCTGCACGTCGAACAGCGACGCGAATCCCGGCTCCCCGAACAGGCGCGCGAGCTCATCGCGCGTGTTGGCCGCGGCGATGCGCTGCAGGTCCGCCTGCACCGGTGCCAGGCCATTGGCCTCGATCGCGGCCTCGTCCATGAAGGCCGCGTAGAAGTCGCCGATCTGCTGCTCGGGTGTGCCGCTGGCGCCATGGGTGGCGGCCGCCTGCTCGATGATCTCGCGCACGCGCTGCTTGGAGAGCTCATCGAGCTGGTCGAACGGACCGAAGCCCGAGTGATCGGCGGGGATGGTGAACGTGTCATACCACGCGCCGTTTGCATAGGCGAAGAAGTCATCGCCGGGCCTTATGCTGTGGTTGCCCGCGCTCAGGTCCAGGCCGCAATCGCCGATGACGGGCTTGGCGGATGCGGGCGCGGCGGACGCCGGTGCGGCGGGGGCGGACGCCGCCGGCGCGGCGCGCGCGGGTGTGACGGGCACCGATTTCTCCTCGACGGGTTTTGCGGCGCAGGCGCCGAGCAGGGCCAGCGCCGCCATCCACGACAGTAGTCTCATAGCCTCGAGGCCTTCGAAAGCACGCGCAATCCGCGCATCATACGGTAGTGCTGCGCCGGCCGGCAGGCTGGCGGCGGGAAACTTGCCGCATACGTTCCCGCGCTGCTCGCCTGGTCGGCGCAGCGACTCGGCTCGTCGCACATCTCAAGCTTGCTCGCCCCAGTAGCGCACCAGGTCGCGCCACTCGCCGCGTGCGGGCGCAGCAGCCGGCGCGGTCTCGGTGCCGAGGTACAGGAAGCCGACGATGGCGTCGGTGGAGGCGAAGCCGAGCGCCTGCTTCACGGTCTCATCATACGCAGGCCCTCCGGTCTTCCACATGGCGTTGAAGCCGAGGGCAAACGCCGCCAGCATCATGGCGTGCGCGGCCGCGCCCGCGGACAGGGTCTGCTCGATCAGCGGGATTTTCACCGCCGGGTTGCAGTGCGCGGCCACCACGACGATCAGCGGCGCGCGCAACGCCTTGAGCCGCTCGCGCTGCAAAGCCTGTGCGCCGAGTTGCGGCTGGGCGCGCTGCGCGTGAGCGGCGAATAGCTCGCCCAGGCGCTCGCGGGCGCCGCCGCGCACCACCACGAAGCGCCAGGGACGCAAGCGGCCGTGGTCGGGGGCGCGCACCGCGCTGGACAAGATGAGCTCGAGCGCACCCTCGTCCGGCGCCGGCTCGGTCAGCTCCCGGGCGGAGCGCCGCTTGAGAAGAGCGTCTATGGCCTGCATCGGCGTATTGTCGCAGACTCGCGCCGTGCTGATGCTGTCCGAAGCCTGCGAGCGCAACAAGGGACCGATCCTCGAGGTTCTCAGGAGCGAGCTCGCCACGAGCAGCAGCGTTCTCGAGGTCGGCAGCGGCACGGGCCAGCATGCGGTGCACTTCGCCGCGCACCTGCCGCACCTCACCTGGCAGACGAGCGAGCTCGGCGAACAGCTGGCGCCGCTCGCCGAGCGCATCCGGCTCGAGGGTACGGCCAATCTGCGCGCCCCCATCGCGCTCGATGTGCGCGAGCATCCCTGGCCGGTAGCGCCCGTGGACGCGGTGTTCAGCGCCAACACGCTGCACATCATGGCCTGGAGCGCGGTGCGGGCGTTCGTTCGCGGCGTCGGCGGCTGCCTTGCGGCGCCGGGCGTGTTGTGCGTGTACGGACCCTTTCGCTTCCGCGGGCAATATACGAGTGACAGCAATGCGCAATTCGATGGCTGGCTCAAGGCCCGCGACCCCGACAGCGGCATCCGGGATTTCGAGGCGCTGGAAGAGCTCACGCGGGCGCAGGGCCTGGTGTTCACGGCCGACCACCCCATGCCGGCCAACAACCGCACGCTGGTGTGGCGCCGGCTGCCGGCTGTCGCTTAGCGTACAGTGCACGCATGGACCCCGACACGTTGCACGAGATCCGCGCGGCCATCCGCACCATTCCCGACTATCCGAAGCCGGGCGTGGCGTTCCGTGACATCACGACACTGCTGGGAAATGCGCGCGTTTTCCGCACCGTCGTGGACCAGCTGGTACAGCCGTGGCTCGCCGCACGCATCGATCGCGTCGCCGGGATCGAGGCGCGCGGCTTCATTCTCGGCGGCGCGATCGCGCATCAACTGTCGGCGGGCTTCGTCCCCATCCGCAAGAAAGGCAAGCTCCCGCACGCCACGGTGCGCGTCGCGTACTCTCTTGAGTACGGGCTCGATGAGATGGAAATGCACCGCGATGCCGTCGGCCCCGCTGAGCGCATCATTCTCGTGGACGATCTGATCGCAACCGGAGGCACGGCCGAGGCTGCCGTGAAGCTGCTGCGCTCCCTCGGCGCCCAGATCCTCGCCGCCTGCTTCATCATCGACCTGCCCGAGCTCGGCGGCTCGGCGCGCCTGGCCGCCCTGCAGGTGCCGGTCCGGACGCTTGTTGCCTTCGAGGGACACTGACCGGCGGTGTCCGATCGGCACATGATTTTTTTGTTTTTCAATAGGATACGCGCATCGCACGGCCAACATTACGTTGCGGTCATACGGCGCTTGCGCGGCCCGAATCCAGTCATAATACGCGCGCTTTAGCTCCCTACTTCCTTGCTCTGGAGACCAAATCGATGTTCACGAAGCTCGTCCCAGTCGTTGCCCTGGCCCTGCTCGCGGGTCCGGTTGTCGCCGCTGACGCACCGGCCACCGCGCCGGCCGCCGAGCAGCCCGCTGCCCCGGCCAAGAGCCATCACAAGAAACACAGCAAGAAATCTGCCAAGTCTGCCGCGTCGAAGACCGACGCACCTGCCAAGTAACCGTCACTCGTTTGTTCGAGGTTACTGAGCCCCGCCCTCAAAGGCGGGGCTCTTGTTTTTTGGGCCTGCCGCTTGCCGGCGCAGTGGGGCTTGCGGCTTTTCGCAAACGGGTTCAAATTTGCTTTCCATGGATGGGACGGAACAGGCCGCAATACACCAAGCGCTGGTTGCGGTACAACATGCCGTGACGAGCATGACTTTCCCGAGCTGCGATCAGGAGGATCTGATCGAAGCCATTGATAGCGTCGAAGAACAGCTGCACGTCAGCCACCCTAACGTGGCGCTGATGTGCCGCTTCCTGAACTCCATCGCGAGAAGCCTGCGCGCGCAGCCGGAGGCGCGCGACGCCTGCCTCGCCATCGAGGACGCGATCAGCAAGGCCGGCATGCCGAGCACCTGGCAGTCGGGAATCTGATCACCCCGCCACCACACGTCCGCCCCTGCAGCTGACGCGCGCCGGCACCTGACCTCGCGCCCGCCCGCAGGGCTGGCCGTGCCCGCGGCCGTCGCGGCCTCGTCGCGGGGCCACGGCCGCACCCGCGCCCTCAAAATCACCGGCCGTCGACCTGAGGCGGCTGACGCAGCGGCCGCATCCCTTGCCCGCGCGGGCGTTGCGTTCGCTCGCGGGCGCGGTCTAAGTTGCGCCTCAATGCTCGCGCCGCTCACCCAGGCCCTGATTCTGCTGGCCGGTTCCGTGTTGCTCGTGACGATCGCGCGGCGCCTGGCGCTACCGACGAGCATTGCTTATCTCGTGGTCGGGCTGGTGCTCGGACCGCACGCCCTCGGTGTGCTGTCGGATTCGGGCGCGACGCGACTGCTGGCCGAGCTCGGGGTGGCGTTCCTGCTGTTCACGCTGGGACTGGAGTTCTCGCTGCCGCGCATGCTCGCCATGCGGCGCGAGGTCCTCGGCCTCGGCGCGGCCCAGGTCACCGCCACCGCCGGCGTGTTCGCTCTCTGCGGGCACCTGCTCGGTATTACCTGGCTCGTCGCGATCGCTCTCGGGGGGGCCGTAGCGATGAGCTCGACCGCCATCCTGCTGCAACAGCTGACCGAGCGCGCCGAGCTCAACCGCACGCACGGGCGGCTCGCATTCAGCATGTTGCTGTTCCAGGACCTGGCGTTCGTGCCGTTCCTCGCCCTGGGTTCCGCACTGATCGCCGGACAGAATCACTTCGAGCTGAGCGACAGCGTCGTGGCGGTGATTGGCGGCGCGCTCGCGATCGTGGCGGTGCTGGCGGCGGGGCGCTGGCTGCTGCGCCCGCTGTTCCACGAGATCGCTCATAGCCGTCTGCGCGAGCTGTTCACGCTGGCGGTGCTGCTGGTGGTGCTTGCCTCGGCGTGGGTGTCGCACGTCGCCGGCCTGTCGTTCGCCCTCGGCGCGTTCCTGTCCGGCATGATGCTCGCCGAGACCGAATACCGGCACCAGATCGAGGCGGTGATCCGCCCGTTTCGTGACCTGCTGCTCGGGCTGTTCTTCATCTCCGTGGGCATGCTGCTGGATGTGCATCTGCTCGGGCGCGCGAGCGAGCTCGCCATCGCAGTGCTCATGCTGCTCACGCTGGTGATCCTCAAGGCGACCATCGCCGCCCTGGTCACGCGCCCCTTCACTACCTCGCGCTTCAAGGCGCTGCGCACCGGTATCGTCATGTCCATAGGCGGCGAGTTCGGGATGGCGCTGTGCACCATCCTGCTGCAGGCCGGGCTGGTGCCCGAAGGCCTCGGCGAGCCGCTGCTGGTCGCGATCGTGCTGTCGATGCTGCTCAGCCCGCTGATCCTCAACAACAACAAGCGCGTCGCACGCTGGCTGCTGCATGAGCACGCCCCGGCCCCCACCGCCAGCGAGCGTGAGGAGGCTGCCACCACCGAGATCGCCCGGCGTGAGCACGTCATCCTGTGCGGCTTCGGCCGCGTCGGCCAGAACGTGGCGCGGGTGCTCGAATCGCAGGGCTTCGAATACATCGCGCTCGACCTCGACCCGGCGCGCATCCGCGCCGCACGCCAGGCCGGGGACCCGGTCCTGTTCGGCGATTCGGCGGACGAGGAATTGCTCGGCAAGGTCGGGCTGCGGACCGCCAGCGCGATCGTCATCAGTTTCTCGGACCCCGCCACCTCGATCGGCATCCTGCACAGCGTGCGCCGCCTGCGGCCCGAGGTGCCGGTGCTGGTGCGCACCCAGGACGATGCCCGCATCAAGGAGCTGCAGGATGCCGGCGCCACCGATGTCGTCCCGGAGACCTTCGAGGCGAGTCTCATGCTGGTCTCGCACGTACTGATGCTGCTGCGCGTGCCGGTGCCGCGCGTGGTGCGCACCCTGGGCGAGATCCGCAGAGGCCGCTACGCGGTGCTGAGGAATATCGTGCCGCGCGGGGATGCGCGCCCGGTCGATGAGACGAGCGAGCATCGCGAGGAGCTGAAGTCCGTGGTCGTGCCTCCTGGAGCGTGGGCGGTGGGCCGCACGCTGGGCGAAGTGCGCAGCCGCGGTGTCGAGGTGACCTTCACCGGCGTGCGGCGCCTGGGTATTCTCGGGCGCGACCCCGCCGGCGACATGGTGCTGCGCGACGGGGACATCGTCGTGATCTACGGTCAGCCTGAAGAGCTGGAGCGCGCCGAGGCGGTGCTGCTGGCCGGATGAGGGAGCGCGCCCAACGGCGCACCGGCTCGCTAAGATACGCATTTCGACGCCAAAGCCAACACCTGGAACGACTGAAGGTGAACCGCAGCGACATCCACTTTCCGCCCAAGCACGAGCCGCTGCGCGAGGACGTGCATGCGCTCGGCGCGCTCATGGGCGAAATCCTGCGCGAGCAGGGCGGGCAGCAGCTGTTCGAGCTGGTGGAGCTGGACCGCGTCGCCGCCATCCGCGGCCGCGCCGGCCCGCGCGAAGCGCACGCCGAGCTCGCGGCTCGTGTACGCGAGCGCCCGCCGGCGCTGGCGCGCGAAGTGGTGCGCGCCTTCTCCACCTGGTTCCAGAGCGTCAATCTGGCGGAACGGGTCCACCGCATCCGGCGCCGCCGCGAGTATCTGCTCAAGGACAGTGAGCGGCCCCAACCCGGCGGCGTGGAGGATGCGATCGCCGCGCTGAAGAGCCAGGGCCTCACCGCGGCGCAGGTCCTCGAGCTCATCGGCGGTCTGTCCATCGAGCCGGTGTTCGCGCCTCATTCGACCGAAGCCAGCCGCAGGACGCTGCTGGGCAAGCAGCTGCGCATCGCACAGCGCCTGGTCGAACGTCTCGACCCGACCCTCACGCCGAACGAAGCCCGCAGTGTCTGGAGCAGCATCCGTATGGAGCTGACCGCGGCGTGGCAGACCGAGGAGCTGCCGCGCGAACGGCTCACGGTCGCGGATGAGCGCGAGCAGATCCTGTTCTACCTGGTGGAAATCCTGTACCGCGTGGTGCCGGCGTTCTACGAGGAAATCGCGCAGGCGCTGGAGAAGCTCTACGGCACCGACGCCGGCGCGACGCGGGTGCCGGCCATCCTGCACGTCGGATCCTGGGCGGGCGGCGACATGGACGGCAACCCCGACGTGCACGCCAAGAGCATCCGCGAGGCGCTGGCGCGCCAGCAGCAGGTGATCATCAACCGCTATTTCGAGGAGTGCCAGAGCATCGCGCAGCGCCTGTCGCAGAGCGCCAGCCGCGTGCCGGCGGCCAGCGAGCTGACCAAGCGGGTCGAGCAGTACACGCGGCTGCTGCCCGGGGCGCGCGCCATCACCCCGGCGCGGCATGACCGCATGCCCTACCGCGTGTTCCTCGCGCAGCTCGGCGAGCGCCTGCGCAGCACCTACGAAGGCCGCGCGAGCGGTTACGAGAGTGCGCGGCAGTTCCGCGACGACGTGGCGCTGATCGCCGCGAGCCTCAGAGCCAACAAGGGCGCGAACGCCGGCCTGTTCTACGTCGAGCGCCTGCTGCGCCGGATCGACACCTTCGGATTTCACCTCGCGACGCTCGACGTGCGCCAGCATGCCGGTGTTCTGCACGAGGTCGTGGCGCGCGGCTTCGACGACCCGCTGTGGCCCGGCCGCAGCAGCCGCGAGCGCCGCGACCGGCTCGCCCAGGCGCTGGAGAAGGATCGCGGACCCGTCGCGGACCTCGATGCGCTCGGCAAGCGCCACCTCGCGGTGTTCGATGCCATCATGCAGGGCCGCCACCGCTATGGCCCCGACGCCATCGGCTACTTCATCGTGAGCGGCGCCAGCGGCGCGGACGATGTGCTGGCGGCGCTGCTGCTGGCGCGCTGGGCCGCGGCGTACGACAAGCGCACCGGGGAAGTGGCGCTCGACCTCGCGCCGCAGTTCGAGACCGCGGAGGCGCTCGCCACCTGCGGCCGCACGCTGCAGGAGCTGCTCGCGGATCCGCTGTATCGGCGGCATCTGGATGCGCGCGGGCGGCGCCAGTGCGTGCTGATCGGCTACTCCGACAGCAACAAGCAAACCGGCCCCTGCGCCTCGCGCTTCATGATTCACCAGGCGCAGCGCGATCTGGCGCAGGCGCTCGCCACCGCCGGCGAGCGCGCCGTCATGTTCCACGCCCGCGGCGGCAGCATCGCCCGCGGCGGCGGGCGCATCGAAGCCCTGGTGCACGCCGCCCCCGCCGGGGCGGTGGACGGGGTGCTGCGGATCCGCGAGCAGGGCGCAACCATCCGGCAGGGCTACGGACTGCGACCCATCGCCATGCGCACACTCGAGCGGGCCTTCAATGCGTTGAGCCTGACGACCGCGGCATCACGCCGCGGGCAGCTGCCGCCCGACTCGGCCGAACAGCTGGAAATCGCCGCGCTAGTCGCGCAGGAAAGCCGCGCCGCCTACCGCCGCCTGGTCTACGAGCAGCCGCAGTTCTACGAGTATTTTCAGGCGGTCACGCCGATCGATGTGATCGAGAGAATGCAGATCGGCTCGCGTTCCGTGCACCGCGTGGAGGGCGCTGGTCTCGAGAGCCTGCTGCCGGTGCCATGGGTGTACGCCTGGTCGCAGACCCGTCACATGCTGCCGGGTTGGTACGGCGCGGGCAGCGGGCTGCGCGCCGCGCTCGCCAGGTTCGGGCTGGCGCGGCTGCGCGCGGCCTGCGGCGACTGGTTCTTCCTGCGCAACCTCCTCGATGACGTCGAGACCATGCTCGCGCGGTCGGATCCGGACATCGCGCGCTACTACGACGAGCTGGTGCCGGAAGCGCTGCGCCGCTTCTCGGGCGAGATCCGCGACGAGTTCGACAGCGCCTGCGAGCAGATTCTCGCCGTCAGGGACAGCCGCGCGCTGCTCGATTCCGATCCGACGCTGCAGCGCTCGATCCAGCTGCGCAACCCCTACCTCGATCCCATGCACCTGATGCAGGTCGATCTGCTGCAGCGCTGGCGCGCCGGGGGACGCACGGACCGCGAGCTGTTCGAGGCGCTGCTGGCCAGCGTCGCCGGCATCGCCCAGGGCCTGCAGAGCACCGGATGAGCGGCCTTCCAGACCGCTTCACGGCCGCCGGTAAATGACGCCGTTCTTCATGACGAACACGACGTGCGCCACGGCGTCGATGTCGCGTGTCGGATCGCCCGCCACGGCAACCAGATCCGCCAGCATGCTCTCGCGCACGCGCCCCAGCTCCGATTCCCGGCGCAGGATCTGCGCGTCGGTGGCGGTGGCGGCGGCGAGCGCCTGCAGCGGTGTCATGCCGTCACGCACCATCCACTGAAGCTCGCGATAGTTCGTGCCGTGGGTGAAGACCCCGACATCGCTCCCGCAGCCGATGATGACTCCCGCCTTGAGCGCCATCCTGAAAGCCTCGGCGGCCTGCTGCATGCCGGCCGTGGGCGCGGACTTGCCGGGCAGGTAGTGCTCGAAATACTCGCCGTACGCCTCCTGTGCGGTGAGCGTGGGCAGGTAAGCCACGCGGTGCGCCGCCATGAGCTTGAACACCTCGGCCGTGCCGCCGAAGCCGTGTTCGATGCTGTCCACGCCGGCCAGCACGGCGCGGCGCATGCCCTCGGCAGTGGTCGCATGCGCGGCCACCGGCCGGCCCGATGAGTGCGCGGTCTCCACCAGCGCCGTGAGCTCCTCCTGCGTGAAGGTCGGCTGCTGGCTGCCGCCCGGGCCCCAGCGGTAATCCGCGTACACCTTGATCCAGTCGGCGCCCCGGCCGGCCTGCTCGCGCACCGCCCGGATGACCTCGGGAACTCCGCTCGCCTCCTGCGCGCCCTGCGGCGTGCAGCACACATCGGGACGCAGGCTCCGCGGCGCGGGGCCGTACGAGCCGGTGGCGACAATGGCACGCGTGACGACGAACAGGCGCGGCCCTTCGATGAGGCCCTCTTCGATCGCACGCTTGAGGGACACGTCGGCGTAGTCTGCGCCCTCGGTGCCCAGATCCCGCAGCGTCGTGAAACCCGACAACAAGGTGGCGCGCGCCTGCTGGCCCGCGCGCAGCGTGCGATACGGCACCGCCTCCTTGAGTACCTGGTCGTCCCACAGGGTCTCGTTGTAGGGGTGCAGGAACAGGTGCGAATGCACGTCCATGAGGCCGGGCAGCAAGGTGGTGCCCGGCAGATCGATCACCTGCGCGAGCGCCGAGCTCTGCACCGCGCTCGCAGGCCCCGCGGCCACGATGCGCTCGCCTCGGGTAAGCACCACCCAGCCCTCATGCACGGGCTCGCCTGCGCTCCACACCCGCGCCGGACGCAGCAGAAACGAGCGCCCCTCGGCGGCGGGATTCGCGGCGGGAGAGTCAGCGAGCGCGCAGCGTGCGGTGGTGACGGTGAGAGCGGCGGCGGCGAGGACGACCGGCAGCCAGCGCAGCGGTGCGACGCTCATTGTTCGCCAGTCCAACGGCTCAAGGGCTCAACCGCCCATGAGCACCGTCGTATCGAAGCTCTCGAATCCCTGGATGGCGCGCGCGTAGGCGTTGTACACCAGCCGCTCGGCCACCTTGTCGGCCCGCGGCGCCAGCAGCATCCGCAGCACCACGTCATCCGCCGGGCGCGTCGGCTCCTCGGCCAGCAGCTGCTCGATGACGCGGGTCAGACGATGGTACAGCTCGTTGACGAAGCGCAGGTTCGCACCGTCGTGCACCTGGTCCGCGCCGGCGCCGTAGGTGGCGCGCGCTTCCTCCGCGAGCTCGTGCAGGAACAGATTCAGCAGTCGCGCCTTGTCGACGAGCCGCAGCTCCTCATAGAACTCGATTTCGGAATTGAGGTTCATGGGGCGTGCTGGCGCTATGCCGGGAAGAAATCGATGGGCTTGGTGGTGGTGACGGTGTCGACGTCCTTGGCATCGAAGCGGAACAGGCGCACCAGCGCGATGATCTTGCGCTCCAGATCCTGGTCCCTGAGCTCGCTGGAGACGATGCGGCACATGGTCACCTCACCGGTTGGGGCGATGGTGAACTCGAGCACCAGCTTGCCCTGCAGCTCCGCATTATCGCGCAGCGCCCGGGCGTACAGGCTGTAGATTCGTCCCTTGTTGCGGTCGAAGACCAGCTCGATCTCCTCGCGCGAGCGGGCGGCCTTGCCCCCGCCGCCGCTGCGGGCGGGGCCGCGGCTGTTCAGACCGGAGCGCACGATGCCCGAGGTGACGGCAGTGGTGTCGTGGCCGGTGAGCGAGCCGGCCCCGGTGCCGAAGCCGCGGCTGGCATTCGCGGAAGTGATGCCGCCGCTGCCGACCCCGACCTTGGAGGTGATGAGCGAGCGCTCGGCGTGCGCGTCGGCGCTGACCGAGCCGGAGAGGTTCTTGGTCTCGAGCGGGGTGAGATCCATCACGTCGCGCAGATCGGCGAGCTCGTCCTTGACCTGGTTCAGCTGCTTCTGCGCCTTGCGGCGCGCAAGCTCCCGCTGATCGATCGGCGGCGGCTTCACCATGGCGACTTTCGGCTCGATCTTCGGTTTCTCCTCCTTGGGCTTCGGCGGCGGAGGCGGCGGCGGTTGGGGTTTGTTCTCGAGCATCAGGCGCGCGAGCCGCTGCGGGACTTCCTCGGGCGCCTCGCGCTTGGGCGTCGGCAGCAGCGGAAATGCGATGCCGAGCACCACAAAGATGATCAGCAGCACGCGCAGGATCTTGCGGAACCGTGCGCTCGATTCCGGATCGCCCTCCCAGGGCAGATCGAAGTCGCGGTAATAGGGCGCGATGACCATGGCGGGCTACACTGGCTTGAGCTCGCCGGCGGCGACCGGCTTTTCCTTCTGGATGACCGCGAGCGAGATGCGCCCGTAGTCGGCATCGGTGCAGGTCGCCATGACGCGCTTGAGCACCTCGTAGGGCAGCGCCTTGTCCGCCATGATGGTGATCTCGCGCTGCGCGATATCGCGCTCGCTCATCTCCCTGCCGACCAGGAGCGGGCGCTTGAGCGCGGCGCGCAGCGGCTCGACCAGCCTGCCCTGCCCGGCGCGGATCTCGGCCACCGTGGCGATGAATTCCCCCTGCACGAACAGGTCCGTCCTGGTGATCATGACCACCACCGACGCCTTGGGCGCGACCTCGGCGATCGACTGCGGGATCTCGATGCCCTTGGCGTTCTGAATGACTTCGACCTCGATCGAGTACACGAGCAGGAAGGCGACCATCACCGACAGGATGTCGATGAGCGGAATGAGGTTCAGCTGCGCATCCGCGCGGTGGCGCAGGTGGTGCTGCGCCATGCGCTGGGCGCGATGCGACATGCTCATGGGTGTGCTCCGTTGCCAGACGCCGCCGCGGCGTGCAGGGGGGTAGCGGCGGCCGGTGCCGCTGCGGCCGGGGGCGCCGCTACCGGGGACGCCGGGCCGGGGGTGCCGCCCGTGGCCGCAGGCGTCGCCGGCGCATCGCCGATGGATATGTCCGGGAACAGCTCGGCCTGCACGACGTTCAGACCCTGACTCACTTCAAACACGCGTACGCGATCCATCACCTGCACCAGTGTGTCGTAGGGCGTGTCCGCCTCCAGCAGGATGCTGGCGTCGGTCTTCTCGGGGAACTTGGCCTTGACGCGCTTGAGGTACTCCGTCAGGGCATCGTAGTTGTAGCCGCCGGGGGTGTTGGGCAGCGTCGCGAGCGGTCCGGTATTGCGATCCGCCACCTGGATGAGTTCCTTGCGCACCATCACTTCCAGCTGCAATCCCGGCGGCGGCTCCCGGAACTCGGTCTGCGAGGCCGGCAGATTCAGCTGCAGGATCACGGTGCGCGAGAACACCGCGGTCATCAGCAGGAAGGTGACGAGCACCGTGAAGATGTCGATCATCGGCACCAGCAGCAGCTCCGCCGGTTTGCGCGAGTGACGCTCCAGCTTGCGGGTTTGATACGAGCGGCGCATGCGGGACCTGCAGTCCTTCTACGGCGAGCGCGCGCGGGCTTTAGGCCGCGGCGGGCGCGCTTTGCCGCTCGGTGATCGCGTTCAGGAACTTGACCGACGCCATCTCCAGGCTGTCGATCAGCTCGGTGGTCCGGGTCTGCAGCCACGCGTGGATGAACAGCAGCGGCACCGCCGTCATGAGGCCGAAGGCCGTGCAGTTCATCGCCACCGAGATGCTCGCCGACAGCAGGTTCGCCTTCTCCGCCGGGTTGACGGTCGCTACCGCCGCGAAGGCGCGGATCAAGCCCATCACCGTGCCCAGCAGTCCCAGCAGCGTCGCGAGATTGGCGAAGGTCGCGAGGTAGTGGGTGCGCTTCTCCAGCCGCGGCACCACCTCCATGAGGCTCTCCTCCATCGCCTTCTCGATGTCGTCGCGGCGGCGCGCGGACTGAATGCGCGCCAGGCCGTAGTTGAGAATGTGGCCGATGGCCGAATGCGACTTGGAGGTCGCCTGCGCCACCTGGCGAAAATTACCCTGCGAGAGCAGCGGCACTATCTCGTTCCACAGACCGCGGTTGCGCACGGCCGTGAGCGCCAGATAGACGTAACGTTCGATGGCGATCGCCAGGCCCACCACGAACACGATGGCGATGGGGTACATGAAATTCCCGCCGCCCTGAAAGAATCGCACGATCAAATTCCAGAGGTCCATCTAAAGACTCCCGCTTATTGAAAGACCACCACACACGCACAACCTACGAAAACTGAATGACATAAGCCCAAAAAACTGCGACCCAGCTCTCATCCTGATACAGCGCCCCGGCTGATACAGCGCCCGGGCCATTTTCAGCGCTGCTCGCCCGGACCCTGCACCGCGCCCGCCCCGGGACGGGCCCGCTCGGGCTTCAAAGCATCGTAATAGCGGTTTTCCCGCTGGAAAACATCCCGATCCAGCGGCTGCAGCACCTCGTCCACCAGGCTGTTCACCGGCTTGCCGAGCAGATCGCCAAGATCGGAGCGCTTCCACGGCACGATGTACAACACCTTGGGCAGCTCACGGTTGCCGGTGATGTCCGTCGGGTCGAGCTCGAGCCGGTCCGGGCCCTTGCGCGCGCTCGCCTTGGAGCCGGAGGGCTCCTTGCGCGCGCCAGCCGTCCCGGCCGCGGGCGGCTTGCGCGCATCGCCGGCGGCGTTCGCGTCCGCGGGCGCGACACCGGCGGCCGGGGCCGCGGCCGGGGTATTCCTGCTGGTATCCACCGCGGGCTCGAGTTGCTCCGGGCGCGGCAGGGGGCGCGCGGGTGGCGCCTGTTGGGAGTCCGAGGGCCTCGGCGGCGTGGGCTCCTGCGCCCGTGCCGCGTCCAGAGTCAGCGGGCACAAGGCCATGAGAACCGACAACATGGCCGCGGGCCTCAATCCGTATACGCACACGCGATACATAGTCAACCTCCTGCTCTCGAGACGCTGCCGCCGCCGCTCGCAACGCTGTCGCCCGGGGCGGGTTGCGAGGCCGGCTCAGGCGCCGCGCGCGGCTCGGATGCCGGCGCGCCCGGGGCTGTCGTGGGCGCCGCGTCGCCCGGGTTGCCGTTTGTAGGCGCGGCGTCGCCGGGGTTGCCGTTCGCGGGCGCGGCCGGTGCCGGCCGCTTCAGCGGCATCCCCAGGCGTTGTCGCAACTCCGCAATCCAGCCGCTCACCGGCTTGTCCTCGCCGGTGAGCTGCTGGTAGTGCTCGAAGGCCGTCAGCGCGCGGCCGGGGTCTGCGAGATAGAGATCCGACAGCACGCCGAGGTTCCGCCAGGCCGGTGCATAGTGCGCATCCGCCGCAATGGCCCGCTCGTACGAGGAGGCCGCGTCCTTGAACTCGCCGCGAAGGCGCTGGGTGGCGCCGAGCTCGCTCCACGCCACCGCGCTGCCGGGCTCGTGAGCGACCGCGCTTTGCAGGGTTTCCTCCGCCTGGTCGAGGTGCCCGGCCTTGCGCTGCAGAATGGCGAGGTTCACCAGGGGAGCCGCGAACTGCGGGTACTGCACGGCGAGCTGCTTGAAGCCCAGCTCCGCCTCCAGGGCGTTGCCGGCACGCATGTAATTCACCGCACGATCGAAGTCCGCGCGTGCCGCCGGCAGAACCTGCGGACGGACCGCCGCGGCGGGCGCTGCGGCAGCGGCGCTCGCGCTCGCGGCACCCGCCGTCACCGCCGGCGGCGCCGCTGTGGCATGCGCCGCCGGCTGCGCGAGCGGGGGCGCCGGGCGTGGGGCGGTGCGCGCAGGCTCGGAGCTGCAGGCGGCAAGTGCCATCGGCACCAGCCCCGCGAGTGCCAGAGCTGTGAGGCGCCGCGCGTGCTGCGCGGCAGGCGCCGCGCCGCCGGGCGGGCCCTTATTCGAGGCTGGTGACCACATCCTGCGTCAGCTCCGTTTTGCCGTAGCGCGCGGGCTTGAGCTGCGCGAGCGCCTGGAAGCTCTTGCGCACCCACTCGTCGTACACCCCGTCCTTGGCGCGCGCGGCGTTCAGCTCGTGCGCCTTGATCGCCTGCTCCTCGAACGGAAATACCTGCTCCTCGAGGAGTGAGTTGTATTCCTCCAGCGCATCGCCCTTGAGCTTCGCGGGCCGCTCCGAGGCCAGGATGTCCTTGGCGAGCGCGCCGTACAGCTCCGCCATCTCGTAGGTGGCGGCGGTAGTGACCTCGGCGACCTGGTACTCGGCGGCGCGCTTGTAGCCGTCCATCGCATGCTCGAGCGCGTCGCGCTTGACGATGAGGCTCTTCTTGAGCGGCGCCGTCAGACGCACCGCCCGAAACGCATCGCGCGCCGGCTGCGCGAGCGCCAGCTGCGCCTTCGCGGCCAGGTAGTGGGTGCGATCGGTGCGCTGCCCGCCGGCCTGCGCGTCGGCGCGGATGATCTCCTGGTACCAGTGATCGCGCCGCGCGCCATCGCCGCTCTTGCCGGCGTAGTCCGCCAGGCGCTGGCGCGCCTCCTCGGCATCGGCGAGCGGTGTTGGGTTGGTGTCGACGAACTTCTCCAGCATCCCCATGGCCCTGGGATTGTTACCGGCCTTGGAGTACAGGTCCGCGGATTGCATGAGCGCTTCACGCTGTACGGAGCGACTCTCGGCCGGGTTTGAGGCGATCCGCTCGAACTCCGCGGCGGCCTCGCCCGGGCGGTTGGCTTCAGAGTACGCCACGGCGAGCTTGCGGGCGACCTCCGGCTGCAGCTGATGCTGCGGGAACTGGCGACGAAAATCCTGGAGCACGCCGATGGCGCGCTCCCACTCTTTGAGGGTCAGCAGCTCCGCGGCAGCGTCGTACTGCGCATTGGCGCGGATCTTCGATTCCGGGGCCACGCGCCCGACGCGCAGGAAATCCTCTACCGCCCCGCCGCCATCGCCGGCCTTCTGCTTCGCCTCGCCCTCCTTGTATACGCTGGCGGCGAGGCGCTCGGTGAGGTCGGCGCGCATCTTGTCATCCTTGCCGGCGAGCTCGCGCGCCTGCAGGAACGCGGGTTCCGCCTTGGCATAATCGCCCTGGTCGAAGCGCGCCTGCGCGATGATCGTCCACGCGATGCGCTGCTTCGCGGCATCCACCGGCGGCTGGCGCGCGAGAATCGACTCGGAGACGCTGACGGCGCGCGGCTGGTCCCCGGCGGCGAAGATCTCCTCGGCTGCGCGGGTCAGAACGCCGGCGCTGTCCGGGTGCTCCGGAAAGCTCTGCGCGAACCTGACTCCGGCGTCCATGGCGCGCTTGTGCCAGGCGTCCTTGTCGGCGCCGCTCAAGCCCTCCTCGCCTTTCTGGTAGGAGACCAGCGCCGCGTAGGCGGCGGTCGCGGACTTCTCGTTCCTCGGATAGCCGTAGGCGGTGTGCTCGTACTCGGCGGCGGCATCTGCATACTGATGGCTTTCGAACAACGCCTCCGCCAGCAGGTAGTCGGTCGCGGCGGAGTCGGCGTCTTCCGGGAACGACTTCAGGTAGTCGCGGTACCAGCGCGCGGCTTCCTGGTAGTCCGCGACACGTTTGGACTTCTGCGCGCTCGCGTGGAAGTAGGTGGCCACGTCCTTGAGATTGGTCTTGAGCTCCTGCACGACGCGCGGATTGTCGGCGCGGCTGCGGGGTTTCCAGTAGGGGGAGTCGAAGTTGTAGTGCTCGACGAACTCGTGCTTGCCGTCGAACACCAGCTGGCTGAAGCCGCCCTTGCCGTAGGCCTCGATCGCCGCCATGTCGAGGTCCGGCGCATGGTCGCTGTAGGGATCGCGGGCCACGTAGGCGCGGTAGACGCTCGCCGCATCCTGGTAGCGCTGCTTGTCGACGTACAGATCGCCGAGACGGGAATACAGCAGCCAGGCGTACGGGCGCTCGCCGTGCTGACTCATGTACTGCTCGAGCGAGGCGGCGCCGTCGTTGTAGGAGAAAGTGATGCTCATGACCCGCAGGGTGTCCTCGACCAGCTCGCGGTCGGCGCGCTTGAGCGTTTCGAGCCGCACGGACTTGCCGCGGCCGGCGCCGAGCTCCTGGTCGAGCACGCCGCCGAAGGACGGCAGGCTCTCGAGCGCCTGCGACTGCTTGAACAGCGACCAGCCGCGCTTGTACAGGCTCTGCTGGAAGAACGCCGAACCCGCGCCGCGCCCGATGACGGCGGCGTAGGCGCGCTCGGCATCCGCGTAGCGCTTGTCGGAAAACAACAGCTCGCCGCGCCTGAACTGCACCTCATCGAGCTGCGGGCTTTGCGGGTAGCGCTGCACGATCCGATCCAGTGTGCCGAGCGCCTGCCCGGACTGGCCGGTGGTCTCATAGGCGCGCGCCAGCTGATAGAGCACCTGGTCGTTGCGCGCATAGTCGGGGAATGCCTTGAGCAGTGTCGTGTACAGCTTGATCGCCTCGGCCCCCTGCAGGTCCACCGCGGTGACTTCCTGTTCCAGCCGCTGCATCTCGCCGGCGTCGAGGTTGAGGTCCCCGAGTCGGCGCAGGGCTTCGGCGCGCAGCTTCGGATCGGTATTCTGCAGCTCGAGAAAGCGGCGATAGTTCTCCATCGCCCGGGAAACGTTGGCGCTCACCATCGTATCGCGGTGCACCTCGACCTTGCGCGAGGCGAGGTCCCCGATGGTGGGCTGGCGAGCGGTGGGTGCGCTCTGCGCGGAAGCCGCGGGCGTGCCCGCGAGCAAGGCGAGCGCGAGCGCCGGCGCGAAGGCTGCGGCTGCGGGCACGCGCACGCTCATCGCGGCGGCTCCGCCGTCTTAGGCACGGGAGCCTGCTCGGGCGGTGCCGGAGCCTGCTCGGGGGGTGCCGGAGCCTGCTCGGGTGGCGCCGGGGTCTCCTCGGGTGGCGCCGGGGTCTCCTCGGGTGGCGC
>Ga0209577_10000050_pt1 | contig 99738 bp, 75 predicted proteins | sample GraSoiAngelo_109_FD_185874 | JGI IMG/M metagenome (GOLD analysis project Ga0209577, IMG submission 185874) | Grasslands soil microbial communities from the Angelo Coastal Reserve, California, USA - 14_0903_12_20cm (SPAdes) (version 2) | ecosystem: Environmental > Terrestrial > Soil > Grasslands... | reverse complement strand
CTTGAAACCTTTTGCTTCGGTCCGCACCGTATAGTTCCCTTCCTTGAGCTGGGCGATTGTGTAGTTACCTTCTTCATTAGAAGTGGCGCTGGTTTTGATATTGGTTTCTCCGTGCGTGGCCGTGATGGTCGCGCCCGGCACGATTGCGCCGGTGGCATCCGTGACCGTGCCGGTGATGCTGGCAAAGGTGGTCTGTGAATACGAGGTACGCACGAAACCCAACAGCAACACGGTGAAACAAAACAGAAACCTTGTTGGAGACATAAGGAAGACCTCTCGCTTGACCTACACGTTGCTTCGAAGACTTGCCTAAACTTAACTCACAGGCTTGCGGCGACACCAATTACGTGCCAGCGGCAACACCCGGAAACCTGCGAAGATTCACTTGTCCTGCGAGGATACGACGTTCTTTGGCCACTGAACAAACACATTCGGCCGCCCAATATAGAAACCGGGATTTCCATTTTGACCTCCCGGCACAAAGAAATATACGCAAGCCTACCTCTCTTGGAGCCGTGAGAGCAATTCATTTCTCCCTTGGAAATCCATTGCTGCCGGTACACTTCGAAGAGGGAGATTCTGCCTTTTCCCAGGGCACCGAAACCCCGGAACCGCAATCAACCGCAATCGCCTATGCTGTATCAGGTCAACAGACGTTTGATGATTGGTTCCATTCGCTTTGTTCACGAATTGCGCGCGCCATAGGAGTGGCGGTCGGCAAGCCGGCCTTGTTCTCAGTGACGTCGAGGTATGCCTCGTCAAGGGGATGACGGCTCCACCAGATCCGTGTGGTGCTTGAAAATTTCGCGTGCGAGACGTGAGACAGCCCGATAGCGTGGGAAATCCGGAGGGATCAAAACGGCGTCAAGGCACAGAGGTTCGGTCCGATTTGCTGGCATGGTGGAGCGCACGCCAAAGGCAAACCTGCCCTGAACGGTGCTCCATTTGCTTCGAGAAACGTTTTGCTGGTGTCCTGGTCTCGAATGGAAATGGGCAGATTCAACGAGTCCCTCGCTTGCGTCTTTTAGGCGCTTGAACAATTCAGTTCCCGGCTTATTGCCCCTCAGTGCCCCTTGAAGTTTTTGCCATCGGATTGAAAGGAAAGAAGGAATAACCGGCCCGAGACATAGGTGACAGCTCGTACCGGACACATAGGTTACGCTTTTTCTGCTTTTGGGGAGGAAGCGATGCCTTGGAAGGAGTGTTCGGTCATGGACGAAAGCTGCAGTTTGTCGCTTCGCCGGCTAGCCGATGGCGGAACTCTTTAGGGAGTTCGGCATCTCTCGCAAGACCGGCTACCAGATTTTCGATCGCCATCAGGAATGCGGTATAAAGGGCTGGCACTCCCATAGGAAACGGGGAGCAACAGATAGATCGAATCTAAGGAGCCTGGCGTCAGTCCTCGACCCTACTGATAGGGGGAACTGTGGAAACGGCGGCATCATGCGAAGCCCGATTCGCGCCACGGTCCCACCCGACTACGGGGGCGGTCAGCAATGGCCGTCCCTACCGCGACCATCATTCAGCTATTTTGGACAGCAATGAGCTAAGCTAGAAACGTCGGACACTATACCGACCCCTGAGCTTTTCTCAATAAGCCTTGTAAATTCTCACAAAGGATCTTTCTCTTTTGTTCCTCAGTAATGAAGGCGTTCTGTATTCGTGCGATGACAGTGGCGGGGCAATTGATGGAGAAGTCTGATCCGAATAGCACACGATCGGGACCGATGGTCTTCACTGCGTATTCGAGCATGCCAACACGATCATGTCCGTAACCAGAAGTGTCGAGGTAGGTGTTGGGATGCCCGGCGATGGCATCGATGCGTCTGAATATGTGTTCATACTCGTGACCGTCGCCAAAATGGGGGAATACTATCGTGGCCTGAGGAAATTTTTGGATGATGTACTCCATCTCGGGGAGGTCAGTGTGGACGTCCAGCACCATGTTGAGCTTGACAACTTGTTGTACGAGTAGTTCGAATTCTTTGATGGTGTACTGATAAGGAACCGTGTAATTGCAGAGTTCACCGACCCAAACAAAGCCAAGTTGTTTTTTGCAATCTTCAATTTCACGTAGAGCTTCGTCGATGAATATAGGATTCACCACGCAGGCGCCCACAAATTTTCCCTTGTACTGATCCACGTAGTTGGCAATTTCGCGATTGCCCTCAATGAACTCTTTGGGGGTCTTCGCTAACTGGCATCGCACGTTGTTGATGATGCCGCGCTGAACGCCCGTACCGTCGAGGTAACGAACGAATTCCTCGAAAGTCTTCGTAACAGGATACCATTGCCACACCTCGCCACCCTTGCTCGGGCAGTGCAGGTGCGCGTCAAACACCTGCGGAGGGTCCAGTTTGGCCAGTTTTGGAGGACCTTGCGAGTGAGCAACGGGCAGTTGGGCCTCGGCCGCCGATCGATTCGCAGGAGCAGCAACAAGACCGTCGGCTCGTAGGTGCGATGAAACAACCGAGGCGGCTCCCAGCGCCTCGAAGAAAGTAAATCCTTTCTTCAAGAATTGACGCCGCGGAGAGCAATGAACATGCGGGTGATCATGGTGACACAAGCTCATGACGCATTCTCCTTGCAGCCTTCCAAGAGCAGCCGTATGAAGCGTATCTGCATTTCCGAGCCCTATTGCTGTTGGTACTCTCTTTCCTTAGCCGCTTGTAAGCGGCAGGATAGCGATTCGACGGTCCGCAAACCTTGTTCCAAGCTCCTCTCGCGATTTGGAGGGCGCTGAGGCCATCGAAATCGATTATCGCACTGGTACCGCTGTTGCCAGATTGGAGCGGGATACCTGATCGACCGCGAGCTGCTAAAGACCTGGGCGATCGTCGGCGCCGCCATGACTGCGATCGGATATCTGGTCGGGAGGATCAAACGGCAAATCCAGCCCGCTGATTCACGGTGGGGACACGTCGGCTTCCTACTAGATCGGCGGGCGTCTGCTTCAGCCAGCGCTGGAAGAATGCGCGCCAAGTGGGATCGATATCCGGCCCGTTGGGCTTGTGGCCATCGTTGGTGGAAACGTACTGGATTCGCTCGGGCACGCCAAGCAACTGGTACACTTCGCGGGCGCGGTTGACGTAGCCCCAGCTTTCGAGATCGTCCGAATCGCCGCCGTGATCCTCGGACTGGCTGCCACCGATCAGCAGAAAAGCGCGCGGGGCGGCGAGAGCCATCAGTTCGTGGTGATCGTGCTCAAAGCCGGGCCGCTTGGGATCGGGATTCAGCAGGCTCGACACGGTGTGCTGGGGCGTGGGAATGTCGGGGAACGGATGGAGCCAGTCGAGGTACCACGGATCGTACCAGTTGGTGCTTCCATTGACCGCAATGTGCGGGTCGAGCGCAACGACGGCTTTGAACTCAGGAGCGAACGCCGCCACATACACCGCAGCTTTGGCGCCCAGCGAAAAGCCCATAAAACCCAGACGGCGGCGGTCCACCTGTTTGAGCGAGCCGAGGTATTCGGCTTCGCGGCGCGCGTCATAGATCATCTTGCCCAGCCCCAGCCAGTGGCCGAAGCGTTCGTAGAGTTTTTGGATGGCGCCGGTCGCGTAATTGGTGTTGTCACGGTAATAGCGGATAAATGACCAGCTCGTGAGCACCACGTAGCCGTGCTCGGCCAGCCACTTGCCCCACCACTGTTCGGGAGCGGTGTAGTCGGGCGTGGTCGAGGTCCAGCACACCACGGCGGGGAACGGCCCGCGGCCCTGGTTTTTCGGCAGCAGGAGCAGGTGATTCTGGTAAAAATCTTTTTCGATGGGCAGATCGACTTCGAGGCGCGTGTAGTTTGCAGTCTCTCGGCGGTCCCGGATCACGGCCCTGCGGATGTCGCCGAACCAGCGCTGGTCCTGCCGATCGGGGCCGAGCTTGCCGAGAATCTCGGTCCAGAGCTTTACGAGCTCGGGACGCTTTTTGGTGTACCAGTCCTCCGGGGAGTGCAGGCCCTCAACCAGCGACGAGATCAATTCATTTTCGGCGCCGGGCTCGGGCGCCGGGCTTTCCTTGGAGGTGACTTTGTGCTGGTGGAGGCGGGTGCTCATGTCTTGCCCCGAGGCTGCAAAAGCGAGTATGAAAATTAAGCAGGGAAGCATGCTCTGCTCAGCTTCTCCCATTTATCCCGGGGATTTCCGTTTTCGGCTCCCAACGCAATTCGGTATATACTAACACCATCCTTGTTGATTCCCACCAGTTGCATTCTCCGGCGGCCTTCGCACCACCAAGCCCCAGCAAGCTAGCAGCCCTTCCCGCGGCGACGCAGCTCCTTGAAGCGCACTCCGACTTTGATCGTAGTCATAGGGAGCTCCACGATGTTAGTGTACACGCATGTGTACGCATACGCAAGCATTTCAGGATTCGCATAATGGCTCCGTGAGGTCGCGAACCGTCATAAAAACGTAATACTAATGGTGGTGAACGGCGGCTAAATGCGAACGAAAGGTGAATAAAGAAGGAGAAAGTGATTCGTCCGGTTCCGTCCGGTTCATCGCAACTTGCTGAGGGACCTATTCTTTCGCTTCATGAATCCTGAGCTAGGAAGCCAGAATCTAGGCAGTGAGCGGTTTTGCGTGATAACCGTTCACAAGCATGCGCTTGACTTGAACACCCTCGGCGTCTAACTTGGTCATTGATGCGTTTAACTAAGGCAATTTTTCTGGCGGTACTTTCAGTCGCTCTCGCCGCGTATGCATTTGACTGCGGTGCCATGACGACACCAGAACAGGCGATGCAGTGCTGCAATTCGATGCCCTGCTCTTCGCACGGTCATCACGGTCAGGATTGCTGCCAGAGCCTGCAAGCGATGCGCGGTCCTTTTGGGCAGCCCTCCTCCGTCAATGGCGTTTCCTACCCTCCCCTTCTATTCGCAGTGCTGCCAGCGACGGGCAAATCTCACGGGCTAGACTCCTCCAATCGCGTGGTTGCGACATCTTGCCACGCTCCGCCAATCCGCTACGCTGCGGCCCCACTGCCTCTCCGCATCTAGTCAGTCCTCCAGTCGCCTCCCGACTCAAAGCATTAGTGCGCTTCGCCATACCCGTTTCTATTGGAGGAAGCATTTGTGAGAACACGAAATCCATATTCCATTAGGCGATTTGCGCGTGTGTCCCTGTCGCTCCTCTCGCTTCTCTGCGCTTCGGCAGTCAAAGCGCAAGGCCCGGCCCCCGAAACGGCCCCGCCCCTATTCCCCGGTGGCGGACTCTTTTCCTACAATTCCATCTTCACCACGCGAAGCCTCATGCCGAGGATTCCCGGCGGCATTCCTGCGACAGCCCTTCCTACCTATTCGCACGAAGCCGATTTCAACTTCACGTGGGGGTTCTATCGCAATTTTGATTTAACCGTTCTCGTTCCAGTAGTGACGAATCACTTCGATGGGGTCGCACTAGTCGTTGGGGGGAGAGGGCTTGGCGATGCCATGGTGCTCATGAAGTATCGCTTCTATCGGCGAGATTCGGAACGGGGCACCACCCAGGCATCCGTTACGTTCGGCCCCAAGATTCCGACGGGCCGAACCGATTTGACCGACAAAGACGGGAAACGACTGCCTGCGAGTCTGCAACCCGGTTCTGATTCTACAGATCTGTATCTCGCGGCGAATTGGACTTACACCGGGCTTTTCAAACTGAAGCGTCTGGTTGCTGATGAGGATTTCCATTTCCTGATCCGATCGCAGGGAACGCAGGCGACAAGACTCGGCAGCGACATCGAATCACGTTTTTGGTTGTCGTACAGGCCTTATGAATCGAAGAACGTGGCCCGTGAATGGTTCGTTGGCCCGGTGCTGACCTGGCTGCATTCCCAGGACGAGCGTATCGCAGGAGTCAACCAGGGCGGGAGCGGCGGAGATGTGCTGCTTGCCGGAATCGCGACCTACGTAGGGGTGCGCCCCGGAATGCACGTGTGGCTCGGGATGGATTGGGACGTTGCGCGTTCCACCGGTGCGATGTTCATGCCCGTTCGCCGTCATATCAGTTTTGGAATTACGCAGCAGTTTCGGATGCACCGTTAAGGAAAAGGAGGAGCGATGAACACGAAAAACCTCGCGCTACTTGCGCTGCTCGGTTCGATGGTTGCGCCGATGGCTCAAGCGCAAATCAAGCATATTGAAATGCGCGTCGAAGGCATGACTTGAAACTTTTGAGCATACGGGGTGAAACAACACCTCGGGCGCCAGTCTGGCGTTCAAACAGTTGAAGTCAGCTTGCTTGATGGAAAAGTTGAGGTCACTCCCAAAGAGGACGGGCAGATTGACCCCGCTCAGCTTCTAAAGGCCGTGTACGACAGCGGTGTGACCGCTGCGGAGATGGATGTGACCGCACGCGGAAAAATCGTAAAGGACTCTTCGGGTAGCCTTGCCTTGCAGGTTGAACCGAACCGGTCCTTCGCGCTTACACCTAATGAGTTGCCGAAAGGGCTTGAAGCCCTCGTTGATACTCAAACGATGGTCACAGTTCGTGGTCAGTTGTACAAAAAGCCCGCAGGGAAAAAGAAAGCAAATCCTTCGGCTCCTCTGAAGCTGCTGATTCTGGAAGTACAGAGGAAGGAATAGATGCTGAGAAAACGCCTGTTATTTCTGAGCCTTGCTGCGGTCGGACTCGCCGGATGTAATCAGCAGGCGGCGAGTCCACCTCAGCCGAAAGCGGAAGCAATCGCGTCAGGTGAAATAGGTTCACAGTTGCCTCACTTCTCTGTGAAGGATTTGCAGGGGCGCGAGATTTCCTCGGCTGACCTTCAAGGCAAGGCGGTGCTCATTGATTTTTGGGCCACTTGGTGTCAACCGTGCAAAAAAGAGATGCCGGGCTATCAGAAACTTGCGGACCGCTATGACTCTCAGGGATTTGCTGTTGTGGGATTCAAATTCGACACCATGATGGATATGGAGGACCCAGTCCTATTTGCGAAGAAAATCGGGGTACGCTATCCGCTGGCGGTCGCCGATGATGATTTGAAGCAGAAGTTTGGGGGCATTGAAGGTTTACCGACCACAATGCTTTACGACCGCAAAGGAATACTCCGGAAAAAGATAATCGGGTTCGAATACACTAGCGCCATCGAATCAGCACTAAAGCCTCTTCTCTGAACTGCGCGTCGACTCCCTTGCTGTTCCGGCAGATTAGGTCTGATTCCTGGCATATGGACCGTGCCGGTTGCGAACCGGTCGTGGGTCTACGAGAATCGTCGCGACTAGCTGGTACCCAACGCGAAAGGTGAGCCTATCCGCATTGGGCAAGTTGGGGGCAAGGATCGGTTGTTTGTGATCGGCGCGACCAATCCCAAGGCTCAGCAGTATTTGCGCAAGACTTACTCCACGCTGGTAAGCGAATGGAATATTGGGTATATCAAGTTGGACTTTATGGAAGATACAGCCGTCGAGGGTTTCTGGCCCAATACAACCGCGCTCGAAGCTCAAAGAATTGGCCTACAGATCATTCGGCAAGCCGTCGGAGAGCAAGTACTTCTCGACAAGGACGGCAGTCCGATGCTCAACGCCGTAGGTATCGTTGATACCGGGCGCATATCTCTAGACACCGGCCACACCTTCAAGGCAACAAAAGATGCCGGCAGTGGAATTGCGGCAAGATACTACATGAACCGTAATTTCTTTGTCTGCGATCCCGACGCTTTTTGCGTTTCCACCCAGATTGTGACGGATTAGGCCTAGCATGAGGGGCAAAGTCCCCCTCAGTCTTGACGAGGCCAAGGCTTCCATCGCCCTTTCCGCAATTGCAGGCGGAATGCACGAAATCGGTGACGACTTGCCTGCTCTCGGCGCAGATCCGGAACGCCTGGCTCTGGTTCAGAATCAACACTTGATCGACATGATCAAATTGGGCCGCGCCTCGAAGCCCCTCGACCTCATGAGTTACTTACCTGAGGACGATCAACCAAGCATTTTTTTGGGTCGCGGAGAATGATCGCCAGGGCATGCTGACCATCTCCAATTGGACGGACAAACCCCGTTCGCGTTCCATCGAGTTCTCAAGCCTGGGCTTAGCTGCTTTGAATCAGCACAGAATCTCAGATGTGTTCGATGGCAAAGCTCTGGCAACTCCAAATCCGGACTCCTTTGATGTGGACCTGCCTCCTCATTCGGCTCGCGAAGGCAAGATCGTAAACAAGGTTTGTTCTTGCTGAAAAGCGACGTTACGGGCCGACCAAATGAACTTGACCGGGGGTTCGTGTATTCGCGGGCCGTTGGCGCCGCCGAGCTATGCCCCCGGTGTGTGGTCGAGAATTGCTTCCGTCTTAGGATCCCAATAAATCTTTTTCCCGGACCAATAAGCGCGCGCCGCCATCATGCATGCCACGGAGTGCGAGAACCCGTGGTGCACGGTGGCGTTCGGCTGTTCGCGGCTGCGCAAGCAATCCAGCCAGTTGATCATGTGCGAGGGATCCTCATCCCCTATCCCCATGGGCGGAAGGGTCTGGTCACCGGGCAGCAGGATGTCTTTGACGGCGCGCTGTTTGTCAACATTGGTGTCATCTTCATGATTTCCCTTCTCTTCCACCATCTGCCAGCGCGGGCTGCCCTCGCCGCCGTGATTGACCATGGTGGCCTTCTTTCCCATGATGCGTGTAAAACTGGGCGCATCATTGCCGAAGCTCGTCGCGTAGCTCACCAGGAAACCCTTCGGATAGGTGAATAACGCGTGGAAGGTATCGGGATTCTCCCGGCCGTCATGCCAGGCAAAAATGCCCCCATGGGCCACCACCGACTCCGGAAAGTTCTCGCCCATGAAATAGTGGCAGAGGTCGATGCCATGGCTCATCCACTGGTCAGAGATGCCGCTGGAAAACTCCTTGTAAAGACGAAATTCGAAGTACAGCTGCGGATCGAACGGTCGGTGCGGCTTGTTCATCAACCAGGAGCCCCAGTCGGTGTTCTGTTCGCGGATCAGCTGCACTTCGGGACGCCCGCGCCAGCGAGGCCCATGATAGTTCCACTCAATCTCGTATTTGGTGACTTCGCCGAGAACCCCGGAACGGATCGAGTTGCGCACGGCAATCTGATACGGTTCGCTGCGATGCTGGGTGCCAATCTGAACGATGAGATTCCGAGCAACGACCGCATCGCGAGCCGCCTTGACTTCTTCGAGAATATTGCCCATGGGCTTCTCGCAGTAGGCGTCTTTGCCCGCTTCGGCCGTCATCTTCAGAAGCGGTGAATGCGAGTGCTCGGGCGTAGAAATCATCACCGCGTCCACATCCTTCAGCGCTAGCAACTCCTGCGGACGCCGGAGCGCACGGGGCGCTTTGCCGTAGTACTTTTGGTTGCCGGCAACCGCTCGTTCGAGATTGTGACTCCACAAGTCGCAGACCGCCGTCATCTCGACATTTTTTTGTTCTTTGAGAGACGCCACTATGCCATCGAGCTCGCCGCCGCGATTGCCGACACCGATGTGCCCCAGCGAGATCCGGTCGTTTGCTCCCGCAATGCGCGTATACGACAACGCCGTGCCACCCAATGCCGCGCTTCCCGCCGCCACAACTGCGCTCTTCTGCAAAAATTCTCTCCGTTTAATCCTGCTGTCTGAGCTGTTCATCGGTTTCTCCTTGCGACTAAGATTATTGATGGCCACGTCGGAGCCCCGCGTCCACTTACACCAGGACCGCTCGTCCTGTGATAACGGACACGCACGTGATAGCTCTCGCCGCGGAGCCCAATCTTTTTCTAATACGTGATTCTACCCCTGTTTGCAATAACCGTCCGAGGGTAATCAACTCATGGCTGGTCGTGTCCTAGAGGCTACAGCTTCGCAGGGCAGGGATACAGACAACCTGCGCCGGGCGGCACATCGGCCTGAATGTCAAATCGATCGTCATAGCCGTAGGCCGTGATATAAAAACTCTTTCACTGCACCTGGTACAAAGCACCGGCATGTTTACCCCCCACGGAGGAGATCACCGCGTGATTGTGAGGGTCCTTGAAGACAAGCGCTCTCTAGAACAAAACCACCGAACAAGCGTCCACTGCCGTGCGCCGAGCGATCGTCGATCACGGATGCGCCCGTATCATCGTCGCAACGGAAACGTCCCAGTTGGGTTTTCTCGATTTCGCTGACCATCGCGAAAAACTTAGACTGGCAGCAAGTTGACATGTTTCACCTTGGGGGCCCGCCACGTTTCCCTACGCCCCTCCTTTTCGACGATCGCGAAGGTGCCGCCTACCGACCTCTATACGAGCGACTCCGTTGCTTCGGTCAGCGGCCGGAGCGGAACCGCCGCGGGAATTGGGACCATCATCGCTTTCGAATTGATCGGGCATTTTTCCGATGCCCGCCAGGCGTCAGGTACTCACACTTTCGACCCGATTGTCCTGCCACTCGTGCGCAACACGCATGCAACCGATCAGGGCTTGGTGCCACGGATATGAACTCCATTTCATACGCAGCACAGCGATTGAGGAGAGGATGAGAAAAACGATGGCGCTCGGGTGCTGACGCGGTCCCGGAAGAGACCTCACGCTCCGAAGCCCGCTTATTTCTTTTGAACTGGTTGTTAGGAATCAGCGATTTCTATAAACGCCAAACACTTGGATAAGGTCACTGCGCTTTCGCGCAGCGCTGCAGAAAGGCCTCACGGTGCTGGCGGTCGCGAAAGGCTTCGGTGCCACCGGCGCGGGTGGTGGAGAGGCTGGCGCTCACAATGCCGTATTCGAGGCAGTCCTGAAGGTCGGATCCACGAATGAATTTGTGCAGGAAACCTGCGTTGAAACTGTCGCCTGCACCGACGGTATCGACGGGCTGAACGGGGAGCGAAGCAGCATGAAAGCGGTCCTTTCCTCGTTTTGCGAGAACGCCTTGCGCCCCACACTTGATGACAACAGTGGGAACGAGACGTGACAAGATATCGAGTGCTCTATTAACGTCCTTGGTACCCGCGAACTTGCAAGCTTCTCGCTCGTTAGGCAGGAAGACATCGGCGCTTTTGAGTACAGCCTTAACGTCATCGGCCCAAAGATTGTCCGGGTCGTCGTTCGTGTCGAGTGACGTGGTAAGGCCAGCCTGCTTCATTTGAAAAAAAAGCTCTGGTAATGTGGGACGCAGTGCGCGCAGCAGAAAAAAGGATGAAAGATGAAAGTGTGCCGCGTCTCGGAGATAGTCCAAGTCAAGGTGCGTATGGTCCAATTCAAAAGTCGTGCCCGCATAAGTCAGAATTTGGCGCTTCGCGGCAAGAGGAAGGATCACAGTCACGCCGGTATTCTTACTCGGAAGGCATTTCACGCCCGAAACGTCAACGCCGCTCTCCGATAAACGCTCCACACAAAACTTGCCGAGCGGATCGCCTCCGATGCAAGAAGTGAAACCAACGCGGCTGCCCAGGTGAGAAATATTGTGGGCAAAAATCGCAGAAGAGCTGCCGAGAGTCATCGCAAAATCGTTGGCCAGGTGTTCTCTCTCGGGTTCAAGTACCGGAGGAAGACCGTACAGAATCAAATCACAATTCAGTTCACCCAGAACGCTTATATCAAAATGTTTCACTGAGTAGCCTCCTTCTACCTACAACAGTTCTCTGTGAACGCCCCGTTCAATGCGCGAAACATCCTCCCGCACAATGCGGCCGGGAAGTGTGGCAATTCGACGTTCCGCAAACAACGGCCAGCGCCGCCAGCCATTGCACCTAAAACACCGTTGCTTATGAAAAAAGGGGCGACGCTTGCGCACGCCCCTTTTTCTCAGCCTAATTGTATGCCATTGTGCAGATTAGAATGTGATCCTCAGCCTCAACCGCACGGTGCGTCGATTGTCGATGCCCTCCTGGGTAAAGCTGCTGATCAAGCGGCCGAAATCGGTATTGGGCGTGACATCCGCAGGATCGAGAGGAAGTAACCTTCCCGTGGTTTGATCCACTCTGACATTGAAGCTGCCGAGCCAAGCAAATGAACCGCCACCGCCGCCGGCGTCGGAATTGGGCGACAAAAGAGGATGATTGAATATGTTGTCTACGTCCGCGCCTAACAGAGCGTTGACGCGGTCGGTGAAGCGGAAGTCCTTGTGCAGCCCAAGATTCACACCCCAAGTTCCGGGACCCCACAGCATATTCCGCTTGGCGACCCCCGCCTGGGTGAAAACGTCTGGACCCACTGATGGCAGCCCGAAGGCCGCGGGATTCCAGATTTGATCGCCGGTTTTCTGATTGAAGTTATTGCTAAGAACGACGGGACGGAAGGATGGCTCAGCATTGAAATCGCCGACGGCGTCCAATGAGGTTATGCCAATGTTTCCAGGCTCCACGGAACCGCAGTCATCGCAAGTCCAGAAGGGAGTAAAGCCCGTTCCTGATTTCGCGAACATGTTAAAGGTGGTCTGCCAACCGCCCACAATAGCATCAGCCCATCTGGACATTGAGGAGCCGTACGGACGGCCTCTGCCAACGGGCAAATCGTAGATGCCATAGGCAACGACACGATGGCGAGAAACATAGCCGTCGATTCCATAGTCACTGTTGGGTTGAAATTGATTGTAGGTGATGCCGCCAAGGCTGGAGTTTCCGGTGTCCAATGCCGTGGATTTCTGGTCCAAAAGCGTATACGAAATGACAGGATAGTGTAGTAGCCCCCAGGAATCCTCCCATTGGCCGGATTGATCGGCGCGCTAAGCCCGATCTTGGGAAAATAAGTGCTGATCAGTGCCTGGACGGCGGGATTTAGAAGCCGCGAGGGTATCTGGATGAACCTCTCAGTCGTATTTCCGCTGGAGTCCGTCACCGCGACTGTGTCGGTGGCCATTTCCGGTGGCGTTAGTGTAACCGAGGCAGGTACGACGGGTTTCGCGGAATCATTCAGCGCGAAAAAATCTCCGGTGTACAACGAGGGATGGGGAATGGTGTTGGAAGCGATTTTGGTTGGAGCAACAGAATAGTTTCGTTCATACGCGGCAAAGAACCATGTCTTCTTGAGCAGCCGTATAGGGCCGCCTATCGAGCCCCCGATATCATTTAAATTAAAGTATGGATTGGGATACTTGGATTGAAAGCTGTTTGGCGAAAAGCCAGCAGCGTTGTTCTTATCATCAAGCGTCCACGCGGCCAACGCGGAGTTGTTATTGTTGTAGAACGCCGATCCGTGATAGTCCGCGCCTCCGCGTTTTGTGCTGACCCGAATGTTAGCGACGCCCGCGTATTCCGCGCTGAAATCGGAGGTCAGAAGATTGATCTCGCCGACGGCCTCCAGCGAGGGCTGGCTTGAGGTAGGCTCACCAAAAATACCGCCGTTGGAGCGCTGCCCATCCAGAGAGAAGCTGGCGCCGTAGCTCTGAGCTCCGACAAACTTGAAAGAGCCGTCTGGTTACGTTCGGATTTAGGTAAAGGAATGTATACACATTCCGACTATCGCGGGGAAGGTCGACCACGTTCAACGTCTGGCTAATGGTCTGGTCTTCCGTATTGATGGCCGGAGCCTCCATCGACACCACTACGCTCTCCTGCGCCGCAGACACTTTGAGCACGGCATCGACGCTCACCGTGTCGCTGCCGTTCAAGACGATGTCCGTAATTTCTTTCTTGCTCATTCCCGGCGCGGTGATTGCCACCGTATAGGTGCCGGGTTTCAGCCCGAACATTTCGTAATTGCCCTGAGAATTCGTCCTTGTTTCCCTTGCTGCTTTGGTAAGGGCGTCGTGACCGTTACCGTCGCATCCGGAATGACAGCTCCTGTGGAGTCTGTCGCCGTTCCCCGAATGGTGCCGAGATCCGTTCCCTGGCCGAATACAGCTGCCGGCACACAGAATAAAAGGGCCAAGCAAATAACACAGGTAAACGCAACTCTGCACTTCAAGGCAACCCCCTAGGAGAATCTTGGAGAAACGATGTACCACAATAGAAAAGCAAGCGCAACAACAAACCAAGCATGAACGACACAAAGAGAAAGAATTAGAAAGTATTTGTGTGAGCTATGCTTTCGTCATTTGACCCAACTGAAATACACACCCTATACTTGCCTTACGGAAACGGTGCATGACCCCCAAAGCTCGTCTGCTAACAGAACAGCGGCGACGCAGCGTGTTGGACCTCGTCGACCAGGAGGGCCAAGTAACTGTCGCGGATATGGTGAGACAGTTCTCCATTTCTGCCGTCACTGTCCGCAATGACCTTGATGCGCTCGCTTCCATCGGCGCAGTGGTTCGATCGCACGGCGGTGCCGTGCGGCGCCTGGAGGCCACACAGGATTACTCTCTCCGCACCAAAGAAACTCTGCACAGAGACGAAAAAATCAGAATCGGAAGGGCCGCGGCAGAACTCGTACAGCCGGGTGAAACCATCATTCTCGATTCAGGAACGACCACGGCAGAGGTCGCCCGGCATTTGAAAAGGTTGAAAATTCAATCGATTACAGTCATTACGAATGCCTTGAATATAGCGGTCGAGCTAGCGGATGCTCCCGGTATTTCCTTAATTATGATCGGTGGGCTGTTACGTCCGGTTGCCTGCTCCTTCGTCGGACCCCAGGCAGAAGCCATGATGAACGAGTTCCACGCTGACCGCCTTTTCCTCGCAGTCGACGGTTTCGATCTTGAGAACGGCCCTTCGACACCGGATGTGCTCGAAGCGCAGCTTAACAATGTGATGATGCGCTCCTCCAAAGAAGTTAATGTTGTTACGGATTTCAGCAAACTGGGTCGGAGAAGCGTTTCAAAGATTGGCCCGTTCGACAGAATCCGGCGCCTGATCACGGATAATCGTGCTACACGGGAATTCACGGAAGAACTTCGCAAAAAGGGCATCGACGTTATCGAGGTGTAGCGCCCTCCAAAGCCAAGCGGCTGAAGTGAAAAGACATTCGATTTTCGGGCAGAAGCAAGGATTCGCGGAGGGAAGCCTTGCCCTGAAGGTCTCGCCCAAGTGCCATCTGCAAAACTCCCACTGAATAGACCCACCAACCCTGGTAAGCGCTGGTTCGTGCGTTGGACTCCGCTTGTGACAAGGCTGCGGAGAGTCTTTCCCGCCACAGCTCTGGATCATAGCCGCTCAGCCTTTTGGCTGAGGCCCATGCCCATACCACGTCTGACGTGTCGGACGCCTGCGCGGAAAGCCGATACCTTCGATCTGCCTCATCCTTTTGGCCGCAAGCAGAAGACATTTCAGCGAGCAGGTAGTTTGTTCTAGCCGAAGTAAGCAATGGTTGTAAACCGTCTTGCGTAAACGAAAGGCCTGGAACTGGAGAACTAAGTGTTCTCGCCGTGGCCAGAGCTTCCTCGCAGCGGCCGGTTCGAGCCAGCCCAATGGCTTGTTGCAACTTCACTTCAACCCAGACCTGGCGAACGTTTGTTCCGCCTTCTTCGCTGCCGAAGAAGCGGTTCCTGAACAAATCAATCGCGCCGCTATAATCCCCTTCCTCTGCGCGGTTCAAGGCTAATTCATAAACCAAACCAGTGGGCATGCGGTCCATGTCGGGATAGCGCTCCAGTGTTTTCGCTCGCTCCGCTGCGGGTTCCCCCAGGAGAGTCATCGCAGCAACCGTACCGGAATAGTTCACGACGTTCGACGGATCATTTCTTATTCCTTCCGCGAATACCTTCAAGGCACCCGCGAAGTCTCGCTTCATGTGAAGCAACGCTAATCCGAGACTAGCTTCCAACACCGGTATCCGCGGATTGAGCTTCCGCGCTTGTTGCCATTCGGAGATGGCCCGGTCTGTTTTTTCGCGGGCAAAATACCATGTCCCCAGCAGGTAATGAGCGGTTGCGTCTTTCTCGTTCGTGCCAAGGGCCGCTTTGAGCGCCTGCTGGTCTTCGACTGTGTTCGGAAATATATTTACTGTCGAAAGTTGGGAGGCTTGCAAATAGTCATTTGCGCTCGGCTCTCCAAGCTTCTCGCGACAGTACCCGCGAAAGTAGACAACCAGCGGATTCTTCTGGGGAATAACCGCGCCAGGTTCGCTCTGGTCCGCCTCAGAGGACGGATAGTCGCGAGAGAGAACCTCCACCGCTCGACGGTAGAGTCCCAACCGCGCGTATTCCGATGCAACATTCAGGACACGATAAGAATCGGCGGCAAGATGCGCGACGTTTGGTTTTCCAAGTTCTTCCTGCAGAAAATCGCTCAGCGGAAAGCGTGCGCGTCGTTCCCTTGCCAACTTTTCCCCGTCTGCAGTTCTTCCGAGCGCGCCGAAGACAGCCGCCAGTTCCTCAGCTGCACGCAGGTCTTCTGGCGCAGATTGGAGGCTTTTCGTCAGAAAATCTTTCGCCTCCTTCAAGGCACCCCGCCGAGCCTGCAGTTCGGCAAGCCGCAATGCCGCGGCCGCGCGATACGACGGCAATCGCGTCGCTTTCTCGTATGCGTCAACAGCATCGTCCTCTCGTCCGAGGCCCTCGTACGCGATCCCCAGATAATACGAAATCTCGGTATCGGTCGTATTTCGGTCATGAGCGGCAGTCAGATGAGATGCTGCTTCTTCAAAACGCTTCAGACATGCGTCGAGTCGTCCCGCGGCCTTCAACAATTCAAAACTTGCCGGGAACTTTAGCAATGCCTTTTGATAGGTTTCGAGGGCGGCTAACAGGCTGCCGTTCAATTCATCATTTGTGCCCTGCTCCAGCCAATCGTCCTCGGTGCGATGTGTCTCTTCCGGTACCCTGTAGGAAATTTGCGGGCCAACTTTAATTTCGGATTCGGGCGTCCAATCATACTCCCCTTCCGTCTGCCTCAACAGCAGAGCATTCTCGCCGCTCTTGAGTTCAAACGTATACTTCCTGCTAGCGGCTGGAATCTGAATCTCTCTCTTCCACACTTGCTCCGGTACAAGATCTCCTTTCTCGTTGAGCAAGGAAGTGTTTCCATCCAAAATCTGGATCGTAGCGTCCGACAACCTTCGGTTGGCATTGAAGGAGACCGCCAACATGTCGGCCTTTCTTTCCATATGAACCACCCCGTCAAGATTCGCACGGGAAATCCCACTCGTACCCCTCACAGGTATCCAGTACTCCGTGAAAGCGATGGATTGCCGCGGTTCGAGGAATGCGTAGGTCTCCTGATTTCGGAAGAGGCCTGCTTGCAACTCGGCATAGGCACTATTGTTGTCGGAGAGTGCCTTGCGCCAATCAAGGCCATCCGCGTCAACACCCCAGGACCATATTTTCTTAGCGGGTAGCTCGGCATAGTCGGCAAAATGCACAGTTCCCGTATTAGTTCGGGGATGCCAGACGCCCATGAAGTTTTCCCGGCTTCCATGGACGAACAATGATACTGGTCCATCGGTCTGGTTACGTATGACGCTAAGATCCTTCCCCTGCGGATCGACCGGCCACCTCTGCACTTCCGCAAACCCATGTGCTGCGGCATAGCGCATGGGATATTGGATCTTGGAATCGTCCCAAACCTGGACAGCGGCATTGTTCCACCAATAGAAACGATGGCGTACATCGCTTCGATTGCTCAGTGTGACGTGTTGTTCGAGAACGGTAGAACCAGGCCGCAAAGTCAGTTCGACGGACCATTCCATTCCATAAACTCTGTCGACATTACCCACGGTGATCGAAGCACTGCCGTCCTCGTGGCCCGCATACGCGAAATCCACAGGGGACATCGAGACCCAATTGTGGGAAACGGGAAAGTTAAACTCGACTCCGAATGCGGCCCAGGCTCCGCGATAACCGATCCTGGCTTTCTTAATGGAAGGGTTGGCGTAGAACATCGGCTGCCTACTGATTTTGTCGATGCACGTATAAATATGTCCGCCCAAGTCCGGCAACACCGAACATTTCAGATATTCGTTTTCAAGATAGATCGCCCGCCATCGGTGCTCCACCCGCCGGTTGGTGATTTCTTTCCGCATCGTATAGGGATAATTGAATCGACCGATCGCGAACTGCTCGAAAGGAGGGTTGGGGTCAGGCACTCCCTCTTCGTATGCCGGAAGATTCAGAACACCTTCCCACACGCGTACCTGAGCCTGAATGGGTACGGCGTTAACACCCAGGAATAAGAACAGGACCGTCCATCGCATCGGCATCGCCTCGCGGGGGAAACATCGCTAACGGCGTTTCAAGTAGTTCTGCTCGATCACGGATTAATACAGGCTTCCAGGCCCATTCATCCAACTAAGAGAGTTTCCTGCTGACGGCTCTTCACGAAGGAGTGTGCAAAGGAAATCTTTCGACGACACGGTTAATAATGCCTCTCTCTGATGGTGAATCGGGTTGAAGCCCTTCTTCAAGGCAGCGAAAAAAAGCCAGAAGCTGGGCGACAACCACATACACGGTCGAGGTCTCTTCCTCTCCCAGTTCAGTCAATCCCCGGCACTCAATGACTTCATCGCCATCTCTAACCACAGAATCTGGAATATTTTCTCCAACAATCACTTTGGACAATCCAAGTTTCTTTCGGTCCAATTCGTGCAATAAATCCATTTCATACGCGCGTATCGTGGAATGGCACGATAAATTGCAAACGATGAGCGTATCGTCCTGCACGTAGCTCATGGGGCCATGCCGAAAACCAAGATACGATTCGCAAAGTGTAGTAACGCGACCTGCCGTCAGCTCCAACATCTTCAGCGCCGCTTCGCGTGAGGCAGCGAAACGCGAGCCACTGCCAAGAAATACGGCACGGCGGAAATCCGCGGCCGCAATCTTTGCAAGCATGTCGAAGTTAGATCGGATCAGCCCCCCCGTTATTTGGCTAAGCCTCTCGCACAATTTTCGATATCCATCTGGCCTTTCCAGCATTCCGATGAAGCGCGCCGCCAGCAGCAAGTTGGTAAAACTGCTCGTCATGACCAAGCTCTTGTCATGAGTCTCGGCAGGAAGCGTGATGACGTGTACTTTCTCATGGAGGCGCGAATCTCTAGCCAGACTTCCCTGCTCATTGCAGGTCAGCACCACGTGTCGAAACTGAGGCTCCTTGTCCAGTATCAATTCTAGGGCCCCCCTGCTCTCGGGGCTGTCTCCGGATCTCGCCAAAGAAACGAGCAAGCCAGGCCTTCCGAGGGGCAACGCTTTTCCGCCGTACATTAACAGCGAGCCACCGCTGATCGACTCCGCACAGATCCCCAGCTCATTTTGCAGTGGGAGGCACACGCATTCGGCGGCATACTCTGAACTGCCGGATCCAGTAAGCGCGAGACTTCGAATTCCTGCCACATCCTGTCTTAGGCTATCTCGAGAAGCAATCATTCGATCGCAAGTCTGCAGCCAGGTCCAAGGCTGCTGGCAGATCTCCTGGAGCGTGTGGAAGTAGCCAAGCCGTTTTTGCTCCGTCTCTGGCCGGCCAAATAATTCTGCCGCCCGCGCTTGATCGTTAGTCAGCGCCCGTTGCCAGTCCGCCTGCGTCAACAAGGAGGCACTTTCCATAGGATCTTTTTGTCTCTTCCCGCCAGGAGGTTCCTGCGCTACCGTCCAGGCTGAAGCTCAGGCGTAACGATGTCCAAGGGACGATCTTCCCCATCCACAGAGCCATGCCAAACGCCCCCGCCGAAGGTTGTAATGTAAACTTTTTTGGGGTCTTCGGGGTCGGGAATGACGCGATGTCCCCATTTAAAGTTAAAGCCCGGTACGCGCGTCCAGTTTTCCCCGCGGTCGGTTGATTTCCATGCGGAGGACTCGAACCCGGAAGCGTAGAGTATTTTCGCGTCGCGCGGATCTATGGTGATATCGTAGATGTGGCGATCGCGATCAAGCACTCGCGTCCAAGTCATTCCTGCATTCGTCGACAAGTAGATGCCACCACCCTCACCGTGTTCTCCCTTGTCCCTCGCCCACGCCGCGAGATAGAGTCGATCCGGTGCGCTGGGATCAACTGCCAACCCATTCGGACCGTTGCTTCCCTCGGGCATGGTCACCCGGCTCCAGTTCTCCGCTCCATCGGTGGATTTGTAAATCGCGCCGTCGCGCTCCGTTCCTATGCTCCCATCCTCGGAACCACGCGCCACCAGCACGTAGAGTGTCCCCCTGGTATCCCTCACAATTCTCCAGGCAAAAGGTTCTTTCTGAGTAATGCCAGCGGTTTTCAGCTTCCAGCTCTTGCCTCCATCCACGCTCTTGTATACCCCTCGTCCGAAGGCGGCAACGTAAAGCACGCGCGCAGCAGGAGGACTCGTCGGGTCCAATAGGATGTGCGTTGCTGCAGTTTCGGCCATTCCGTCATTCGACTTTGTCCAAGTCTTTCCCCCGTCCTCGCTGCGGCATACGCCGCCCCGATAACCCCGAATCCCGTTCCTTCTCCACATCTTTGGTCGCGGCAAATCATGCGTCCAACTGTTCACGCTCCAGACACGCCCCTTCACCTCAGGGTCGAATTCAATCCAGTAGGTGGTGTTCATCCATTCCTTCGGCACACCTCGAGTGGAACTTATCCAGGATTGCCCGCCATCTTCGCTGCGGAAAAGGCCGATATCCGTCGTGGAGATAAATTGCCGATTGTGATCAAACGGATCAAAGTGGTAGCCATAGGCGTTCGTTACATCGAGACCCGTGCTGACCCATCCGTTTTCGCCGGATTTTCTTGAGTACACTGCGACCCAACTTGCACCTCCGTCCGTGGTGCGCATTGTTCTTCCCAAATCCGTCCCGTAAGCAATATTGGCATCCTGCTCCGCCACGGCAAGCGCTAAGGGATTTTCACCCCAATCCGATCCAAATCGTTCGGTGATCCACGCATCGTGGATATTTGTGGCGGACTTAGTGGCAGGATTGCTGGCCTGTTTCCAAACCGGTCGCCAATTGCGTCCCCCATCCGTGGTCTTGGCAACTCCTAGCCATTTGATTCCACGCTCTTGCAGATCTCTATAGGAGATATAGGCCGTCTCTGGATTGCCTAAGCTGGTTGCGATCGCTCGCACTTTTCCATCCCCCCGACCCAAGCTGGCCTTTCGCCAAGTTGTCCCTTCGTCATCCGACGTGTAGGCAGATTCGTCGCCGATAACATAAAGGAGCGGCTTGCCATCCTCCTTGAATCCCGCAGAGAAATCTGTGAAAGCCTTTGCGGAGGGGCCGGATAGCCCCTCGACGCCGGACGAGGTTTTTTTTCCAATGAAATGTGAACCCGCAATGAGAACCGTCCGAGCACTGCTAGGGGAGTGAGGATTGACCCACAGCTTGCGGGCCAGTCCCGGTAAATCCTCCTCTCTTATCCAATTCTGGCCCCCGTCACGCGAGATAAAGAGGGCAGAGGTCTCTTTCTTTCTATCGCCTGCGGCAACATAAAGGATTTTGGAATCGGAGGGATCGACGGCCATTGCCGTGATGTTGCCAAGAGGATTCGGTTCCGCAATTAGAACTTCCTCCGAGTGATCCGAACTCATTTTGATGCTCTTCACCGAGGACGGGCTCGGGTAAATCAGGCGCCATGTCTCCCCTTCGTCCTGACTACGCCACAATCCGTTAGATTGCGCATAAATTATCTTCCGATCGAGCGGATCGAAAACAAAGAACGCGACGACGCCTCGTAGATTAAACATGCGCCAAGACTTGCCCGCATCATGGGTGATATAGGACCCCGTCATATCGCAGCTGACCAGGACGGTGTTCGGGTCGTGAGGACTGATACTGGGATGGAACATGGCCCCACCACCGCCGGGGCCAACGATCTTAAAATCACCAGGACGAGAGTCGCCACCTTCAGCCAACATAAGCGCGGCTACTGCAAGTCGAAAGAGGAGAAAGATCATCTATTTCTTTCCCTTGTTTTCGTTATTATTGTTTCACTTTCTTTTTGGCAGAAACTACTTGCTTTGTCAATCCCTTTGAAGAACTGCTAGATCTTGAGTCGCAAAAGTCGGGCGGCATTTTCAAAATAAACTTTCTTGAGTATTCCGTCGGGTAAGCCGAGGCCGTAGATCCGCCAGCGGCCCTGAGGAGGCACAGGTGCGGGCGCATAGTCGAAGTATTCGTCTTCGGTTTCAAGAAAGCGGTAGTAGATCTCGTACAGCTGGTAATTGAAGATTTGCTGAGGCGTGTCGGTACCACCGGGAACGGCATCCGTTCCAAAGAGAATTCGATCCTGATATTTCTCGAAGAACTTTTTCGCCATGCGCGGCTGGCGCCCCAGCTCCCCAATCCGCGCACCAAGCTCCACATGCATATTGGGAAAGCGGTCCATGCATTCGCCGACGTAAGGAAGATTCTCAGCGTCATTGCCCACATGAAGCACAATGAATTGGGTCTTGGGGTGGCGAGCCAAAACGCGGTTACGAGCTTCCAGCAGTTCCTCGTTGCTAGGAAAATCGCGGCCGTGAAAGGACCAATCCGGATGGTTATTCAATTCCTCGAAGCGCTCATTGAAACGATCTATGGGGAGGAAGAAAGCCTCTGGATCCGAAACGTGAATCGCTACCGGCATCCCCAGTGATCCGCATGTTTCCCACATGGCATCGAAACGTGGATCGTCAATTTTTACCAATGGGCCTTTCGAGATTTCCTCACGCAAATAAAGACCCAGGGTCTTCAGAATTTTGAGTCCGCGCGCGCCTGCCTGTTGCGCCCGAACAATCTCATCGGCTTGAAATTTGCTATACTCCGGTTGATTGGTGCGCTCCCACCACGGTTCCGTGAAGGTTACGAAGCGTTCCGGATACGGCTGCTGAAACTTTCGAATCGTTTCCTGTAGTCCTTTGCCAACTCCGCCGGTCAGGTTGACCATCACACGGATGTTCTTTCGATTCATCAGTGCCAGCAGCTCCTCGACAGGGGCGGGATATTTCATGGCCTCTCCTATGCCTACTCCGTTGGCTGACTTCGCGGTGAAAGACAGATGCGTATGAATATCTATGACGGGATGTCGTGAGCGAAGCACCTTGGTCTCAAGGACGTGTAGCATGCTGCGCGGTTGGAAGTCCGCAAGCTGCAGTGGTCTCCCCGCGCCCTCAGGAGCGACTGGCGAGGACCTTATCGAGGTCCAAGGTAATCTGCCTGCGAAGAAAAACATCCCCATGCTTTCCAACCAACGTCTCCGGCCCATTCCACTCATGAATCCTCCCGTCTCATCAAATCCCGCCGCCATGGATCTCCTTTTTCATGCGACTTCTTCTATATCGTTTACTTTCGCTTGTCAAAGTGGGATAAATCTCCAGGTTCCACTCTCCTTTAAGGCCAATGCGAACGTCCACGATGCACGTGGACCTTGAATAAATCAAGCCGACCAAGGGACACACTGATGGTCAATTGGAAAATGGGAGTTTTGATTGGTGCTCTTGCCGGGACAGCGTTGACTTTGCTTCGCTTTTCGAGTACGTCCCAGATCGCTGCGATACCGCAACAATCGTATGCCAGCGACATGCAGCTCCAGGCAAAACGGTCCGCCGTGGATTTCGTGTCGGATGGCGATGCCTCTAAGCCTTCATGGAGACATGCCAAATCCGTGGAATTTGACAACGACGCTTCGGGGAAATCCCACTATCCGGAAATTTCGACTCGGGTTGCATCCGTTTGGACCGAAACTCATATCTACATTTTCTTTTGGTGTCGCTACGACTCATTGAATGTGTATCGAGGAGAAGACGCGGCGGTTGAGCGGTGGCAGCTTTGGGATCGCGACGTGGCCGAAGTTTTCCTGAACCCTCAGCCAGAGCGAGTGAGTCACTACTACGAGTTTGAGGTAGCCCCCAATAACCAGTGGATAGATCTTGAAATCGATAAGACTAAAGAGCCTTTTAATGATGCGTCTTGGAATTCAGGCTTTGAGCACGCCACCCGCATCGACGCCAAGAATCACACGTGGACCGCGGAAATGCGCATACCGATCTCGTCGATGAACATCAGCGCGATTCATCCGGGTGCTGAATGGCGAGCGAATTTCTTTCGAGCAGCAGGAAATGGCGCTGACGATCACCGTAAGTTTCTTGCGTGGAGCATCATTCCCGAAGGAAAAACATTTCACGTGCCAACTCGGTTCGGAATCTTACGGCTCGTGAATTAGTTGAGACCTTCTGACAGTCGCCTGCTCGTACCAAGGACGCCGGACAAGTCATTAAGCCTAATGAACATAGGCTCCCGACGGCAGTAGATACTGTATTGGCCAAACCTCCTGTCCCTGCTCCACGATTTCAAACCATTTCAAGACTTTCGCGTCTGGCTGGGGCAGGAGCTCAATGCCCGGCAGCGTCTCCGCAATGGCGCTCGCGAGCGTGTACCCACCATCGGGGGCAGTTACAGCTACTACTTTTGCGCCCAGCTTCTCACCGGCGAATCGACCGGCGATTTCTGCGTCCTCGATCATTTGCAGAAAGTACGGCCTGCCGGTCAAGAGAGAGTTGTATACATAATTGGCCAACACGCCGGAAATGGAATTGACATAAGCATGATCAAAATCCAACGCGCCCAACGTCGGATCATCCGGGGAGACCGCTGTGTATGGCATGCGAGTCTCGCCGAGGCCGCGGAAATCAAACGAGACAACATCGTAGCCCTCATCCACATATTTCTCGACTTCGGGCCAGTCTGCCGCAGTTGCTTTGCCGCCTTCACGGAACCACAAGAGCACGGTTCGTTTGCCAGCGGCGGACTTATGAATGTACAGCAGAGGCATTTCGAGCAGCTTGCTGTGACGCAGCAGATATCGGTCAATCGACACGCCGGCCGCCTTTGAGCTCCCCACGGCTTCCCAGGTAATCTGCCCCTGCCCGGCCAGTACGCCGGAATATTCGCTTACCCGCCACTGTTTCACTCCGCCGTATTTGTCACCGTAATATTCCTTCGCAAGGTTGTGTCCCGGCCCGGCCCTGTGCTCGTCGTAAAACTCTCGGATCACCTCCATCAAAGATCTTGCATCCTGGTAATCGAGCGCAACCTGCCCTGTTCGAGTGCAGAGCAAAGTTTTATCCGCGAGTTCCTTGACCGGAGGAAGTCCATGTCGAACTGGCATTTGATTGAAGTGGTCGAGAAAGTCGAGCGCGGCTTCCTGATTGTGCGATGAAAATTGATGCCGGTGATAGCCTTCGACGAGCGCAATCCGGTCTCCGCGGTCGAAACGCTCGTACAGCCTTCGCACTTCGCGGACGGTCTTGCGCGTGCCTTCGATGGGGACAAAATCGAGTACCGCCGCGGCCACCATTACCGGCCGCGGATACATCAGCAGCAGCAACCCGGGATGGTCCAGCCCATTTGAAATCATGCCAAACAAATCTTGCTCGGGGTCGCTGTCGGGGTCGGCAAAAATGCGGTTATAGATCCTCATGGGCAACGCGCTGATATAGCACGAAGGCACGGCCACCTTGATGCGCTCATCGAGAGCGGCAATCAAAGTAGCCTGAAAGCCGCCGCCGCTTGTCCCGGTAATGCTGATTCGCTCGCCGTTAACTTCAGGGCGTGTGAGTAGATAATCGACCGCCCGGATACCATCCCATATCTCCCATCTGGCAAGATTCGTCCCGGCCAGATAGGCCATGTTCCCCATTGCCGCGTGTTCGCCGCAAACCAAGTTATAGCGACTCTTACCTGCGGCGGAATCCCAGAACTGGCTGCGTTCACCCTGCCCAACGGGATCCCAGGAGATTACCACATACCCTCGCCCCACCAGCCTTTGACTCAACGACTGATAGTGGAATTTTCCATCGGCTGCATGACCCGCAGGCACCAGCACAGCGGGATGTTTCTTGGAGTGATCATCGGGCAGGTATACAAGCGCTGTGACATAGACGCCTGGTAAACTCTGGAAGATCAGTTTTTCAACAGAGAACCCATCCATCTGAATCCTGCCGGTGACGCGCGCCTGCAGATCCGTTTTTGCCGTTGGCAAGCCGCCGATCATTTGCAAGAGCCTTTGCCGAAGTTCGCCTTGCGTCTTCAGCAGGTCTCTCTCGTTGTGGATGGCGTCCCAGGCTCTCAAGCGATCGTCGTCTTCGCGCCACGCTTGCTCCCCCTGATATTCGAGGAAGGGTGTTATTCGTGGCCCCGGGGGCAAAGGCTGTTCGCGGAGACGGAAAGCTTGCGGGGGCGGTGAATCGTCCGCGGCTAGCGCGCACACAGCAATCGTTCCAGCCAGCACAGCCAGGATGCATGGCCGGATCATCCTTCCTCTTTGCAGCTCAGTTGTGCACTCAAGCGGTCGCCCTCTTCTGCATCCGCACCGAAGCGTAAAATAACTCACTGTGTTTTTATCGTGAGTGTCCCCATGCCATACCAGCCGTCGTCTTGACGGCCCTCAATGGCGAAGCGAATAGCCGGTTGCTCCGTTCTTGGATCCAGCATCGCAACGCGGAAATCGTAACTGCCTTCTGCCAGATTTTCCGGAACATACAATGTGCCATCGAATACCGCGTCTCCGGGAAGCCATTTTCGAACGTCCACTGGGATTCGAATGACGGTCGCGGTCTTGGAAGATTTCAGTTCAACGGCCAGCGAAAATTCTCTGTAAATGGGAGCGACCCCCGCGTTCAGCCACCACATATGAATCGGCATCATCGAGCCGGCGCTAACCGTCTTCGGATATTCCAGGCGCCGTAAAATAAAACGGTATCCCATCCTCTTCTGAAGGCTCTCGAATTGACTTTTCCATTCCGACGGAATCGGTGCGGACTTTATGTTCAAGGAGCTCACATGCCAGCGCAGCGCTTGATCGAGAATGTAGTCAACGTCATAGCCCCTCTCCTTCCAGCCCGCAACCGTGAAACAAACTTCCAGTGAAACTGGTTTGTGTTGCCAAACCTCCTGAATTCCCGCGCGCACCACTTGCTGTGGGTAGATCTCCAGCATCTCTGCCGGAAAGTAGGGATTCGTGGAACTCGTCCGCATGTCCCCCAGACAATCCAACCTCCATCCCGCGCCATGTTCCGTGCCATATGTGAGCGCTTGTTGCTCGTCAAAATTCATCAGCAACGGCGTGCGCTGAAAAGCATTCAGCCAAATATCGATGAGCTCCTTTTGATAGGGGAATGGCGGCATATAGGAGCTCCAACCCTCTCCCCAATAGCCCACTGAGGAAATATCCACGCTGTCCAAATACGGATTCCCGTCGTATCGTTTTCCCGCCTCTGCAACGAGCTCACCCCAGTACTTGAGAAATAGCGGATCGCTAAAATCCGGCTGCCAGATTTCTCCGTCCTTGTCTGTCGGTTTGTTGGCACGCCGCGCGCCCAAGTTGCGATACCAACCCGGGAGCGGATCCTGGTTGGAATATGGCATCAGACGAATAGCCAGACTTTGTCCATGCGCTCTGGCCTGCTCCAATGCGAGATCCACAATCTCCCAATGAAACTTGCCAGGCTGCGTCTCAAGGACGTTCCAATACCAGCGGCAATACGAGATAGAGGTCTCCGGAAAATCCGGCTTCGTGGGCGCTTGCTGCAGGTTTGTAACTGGCCCGACTTCGGACCACTGCAAAGGAGGATTTGGCTCTTGCCCGTTGAATCTTTGAAACGTGGTAATGCCCATTCCTGGATTTACCAGTACGTCGTGGATTTCTTTCGGACGAATCACAACGACATTCTGCGCAAATCCTTGGTACCCACTCGCTAGTATCAGAAGGGTTCCGAAGCAACAATTCCTCACGATCGATCGTGCCTGGCTCCTGCCTAATTTTGGTGACCGAAACATCTTTGAGCTCTCCATTCCGGAGCGAACCGTTTGGCAATCGTGCCTGCAGCGATAAACGTCCTTCCCATTACGCTTGTTCGGTTCGACTAATCCGGCGGCGCAAATGCCACCAGCACATCGGATACCTTCCCACTGAAATATCCGCCTCCCCCGGCGGCAATCACAACGAACTGCTTACCGGTCTTCTTGCCCCTGTAAGTCATTGGAGTGGCGTGCGCACTTGCTTCCAGGTCGCCGACCCATAATTGCTCCCCAGTTCGCGCATCGAATGCACGAAAACGGCTATCTGTCGTCGCCCCGATAAATACCACTCCGCCGTCGGTCACAATCGAGCCGCCAAGGTTGGGCGTACCAGTTGTCGTCTTCAGCTCATCTACAACTCCAATTGGCACCTTCCAGGCGATCTCTCCCTTGTTCACGTCCACGGCGTTGAGTGTTCCCCAAGGCGGCTTCTGGCATGGCCATTCGTGCTCGTCCCAGAAGCGGGCATACTCCCCTTCTTTGGAAACTCGCCGGTATCGCACTGGTGCGTCAGCGGCCTGCGGTTCCATTGCCCCAACGGCGCCCAACTCATTGGCGTTAACAAACAAGTAGCCGGAAGCACTGTCAAAAGAAGCGCCGGACCAGTTCGCTCCACCCAATGTACCCGGTACCACTAACGTCAACCTGCGACCATAGGGTGTGTACATTCCGTGGCTCTCAAGCGAATGAAATCGTTGAGCGCAATAACGGTTGGATTCCGGTGTAACTGTGCTGATCTCGCCTTCGGAGAATGACTGTCGAACAACAGGCGGAGGCTTAACCGGAAAAGGCTGTGTCGGCCAGGCAGCTTCACCGGGCACGTCGCTCTTGGGAACCGGGCGCTCCTCCACCGGGAAGAGCGGTTTTCCTGTAAGCCGGTCGAGGATAAACACAAATCCCATCTTAGTAAGCTGCGCAATTGCGGGAATACTCCGGCTATTGCGCCGCACCGTTATCAGCACGGGCTGCGCGGGCATATCGTAATCCCAAATATCGTGGTGCACCATCTGGTAGTACCAGACGAGTTTGCCGGTTGCGACGTCGAGCGCTACCAGGCAGTTACTGAACAGATCCACGCCCTTCCGGTCGCCGCCGTAGAAATCATACGAGGCCGAGCCAATGGGAAGAAAAATCAAACCGCGCTCTGTGTCCACACTCATGATCGACCAGACATTCGCGCCGGTGCGCTCCTTCCAAGCATCTCCCTCCCAACTCTCGTGCCCCGTTTCTCCCGGTCTGGGAATGGTGTGAAAGGTCCATACGAGTTTTCCCGAGCGAACTTCAAACGCACGCACCTCGCCACTCGGTCCTTTGGACGGATATTCAGGGACCGCCGCTCCGGTAATGACCAGATCCTGATAGATGGCCGGCGGCGACGTCACTGAATATTCCGCACCAGGATAAGCGTCCGCGATTCCTGCATGTAGATCGACGGTGCCGTCTTTTCCAAACTCGCGGCAAGGTTTTCCGGTTTTCGCATCCAGGGCGATCAAGCGCCCGTCGAATGTACCGTACAGAATTCGACCGTGGTCCTCCGCCTTACCATGCCAGTAGGCTACGCCACGGTGCTGGAAGAACTGGCGAGGTCCAGCACGCCCAGCTTGCGGATCAAACCGCCAGATTTCCTTTCCAGTTTCCGCATCGAGCGCAATCACACGATTGGAAGGAGTGGAGAAGTAAAGCGCTCCATCAATCATGATTGGCGTGGATTCGAATGGCGCAATGTGATGCCGGTCCGTTTCGTTGCTTCCCCGGTCCACCTCGCCCATGTGATACGTCCACGCCCTTTTCAAACTTCCCACGTTATGGCGATTGATTTGTTTGAGCGGTGATGATCGCGTTCCGCCAGCGTCACCACCGTAGAATCGCCACTCTTGCGCGGAGACGGTTGGGGAGAGCGCCAGTAAAAAGAGAATCCGGCTTACCGCAGTTGGGCTCATCGTCCCCATTTTTGTTTGCACGCGGGCACCACTTTGATTACCAGTGCGCGGCAATAACTCTTACACGTCTCCGAGTCGGATCTCCTCTGCCAAATGTTCGCTGGCACGAAGAGCCAAAGCCATAATCGTGAGCGTCACCGACTTCTCCGGATGAGATGCGAAACATGCCGCATCCACCACCAGCAAATTCTTAATGTCGTGGCAACAATTCCATTTGTCCAGCACGGAAGTCTTGGGATCGTCTCCCATGCGCGCACCACCCGCTTCATGTGTCACGCTTCCGAGCGGATACGGATTCTTCTTCTCGTAAGGAAGGACCTCCGCGCCGGAGGCCTTCAAGATTTCCTCCATCTGGCCGTACATCTCATCCCGCATGGCAAATGCGTGATCGTATTCTGCATTGGTGTGAAAACGAACCTGAGGAATCCCGTAACGGTCGGTCAGGCCGTGGGAATCAATTTCCACGTAGTTCCAGTCAAATGGCAACCCTTCGCCGTACCCACCAATACTCACAGCGGCTGGGTACAGCTCCTTGATTCTCTTCTTGTACGCGGAACCAAAACCTGGCAGATGCGAGCCCGGCCCGGGACCCATGCCGCAACCCGTATAGAAAGTGAAGCGGTAGCCCCGGAGAAACTTGTCATTTTTCCTTCCGTAGTTGTAGCGGGGGATGTACAGGCTATTTGCGCCCGGTCCATCGTCATTCGTCGAGGGCCGGCCGGCAAGTTGCGGAAAAAATCCCTCAATGTCGTTGAAGGCGACGTGTTCCATGAGATATCGGCCGAGTGTGCCACTTGAATTCGCCAGCCCCTGCGGGAACTCCGGAGTGCGTGAGTTAAAGAGAATCCGGATGGATTCCACCATGGATGCGCCCAGAACCACGGTTTTTCCGTACGCCTCGTACTCCAGCTTGTTGGTGGCATCGATAAAAGAAACTCCGCGCGCCTTACCAGTTGAAGCGTCAAGTAAGATCCTGTGCGCCACCGCATTGGTGCGCAGCGTAAAGTTGTTCATTTTTTGAAGCTTGGGAAAAAGCACTTCTAACGTGCTGAACCGAGAAGCCGTATCGCACCCAAAATTACATGCTCCGCAGTAGTGGCAAGCAAGCCGATTATCATAGGGCTTGCTAAGCACGGCCAGAGGGAATGCTACTGTCTTGATGCCGAGCTTGGCCGCGCCCTTCTTAATCAGCCACTCACCGCAGCGGGGGCGAAACGCCGGAAGAATGTTCTTATTGGCGGGCGAGTTGTAAACATCTTCACCTCCTCCCGCTACTCCGATCAGCGCTTCAACCTTGTCGTAATAGGGCGCCAATTCTTCATAAGTGATGGGCCAATCCTCGCCAAATCCGTCCTGCAAACTCCTGGGCTTGAAATCGAGCGGGCCGAAGCGTCCCGATTCCCGGCCCCACACTAGCGTCCGGCCGCCTACGGCGCGCAGTCTTGTCCAGGTGAACTTTGCCCCCGGTGCCAGTGCGTACGGATCGTCCTGAGGCACGGTATAAAGATTCTCGGTCCACTCGTTGATTTTCCATTCCATTCCCTGCGGCAACTCGCCGTACTTTCCAGGTTTACCGTGGCCGCGGTACGGCCATTTGAAGGCGTACTTGTGGGTGTGGAAGTCCCTATGAGGCTCAATCATTCGCCCTGCTTCCAGGCACAAAACTTCTAGTCCCTTGCTGGCAAGAGCGTAAGCAGCAACACCTCCTGAAGCTCCGGAACCCACCACAATCGCGTCATAAAGCGTCTGCGTGCCCACTTCGGGTCTCCTTGCCTCCGGCACCCTTCGAACCAAATCAGGCGCTCGAATACTTACGGCACAAAACCTTGATTCTTTCCAGCAATTTTGGCACGCCTGTCATCGGATCTTCTTCACCCTCATATTCCGCGGACATGTATCCTTTGTATCCGCCCTCAGCGAAAAGCCGCCAAACACGGTCCAAGTCGATCGGCCGCTTTGTTGCCCCAAAAAGATCGCGGATGTGAGCGTGGGTTGCATAGGGTACGCACGCTTGGATATCCGAATACATCTCGTCGTCCGTCTTGCCTTCGAAGTTGGAGATATCAAGGTTGATTCCTGCGTAAGGGGAATCCACCCGCCGGAGAATTTCCAAAGTTGTCGCCGCTCGAGCCGTCATGCCTCCGTGGTTTTCGATTCCCAGAGTAATGCCCCTCTTGGCCGCATAATCACACGCAGACTTCATCGTTTCTACTACCCACTCGATCCCCTGCTTTTCGGTAGCGCCACCGGGAAGATTCCCTGCGAATACTCGCACATGCGACGCCCCCAGCAGCTCGGCCGCGTCAACCCACCGCTGAATTCTCGAAACTTCCTCCGCGCGGATTGCGCCGCCGGCCTGGCACATCTCCGTGCGAATCGCTATGCCAAAAAGAGACACGCCGTTCTTAAAAGCCAGGTGCCGTAAAGAGACTAGGTATTCCGGCTCAACAGACTTCAACCAATACGTTGTAATGTCAACGCCATACACTTCAAATTCGACCGCCTTGTGAATAAAACTCTCCATGGTCATGGAGCCGCATTGAAATATTTGAGATAGGAATATGCGCAGCACCCCACGAAGAGCCTCGCCTGGTTGACCGTTTGATTTGTCTCGGCCGCGCTCGGTCTTGCAAAAATATTTCCTCCTGTAGGCGCGGCAACAGCTGCAGCGCCTGCAGCAACAAGAAATCGTCGGCGTAACATCGGTTTATTCATGCAGACCTCCGAGCCCAAACGAATCCACGTTCTATTTCCCGAACCTCCTCGAATTTTGAATGCTGCTTCGACCGGTCGAGCTAATGTTGATGCTCTGGGTGCGTGCAGCCGGGGAATTCGCTCATGTAATTCATGCCCTGAAAGTCCAACACATCGATCAAGCCAATCTTTGACGTGTAAAACCCTTCTACCGTCATATTCTTGACCAGCCGGAAGAACCCGTAACCCTCGTGACGCGCTCCCGGATCGCGTTCTGGCAAACTCATGTCGGCCAGCAAATCTACGCGTTCTGCCGTTGAGGCCATGCGGAACGCCTTCCCAAACTGTTTCTGGCTCACACCATCGAGAAAACCCAAGCCATCCATCCACTTCCGCTGCAGTGAAGGCTCGAACTCTCGCGCTGAAAAAACCACGAAATCGATGTAGTTCGCTACTTTGGCTTCTTTGGCGCCTGGTTTATCGTCAGTGGGGATGATCATCTCCGCCAGGAGTTTGACGGTCTTGAATTCGCCCGGCTTGAAAAACTGAGGCACGTACGGAGCGGTGGGTTCCACTTCAGCGGAGTGGCTCATTCCCTCGAAGGTCATCAAACCGTTCCGTCCCGTTGCATATACGGCGGGTGAAGGAAGCCACGCGGCCAAAAATTGGCGGCCTGCGGCACTGGCGGCCAGCAAGCCCAGATATTTCAGTGCACTTCTTCTGGAAAACCCGCCGTCGTCCATCAAGGGATGTTGCCTTTACTTTCGAATTGATGCTTTTTATTACGGTCTATGTCAAATACTTTGTTTTTGTATTGCTGTCAAGCTTCCTAGTATTGGTTCCCGCGTGACCGTCAACCAACGATTGTAGATCGCCGAGCACTCCGGCGCACCACATGATTTTTTCTTGCACGTACAAATCGTAGTGCAGGCGTAGTATCAGTTGCGGCGAATGCCGTAGAAAAGCAAATAAAACGTGAACAAAAGCTGAAGAACGGCCCCCTTAGATTTTGCTGCAATTCACTAGCTTCTCTCGGTTTAGCTCAGCTCCCCCAATCTTGAATTACTCCGCTGGCTGTTGCCCGAAGGGTTGGTCGTTCGAATCTAGCCCGGGAGCCAAATTAATTCCTTGAGTATAGACGAAGTTAGCGAGGCTGGTGAAATACCCGGGTCACGGAGCGAGCCGAACGGGCCGGTCGTAGCCGGTCATTTCCAGATAGCCGGCACCGCCAAGCGATCGTGCATTTCGGTGACCAGTGAGAACGATGGCGCCTTCCCAATAGTTCGGGGCAAGTTTTGTCTTGCCGGTCAGCTCCTGGGATTCGAGCGGTGTTTTCGCCTCTAGTTCAATGCCTAATTTCGGAATCACGATCTTCCAGTGGATGGGATACTCGGCGCCGGTAGTGGGGCTCGTCCATTTTTCGCCAGTGGGCTGCAACTTAAAATCACTTGAGCGCAAGTGTGTCGTCTTGCCCTCTCGATCAACGTAAGTCCCAGCCGCGTGCGGATCAATCGAACCATCCTTGCGGCGAATGTGAAAGAGCATCAACTCCGTGTAATCCTCGAGTTGGAGGCTCAGCCAATCCCAGCCAGTCTGCTCGGGCTCAAGCTGATCAGTGAAGAACTCGTGGTCCATCCAACTCGTTCCGCGCACTTCAATTTTCTTGTCACCCAGATCGATGACACCCGAGGTAGCCAGCCGGGTTAGAGAAACATAGTGTGAGGCGCGGCCCGCCCCCTCGGCCTTTTGGCTGGCGCCATTTTCACCGTGGATGACAGGAGGTTTTTCCGAATGCAGCGTCAAGTGCAGTTGAAAGCGCTCATCGACAGCTTTCAGCTCCTGGTCGCTGCCGTGCCATTGAATCTGCCAATTGCCATTCCAGATGCGACCGAGGGATTCGCTCACCGCGGCGATGCCCGGGCCGGATCGATTGGTGCGTTCGGCGTGATAAAACTTCCCGCCATCCAGATCACTCAACGCGAGATGCGCGAGGTAAAGATCCTGCACCTGCCAGGTAGCAACCTTAGCGGGATCGCGGCTGACGGCTTGCCGGAAGAAAGTCAGTTCGAACCCAAACCGCCGGTCGTGGGCCCATTTCAGATTTCCGGTGTAGTACCACCATTCGGTCTGAAAATCCGGATGATTGAAATGATCTCGAGGGAATTGGTAATGGTATCCCGGCAAGGCGGTGCGGTACTGCGGCGCAAGAGGCTGCAGAAGAAGCACCGCGGCGGTGATGCAGGTGAGCCTACTCTTCATGCACGACCTCAAGCGGATTCAAGTGCACCGCTACCTTCGCAGGGTAGAGACCCGCAAGCACGGTAGCGCCATACACCACCGTCAGCGCGCCAAGAAGAACTTCCACCGGCCAATGAAACCGGATGGTCCAGCCGAACGACTGCTTGTTGATCACATAGATGAGGATGAGCGACAGCGCAAACCCGAGGGCCAGACCCGCAAAATTGGCCAGAAGTCCAAGCAAACCTGCCTCGACGCGTATCAGTTTTCGAACTTGCCCGGTGGCCGCGCCAAGAAAGTGAAGCAGGCCAAGTTCGCGGCGGCGGTCAATCACCAGAGCAAGAAGCGCTCCGGCAATGCCCATAACCGCGACGAGGACTGCGACCGCTTCCAAGGCGTAGGTGATGGCGAATGTGCGGTCAAAGATGCGGATAGCTTCGGAGCGCAAGTCCCGGTTCGAAAACAGTAGGACGCGGCGGTCGGCCGTGGCTTTTTCGATTTCGGCTCGAACTACGTCCAGTTGCGCACCAGGAGAAACATAAATGGCGAGATTCGAGGGCGCGGGATCGGGTAAATACCGCAGCATGGTCTTGCGGTCCATCAGAATACTGCCGCGCTCGCTGGAATAATCGTAGTAAACGTCGGTGATGAGGAATGACGCTTGCGTTTCTCCAAGCGACAGCGTGATGGAATCCCCGGTTTTTAGATGATGCTTGTAGGTGAAAGGCTCGCTCACGATGACGGCATTCGAATCGCGCAGTTCGGCGAGCACTTGCGCCTTAGGGCGCCCGGAGAAAAAATCGGAATGGTGATAGGAGCGCAGGACATTCAGGTCGGCAGAAGCGAGCGTAGCGGGCATGTCTTGATAGCTGATTTCATAGGCGCGCAAGCGCTCGACGGCCGCGACGCCAGGAAGTCTCGCGAGCTCTTCCGCTAGACCGGAAGAGAGGGTCGGGTGGCGATCTGCGGCTGCAGAACCAGCGGGACGGAGATAGAGATCGGCGGGCAACTGATCGCTCATCCAGAGCACGACCGTTTGGCGGAAACTCCCGACCATGATGCCGACGGCGGTCATCATCGCGATGGCGGTTGAGAGCGCTCCGACGAGAACGGAAGTTCGGCGCAAGGAGGCCGCAAGGCTTCGCGAGGCGAGCATCGCTTCCACGCCGAAAAGCTTGCCAAGAAGTTTCGAAGAAACTGACGTCAGAGCGTCAACGAAAGCAGGCATCGCCAGCGCCGCGGCGGCCACCAGCAGGATCGCGGCGAGATAGCCAAGAAACGGCTTACCGGCGACTGCCGGAGCACGGGAGGCAACCGCTGCCGCCAAACCGAGCGCAAGAGCCAGCCACAAATCGCGGGCTTTGTGCACGCGCACGTCATATTCCCGGCGGCCTCGCGCCATCGCCTCGACTGGCGAGACCTGGGAACCCTCGCGTGCGGGTGAATAGGAAGATGCAACTGCAACTCCAACGCCGATCACCAGCGCTAGAAGAACGGATTCGGCATTCAGCTCGATGGTTCCTGGCCGGCTGCTGACGTAAAGCGATTCCACGGTAGCGGCCATCAACCGAACCGCACCCGTCGCCATCAAGCGGCCGAGGGGAAGCCCAATGAGAGCGCCGGCGAGCCCGAAGCAAACGGCTTCGCCGACGAATGCAGACAAAATGACACCACGGCTGGCGCCGAGAGCGCGTACGATCCCAATCTCTGGGCGGCGTCGAACGACCGAGACGGAAATGGTGTTGTAAATAAGGAAAGCGCCAACAACCAGTGAAATGTAGCTCAAGAGACGCAAGTTCCAGCCGAAGGCCGCGAGCATGCGGCGATTTTCGTTCGTGCCGGTGCCTTGCGGACGAACTTCCACACCGGCAGGAAGCACGGTCCGTAGACGCTGCTGCCAGTCTTCCAGGCCGGGAGTCCCCGGCACTTTCAAGAGGATGCGATCGACGCGGCCATAGCGACCCAGTGCATTTTGGGCGGCGGCGAGATCCATCACGATGGCGGACTCGTTGCCGTGCGAATCGGGGTAGACCCCGCGCACCGTGTATTTGCGGACTTGATCGTTGATGAGCAGTTCGACGCGGCGGCCCGTCTTGTAGCCAACGCTCGAACCCACCCAAATGCTGTCCGCGTCCCCAAGATGCTCGAACACGTGTTCGGAATCGTCTTGCGTCTGGGACTCAGCGGTTTTTTGGGTTTCGCTTTGTGCGTAGGCGCTGCCTTCCGCAACAAGATCCAGTCCGATGAGAGGAAGCGCCTTCTTGGTATCAACGATCACACCGTAGTCCTCGATGCGCGGCGAGACTCGAATCGAATAGGGCAGGGTCGCTAGCGTACCAACCACATTTTCCGGCACGCCTCCCGAGGTGACGACTTCCAGATCGCTTTCGCCGGCCAGCGTTTCCATGGAACTGCGGAACGAGCCGGTGGCGGCGCTGCCCGCAAGATCGATGGCCAGGACAACAGCGACCCCCAAGGCGATAGCCAAGATCGTCAGCAAGGTCCGCACCGGCTCACGGAAGAGCGGGCGCACCATCAATCGGTAAAAGAGCACAAAGAGAGGCATGTCAGCACCGGGTGATCTCTTCGATTTTTCCATCGCGCAACCGCACGAGTGTGTTCGCAAGCGATGCGGCCTCGAGACTGTGGGTCGCCACAACGATCGCGGTGTTTTGCTCCCGCGTGAGGCGCCGGAGCAATTCAAGAATCACGTTGCCCGTCGTGGTGTCGAGATTGCCGGTCGGTTCGTCGGCCAGCAGGATACTTGGTGAATGGATGAGCGCGCGCGCAATGGCGACACGCTGAGCAGCGGCAATTCGACGTTTTCGAAAACCGTCAGCGTGTGCAGCAATTGAAAGGACTGAAAAATGAAGCCAACCCTCTCGCGCCGCAGCCGGGTCAGGCCACCATCTTTCAGCGATGAGGTCGAAACTCCATCCACAAGCACCTTGCCGGACGTTGGAAAATCCATAGCGCCGGCGAGATTGAGCAGCGTGGATTTCCCGCAGCCGCTGCGCCCCACCAACGCCACAAACTCACCGCGCTCCACGTTCAGGGAAAGACCATTGAGCGCGTGCACTGGCTGGCCATCCGTCAAATAGTCTTTCGAGACGTCTTGCAACGAAAGTATGGACATTGGGATTGGTGGGCCAGCAGCTTCTATCGCAAGTTCGAGCTGCCGGTCACATCCATGGCTCTTGCGCGCGGCGCCCGTCAAACGAATCGAGCCTGGCGTGCTTCGCTCAGGATTTGAGCGGGGCCAGCGCCTTTTCGATGGTGGACATTACCTGCGGCGAATCCGGAGTCACCTCGGGCTCGAAGCGCATGATAACGTGCCCGTCAGGGCCAATCAGGAACTTGGTGAAATTCCATTGAATCTCTCCGCCCGTTTGCGGATTCATAGCTTTGTCCGTCAAGAACTGATAGAGCGGGGTGATGTCTTCGCCTTTCACGGACACCTTGGCCATCATGGGAAAGGTCACGTGATATTTCGAAGAGCAAAAGGTTTTGATCTCCTGATTTGTGCCGGGCTCCTGCGCACCGAAGTTGTTTGCGGGAATGCCCACAATGACCAAACCGCTGTCCTTGTACTTCTCATAGGTCGACTCCAGCGCGGTATACTGCGGCGTAAATCCGCAACGGCTGGCGACGTTGACGAGGAGTACGACCTTGCCCTTGTAGGCCGCGAGCGGCGCAGGCTGGCCATCGATTGAGTTCAATGTGTAATCGTACACCGTCTTGTCCGCAGCCAGTACTGCCGCCGCGGCGCAGAAAAGCAAACAAATCACAACTTTCATCATGTTCCTCTCCCTCTCTCTCTTTTTACTCTGTTCCATGCCCAGCGGCAATCCCAAACGGATCGGTGGCCGGCGCATCTGAACGTACCGTGCGTGTCCCTTGCTTCTTCCATGGTAACGGGCACTGCGGGGAAATGCGTGCCGGACCGAATAGCGTTTGAGCCTGGGTTGGGCCTGTTATAAACTTCGCAGTCCAATTCTTCGCGACTCATTTGCAAGGTTCGTTGCTGGCGAAATAGAGCAACTCGGTTTTAGCATGGGCAGCCACGTTCATTCCGTGGGCGTGGTTGAAATTACCGGCAGTGTAATATGTCCGGCCTGCATCTCCGCCGCCGGACGCCAAGGAGGAATGGATGCTCTTCGCATCTTCGGTCGCTGTTACCCACCGGACCCTTGAAACCGTGGATCTCGTCATCATCGGGATCTATTTCGCCATCGTGTTTGGCATCGGTTTCTACTTTTCCAAGAAAGAGCGGACCTCCGAGGACTATTTCCTGGCCAGCCGCAATATCGGGTGGTTCGCCATCGGAGCCTCGCTGTTCGTTTCCAACATCTCCACCGAGCACTTCATCGGCTTGGCTGGTTCCGGTGCCACGTCGGGTCTGGCCGTTGGTCATTTCGAATGGCTGGCGTGTTTGATGCTGCTCTTGCTCGGCTGGGTTTTCGTGCCGTTCTACCTGCGTTCGAACGTTTTCACCATGCCGGAATTCCTAGAACGGCGCTTCAATCGCAACTGCGCGACCTATCTCGCGAGCATCTCCGTCATCGCGTACATCTTTACGAAGATCTCGGTGCATTTGTACGCGGCCGCAATCGTGTTGGAGCGTGTGGTGGGCTGGAGCCCATTGACCGCCGCGGTCATTCTTGTTGTGGCAACGGGAATCTATACGATCGCCGGCGGCCTCGCCGCAGTGATCTACACGGATCTTGTGCAGACTTTAATCCTGCTCGCCGGCGCAATTGCGCTGACCATCATTGGCCTGGACAAAGTGGGCGGCTTTGCAGGTTTGCGCGCGGCCGTCCCCTCGGACTATTTCCACATGATCAAGCCGCCAACCGACGGCGAGTTCCCCTGGACAGGTATTTTCTTTGGCGCCCCGATCCTCGGTATCTGGTACTGGTGTACGGACCAGGTGATCGTGCAGCGCGTTCTCTCTGCAAAAGACGAGGGCCACGCCAAGGCCGGCACGATCTTCGCCGGCTTCCTCAAGGTGCTGCCCGTCTTCGTACTCGTTCTGCCGGGTCTGATCGCTTTCGCGCTCTACCCCCAACTGTTCCACGTTGTGGACGGAAAAGTCACAAACGGAGACATCGCCTATCCGACCATGATCGTCAACTTGCTTCCTCCCGGACTTGTCGGGTTGATGATTGCCGCGCTCCTTGCAGCTCTGATGGGCGCAATGAGCTCAGTTTTCAACTCCGCGTCTACGATGGTAACGCTCGATTTCTACAAGAAGTTCCGGCCGGCCGCCACTGAATCGCAGCTCGTCTTTTTTGGAAGGATGGCGACGGGCGCCATGGTCATTCTGGGCCTTCTGTGGGTGCCGTTCATTCACCTGCTCAGCGCACAGCTTTATATCTATCTACAGAGCGTGCAGGCGTACATCAGTCCGCCGATTGCGGTGTGCTTTATTTTTGGGATTCTCTGGCCGCGCCTCAACGGGCAGGGGGCCATCAGTTCGCTCCTGGTGGGTTTTGTTCTCGGCGCCGTGCGCTTCATTTTCGAAGTATTGGATAAGACCCGACACTACGATTCCGGCGCCATCCGCTGGCTCGTGAACATGAACTTTTTGCACTACGCCATTTTGATGTTCGTCGTCTGCGCGGCCGTGCTGATCGGCGTCAGCATGTTGTATCCGGCGCCCGAGCTAAAAAAGATCGCGGGACTGACGTTTCAGACGGTGGGCGAAAAGCTTGAGACCATTGACGTGAGTACCCCGCATCTCCAGCGAGAAACGCGAACGGAACGCTTGTTGAACCTGGTGTTCACCGGTGCCCTGATCGCCACAGTAGTCGGCTTGTGGAGCTATTTCCGTTAGAACCGCTCCCGGGAGCGAATGATGAGCACGACAGCCGTTCGAACACTGAAACCCAACGTCACTGAGGAGGAAGCCATCCGGGTTTTCTCCGCGCCGGGCTTTTCGGCGCTGTACTGGCGCATGCGCCTCGGCCCCTTGCAAAAGATTGCGGAGGCTTACGTGCCTTTCTGGTTCTATGGCGTGCGTTACGAGCTCGGGAGAACGCCCCACACGCGGTTGTTCGCGCTCGATGCGGTAGCTGGTTTGCTCGACCTATTTGAGTTTCCACGAATTCCCGAACAGCGCCAACTCGTTTCCGTGGATAGCCGCAACAGGATGGTGCCGTCCCTCGCAGGGGAACGCGCCGAGGAAATTCTGCGCGAGAAGGTGCTGCGAATAGTTTTTCAACAAGGATTCTTCAAGCTTCGCGAGGATCGGCTGGAGATTGCGCGTGAACCGGGCGAAATGTATCTTCCCTACTGGCTTGGTTTTTACGGTACCAACGGGTTAGTACATTGCCGCGTAATGGACGCGGTGAGGCGCCGAATCGAAGGCGCAAAGGCGTCGGCATTTTTCGAAAAGTGGCTCACAGCTTGACGCGGCGTGGTGGCGCCGGATCGTTTGTGCGCAAGTAGGAAACACCCCTGATCGTTCTTCACATTTCTTCGCGTCCCGGGAGGATGGACATGACAGGGTTTGGGCGACGTATCGGAATTGGATTGCTGGCCTCCGCCCTCGGGTGTGGAATTGCGGTTGCGCAGGGCTGGCAACACGTTGGTAAGGTCCAGCGCGTCGAAAAGCTGAAAGATGGCGTTGAGTTGACGGCCGGCGCAGCGAAAGTGCGCGTCACGGTATTCCGCGATGGCGTGTTCCGCGTGCACCTCGCGCCGGACGGTACTTTTCCCAAGGATTCTTCCTGGGCGGTGATCGAATCACCCGAACCACCAGCCTTCAGGATCGAAGAAAATCAGAAGGAAATACGAATCACCGTGGGAAACGTAGTCGCCACCGTTCAGCAGTCACCGCTGCTGATCAATTTCTCTGATGTTGCTGGGAATGTCCTTCTCGCCGACGAGCCGAGCCTGCCGATGGCCTGGAAAGGGCAGCGGATTCACGTCTGGAAGAAAATGCCGCTCGAGGAAAACTACTACGGGCTGGGCGACAAAGCCGGACCTATGAATCGCCGGAATCGCGCCTTTACAAACTGGAACACGGATGCGTTCGGCTGGCAGGAATCCACCGACCCTCTTTACAAAACCATTCCGTTTTTTATGGGACTTCGCAAGGGCGTGGCCTATGGCCTCTTTTTCGACAATACCTACCGCAGCAGTTTCGATTTCGGGAAGGAATCCGCGGACTATTTTGCTTTCGGCGCGGAAGGCGGAGAACTGAATTATTACTTCATTGCCGGGCCGGAACCGAAAAAAATCGTCGAGCAGTACACCGCGCTCACGGGGCGCTCTCCCCTGCCACCGCTCTGGACGCTCGGTTACCAACAGTGCCGCTACAGCTACTATCCCGAAGCCCGCGTTCGGGAGATCGCCCGGCTCTTGCGCGAAAAGAAAATTCCTGCCGACACGATCTACCTCGATATTGACTATCAGGAAGGGTATGCCCCGTTCACCATCAACCGGAAATATTTCCCGAATTTTGAAAGAATGGTCGCCGACCTGAGAGAGCTAGGTTTTCACGTCATTGCCATCACGGATCTCCACATCAAGAGGTTCCCGGACCACGGCTATGCCCCATTCGACTCGGGAATAAAAAATGACGTTTTCGTCAAAAATCCCGATGGTTCTCTATACGTTGGGCCCGTCTGGCCGGGGGAAAGCGTTTTCCCCGATTTCACTCTCACGCGTGTGCGGGATTGGTGGGGAGCTCTTTACAAAGACTTCGTAGGAATGGGCTTGGCGGGCTTTTGGAACGACATGAATGAACCGGCGGTCTTCCGGTATCCACAGAAAACCATGCCACTCGACGTCGTTCATCGCCTGGATGACGGCACGACTCTCGATCACCGCGCGATCCACAACATTTTCGGAATGGAAAATGCCCGCGCGACCTACGATGGCTTGCGCAAACTGCAGCCGGACGAGCGGCCGTTCGTGCTCACGCGCGCCGCATATTCCGGCGCGCAGCGTTACGCCGCTACCTGGACGGGGGACAACCTGGCGACTTGGAATCACATTTCCATGAGCACGCCGACGCTGCTGAGCCTGGGTCTGTCCGGATATCCGCTCGTAGGTGACGACATCGGTGGCTTCGGCAGCTCGCCGCCGTCCGATTTATTGACGCGCTGGTATGAGCTCGGCGCTTTCAATCCCATTTACCGCAATCACGCAGCAAAAGGCACCCTGGACCACGAGCCCTGGGTGAACGGTCCGGAGCAGGAAGCGATCCGCCGGAGATACATCGAGTTGCGCTATAAGCTGTTGCCCTACATCTATACAATCACGGAAGAAACGACGCGGACCGGCATGCCGCTTATGCGTCCTGTTTTCCTCGAGTATCCCGAAGCCCAGGAATTTTATGGCGACGATCACGACTTTCTTCTTGGGCCCGACCTCTTTGTCTCCCCGGTCGTAACCGAATCGCTCGACCCGCAGGGTGTCGCACTTCCCCCGGGCGAGTGGTACGACTTCTGGACTTCCGCAAAATATACCGGAAAAGACCAGATCAACCTGCATCCCCGTCCGCATGAAGTGCCGCTCTATGTTCGAGCCGGCGCCATTTTGCCCATGCAACCCGTTGTGCAGTACACCGGTGAGAAGCCCAGTGGGCCCCTGGAATTGCACGTGTACTTGCCCAACAACACATCTAGCAGCGATTGCCGGGGCGCGCTCTATCAGGATGACGGCCACACGTTTGCCTATCAGAGGGGTGAGGTTCTGCGCCTTAACTATTCCTGCCTGGTTTCGGAAGGCTCCGTGACGGTGTCGAGTAGCATCGAGAAGAATGCGTTTCAGCCTTGGTGGAAGAGCGCGGAAGTTACACTGTACGGCGCCGCAGCTGCGCCTAAAGAAGTTCGCATCGGAGATGAGGTCATCCACGAATGGCGCTACGAAAGCCTCGTGCATGCCGTCATACTGACGGTGTCCGATGCCGCGAAGAATTGGAACGTTCACCTCTCGTTCTGACGGCCATCGACTTAGTTCAGAGAAAAAATCGAGAGAGATTGCGCAGGCATGGTTATTCGGATTTCGCTTCCCGACAATTCGGCCTTAGCTTCGCCGAAGAGAAGTCCGATTGCTGCCGCTGTTTGCGCCGGCGTGTCGGCCAACGGAATGCGAACATCTCGCGGCTGATCGGCATTGTTGAAGGCGACGACAACAAGCTTTTCTTCTGATTCGCGGGCAAAGACATAAGAGCATTCGTCCGAGGCCAGATGCCATAACTGGCCGGTGCGCAGGGCGGCGTGTTCGCGGCGAAGCCTGAGCAGAGACTGAACGTAAGAGAAAACCTCCTGCTGGCCGCGCGTGCGGCCCGATTGCGTGAACGCGTCGTTCGCATCACCAATCCATCCGCCCGGGAAATCGCGCCGGTTGTCCGGATCGCCACCTCCCGGCATCGCGATCTCGTCGCCGTAGTAAATCTCAGGGATGCCCCGCAGCGTGAGCGTAAGTCCGAAAGCCAACTTCAGCTTCCCTGGAGAACTGCCTTCGGCGCTCGCGAAACGCGGCACGTCGTGATTCGCGAAGAACGGAACGAGCACCTCGGGGCGCGGATACAAAGAATCGTGTCTCAGAACGTCCGCAATGCGGCCCGTTGGTGCGCCCCGCAGTAATACGTCCCTGAGCGTGAAGAACATCGGGAAATCGAAGACCGTGGAAAGCCCACTATCGATGCCGTCGTAACGCCGCACTCCTCCTGCAAAAAACGAAGTCACGCTCGCATCGGGATGAAACACTTCACCAATCGTAGTCAGATAGGGATAAAGCCTGCGCAATCCCGCATGCCAGTGTGCCCAGAACTTCCGTCCGACATAGGGAAACGTATCGACGCGGTAGCCGTCCAGCCCGGATATTTCCGCCCACCAGATGCTGTTTTGCAGAAGATATAGCTCGACCACGGGGTTCTCCGTGTTCATGTCCGGCAGAATTCCGAGGAACCAGCTGTCCGTGAGATTTCGTTTCATGCGCAACGAGGCGTGCGGATCGATCAGTGATTCGAACGGATCGTTTCCGATGGCCTGACCGCCTGCCCTGCCGTAGAAACTTTCTTTGAGCGGTGAGAACGAATCGATATGATGTTGCAGCGTGCCGTGAAACCAGTCAGACAGCGGCGGATTCGTAACCCAGGGATGTTTCGGCCCGACATGATTCGGCACGACGTCAAACAAAATCTTCATCCCTTGCTTGTGCGCGGCTGCGACGAGGTCCAGATAATCCTTTAGCGCTCCAAGATGTGGATCGACGGCATAGAGGTCCACGGCCCCGTACCCGTGATAGTCCTGTGTAGCGCCGTTCTTCACGATGGGTGTGAGCCAGAGTGTGGTCACCCCGAGATCCTTCAAATAGGGCAGGTGGTTCTGAATCCCGCGCAGATCGCCGCCATGGTATGCGCGAGGTTTCGAACGATCATGCGCCCCCGGCGCTTCGGCGGGCTCATCATTCGTGGGATCGCCGTTTGCAAAGCGGTCCGGCATGATGAGATACATCACGTCATCCTGCGAAAGCCCTTGAAATTTTCCCAGTGTCGGGGCGCGGGCAGCAAGCGGCAGTTCAAACGACGTCGTTCCCTTTGGCGCAGTAATTCGGCAGACGGCGGTTCCAGATTTCGTGTCCGCCCCAATTGTCAGCCAGATCAAGAGATAATTACCACCCGCCGCAGCTTGCGTGCGCGAGACGCGGAGCGTAGGCAGATTGCACCCCACGTGGGTGGCTTCCAGATCGTGCCCGGAAAGCAGCAGTAGCACTTCTGGCGTAAGTCCCACCCACCAGTTTGGAGGTTCGACTTTTGTGATGACCGGCCCGGTGGGCTTGGTAAGCTCTTGCGGTGCGGCCTTTGCGAGGCTCCCCAGGAAAGCCACGGCAAACGCCGCCCAGAGACAAACTCTTCGCCGCAACAGATAGACTTCGCGCATTTGCAAGACGCCTTCCTGATGTTTTACACAGAAATCCTAGAAAAAAAGGAGGCGGGACACCAGTCCCGCCTCCCGGTTGAAGGGCCCGATTAGAACGTGACGCGTAGTCCGAGCTCGACTTGAGGCCAGCTGTTTCTCTCGGATACATCGGAATGGCCTGCGGAAAGAAGACGATCTGACCAACATACGGCGCTCCAGGTTCTTGAGGTTTCGATAGAAGAGCAGATTCGCCCCTGACCTGTCAGACCAGAAGCTGACTCCATAAAGCTCGTTCACAGATACAGATAAGGAGAGATTTCCCTCAGCCTAGGATCTGTACGAAGCTTTAAATGATTGCGGCTGCCAGGCCCCCCACCCCTGGAGGTCAATGCGGCTCGGTCAACAACAAGAAAATTTTATTGCAATTCATAAGGCTGTCAATATCAATCACCAGCGAATCTCGTTGATGAGATGGCGCCGGCAGCCCTCGCGTCACCGGTGATTCAATTTTGCCCCCCGAAGGGGATGTGAGGAGCCCTCGGCGTTGGTATCCCTAAAGATCAGCTGGCCGAAAGATTCCGGAACGTGGAAATTGGGTGCTGCTGTTCGCGTGGGCTGCCAGGCGGAATAAAACCGCGGTTCGGCAGCTCCTTCGACGCGGTAAAAATTCACTCTCCAGGTGGCCGCAGGATCGAAGCGCTCGACGAGGCATTTCATGGGCAAGGCAATCTCCGCGACCCAGATTCTAGCGGCTTCGTTCAAAGTAACGCGGCGCTGCAATCCACTCTTCAAGTCGTGTTTCTCACCCGGTGCGATGTCGAGATCAATCCAAAAGCCATTCGGGCTGACTTCGAATTCTTTGTAACCGCGGAGATGCGACGGGTCGGGCTGAAGGAAAACTTCCCCGACGTCGCGGTCCCAGAGCTGGTCCCGGCGGCCATCGGGCTCGGCATCGGAGAACACAGTGATGACGCGGTATTTGGCTCGGAATCGCAGATAGAGCGATTCCCGAGTCCAGAGTAACCGCACTTCCGTTTCTCGTTCGGGATCCGCGTTCTTGCCTTGCCAGTCAGAGTTGAATCGCAGGGGCGCAGCCAACTCCCAGGAAGACGGGGTTGGGAATCCATCGGCATCGGGCAGTTCCGGCATTCGAACAGCCACAGCAGTTCGTTCAGTGAACATAAAGTCGTCTCGAAACATCCCAATGAATGGCTTCGAGCGTTCCCCAGGAATCCAACCGCAGGGTAGCTCACAGAATAACCAATGCATGGAGATGCACAAGAAAAAAGCCGAATAACAAAGCGAATAGTTTTTACCTTGCAATAGCTTCAGCGCCATTCTCATCAACCCTGTCCCCTTGGTCCGCGAACCCTTTGCGCACCATGGACTTCGCTCATTCCGGATAGTTCATCATGCCGTGCTAGCATCAGATTTGGCTTCTTCTAATGATTTTTTCAAGTCAAAAAGACAATTGATGCCCAGGAGCGCGGGAAATGATTGAGTCTGTCAACAACCAAGATTTCACATCGCGACCGGAACGGCGCAAACCGGAACAATTTGAGCATGTGAAGTTCCACATCGAAGCCGGCGTCGCAAGGATGACCCTCAGCCGTCCGGAACATAATCTTCTCAATGAAGCGATGCTCAGAGAAATCGCCGGGGGAATCACTCATGCCGGCGAGCGCAACGACGTAAAACTGATAGTTGTCGATTCGGCCTGCAAAGTCTTCTGCGGCGGAATCGACATCGGGGAATACACTTCGCAGCGCGTGTTTCAGATGCTGGACGCGTTTCACGCGGCGTTCGCGGGAATGTTGGAAGTTGGCAAGCCCGTCATTTGCGTAGTGAACGGACCGGCGATCGGCGGCGGCGCGGAACTGGCGGCCTTCGGCGATCTAGTGATTGCCACCCCGAAGGCCCGATTTGCCCAGCCGGAAATCAGCATCGGCATCTTCCCGCCGCTGGCATCCACAATTCTGCCTTTCCTTGTCGGACCCAAGATCGCGCTTGAGCTTGTTCTGACGGGCGAACCGGTAACGGCGGAGCGCGCCCTGGAACTCGGCATGGTGAATCGCCTCGTGCCCGAGCCTCAACTCAAACAAGCGGTGAACGATCTCGTTGGCCGGATTAGCGGCCATTCGGGTCCGGTACTGACGATGGCGAAGAAAGCCATTCTCGGCGGCATGGGCTTGTCGCTGCGCGAAGGCCTCAAGCATTCGATGAACATTTTCTTGAATGAACTTTACCGCCTCGAAGATTCGCAGGAAGGTCTGCGTGCCCTGGTGGAAAAACGCAAGCCCAACTGGAAGAACCGCTGAACAGCCGCGGCGTTTTTTCCCTCGCACCATTTTCCGTCGTGCCGTTTCGGTAGCGCATTGACACTCCAGCGGGCGCGGCATACACTCAAATTTCAATTTGCAGGCAGGGGAAGCGGGGAAGGCCGTGTGAATCGGCCGCGGTCCCGCCACTGTGATCGGCTGAAAAGCCGTAAGCCAGGCCACCCTCCCGTGCCGCAGAAGGCCGCGCTCTTCGCGAGAAGGAGCGTCGCTTGAAGCCCCAAGGTGTCTCGTGGGGCTTTTTTGTTGGTGGAGAGAAACGACTCGACCCGTGAGATTCTTGAAACAGTTCGCTTCCAAACGATTGCGAATGACCCTCGGTGGCGCGATTGCTGCCCTATTGTCATGGACAGTGGCGACGCGAGCACAGAGTGGGTCTTCCATTTCAGCGGCCTCGCCGACTTTTCGGGAGGTCACCGACGAAGCGGGCCGCACCGTGCGGATTCCTCAGCCAGTGCGGCGCATCGTTTCACTCGCGCCGAGTCTGACGGAGACGGTTTACGCGCTCGGATTGCAGGATCATCTGGTCGGGGACACGGATTACTGTGACTACCCCCCGGATGCCCAGAAAAAAACAAAGGTCGGCGGCGGAATCAACCCGAGTTTGGAAGAGATCGTCAGTCTTCATCCCGATCTCGTGCTGGTGACCAAGAAGTTCAACCGCCTCGAAACGGTACACGCCCTGGAAACACTGGGGATCTCTTCTTACGCTACCGACCCTCACACTGTGGATGAAATCATCACTTCATCGAAGAAACTTGCGGATGTACTCGGCGCTCCCGAAGCCGGCGCTTCGATTGCCGAAGTCATGCAGCAACACCTTTCGAATTTACAGGAACATATTGGCGCGCTACCGCCAAAGCGCGTCTTGTTCATTGTCTGGACTCAGCCGCTCATCTCCGTTGGCAAGGGCACCTTTATCGCGGATGCCCTGCGCAGGGCAGGGGCCGTTTCCGTTGTGGATTCCGAACAAGACTGGCCCCAGGTCAGCCTCGAAGAAGTCGCCCGGCTACAGCCCGACTTCCTCGTTTTGGCGGATTCGCATTCCGACTCCGCTTCCCCGGCCGTCGAAGTGCTCGCCACCCTTCCAGGATGGGGCATCGTGGATGCCGTCGGCAATCGCCGCTTTGCGGTGATCAGCGATGCCGTTAATCGGCCGGCCCCGCGGATCGTCTCGGCTATCGAAGATCTCGCCAGGCAGCTGCACCCGGATGCCTTCGTTGAAAAACCGAAGAGCAGCAATGAAAGGATCGAGAAAGAGAATCCCCCGCCCGGCCAGCGGCCCGCATCGCATGATTCTTATTCTCCCGATGCCCTAGAGGGCTACTTGACGATTCCTGGAGGCCAGGCATGCGCCCACTGACGCTTCGGCGCCTCGTCCTCCAATGCTCGATCCTGGTGGTGATTTTATTCGTTGTCGTGGTCATTGCCCTGAAGTTCGGCGCGGTGCCCGTTTCGCTCTACGCCCTCGGGCGCGATTTGCTGCGTGTCGTTTTCGGGCAGAGCAGTCAAATCTCCAGCGATTACGGCCTGATCGTCGTGAATATCCGCTTGCCGCGCATTCTTCTCGGCATCATCGTTGGAGCCTCGCTCTCCGTTGCAGGAACCAGCTTTCAAGCGCTGCTGCGCAATCCTCTGGCCGATCCTTACGTGCTCGGCGTCTCCATGGGTGCGTCGCTGGGTTCCATCCTCGCGCTGATCGTAGAGCCGCACCTTACGATTTCTCCTCTGCTCGCCGCATTATTGACGCCGTTGGGTGCCTTCCTCGGAGCTGCTGCGACCATCACCGCGGTCTATTTTCTGGGCCGCCGCGAGGGCCAGATCGATAGCGCCACGTTGCTTCTCGGCGGCGTTATCATCTCCTCCTTCCTCTCGGCCATCATCATGTTCCTGATGAACACTCTCAGCGGCAATCTCCGTGGCCTATCATTCTGGTTGATGGGCGATCTCTCCACGCCGCTGCACAAGAGCGCCTATTGGTTTCTGGGCATTGGGTTCCTGTTGGCGACCGGTGCGATTTACACCACCGCGGCGGACTTGAATATGCTCCTCGCGGGAGAAAAAGAGGCCATGCATCTTGGCGTGGACGTGCCGCGCGTGCGGCTGGTCGTCTACATTGCCGCGTCTTTGCTGACCGGATTGGCAGTCTCCGTGAGCGGCGCCATCGGCTACGTCGGCCTGATTGTGCCTCACGCCATGAGATTCATTTTCGGATCGGACCATCGCACTTTGCTGCCCACCGCTGCACTCTGCGGGGCCATTGCTCTAGTCTTTGCGGATACGCTGGCGCGCACGGTAGTGGCCCCGACGGAAGTTTCCGTAGGCGCGGTCACCGCCGTCGTGGGCGCACCTCTGTTCATCTATCTCCTGCGCCGGAGATTCCCATGAGCAGCGGCTCAGCCCTCGCGCGCAATCCTGCCGAATCGGCCCGTTTGGCCGGCGACGTCCGCCTCAGCGTGGAACAGGTCAGTTACGCCCATTCTGCCAACCCTGCGCAAGCCCCGCTTTTCACGCTGGAAGCGACAAGTTTTCAAGCCAAGCCCGGCGAAATTGTGGCCATCCTCGGGCCCAACGCCAGCGGCAAATCCACTCTGTTAAAGTTGATCGCCGGCGCCCTCGCGCCCCTTTCGGGACGGATTCTGCTCAACGGATTCGTCACCCACGCGCTTACGCCGCGCACCCGCGCGCAGCGCATCGCCGTGGTGCAGCAGGAGAGCACTCTGCTCTTCCCGGCGCGCGCCTGGGAATTCGTCCTGCAAGGCCGCCATGCCCATGGGCGCTCCCTACGATTCGAATCGCAAGACGATGTCTTGATCGCGAAAAACGCCCTTGCCCAGGTCGGTGCGGCTGGTCTGAGCGACCGCTGGATGGATCAGATCTCCGGCGGGGAAAAGCAGCGCGTAATCCTCGCACGCGCTTTGGCTCAACAGCCCCTGCTTCTGCTGCTCGACGAACCGACTCTCCATCTCGATATCGCCGCGCAGATCGGCTTGCTGGACGCCTTACGGCGGCTCGCGGCGGAGAACCGCTACACCGTCGTGGTCGTGACGCACGAATTGAACCTCGCCGCGGAATATGCCGATCAAGTCGTCCTGATGCAGCGCGGCCGGTGTCTGCGCGTCGGTCCCCCGGCAAACATTTATCAGCGCGAATTGCTCGAACAGGTTTTCCAGACGCCGCTATCGGTGGAATTCGGTTCCTCCGGTCGGCCGCGTGTCACCGTTTTATCTGGAACGTAGTTGTTGGAAGTTTTCTTCGTTAACCTCAGCCCTGCGGCTTTAAACCGCAGATCACATTCACCGCGAACTTCGTGCTCGGGAAGACGGTTCGGCGAACCCGGTCTGTTCGGGACCGCCAGGATGGAAGCCGTCGCCGCCGCGCGACTGTAAGGCGGATTCAGTGTATGCGCAGGCCACTGCAGCCAGTCGCCCCTTCGCTGGGCGCCGCCGCGGGAAGGCCCCGCAACGGTCCTCTTTCGAATGGGCCGGAGCTACCGCCAAGCCAGGAGACCGGCGAAGTTCGCAGCCGTGCGATTCATTTGGGTCGCACAGGACAACCTTCAACTCCCGCGCGAGAGGGAGCGGAGGATAAAATGAAAACGACCGTTCTTCGGACTGCCTTTCTTTCTTTCCTAGTCTTCGCAGTAAGGATTTTCTTAGAAGCGCAAACAAATTCATCCTCTGCCCGTCTCTTCGGCACATTGCTCGATACCAGTGGTGCGGGCGTTGGAGGAGCACGCGTTACCGCCCGGTTGGAAAGTGTCTCTGATGCGCATGTCTGGGCGGCGGCTTCCTCCGAGGACGGCACATACGTCTTGACGCTTCCCGCTGGCCGCTATCATGTCCAGTTCTCGCGAGTGCCTTTCGTGCCTCGCGATTTCGTTCTCGATTTGTCCGCAGGCCAGCAGCGCCGACTCGATCTGCGGCTCGATCTGGAACGTCTCTCCGACAGTGTGGTCGTAACGGCCCAGGCAGAGCCCGTGGCCTCCGAAGTTTCTCCCTATCCCGTCACAGTAATTTCGCGGAATGAGATTGAGCGGCGGCAATCCGTTTCCTTGCCCGACCTGCTTGCCCTCCAGCCTGGAATCAGCCTCGCACGCACCGGCAGCGTGGGAGGATTGGCCACCATCTTCATCGATGGAGGCAATTCGAATTTCACCAAGGTCTTGATTGACGGCACGACCGTGAATGAACCGGGAGGCTTCCTGAATTTCTCCAACTTCACGCTGGACAATGTTGAAAAGGTGGAGATCGTCCATGGCGCGGAGAGCGCCCTTTATGGGTCCGATGCGGTTTCTGGCGCAATCCAGATTTTCACGCGGCGGGGCACAACACGGTTTCCCGCGGTAAATCTGTTTGGGGAAGGCGGCAGCTTTGCCTCCGCACGCGGTGGCGCTGACATTAGCGGCTTGTTGGGACGTTTCGACTACTCAACCGGGGCTGCCTACCTGCACTCCGAAGGTCAAGGGATCAACGACGCATTTCTCAATCGAACACTCTCGGGAGCTTTCGGATGGCGGTTTTCCGAGGCAAATCAAATGCGCCTTGTCCTGCGAAATCAATCGAGTGACGCAGAGATTCCCAGATCTATGCTGCTGCCACCTGCCAACACGAACCAATCGGACTCCCTTCATCTTTTCTCTGCCAACTGGAGCTGGAACTTTCGCACTGGTACGCACTGGGCTCACCATCTGAGTGGGACGGAATCGCGAACCAGGGACGCGAATACTATTTCGAAAGGCTTAACTTTTATAGATTCGTTTAACAGGGCTGGTTTGCAAGAACAATCTACCTATTTCTTCCGCACTGGGAGCATGACGGCCGGATACCAATATGAAGTTGAGAATGGTTTTCCGAGCCTTCTGTTTCCAGAGCACGCACGGCGAAATAACCAGGCTGGATTTCTGGATGGGCGGTGGCAGCCCTTCTCGCGTCTAACCCTTAATGCTGGCGTAAGGGCTGAAGTAAACGATAACTTTGGCACTCGCGTGGTGCCGCGTGTGGGAACCGCCTTGGCCCTCCGTTATGGCCAAGGATTTTGGGGAGACACCCGGCTGCGTGCATCTTATGGCAAAGGCATCAAGGAGCCTGGGCTTGAACAATCTTTTGGCTCCGATCCATGTTTTCCGGGCAATCCGAACTTGCATCCGGAACGCAGCAGAACAGTTTACGCAGGTGTCGATCAAACGCTGGCCTCGCAGCGCGTTCGCATGACTGCGGGCTATTTCAACAATCGCTTCGAAGATATGATCAGCTTTGCTTTTGGTGCGCCATCTACTTCCTGCACCTCTGGAACTGGAACTTACTTCAATACCGACCTGGCGCGTGCTCGCGGAATGAATCTTTCTCTGGAGGCAAAACCTCTGCGGTGGCTGACCATGGCCGGAAACTACAGTTACGACGATACGCGCGTAGTGAAAGCACCGAATGTATTCTTCGAAGTGGGTCGGCCCGGCAACCCGCTGCTGCGCCGTCCGTTACATTCCGGCAGCCTCACTTTGAATGCGGTGTTCCGCCAAATGAGTTGGACTTTGTCCAGCTATTTCAGCGGCACGCGCGCGGATAGCGACTTCCAAGGGCTTGGATTGCTGATTCCCAATCCAGGTTATGCACGCTTCGATCTGGCCACCTGCTACGAGCTGTTTGATGGTCTTTCTGTCTACGGGCGGGCGGCCAACTTGTTTGATAAACACTATCAAGAGGCACTCGGTTTTCCCGCGCTGGGACGTGATTTTCGGATTGGTATGCGCTACCGCTTCAGCGGCAAGAATTAACGACTGTGCCCGAACCCATCCTCTTCTGCTGGAGCGGCGGCAAAGACAGCGCCATGGCCCTGCACATGCTACTCCAACAGAAGGATTTCCGAGTCGTTGCCCTTCTCACCACCGTGACGGAGACCTACGACCGCATCGCTATGCACGGTGTCCGCCGCGAACTGCTCCGGCGGCAGGCAGAATCTCTCCGCCTTCCGCTGCACGAAGTTTGCATCCCGCCGCAATGCCTCAATCCCGTCTACGAGGCGCGCATGGAAGAAGCGCTCCGCCTCTTCTACAACCAAGGCGTTCGAAAGGTCGCCTTCGGCGATATCTTTCTCGAAGACCTCCGTGCCTACCGCGAGAAAAACCTCGTCCGCATCGGCATGACCGCGCTGTTCCCCATCTGGAAACGCGATACCCGTGAACTGATCCAGTTGTTTCACCAGCAGCGCTTTCGCGCCATTGCCGCTTGCATCGACACGAAAGTTCTCGATCCCAGCTTCGCCGGCCGCGAACTGGACGAATCCTTCTTTCGCGATCTTCCGCCAAACGCCGACCCTTGCGGGGAAAACGGCGAGTTCCACACGTTCGTCTTCGATGGCCCGATTTTTCAATCTCCCATTCCCATTCGAACGGGAGAGGTTGTGAACCGCGATGGCTTTGTGTTCTGCGATCTATTGCCGCAAATGGAGGAAGCAACGAAATGAATCCCGAAATGACTCAAAAGGGAAGTCTGCTTTACCGCACCCTGCTCGCTCTCGCGCTGATTGTGCTTGCCGCCGCCTTGCGCATTGCACCCCATCCGTGGAATTTCACGCCCGTTGGTGCCACGGCGCTCTTCTCCGGTGCGGTGCTCAAGGACCGCCGCCTCGCTTTCCTCTTCCCGCTCGTCGCACTATTCGCGGGAGACATCTTCATCGGCTTTCACAAATTACTCCCCATCGTCTACGCCAGTTTCCTCGTCAACGTTGCCATCGGCCTTTGGCTGCGCGACCGCCGCACCATCGCGCGCGTCAGTCTGGCCACGCTCCTCGGTGCCATCCAGTTTTTCTTCGTCACCAATTTCGCCGTCTGGCAATTGCTGGGCGGCTTTCCGCATACCGCTTCCGGCCTCGTCGCCTGCTACATCGCCGGCGTCCCGTTCTTCTGGAACACCCTCGCGGGCGACGCCTTTTACGTTGCGCTACTGTTCGGCAGCTTCGCCTTTGCGGAGCGTTTCAGTCCGGCTTTCGAGCGCTCCAGCCGACGCATGTTACCCTGAGCGCAGCGCGCCTTTGCGCTCCGGGCGGGTTGCGGGGCGAAAGATCTCATCTGATCCGCAGCGAGTTCTCTCACTCCTGAGACGGGTGATTCAAGGCGCCCTGGAATTGGATTGGTTGGAGGGGCGAACTTTAGTTCGCCTTTCGGGCTGCTTCGTTCTATCACGTCGAAATCCACTCCAAAGTAGACCTCGCTCACCCGAGCAACACGCAAAATTTCTTTCTTACTGACAACTGAGAACTGACAACCCCGCCGGTGCTATAATCTTCGTTTCCTTATGTCGAAATCCACTCCCGAAGCTACCTCGCTCGCGGCGGAAGTGCTCGCGAAATACCAGCCCGTCATCGGCTTGGAAGTCCACGTCCAGCTCCTCACTAGGACAAAGATCTTCTGCGGTTGCGCGACGCGCTTCGGCGATCCCCCGAACACCAATGTCTGCCCGGTCTGCCTCGGCCTCCCCGGCACTCTGCCCGTTCTGAACAAGCGCGCCGTCGAAATGGCCATGCGCGCCTCGCTGGCCCTAAATTGCACGGTCCACGAGCATTCCCGCTTCGCCCGGAAAAATTATTTCTACCCGGACCTGCCCAAGGGCTATCAAATTTCGCAATACGAACTCCCGCTCGCCACCAGTGGTTGGCTCGAAGTCGAGGTCAGCGGCGTCAAAAAACGCATCGGCATCACGCGCCTTCACCTGGAAGAAGACGCCGCCAAAAATCTCCACGAGGGTTTCTCGCAATCCGCCACCAAGGCCTACGTTGACTACAACCGCTGCGGCACCCCGCTCAGCGAAATCGTCTCCGAGCCGGACATGCGCACGCCCGAAGAGGCCTACGCCTACCTCACCACGCTTCGCCAGATCCTGCTCTACACCGGCGTCAGCGATTGCAACATGGAGGAAGGCTCGCTACGCTGCGACGCTAACGTCAGCGTCCGCCCGCGCGGCTCAAAAGAATTTGGCACCAAGGTCGAGGTAAAAAACCTCAACTCCTTCCGTTACCTGCAAAAGGCTCTCGAGTACGAAATCGAGCGCCACATCAGCGTCCTCGAATCCGGAGGCCGCCTCTCTCAGGAAACGCGCCTGTGGAACCAGGCCGAAGGCCACACTGTCTCTATGCGTTCGAAAGAAAAGGCTCACGACTATCGCTATTTCCCCGAGCCCGATCTTCTCCCCGTCCATGTCAGCGCCGCCTGGCGCGACGAGGTTCTGCGCACGCTCCCCGAACTCCCCGAAGCCAAGCGCTCCCGCTTCGTCAGCTCGTACGGGTTATCCAAGGACGAGGCGACCGTTCTGACCGATACTCAGCAGTACGCAGACTTTTTTGAAGCAGTCCTTAGGAACGGAGCAGATCCGAAGCAAACTGCGGCTTGGATGCAGCGGCTAAGCTATCTCGCCGAGCAAACAGTCGAAGCCGTGAAAATAGTCGCGGATAGGTTTGGCAATGTGGCGGCAAACCATTTTGCCGAAATGATCGGACTCGTAGCTAATGGAAAAATTACGGCCATGAACGCTAGGACCGTTCTTGCTGAGATGTATGAAACGGGAAAATCACCCGCCGACATTATCGCCGCCAGAGGCTTTGAGCAAATCAGCGACACCTCTAGGATCGAACAAGCCGCCCGCGAAATCATCGCCAAGGAACCGGCAAACGTCGCCAAATTCAAAGCTGGCAACGAAGGCGTCTTCAAATTTTTCGTCGGCCAGGTCATGAAGGCCACGCGCGGCCAGGCCAACCCGCAGGCCGTCAACGACATCCTGCGCAAGTTGCTTGCCCAGGCGAATTAAGATTTCTAGAGAACTTTCGCTTTGCCCAAGGTGAAACTTTACAAGCGTGGGGTCATTCTCCAGGCGATCGGATGAGGATGCCGAAGAGTCTCAACACATGCTCCATGCCACAGGTATCCGGAAGAAAGTTACTGCTAGGGGCGCAGAACGTTGCGTCCTATCAACCAGGACGCTGCATTTTTAGAAAGAAGGACTGGAATGCTCAAAATCGGCGCCAAAGCCCCCGCCTTCCGGCTCCGATCCGACGAAGGCAAAGAAATCGCGCTCAAGGACTTCGCCGGCCAGCGTGTCCTTCTCTTCCTCTACCCTAAGGCCAACACTTCCGGTTGAACCATCGAAGCGTCCGAGTTTCGTGACGCAAAAAAAGATTTTGACAAGCTCGGTGTCGCCGTCCTCGGCATGAGCGCCGACCCCGTCAAAGCTCAAGCCTCATTCAAGGCCAAGCAAAATCTCAATTTCCCACTGCTCAGCGATCCCAACCACAAAACCATCCAGAAGTTCGGCGCATGGCGGAAAAAACAGTTCATGGGCCGTACCTTCATGGGCATCGTCCGCAGCTCCTTCCTCATCGGCAAAACCGGCAAAATCGAGCAGATCTGGCCCACCGTCAAAGCCAAAGGCCACGCTGCAGAGGTGCTAAAAAGCATCTCGCAGAAATAGCCCGCGGCGGCAATGCGCTCAAAGAAGTCGCACCTTCGGTCGTGGACCCCCTCCAACCAAGGCCTTTCATTCAGTGCGATGCCCCGGCCGATGCCCCTGGAACTCCCGGTTATCAGATGGGATGAGAAGGCCGGTCTCCCGCGGGATGCGATACGCTCCCAATGTTCGACGTGCTCGAGGCACAATGAAAAGGAGACCGGCAATGAAAAAGATTAGCACTGTTCGGGTAAATGGAAACATGAATTTCAAAGGACACAAGCTCACGATTGGTGTGGACCTCGGCGATCGCTGGTCGTGCTACTGCGTTTTGGATGAAGCGGGCGAAATTCTTCTGGAACAGAAAGTGGCGACGACACCGGAAGCGATGAAGCAGACATTTGAGAGCATACCGCGAAGTCTCATCACCCTGGAGACCGGAACACATTCCCCTTGGGTAAGCCGGCTGTTAAGGGAGCTGGGACACGAGGCGCTCGTGGCGCACGCGCAAAAGGTGCAATTGATCAGCAAGAGCAATCGAAAAGATGATCGACACGACGCGCGGACACTGGCACGGCTGGCCAGAATCGATCCGGAGCTGTTGGGGCCGGTGCGGCATCGCAGCGCGAAAGCACAAATTCATCTGACGGTGATTCGGGCCCGGGCGGAATTGGTGAGTGCACGAACCGCCCTGGTGAACGCGGCGCGAGGGTCGGCGAAGTCTTATGGTGAACGGCTGCGCAAGTGTGGCACGCAGCAGGTGAGCCGGGAGCTGGCCGCTGCATTGAGCGTGGAGTTGCGAGAGGCCCTGGAGCCGCTGTTGGCAGAAGTCGAATCGCTGAACGAGCGCATCAAGGAATACGACGCGCGGATGGAGAAAATCGCCCGGGAGAGCTATCCGCAAGTCGCGCTGCTTAAACAGGTGAAGGGGGTAGGAACGCAGATCGTAATGGCCCTCCTTATTCCTTGAAAGCCGCAAGCATTCTTAACACTTGCCAAATCAGTAGTTTGCTCACACTTGAATTTCAAGAGGGAAGACCAAGTCCTTTGGATTCATGAGCGTCCGAACACTTTTGCAAAACAGGCAGTTTGCGGGGGTGGGACACTGCGGTATGTTTGAAGACCTACTTACAGTGCTGTCCCATTAAAAGTTGAATGGATTCAACTGGATGCAGGGCTCGGTATCTGTGATCTCGTCGCTGAAGTTGGAAAACCCCTGTAGAATTGGGCTTCTCTCGAAAATTGTGACGCTGAGAACCTGTAGAATCTTGTGCAGGCTCAGGTCGAGTCCCAGTTGTTTTTTGATAATCGCCACCGAGCACGTAAACCCATAAGGCCATGCCAAGCTTGGGTTTCACGGCTGTTCTTCTACGTGCCGCAGAAAGCCTTGTGATGCGAAGGAGCAGTGGGATGGAGCCAAAAGAGAAGCAAACAATTGAAATCGAAAAAACTCACAGAGACCCTTACTTTCGTTCAATCAAGCAATTACGGTGGATTGCTCGGACTTTCTTGGGACGGCACTGACTTACTTAATGAAATTGGCCAAGTTGCAGAGACGAAAGAACTTGCGCCACAACTTGGCCGACCTCCAGGTTAAGTGTCAGTTGATCGCCACGGATGTCCGGGCGGTGAAAGCCAGCTTCGTTTCGGCGGGAAACTCGATGTCTTTCTTCCCCGTCGCCGCTGCGCCGGCGGTTCCGACTCCCGCTCCAGCCGCTGCACCGATCGCTGCGCCCTTGCCGCCTCCAGCCAGCGCTCCGATAATCGCGCCGCCAGCCGCTCCGCCGCCGATGAACCCGGCATCCCGTTTACCCTTGCCGCCCTCGGTTCTTCCAGCGGAGTTCGTCGCAAACGTGTAGGTTTTGCCGCCTACGGTGACCGCGCGCAGCCGCAGATACAGCTTCGCCGGTGTGGACAGGCGCCCTGAAGCCTGCACGCTGCTCACCGTCAATTTCGCTGCCGAGCCTTTGGGAATCACCACTTTGCCGCCCGACGCCACATCTTGCGAGACCGTGCCTGTTACGGTTTGGCCGATCTTGGCCGTCTTGGAACTCACCGCTTGGTCGATTACCACCGAAATCTTCGCTCCTTCTGGAACCGTGCCTCCTGCCTGTGCCAGCGCAGGCAATAGCAGCGCCGGCGCAAGAAAAATCGAAACCAATCGAATTCGTTGATTCATCTCCGTCACCTCAGGTATGGATTAGGGGCTGTAGGAAAAGTCTAGCAGAAGGAACCAGCGAGAGCGGGATGAGAGCGCCCGAACGGCGCTAAAAATGAAACACCAGTTCTTCGGAATCTGGTGATTTTGGTTCCATGTACAAATTGTCGATCAATCGCGTCTTGCCAATGAACACGGCCAGCAGAATATAGGTAGGTTTGGCCACGCGCACGACCGACTCGAACGATTCACCATCAACGATTTCGGCATAGTCCACCCGCGCATGACGTTCCACGCCGAGTGTGCGGTGGAGCACGGCCTGCAATTGCAGGGCATCGCGAACTCCCGCGGCAAGCTCACTTTTCGCAGCATCGAGCGCGCGATACAAAACGGTAGCGGCCTTGCGTTCATCCGCGTTCAAATAAATGTTTCGCGAGGAAAGCGCCAATCCATCCGGCTCGCGCACCGGCGGGCAAACCACGATTTCCGTATCCAGATTCAAGTCGCGCGCCATTTGTGTGATGAGCCGCGATTGCTGCGCATCCTTGCGTCCGAAGTATGCAAAGTTCGGCTGCACAATTTGCAGCAGTTTCATGACGACTGTGGTGACGCCGCGGAAGTGGCCGGGCCGCGATCGCCCTTCAAGTCTATCGCTCAAGCCGTCGACATTAACGTAGGTTGAAAATCCATGGGGATAGATGTCCGCTGGTTCCGGCGCAAAAAGCGAATCCACGCCCGCGCGCTGAAGCTTTTCCCTGTCGCTCTCGAACGCACGCGGATATTTTGCAAAATCCTCGTTGGGGCCGAACTGCTTCGGATTGACAAAGATGGAAGCAATCACCGGCGAGCACTCCCGTCTGGCCTGTTCGATCAGCGACAAATGCCCCGCGTGCAGAGCACCCATCGTCGGCACCAGCCCGACGATGCGGTTTTCCGCACGCGCTTGCCGGGCGTGTTCCTTCATCCATGCAATTGTTCGGATGGTTTCCACGGTTTGCTAGCGCCGGCATCTTGCCGGCTTTCATTATCTCGAAGTTGGAAGGGTGCTCACAGACTACGCGCCCGCCGCGGTGGCACGTTCGCGATAGAAATGCATCAGATCTGTCGCGATGGGCTGTGCGCCAAGTTGCCGCAGCAGAGTGGTGACCTGTCCGCGGTGATAGGTCCCGTGATTCACCAGATGCTGCATTGATTCCCAAAGAGGATTGCTGTAAACACCGAATTTCAGCGTCTTGTACTCAAAAATGCGGTTTAGGTCGGACTGCGTCAGTCCGCGCACAAAACCAAGCAGACGCATTTCGTGTTCGCTCCAGCGCTCTTTCAAACTCACCACGTCTTTGAATTGCGTGGTATCCGGGAGCGATGCTGGTGACCGCCCCTGAAAGCGTTCCAGCCAGATCCATTCGGCGCCGAAAACGTGCGCGAGCGTGTCGCGCACGGAGCCGAAGCTGGAACCCATCGGCTGAACGAACTTCTCAGCCGTGAGGCTGGACGCCGCGTCTACCGACCGATGATTGGCCCAGGCGTTGTAGTCGTACAGCATGCCCATCTCTTGGGGCGTCATGTCTGGCTCCTCTTCGCGTTTTCAGATTTGCGCACTGCTCAGCTGGCGATGAAAATCGTCTTGCGCCCTTTGGTCATCTGCGGGGCGTGGTAGGACTCCGCATCGGAAGGGAATCCGCCGTTGCGTACGTCGGAGCAATATTCGCGCACCGCATTCGAGATGACTTCTCCGACATTGGCATACTGGCGCGCAAATTTCGGCGTCTGGTTAGATGCAAGACCCAGAAGATCGTGAACCACGAGAATCTGCCCGTCGCAGTCCGGGCCGGCGCCGATGCCGATCGTCGGGATGCGCAATTCCTGAGTAATCTGCGCCGCCAGCTCACGAGGCACAGCCTCTAGAACAACCGCAAAAGCCCCCGCCGCCTCCACCGCGTGGGCATCGCGAATCAACTGCTCCGCGGCATCTGCGGTCTTGCCCTGCACGCGATATCCGCCGAGTGCGTTCACCGATTGCGGCGTCAGTCCGACATGACCCATGACCGGGATTTCAGCATCTGTCAGCCGGGAGATCACCTCCAGGCGGCGTTCACCGCCCTCCACCTTCACGGCCTCGGCGCCAGCCTCCTTTATGAAACGCATGGCATTGCGCAGCGACGCCGCCATGTCCGTGTGATAGCTGCCGTAAGGCATGTCCGCCACAAGAAGCGCGTGGCGCGTTCCGCGGCGCACGGCGCAAGTGTGGTGCAGCATCTCATCGATCGTCACCGGCAGCGTGCTCTCATGCCCCAGCACGACCATACCGAGCGAATCACCCACAAGAATCAAATCCACACCGGCTTCGTCGAGCAGCCGCGCGGTCGGATAGTCGTAAGCCGTCAGGCAAGTGATTTTCTGGAAGTTGGAAGGTGAGCCCGCAGCCTGGCTCTTGCGCTGCAGGAGATCGGGCACGGTGATTTTACCGTTCCTGGAATTCGGGACAACGCTCATGGTGGCCTCCGGTGCCGCTCCCTACCTTTGGGAAGGTGGCCGCCGAGCGGCCAACGGGATACAGCCCTGTACTTCACCTTTACGCAGGATAACAAATTTCGATGCGCAAAACTAGAAATTTAGATGCGGCGCAATGCGAATTAGTTTCTTCGCAACGCTTGCGCGCGCCCCTTCCATTGGCCGCCGCGGCCGAGCCAGTAGCGCACCGCCGAAACACACGTCGCGTAGCCATAGAACACCGCCGCGAACGGCAACGTCAAAGCCCAGAGCCAGGGAAAACCGTAAAATCGGACCGTCGCGCCGTAGGTCGCCGTCATGATGGAAATGGCCGTGCTCGCCAGCAACCATCCCGGATCATCCAGGGTGAAAAAAGCAATCCACGCAGGCAAGTAGGTTACAAACAAGCCGATCAGTGTGGCCATAAGCAACAGGAAGGAATAGCGCAGTTGGGTGAAAGCGGTGCGCGCAATCAGGTCGCGAATTTCCGCGAAAGTTCCGTAGCTCCGCAGACTCACGCTCGTGCGCGTGAGCCCCATCCAGATTTTTCCGCCGCTTTTCTTCACGGCGCGCGCGAGCGCACAGTCGTCAATCACCTCTCCACGAATTGCGGCCATCCCGCCGATGCGGTCGATAGCGCTGCGGCGCAACAGAATGCAACCGCCCGCCGCTCCAGCCGTGCTGGCTTTCGGGTCAGCAATCCAGCGCGGCGGATAGAGCATCAGGAAAAAATAGAGAAATGGCGGAATCAGAAGCCGTTCAGAAAATGTCTTCGCTTGCAGGAGCACCATGAGCGACGCGAGGTCAAGCGAATCTCCGACCGCGCGGAAAACCAGGCGGCGCAAAGTGTCTGGCGCATGCACCACATCCGCATCGCTGAACCAAAAGAATACCGGCATCTTTTTCCTCGCCGCAGAAACCGCTTCGTTCAGCGCCCAGAGTTTTCCGGTCCAGCCTGGCGCGAGCGGAGCCGCCGAGTGAATGTTCACGCGCTGCGATGCGCCGGATTCATTTGCGGCTTGTTCGGCGAGCGCAGCGGTGCCATCCTCGCTGTGATCGTCAACTAGGATGATCGAGAATTCTCCGGGATAGTCTTGCTTCGCTAACGAGAGAATTGCTTGGAAAATGGTCTGGGCTTCATTGCGTGCCGGAACAATGACGGTGACGCGCGGCCAATTTTCTAAAGGTTTCAGTTCGAGACGGTCTTCGCGGACGCGCCAAAACTGTCCGCGCGCCAGGAGCAGATAGATCCAGATGGACAGCGGAACCGCGGCGAGAAGAGTCGGTGGCAGAGGCACGCGCTATTCTGTAATAAGCCGCTATGCCAGATCCTCGGCGCGGATGGGCAACCGGCGAATCGGCTTGCCGGTGGCCGCGAAAATCGCGTTGCACACGGCAGGAGCGATCGGCGGAGTGCCGGGTTCGCCGGCCCCGCCCGGAGCTTCGTTGCTCGGCAGGATGTGGACTTCGACCTGCGGCATTTCGTTCACACGCAACAATTCATAGTCGTGAAAATTGCTTTGCACCACGCGGCCCTTGTTGATGGTGATCTGACCCTTAAGCGCGGCGGCCAAGCCGTAAACAATCCCGCCTTCCATCTGAGCCGCAACCGTGTCTGGGTTGACATGGCGGCCGCAGTCCACAGCACAGACAACGCGATGCACGCGCACTTCGCCGGAGCTGCGGCTCACACTGACTTCCGCAACTTCGGCAACAAAACTTCCAAACGACTCCACCACCGCGATGCCGCGCGTGCGACCTACGGGCAGCGGCTTTCCCCAGCCCGCTTTTTCGGCGGCAAGTTCCAGCACGCCACGATGGCGCGGTGCATTGGCCAGAAGTTTCCGCCTGAATTCGAAGGGGTCCTTGCCACCAGCTTTTGCCAGGTCATCGACAAAGCTTTCCACTATGTAGCCGTTCTGCGAATTTCCCACCGAGCGCCAGAAGCCCACGGGCACTCCCGTTTCCGTCAAAACGTATTCGCAGAGAAAATTCGGAATGCCGTACTTCATCTCAACGATGCCTTCGACCGAACTATTATCGAGACCATTCTTCACCGAGCCAGGAAAGAACCGTGACATGATCGACGGGCTCACGACGCGGCTCTTCCATGCCACCGGCCACCCATCGGCATCAAGCCCCGCCGTGATCGTGGTGTACGCCGCCGGCCGGTAGAAGTCATGCTGCATGTCGTCTTCGCGGGACCACGTGACCAGCACTGGCGCGCCCCTAGCTTTCGAAATTTCCACCGCTTCGGTAATGAAATCCTGTTCCGCGCGGCGTCCGAAGCCGCCGCCAACATATGTGGTGTGGACGCGCACCTGTTCCGGCTTCAGCCCGGTGATTTTGGCACTGGTGTTTTGAGTGAAAGTCTGGAACTGCGTTGGAGCATAAATGTCGCAGCCATCCGTTCGAACGTCCGCGGCGCAATTCATGGGCTCCATGGTGGCGTGCGCAAGGAAAGGAACCTCGTAGGCGGCCTTGACTTTTTTCGCGGCACTAGCAAGAGCGGCATCGGCGTCGCCATCCTTGCGTGCGATGGCGCCGGGCTTTTCGGCAGCTGCAAGATAGAGCTTTCGGATGGCGTCGCTGGAATTGGCGGCGTTCGGACCCTCGTCCCAGGCGATTTGCAGTGCGCGGCGGCCTTCCATGGCGGACCAGGTGTTGTCCGCGACCACCGCAACGCCGGTTGAGATTTGCAGAACTTGCTTTACGCCGCGAATGCCTTTCGCCTTCGAATCGTCAAAACTCTTCACCTTGCCGCCAAAGACGGGACAGCGCGCCACGACCGCGTGCTGGATGTTGGGCAAACGGACATCGATCCCAAAGCTTGCTTTGCCGTTGACCTTCGAAGGCGTATCGAGGCGCTTGGTGGGCTTGCCGATATACTTGTAGTCTTTCGGATCTTTCAGCGCCGGACTAGCGGGGACCGGAAGTTTCGCTGCTTCCACGGCCAATACTCCGTAGCCTAACCGCTTGCTCGTGGCATTGTGCACAACGGCGCCGTTTTCCGCGTGACACGCCGAGGGCTCCACGTACCACTGCTTCGCGGCGGCTGCGATCAGCATTTCGCGAGCGGCGGCGCCCGCTTTCGTCAATGGTCCCCAAGACGAACGAACACTGGTGCTTCCCCCGGTGCCTTGTAGCCCGAAGAGCGGGTTGAAGTATTGAGGCGCTGCAGGAGCGAACTCGAAACTAATCTTCTTCCAGTCGAGCTCGAGCTCCTCAGCGAGCAACATTGCCAGCGACGTGACAACCCCCTGGCCCATCTCGGACTTGTCGATAATGAGGGTGACAGCGTCATCGGGCGCGATGCGTACCCAGGCGTTCACGGCCGCCGGTTCAACGGGCGGCGCAGCGGCCAGGGCTTCGAATTTTCCCGGAAGATAAAAAGCAATGACCAGCGCAGTTCCGCCGCCGGCGCTTTTTTTCAGGAATTCGCGGCGCAACATCACATTGGAAGATGACACGAGTGCCCCCTGAGAAATCATCACGAAATGTCCGGGCCTGACAGATGGCCAGGCTAGGCCAAATCTTGGGATCGGATGGGCAAACGCCGGACGCGCTTCCCGGTCGCGGCAAAAATCGCGTTGCACATGGCCGGGGCAACCACCGGCAATCCGGGCTCACCAATGCCTGTCGGCTCTTCTTTGCTCATCACCACGTGAACTTCGGTTTTCGGGGTCTCGTTAATCCGCGGCATCCCATAATCGTTGAAATTTGACTGCTCGACGCGGCCTCCGCTGATGGTGATGGCGTCATGCAAAGCGGCGGAGAGGCCGTAGATGGCCGCGCTCTCGACTTGCGCGCGGACACCCTCCGGATTGATCGGCCGGCCGCAATCTACCGCGTAAACGATGCGATGCACTTTCACGGCGCCGTCTTTGACGCTGGCTTCCACCACGGCGGCAGTGTAGCTCTCAAAAGAAAAGTATCCGGCAATTCCGCGTGAAACACCCTTTGGCAGCGGCTTGCCCCAACCGGCTTTTTCAGCCGCCAGGCGCAACACGCCCTTAAGGCGAGCGGTATCGAGCGGCTTGTTCTCCTTCGGGTTGGTGAAGTCGGGGATCTTGCGATCATTTCCAATGAGGCGCAGGCGAAATTCCAGCGGATCGGCGCCGGCTGCAGCAGCGAGTTCATCCACAAACGATTCGACGACAAAGCCACTGGTGGAATGCTCGACGGAGCGCCACCAGGCGCGCGGCACGGAAGATTTTGCCAGCGTGTATTCGATGCGGTAGTTCGGCGTTTGATAGGGAATGAACGCCGCGGTGGCAAATTCGGACTTTTCCGGGTTCTCTTCGCCCTTCGGACCCCACATGGCCTCGATGGAGGTAGAAGTCTGGAAGTGTTTCCAAGCGGCAAGATCGCCTTTTGCGTCCAGCGCGCCGGAGAAATGATGATAAGAAGCGGGGCGATAGAAGCCATGCTGCATATCGTCTTCGCGGGTCCAAAATACCATGACCGGCTTGCCGGAAATCTTGGCCACTTGCGCTGCTTCCATGACGAAGTCCGCCTGATAGCGCCGGCCGAAGCCGCCCCCCATCAGAGTGGTATGAACAATGACGGATTCAGGGGGGAGCTTTGAAACGCCGGCGATGACCCCTTGTGCCCACTGCGGCGCTTGCGTTGGTATCCACGCTTCCGCGCCATCGGGCCGGATGTGCACGGTGCAGTTCATTGGCTCCATGGTGGCGTGAGCCGCGAACGGAAATTCGTAGAGCGCTTCAACTTTTTTCGCGGCGCTGTTGAGGGCGGCGTCCGCATCGCCGTCATTGCGAACGACCTTGCCGGGCTTGACTACGTTGTCGAGAAACTGCTGGCGCAGCGAAGCAGAAGATTCGGAAGCGGCTGGGCCTTCATCCCAGGTGATCTGAAGGGCTTTGCGGCCCTGGATGACCGCCCAGGAATTATCCCCCAGGACGGCAACGCCGCCAGCGGTGAAGGCGCCCTGGCCCACGGGATCGATGGCAAAGACGTCGCGCACTCCGGGCACAGCCTTGGTCTTTGCGGCGTCAAAGGATTTCACTTTTCCGCCGAAAACGGGACAGCGGGCGATGACGGCGTAGAGCATGCCCGGCACGCGTGAATCGAGGCCGAAGATTGCGGCACCGGTAGCCTTGTCGCGGCTCTCAAAGCGCCTGGTGTCGTGGCCGACGATGGTGAAATCGTCGGAATTTTTGAGCGCGACGGTGTTGAAGTCCGGCACGGGGAGTTTCGCCGCGTCGGAAACCAGTTCGCCATAGGTGAGGAAACTCTTGCGGGCGCCGTGGAGAATGCCTCCGTCCTGGGCTTTGCAGGTATCAGGACTTACGTTCCAGCGGGCCGCTGCGGCAGAAATAAGCATTTCACGCGCAGCTGCGCCTGCGCGGCGCAAGGGCAGCCAGGAGCCCGAGACGCTGCCGCTGCCGCCTGTTCCGTGGTCATAAATCTTGGGATTGGTCGGCGCTTGCTCTATCTTCACATGCTTCCAATCCAGGCACAGTTCTTCCGCCAGGATCATGGGAAGAGCGGTCATGATGCCCTGGCCCATTTCCGATTTGCCGAGAATGAGCGTGACGCGATTGTCGGGCGTGAGGCGGACCCAGGCTTCGAAAGGGTTAGGTGGTTTCTTTTCCTGCTCCTGCGCTTGATCGGCAAAAGCGCGCGGAGAAAGATGGAAGCCGATGACCAGCGCCGCACCTCCGGCGGCGCCAGTCTTGAGAAAATCACGGCGGTTTACAACCGGAGCTATTGCCATCGGACACCTCAGAATGTGTTGCGGCAACCGTGGTTGCTGAAGATAGCTTAAGCGGCGGACTTTGCTTTGCCCGCCTGCATGGACGCGGCGCGGTGGATGGCCTTGCGGATGCGCTGGTAGGTGCCGCAGCGGCAGATGTTGCCGCTCATGGCATCGTCGATATCGGAGTCGGTCGGGTTGGGTTTCTTGGAAAGTAGCGCCACTGCGGACATGATCTGTCCGGATTGACAGTAGCCGCACTGCGGAACGTCTTCTTCCATCCAGGCTTGCTGCACCGGGTGGCTGCCATCGGCAGAGAGACCTTCGATGGTAGTTATTTTCTTGCCGGCGACGCTGGAGACCGAAGTGATGCAGGAGCGCGTCGCTTCACCGTTAATGTGCACGGTGCAAGCCCCGCAGAGCGCCATGCCGCACCCAAACTTCGTGCCGGTCATGTTCAGCGTGTCGCGCAAGACCCAGAGCAGCGGCATATCCGGGCTGACGTCCACGGATTGTGCTTTGCCGTTCAAGGTGAAACTGATGGCCATGGGGACCTCCCTCTAGCAGACCGATATCCTACAACAACTATCGTCAAGATGAAAATCCGCAGAAACTCGTTTAAGCCGAGCGCAGGTCGGCGACACGGATCGGCAGCCGCCGGACGCGTTTTCCCGTCGCCGCGAAAATGGCATTGGAAAGCGCGGGGGCAAGCTCAGTTTCCCTCAGCCGGGGCGGGCTTGGGCCGGGCTTTGGGAGCTTGTGGCGGAGGAGCCTCCGATTCGACGCCGCGCCAGCCCACGGGACGCCCGCTCACCGCTTCCTTCACGGATCGGAACAGCACCACGTACATCAACTGGCGGTAGTAGAAGCGCTGCAACAAGACGGGGATCAGCAGGGTCCAGTCTTCCTTGTGCTCCAAGGCGAAAGCCACCATGCACGTGAGTATGTCGATGAGCAAAAAGCCGAGGAAGAAGAGGACCGATTTTTCCACGTCCGAAGTGGTCCACAATTGAGGTAGCCGCGTGACACGGAACTGCGCCAGGACCCAGAGCAGAAGCGAGCCAAAGAACATGAGGTCGATGATCGGCGAAATCAGCGGCAACACGAGCTGAAATACAAAGATGTTCGGCAGCGCGATCCATCCGAGCGTTCCGTATTTTGGCCGGAGAAGCGTGTCGCCGTGCTTCCAGAAAGATTGCAACGTGCCGAAGGTCCAGCGGAAACGCTGGCGGATGAGTTGCCCGGCTGTTTCCGGAGCTTCCGTCCAGGCGATGGCCTCTTCGTCGTAGCTGACACGCCAACCGAGGCGGCGGATAGCAATGGTCAGGTCGGCGTCTTCGGCGACAGTGTCCGCGGTGATGCCGCCCGCGGCTTCAATGGCTTTTTTGCGCCATGCACCGAGCGCTCCGGGCACAACGGTAATGCAGTTCAAGAGGTCAAACGCACGCTTCTCCATGTTCTGGCTGGTGATGTACTCAAGCGCTTGCCAGCGCGTGAGCCAGCGCGAACGGTTGCCGACCTTCACGTTGCCGGCGACCGCGCCAACTTGGGGGTCCGAAAAGTGGCGAATTAGTTTGCCGAGGGCATCCGACTCAATTTCTGTGTCCGCGTCGATGGTTACCACAATTTCGGTATCCGCCAGGGACATGGCTTGATTCAGGGCCGCCGCCTTTCCGCGATTCACCTGATGAATGATGCGGACACGCGGCTCAGGCGAAAAGTTCGCATCCAGCAACTCGCCCGTTTTGTCCGTGGAGCCATCGTCCACAACGATGATCCGCAAGTCCTGGAGATCCGAGAGGAGAACCGAGCTGATGGTCTGCACGATGACGCTCTCTTCGTTGTGCGCCGGGATCAGTACGGTCACGCTCGGCGCTGGATCGGGGATCACGGCATGATCCGGCCTCAGCTTCTCGATCAGAGCGAGCAGCCCGATGATCACGGCGCGCCCGCTCACCAGCACGATGCCGAGGATGAAGATCATTCCAATGAAGAAACGAAGCCACTGGTACAGCGTAAAGATAAATCCGTCGGCGCGCGCCTCGAAGCGCTCTTCGGGGGAGAGAGTTGGCATCACTTCGGCGCGCGTTTTTCCAATCAGGTCTGAAACGGAAACAAGCTGGTATCCATGTGCGCGCAACGCGTCGATAATCTGGGGAAGAGCGACCACCGTCTGGGTACGATCGCCGCCACCATCGTGTAGCAGGATGATATTGCCATTGTCGGCCTGCCTCAGCACGCTGTCGACAATCTCTTTTGCAGGGATGGGCTTCCCGCCGCGCAGGCTCCAGTCATCCGGATCGATGCGCTGGCCCACGATCAAATAGCCCATTTCCTGAGCGAGAGGAAGTTGCGCCACTTCCTCCGCATATTCCGGCTGGTGATCGATTCCGTACGGCGGCCGAAAGAGAATGGATTTCACACCCAGGGTGCTTTCGATCAGTCGCTGAGTCAGATTCAATTCCCACCGGATTTGCGTGTGTGAGATCTCGTCGAATTTCGGGTGGGTGAAGGTGTGATTCCCGATTTCGTGGCCTTCGGCGTACTCGCGCCTCAAAATATCCGGCCGGCGGTTCGCTGGATCGCCAATTACGAAAAAAACTGCCGGAGCATTTTTCGCCTTTAGGATGTCGAGGATCTTGGGCGTCCATTGGGGGTCGGGACCATCGTCGAAGGAGATGGCAATTTTCTTATTCGCCGCGCCGATGCGATCGATGTTATAGGAAAGCGGGATGACATCATAGGACTCGTCAGTGAAAAGATCACTCGCCGCATCGTACTCGAAGGAACGTTTGCCTTGCTTGGGTGTATCAGTAAAGTGCCAGATGTCGCCGTCGCCTTCGAGGATTAGATCAGGGCCCGGCGGCAGAGCGGCGAGCTTCTGTCGGGCCGCATCGTCAGCGTGGATTGCATCCCAGACAGGCCATAAGGAGGTGTCTGAAGAACCGAGCCGCCAGAGTGCAGTACCTTGCACGCCCAATCGCTCGCTGGCCCGAAGCTCGTTGTACGCGGTGACGGCGTCCAGCATCCACACCTGGTGCACGTGGTTGTGCTCGTCGTAGTACGAATAGTGAGGGTTCAGCGAATTGCTGTCGAATTCGACGTCGGCATCTGATTCCTCGGCGTGCAGCAAAGCTTCCTGGATGCTCCATTCCCCCGCGGTCTCGTACCCTTTTTTCGGCGCCGAGGCCCAGTCGTAGGCATAGTTCGCGATCCCCACGACAATTTTCTGCGCGGGAACCACGTCCAACACCTGGCGCAGGTTTTCGACAAACCAGTCCTGTGAAGCGATGGGGCCCGGCGGGGAATACGGCCAGTGCTGGTCAAAATTCATGAGCTCGATGGCGTCGCATTGTTGGCCGAAGTATTCGTAGTCGTAGGAGTCGTCGCGGGCGGGCAACGCGATCATTAATTTCAAGCCCTTGGAGTGAAGCGCGGGGGCCAACGCGGCGATAAGTTCGCGGAGGTGTGCCTGGCTGGCGTCCGGCACTTCTTCAAAATCGACGACAATGCCTGCCTCGTGCGACTCAACCGCGTATTCCGCAACGTCCCGAACCAGTCTCTGCCGCGCAGCGGAGCTCGCCAGCATCTCCGCCATTTCCTTGATGCGCCATTCCACCCCGTCGTAATTGTTCAGCATGCCCATCATCAGCAGCTCGATAGGCGGATTGAACGACTTTATCCACTGGTGCAACTTGTCGTCCTTCAGCAGCGAGATGGCCTCGACGGGCGAGGCTTTCACCCGGTTCTGCCCTCGTTCGTAATCCACGATCGTCAGCGCGCCGTCCGGCGTGACCGCGTGTAGTTGCTCGGGAATCAAAAGGTCAATGTCCTTGTAATGTTTCTTCAGGGAGGCGAGGCTGTTGGGATCCCAGCTCACGAAAAACGCCGCACGCAATGGATCGTAGCTCGCGGGCACGGTTCCGATATTCGCCACCCGGCGATGCCGGCCTTCTCGCGCGGACACTGGCTTCTTTTTCGATTTCAGGGCATGGTATGCGGGCTTGGTGTCCGGCAAAAGACCGGCGGGCAACTCCACGCTGACGGCAATGGTCACGAAAAAATAGGCCAGCAGCAACGTCAAGAGTGCGCCCGTGATTTCCACCACGCGCCGCGTGCGGCGCCAGCGGACACGCTCCGCGTCGTAAAAGATTGGACCGCGTTCCTTCATTTCCTTTTTTAACCCGGCGGCACGGCAGGCAAATATACTTCAGGCTGGAGCTGAGTCCGTCTGCGCGATTCCGTCCGCTCTATTGTAAGATGCGTGGCATTGATGAAGCGAATTTTCTCGCATCCTCTTGCCGCGTTAACCGCGGGCCTCTGCCTGCGGCTGTTTTTCGTTCTGAAGTTTCCCGCCAACTCCGGCGACACGGTTCTTTATGAGCAGATCGCCACGAACTGGCTGAAGCACCACGTCTACGCGATGACCGTCGGCGGTGAGATCACGCCGGTTAATCTGCGCATGCCGGGTTATCCGGCGTTTCTGGTTGCCATCTATGCTCTGACGGGACACACCGGCCCGGATGCGCGCACTTGGGTGATGCTGGCGCAGATCGGCGCGGATCTTCTTTCCTGCCTGGTGATCGCCAGGTTGGCGGCGCTTTTGGCGTGCAGCTCCGAAGACTCCGCGCCGAACAAAGGTGTGTACTCCATTGCGCTCTGGCTCGCCGCTTTGTGTCCCTTCACCGCGAACTACACGGCAGTGCCCCTGACCGAAGTCTTTGCTTCTTTGTGGACGATGCTCGCATGTTGCGGTCTTGTGCTTGCTCTCCGGCGAGTCAGGAAGCCTGACTTTCTCGTGGCGGGGCCCCATCTGCCTTTACGGAAGAGCGTGGAATACACGGCATTGGGAGCCGGATTAACTGCCGGTGTAGGGACGCTATTTCGCCCTGAAACACCGATCGTGCTCCTCAGCGCGGCGATTGTGTTTGGTGGAATCTTCTTTCTTCGGAGTTTCCGGCGTTTGCTTTCAACTGGCCTGGCCATGGCGCTCGGCTGCTTGATGGTTCTCTCTCCCTGGGCGTTGCGCAACTGGATGACATTGGGCGAACCGCAATTTCTCGCTCCTAAGAACTCAAATCTGCCGGGGGAACTGGTTCCGAACGGCTTCATGGCCTGGGAAAAGACCTGGCTTTACCGTGTCCGCGATTGCTATTTGGTGCCGTGGAAGCTGAACGAAGAATCCATCTCTGTGGATGACATTCCAGAGCGCGCCTTTGACACGCCGGAAGAAAAGCAGCGCGTGGCGATGATCCTCGAGCAGTACAACAATGATCTAACCCTGACGCCGGAAGAAGACGCCGCCTTTGCGCAACTGGCGCGCGAGCGCATAGCGCGCCATCCCTTGCGGATGTATCTCTGGTTGCCCGCTGCGCGCGCCGTCACCATCTGGTTTACGCCGCGGATTGAATTGCTGCCGGTTTCAGGACACGTTTTTCCGCTTGCGCAAATGCGCGAGGATGACCCCGTCGATCAGGAAGTCACCAGTCTCTTTTTTATACTGAATTTATTCTATGTAGGGCTAGGCGTCTGGGGCGCTGCGCGGCTTTGGCGTTCGAATCCAACGGCCCGGCCTATGGTCGCCTTCCTGGTGCTATTCATTGTGCTCCGCACGGCCTTTCTGACCACACTTGAAACGCCTGAGCCACGCTATGTTCTGGTTTGTTTTCCGGTATTGATGGCGCTCGGCGCGCAGGTGTTTGCCCGCCGTTCCGAGGCCCAGTAGCACGGACTTTAGTCTGTGCTCTTTTCTTCCGCCACAAAATCGCACATGCTATAGCCGGTGCTACTGTTTTTCCTCGAATGGTTCGGGGTGAATCGTGACGCGATAGATCTGCGGAAACGCTTCCTTTACGCGGTCTTCCAACACTGCGGTTACATCGTGTATCTGGGTAATCGGCAGACTGCCTTTCATTGTGCAGTGGCAGGACGCCAGAATGTGGTGTTCGACCTGCCGGGCTCGGACATCGTGGCAGTTCACCAGCTCATCGAATTCCGACGGCAGCCGGTTGAGGAACTCCTCGATCGCCCGAGAAAGCTGCTTCATCTCGCCCACACCTGTGTCCGGCGTGGCAATGTGCCTGCCCAGCGGCTCGATGTGGATATTGACTTCCACCTGCCCGTCGCGCAGCTCGCGAATTTTTTCTTCCAGCTCGGTGGACTGGCGATGCGCCTGGCGCAGACTCAAATTCTCATCAACCTCCAGGTGCAGCTCAATGAAGAGTTGCCCTTCCTGTTGGACGGCGGTCAAGTCATGAATCGCGAGGCCCAAGCTCTGGGCCGCCGCGCGAATCGCTTCGAATAGGTGCTCGCCCTGAGGTGCGCGAGGTTCCGCGTGCACCATCACGTCTGCGGGAACGATCTCGCCAATGCGTTTTTCGATGGCGTCGCTCAAGGCATGCACCTGCTCAAGGCTAGCCGTCCGCGCCACACTCACGGTGGCGTCGACAAAGTGGCGATTGCCGGCGCGGCGCACGCGCACACGATCGACATCCAGCACCCCATCCATGCGCGCAACGGCCTTGGCGATTTCCTGCTGCAAGCCTTGCGGTGCCGCGTCCAACAAGGCATCCAGCGTGCGTCTGCCGAGCTGTGCGCCCACCCATAAAATGACGGCCGCAACGGTCAGGCCCGCCAAGGCGTCGGCGTAATTCAACCAGGGCAAGTTCCATGTTTCACCAGTCCAGACCAGTCCGACACCGACGATAACCACGATGGTGCTCCACACATCTGTCGAAAAATGCAGCGCGTCGGCCTCCAGGGCGTCGCTGGAATATTTTCGAGCGACACGCTCGAGGGCCCGCGCCCGCGTTAGATCGATCGACAAAGCGACCAGCAGCACCAGGATCGCAGTGACGCTCGGCTGGATATGCACGCTGCGGAAGAATAGCCGGTGAAACGCCTCATAAACGATGTAGAGAGCCGTCAGCGCCAGCAGTCCGGTCTCGACGAATGCGGAGAAGTTCTCGAACTTTCCGTGCCCGTAGGGATGCTTCTCATCCGCCGGCTGGTCGGACATCCGCAGGGAGAGGAACGTGATGATCGCGGCAAGCAGGTCGAGACCGGAGTGCAACGCCTCGGAAAGAACGCCCAAGCTTCCCGTCCGGACGACCAAGAACGTCTTGAAGCAGACCAACAGCAGAGCCGAGCCCACGCTCAGGAGCGCGGCCCGCTTTTTTTCCCGGCCTTCCTCGACCTGGTTGATCGCTTTCATTGCCCGCCTAGACTACCTCAACTCCCCTCATTCTCCCGAACGCGCGGCTCCTCTTCTGCCTGCATTCCATATCTCGCGAAGATCCGCTATCTCAGCTTCACGTTTCAGTTTCATCGCGCGGTACTTGCCTGCGAAGCCGAGACGATGTACTTTCTCGCCGGGTACCAGAAGACATGCTTATGATTCGCCGAGCCTCCCTTTCGATTGTTCTTGCTCCGTTTGTTACTACCTGCGCTCATGCGCAAGCTCCAGCCCCTTCCCCGGCGGCCCGTGTATGGAATACCCTGTCCGCTCCAGCGATGGATCCCGTAAAATCAGCGCACACCGAGAACCTTGAGATCGTCCGGGATCGCGTGCACATCACACTTCTCGACGGCGCGATTCAATTTGCTCAGCCGGTGAACGGCGTGACTTTCGGAGCCGCATTTCACGGGAAAGGGAGAGTCCAGGTTGCGCCGCCGAACCCCATCGAGGCACAGCAACTGAAGTTGTTCGAGAAGCAAGACAAGCTGGATATGTCGTTCACCGATGCCACCTTCAGCTTTACGGATGGCTTGGCTGACGATGTAGCGAAGCAGGTGAAATGGCAGACTTCGGGCGGCCTGAATGACGATTTCTACGCCAAGCGCCAGAAGGATCGCGAAGATCTTGGCGAGTCCGCCGTGCCGCGCCTGTGGCAGGGAGTTTTGTCGGCGGACCGCGTTCGAACCGCTTACTTTCTCGCGGATTTGAAGGTTGCGGGGAAGGACTGGGTGGAATTTCATGAGGACGCCCTGGACCCGGAAGAGATTACTGTCGGCCGCTGGGTGGACGTCGGGCCCGTCAAACTCTTTGACGTCTGGATGAGTTTTCCCGCGGGCGCTAAGACCACCGTGGGGGCCTGGAAGGATGCGCAGACTAAAGAAGATTTCTCTATCCGCGGCTACCACATTGACGCCGGAGTTAGTTCGGGCGCCGAGCTGAACGCCACCACGCGAGTTGATATCGATCCTCGTCTCACTGGCCAGAGCGTGCTTATCTTCGATCTGGACTCCAACCTCAGACTTGATTCCATCAAGGATTCCAAGGGAAGCGCCCTGAGTTTTTACCAGTCTCGCGAAAACAAGGACCGCTTCCAGTCCTACGGCAACTATGTTGCCGTCGCACTCGCGCAACCCCTCCGGCTTGGCGAACCACAGTCGCTTGAATTTCACTACGCGGGCAAACGTGCCATTCGCAAGGCCGGCAACGGCAATTACTTTTGCGAAAGTTCCGGCTGGTATCCCGAACGCCCCAACAGTTTCTCGGCTCGCGCAGACTTTGATCTGACGTTTCACAGCCCGAAGAATGCGGTGTTGGTGGCCACAGGAGAAAAAACCAGCGAAACCGTGGACGGAAACACGCGCGTCACCACTTGGAAAAGTGAGATGCCACTTGCGGTCGCCGGGTTCGGCTACGGAGACTATAAGGTCGTTAACGACAAGGCCGGCGAAGTCGCAGTGGATATTTACGCCAACCGAGAGCCCGACGACCTAATGGCTCAGGTGCAGCGGATTTTTGAATCCGGCGCAGTTCAAGGCGCGGTCGGCAATCTTACCCCCTCCGCCATGGCCAAGACCATGGGTCAGGAGATGGCCAACACGATCCGCTTGTTTTCTCTGTATTTCGGTCCTTACCCTTACAAGCATCTCTCGGTCACCAGCCTCCCCATCAGCTACTCTTACGGTCAGGGTTGGCCTGGCTTGATTTACTTGTGGTCGGGCTCTTTTCTCGATGCGACGCAGCGCCACGAAATTGGTCTTCCTGACGGTGTTCAACTAACCGACTTTTTCCGCGCGCACGAAAGCTCCCACCAGTGGTGGGGCCACCGTGTCGGGTGGAAAAGCTATCACGATCAGTGGCTTTCGGAGGGTTTTGCCGACTTCTCCGGGATTCTTTACGTGCAGTATCGCCAAAACATGAAGGAAGCACTCACACGCTGGCGCAAAGAGAAAGAACTGCTTCACAACAAAGACCTCAATGGTCACGTAATTGAATCGCTCGGGCCCATTTGGATGGGGCGGCGGATCAGGTCTTCCGCAACTGGGCCCGGATCGTATCAGGATTTGATTTACTCAAAGGGCGCCTATGTATTGCACATGCTCCATTTGCAGCTTGTGGACTCCCGCAACCCCGATCCCGAGCACCTTTTCAAGGACATGATGAAGGACTATTGCAAGACGTTCGATAACAAAGCGGCCTCCACCGAAGACTTCAAAGCCATCGTCGAAAAGCATTTGACTCGTGGCATGGATCTGGACGGCAACCACAAGATGGACTGGTTCTTCAACCAATACGTATATGGCACGGGGATTCCGCAGTACAGCTTTCGTGCCTCGGTCGAGGCTACTTCCGACGGCAAGACCCACATCAAGGGAGAACTCATTCGCTCCGGCGTGCCGGATACGTGGAAGGACGCGGTGCCGCTGTATGCACACATGGGTGACAAAACGGTCCGCTTGGGAACGCTCGGCGTGACGCACTCCAGCGAACCAGTTGAGCTCACCTTGTCCGGAAAAATCGAACGCGTCTCCATCAACGATTATGAAGATCTGCTCGCCGACGTGAAGCAATGAAGAACTTCAGGCGAGACAAGCGTTGGGCTGGTCCCCTGCGTTCTATGAAGGGTTCGTCAGGGTTCTTCTAAAGCGCTTGTTTGCCTGGGGATGAATCGCAGCGCCGTCGAATTCATACAGTAGCGAAGGCCTGTCGGCCCGGGTCCGTCTGTAAAAACATGCCCCCAATGGGCGTCGCACAGGGTGCATTTGACTTCCGTTCGCAGCACGCCCTTGCTGAAATCTTTTTTCTCGCGCACATTTTCCGCGGCGATTGCGTTCCAAAAGCTCGGCCAGCCCGTGCCGGATTCGAATTTCGCCCTTGAATCGAAAAGCGCGTTGCCGCAATCGACGCTAGCCCTGGGGCATGTTGATCATAGAGCGCACCAGAAAAGGCGAATTCGGTCGCCGCACGCCGCGTTACATCGTACCGCAGGGGCCGTGAGCTGCTTCTTTCATTCATAGCGGCGATTCCTGAAAAGAACTTACTTTGCCGGGCTCAGCGGCGGCGGAGGCAAGAGCGGCAGCCGCTTGGCTTCTCCACGCGCCCCGCGGACTTCCAGTTCCTCGAACAGCAGCGACGGCGCAACCACCGAGGCCGGTAGGCCGCCGAGTTGCGCCGAACCAAACGCCCCCAGCGCCGTGCCGACAAATCCGGTGTTCTGGCTCTGCATGTAGTTGAATACGAAACTATCGTTGCCGATTCCAGCCAGGTTCCGCAATGCGCGTGAGTTCAATCCGATGATGCGCGAGCCGCGGATCAACTCTTCCCGGCCGGTTTCCGGATAGACGCGGTAAACGACCAGCGGCAAGCGGTCGCCGGTCCCGGCGCCGCCGCCGTAGCTTGCCAGGAGTTCGGAGAAATCCTCCTGGTGCAGCAGGCTCAACGCGGGATTGTCCATCTCGCGCACGACCAGGCAATAGGCCAGCTTTTCCGCGCGGCAGGTGTCCAGAAATTTCTTCTTCATATCCGCCGCGGAAAGAGTTTCCGCCGAGGAAAAGAACAGATTGCTCATTGTCGGCTTGGCATCGTTTAAGAACGCGGCGCGACCGTGTCCGTTGGATTGATCGGAATTCGGCCCGGGTCGGCGGGACATCAGCTCACCCTTCAGGTTGCCGTTCTCCACCAGCGTAACCTTCTGAGCGCGCACGCCCTCATTGTCCACGGTGTAGCCACCGATCAGTGGCGTTCCGCCGAAATCCCTTGCGCCCGGATCATCCACCACCGACGCGCCAGCCGGCAAAACGCGCGCGCCAAGCCGCGACGCCCAGTCGCTCTTTCCTCCCAGCCCACTGAGCATTTGTTCCATCGCCGGGCTGAAGGAAATCGGAGGTCGCGCACCGTTCACCGCGGGTCCAAGCACCTGCGCCAGCATCGGCGCCGCAGCGCGCGCCTCGAAGAGGACGGGGCCGGTATAGTCCTGCGCCGGAGGCGCGGCCCGCAGTGCCATGAGTTCGGTGCCGGCAACGTTCAATCCTTTGCGCACCGCCTCCACGTTGGGCAAGTCGGCCGGGTGCGTCGCGTACGTGGCGTAAAAATGGTTCAGCGGCACGCCATCGTCGGCCAGAGCGTTCATTCCTGCCTCGATCGCAGCGAACCTTCGATTCTGACGGATTTCCGTTCCATCGCTGGTCAGCAGATACTCCGTCGCGTAGACGAGGTAATAGGTCACGCGCGATTCGTGAATCTCGGAAAACGCCCGCAGCGTTGCCGAAGTGTCGCGTGCTTCCTGATCCCAGTTGCGGCTGGTCCAATCCGGCGTCTCCAGCGGTTCGATGAGTTGCACCGGCTCGGCTTTCGAGAAATCGTCGATGTCCGATTGGCGCGCCAGGCTGCTGAGATACGCTTGCTTCCGCGAATAAGTGTCTACCGCCTCTTTGAAGGCCTGATCCGTGGCGATCCACAAGTCCTGCCGCAGCGAATCGTAGTCGCGATCGATTCCCACCGAGCCGATCGGTCCGATAAAGCCGCGGAAGCCGTCGTCGCTTACGAAATTTGAGCTATCCAGCTTGTAGCTGCCGACACGCGCTTCCACATCCATGAAGCGGTTCCGCGTATGCGTGCTTGTGAGCAATGTGCCGAATTCGGCGACGACTTCGCGCACCTCAAGATCGACCAATCGATATTCGACATAGTACGGCCGCACCGGCTGGTCGATGTTCGGAATTTTCAATTCCAAGCGAGTCTTCGCGCGAACCATTTCATCGCGCATGGCTTGCAGCGTGTGGTCGTTATCCTGCGGAACCTGCGTCCCCGCGGCCGCTCTGGACCCCATAGCAAGCAAAAGTAAAATCAGTCCCGCCATTCTCTCTGCGCGCCTCACTGCCGGCCTCCGGTCTTGATGACATCGTGCGCGGGCGGCGGCAGGATCGGCGGCCGGTCCGTGGAACTCTCTTTTTTCTGCACTTCCAATTCCGAAGTCAAAATCGCGGGCGACGCGGCGGAGACGGGAACGGATCCCGATTCCGCACCGCAGTAACCGTTAAAAACCTCCGCTGTATCGCCCGTCGCGACAATCTTCGTGAGCGCAGCGAGCGGCGTGCCGACGATGTCCACGCCCCGCACCAATTCGTCGGGACGCCCGTCGGGATAAACCTTGTAGACCACCAGGGGCAGCACCTGGAACGCCTGCGGCTGCCCGCGTCCAGTGAACGTAAATCCGCCGGCGATGTCGTCAATCAACAACCCAAACGGCTTGCCCTGCGCTTTGATCAATTCAATCAGTTTGGCCCGGAGCTGCGCGTTGGTCACCGTCTTGCTGCTTTGCACGATCAGGTTGCCCTGCCGCGAAACCGGCGTTGCGCCGAGCTGCCGCCTGCCATGGCCGTTCGAACGGGGAAACCCGACCAGCGGTGACCGCGACATCTCGAAAGTCTTCAGCACACCGTGATCCACCAGCGCCACGCGCTGCGCCGGCACGCCTTCATCATCGAACTGGTAGTAGCCCAACAGATCTTGTTTTCCGAGCTTTTTTAACGTTGTGTCGTCGGTGATGCTCAGAAAATCTGGAAGGATTTGCTCGCCCACTTTTTTCGAAAACGTTTGTCCCTCGGTCACGTCCTTTTGGCGGTGGCCTTCGGCGCGATGGCCGAAAACTTCGTGGAAAAATACCGCCGCGGCGCGTCCCGTCAGCAGTGCCGGTCCGACGGTCGGATCGTTGATGGGCGCGGCGACTAGACCTTCCAATTCCTTGCGCATGGCCGCTTCCGCTGCGTAGACCGCTTTGTCGTCCGGCGCGTCCTGGGGCTCGACCCAATCGAAATTGTAATAGCGGTCGATGTCCATCCCGTCGGGCGCCTTGCCTTGGATGAACAACTCCAGCCGATAGCGAATCTGCCCGAATTGCAGTTGCGTGCCCTCGCTGGTCACCTGATAGGCATTTTGCGCTTGCGCCGAGAACGTCACGATGGAATTGATGATCGCCGGCGATTCGCGAAAGGCCTTGGTATAAGCGCGGACTCTTTCCTCCCATGGCTTGCGATCCACGGCGATAGAAACCTGCGGCCCGATGAAGGTGTGAGCCTCTTCGCGCGAAAAATCCGGTGCGCGCCCTTCCGCCGTTTCTACTTTTACTTCCTTGCCCGTCTTGATCTTGATCAGCGCTTCGGATGCGGCCCGGTACTGCTTGTCGGTCTCCAGCCAAATCGTCCGGCGCAGAACTTCGGCGTCATCGTCGATCGGCACGGGCGCGCCCGGTCCGCCACTTGCCATCTGCCGCTCTCCGACCTTGTGCGAATTGTCCAGCTCGTACTTTCCTGTGCGAACCGAAACCTCCAGCCAACGGTTGCGCGCTTCGTTGCTGTTGAGCAGTGCTCCGTTCGAGCCGGACACATCTGCACGCTGTGTCTCCGTGATCGTATAGCCCATGTAATAGGCCGGAGGGTCCAGCGTGCTCAAGGTCTTCAACGAGCGTTCCAGCTCTGCTTGCAGTGCCGCGAGCAGCCCTGAGCGCTTGGTCTGCGCATCAGGGGGCGCAGCGTGCGCCGCTTGCACCGTGGCCAGAGCCAGGGCGGCGAGCAAAATTAGCCCGCAGAAGATCCGAATTGAGCGACTACGATTCGAATTGGTCAAAGGAGGCCTCACTTACAATTTGACGGGACCGCGAAACATTCAGTGTACGCCACCGCACAGCGGCCCACAAAGCGCGGCACGTTGGGGAGTCGCGGTTCAGACAACACTTCTTAGACGGTCTCACAACACGGACCGTTGCACCGGCGCAAAAACGAAAGGCTCCGGCGGATCGAGTTGCCAGGGCCTAAGACAAGCTCAACTTCGCCGAGCTACCGCGGCTATCCGCAGGCTTTTGGGTTTTTCGCCGAGAATCTCTCTGCACCTGCGTGCCACCGCCGCGCGTCAACCCAACACCCAAACAGATTCCGACAGCTCCCGCTACGGCTCCAACCGTCCCCCCAAACACCAAGGTGCGGCCCTACCCCGGGCATGCCCGACGAGGCGGATCCGTGTCCTTGCCGGAAGCCACCAGCAGATTGGGTATTTACGAGATCTTGCCAATCAACGGGGGTCTTCGCCGACGTGTTGAGGGCCTTCCCGCCGCGAGCGATGTTCACAGCCGGAATCACACGAGAGACTTCACCGGCGCGCACTCCCGCCGGCTGGGGCGCGGCCCCAGGATCTGCCGAGATCGAGATCAGGGACGAAAGTAATAAGGCCAGCCCGAAGGCCTGCGGGGACTTCGTCTTCATCGAGGACTCTCCTGATTTTGCAGCCTCTATCCCATCGTATTTCGCGGAGAGCGTCTGACCTGTCAACGCCTAACGGGAGTTCTTTGCCCACTCTCTGCATGCTTTTGAGGGTACACACCGCCGGCGTCGCTCAGCGATTCAGGGCGAAAATGGGAGAGGTTGTTTCCTAACACACCTCGCGGTGCGCTCCTCTTGCAGTCGGCAATGAGCCGGCCCACAATTCTTCTATGCGTTCTCTTGTCGGCGTTCTGGTCGGTGTCGCCCTCCTCTTTGTCGTATATCACTTCTATCTAAAGAGAATGCCGACCACGGATGAAGGCACGGCTCCAACGCAGGCCATCAGCCTGACTGGCGTTCGAAGCGACCTTCTGCAGATCGCTCAAGCGGAACGCGGCTACATCGCCACGAATGGCCATTGTGCTTCTCTTGACGAACTCATCTCCTCCAATTCTCTTTCCATGACCCGCACTGAGCGTGACGGTTATTCCTACACGCTCGAGTGTTCGGGCGGTGAATTCACCGCCGCGGCGCGGCATCTGCCGGCGTCGGCCGGCTCCCCCATTCGCTATCCCAATCTCGCCATCGACGCCACCATGCAGGTCCGCGAAATCGACTGATCCTTCGGCGCGGAATGGCTATCTCCTGCGAGCGCAGCGCTTCCGGAGAGAGTTCTTCCTAAATTCCGGGAACTTTTCCCGCCTGCCACGCGTACTTTCCTTTGAAAGCGGTTCCCCGGATAAAACGCGCCTTACCGGCGCCTTAGAAGAAGGAGCAAACTATGGGCGGAGAATTGATTGGATTAGTGGCCGTGATTCTGGGGATGGGAGTCCCCCTCGGCGCGCTGTATACCTATTATCGGGTGCGCAAGCTGCGCAGCGAAGAGCGCCTCGCGGCGATTGCCCGCGGAGTCGACATTCCGATGGAGCCTGAATTGAACCAGGCGGCGCGTTCCCGCCGTGCCGGTATCCTGCTGGTGAGCGGCGCGCTCGGTTACATCGCCACTTTCGGATTGATTGCGGGCATCCAAGCGGATCGGGACATCTGGACGGCTGCCGCGTTCGGCATCATTCCTCTCGCCGTCGGCATTGGGTATTTTCTCGATTGGTCGTTCATCCGCCGCGACGCCCACTCCTAGCAACACGATGCGCGCACCGCGAGCTCCATGTGGCGTGATGTTCGGGCAAGAAGCGCGAGCCTGGCTGCGGCTTAGACATTCACGGCGTGCGCTTCTGGTCCACCACCAGCACGCCGGCTTCGGCGTAGTTCGCCGATGGAACATCGTGAAACGACACGTGAATATTCTCGCGTTTGGCCTTGCCATCTTCGATCAGCACGGTTGTGACGCGTTCTGCAATTTTCCTTTTTTGCTCGGGTGTCCGTCCTTCCACCCAGGTAATTTGCACGTGCGGCATGTTCACTCCTCCTTAGAACGAGCGACTCCCGAACTCTTGCACGCAAAACGCAGACATTGTATCCACCGCCGCGGTTCCCGCAAAGCCTGCCGCGCCTCTGTGCTAGAATTGCTTACCCATGCATCCCGCCATTCCTCACTTGGTTGAGCTGCAACGCGTTGACCACCAGATCGCCGTTTTGCGCTCGGCACTGGAAGGATTTCCAAAACGCATCCGCGAAGCGGAAAGCAAACTCGGCAGCGCCCGTGCCGACGTCGCCTCCGCGAAAGAGGCCCACGCCCATGTCGTGGCGGAACGCAAGAAGTTCGAGTTCGACGGGCAGCAGTGGAAAGACCGCGCCCGCAAATACCGCGATCAGAGCGGCGCCGTGAAAACCAACGAAGCCTACAAAGCATTGCAGCATGAAATCGCCAACGCCGAGGCCGAAGTGGCCAAGGCCGATGATCGCCAGCTTGAAGTGATGATGGCCGCCGAAGAAGCCGAGCGCCGCGTTAACATTGCGGAGTCCAGACTGAAGGAAATCGAGCAAGCCGTCGCTGGGGAACGAAATGAAATTCAGGCGCAAGGGACGGAGAAGAAGAAACAGCTGGAAGCCGCCACCGCCGAGCGTGAAAAAATCATCGCTCCGGTGCCGGAAGATTTGCGCGAGCTTTACGCGCGCATCGCCAAGCGCCACAACGGCACCGCCATGGCCGAAGCCCGCGACGGGCAGTGCCGCGGGTGCGGCATGCGCGTGCTGCCGCATATTCTTCAGGTACTGCGCACGGAAACCAACGAAGAGGTTTACCGCTGTGAGAGCTGCGGCCTCATTCTCTACACTCTGGAACCGATTCCTATTGCGAATCCTGCCGTTGGTTCCGCCAACACATCCTCGACTGCCTCGACAAATTCCTGATGCCGCGCCGCCTGCCAACTCCCCGCGAAAAGGGTCTCTTTGGCGATGCTCCCGCGGAGCCCAAGCCGGCTCCTGCGGCGTATCGCGCAAACATTGACGGCGGCTCTCGCGGCAATCCCGGGCCGGCTTCCTACGGTGTAGTCATCCGCGATGCACGCGGCGAAATTGTCGCCAAGCTGAAGAAATACATCGGCCACATGACCAACAACGTGGCCGAGTATTACGGCCTGATTGCGGCGATGGACTACGCGCAATCACACGGCATTCGCGCGCTGCGCATCGAGAGCGATTCAGAGCTCCTGGTCAAGCAAATGCGCGGGCTGTACAAAGTGAAGAGCGAGGATCTGCACCCACTCTTCGAGCGCGCGAAGAAAATGTCGCAAGCGTTCGATTCCTTCCGCATCGAGCATGTCTACCGCGAGCAGAATCGCGAGGCCGACGCCCTTGCCAACGAAGCGCTGGATGAAACGCAAGGTAAGGCGCCGGGCTCGCTCCCAGCAAAGAAAACCGAACCAGTCATCTCCAAACCCGAACCCCGGCGGATCCAAGCGCGTTTCCGCGGCGGAGTGCTCTATCTGCTGGAAGATGTCGAATTGCCCGACGGCGTGGTCGTCGATGTTTCGATCCACCTGCGCCCAAAGCCGTAGCGTTTTGCTTTCTGCTGGGGATGCCCTCACGGCGGAGGGAACTACTTCAGCGCATAACTACGATAAAGTGTGTCGCGCTGGGCGGGGATGAAGCCGGCATCGGAGATGATGCGGCGGAGTTCGCCTTCGTTGGTTCGGTTTTTCACGCCTGCCGCAAAGACGACGTTTTCTTCAATGAGGATGCTGCCGACGTCGTCGGCGCCGAATTGCAAACCGACCTGGCAGACTTTGATTCCGGGGGTGAGCCAGCTGGACTGGATGTGGTCGATGTTGTCGAGATACAGACGGCTGACAGCCAGCGTTTTCAGATAATCGACCGCGGTGGCTTCCTGCACTTTTTTTCCAAGCGCGGTATTCTCAGCGGCAAACATCCACGGAATGAAGGCCGTGAACCCGCCGGTGTCTTCCTGAATCCGCCGCAATCTTTCGAGATGGTTGACGCGATGGCGCAGTTCTTCGCCGCAGCCAAACATCATCGTGGCGGTGGTGCGCAGGCCGAGGGAATGCGCGACGCGGTGCATTTCTTCCCAGTCGTCACTGGTGCACTTTAGCCGGGCAATCTTGGCGCGGACTTCATCGTCGAGAATTTCCGCGCCACCGCCCGGAATGGATTGCAGGCCCGCGTCCATCAGGCGCTGGATGGTTTCGCGGATACTGATCTCGCTGACCTCCGCGATGCACAGAATTTCGGGGGCGGAAAAGCAATGCAAATGCACTTGCGGGTAGCGCGCCTTCAGGGAGCGCAGTAGATTTTCGTAATAGCCGATTTGCAAGTCCGGGTGCAGTCCGCCCTGGAGCAGAATTCCGGTGCCGCCAAGCTCCAGCATTTCGTCGATTTTCTTGTAGATCTCCTCGAACGACAGGATGTAGCCGTCCTTGGCGCCGAGCGGCCGGTAGAACGCGCAGAAGGTACAATACTCGGTGCAGAAATTCGTGTAGTTGATGTTGCGGTCGATCTGGTAGGTTACGACGCGCGGATCGTTTTTCTTCAGACGCAGCTGGTGTGCGGCCATGCCGATGCCCACGAGGTCATCGGATTCCAGTAGATCCAGAGCTTGTTGTTTTGTCAGTCCCAAGGTGTTTCCTTATCGCCTGCCCAGCTCAATTGTAACCATGGCAATCGCGCAAACTCGAATTTGCGGTGCAGCCCCTTCGGCTCGCTTCAGAAGGCGGGCCCTACAACTTCACGGCCTCCGCTTTCTTGCCCGCCCATTCGAGTGGTTTCGCTGGCGGGATCAGACCTAGCTTTTCGGCACGATCGAAGTACAACTCCAGCCCGTGACGATTTTCCGCATCGAGGGAGAAATCAATGTTGTGCCGCAGGTACGATTCGAGCGTCCGCTGCGGCAGCTCCAGCTTGCGCGCCGCGTCAAAGCTGATTTCCGGGATGCGTGACAAACCGAAATTCCGGGAGGCGATGAAATCCGCAATCACTTCAGGAGTGGCAATGTCTCCCCTGGCCGCCCAAACCGCCAGGACCGCAGGCAATCCCGTCAGAGTCCGCCATTCGCTCACCACGTCATGGACGTAGAGCAATTCCGGACCGACAATCCCCAGAGTGGCCGCCTGGCAAAGGGTTTGCCCTTGCGTGCCGGGCCGGCTGTCCTGTTCGATCCCCAAGGCGATTCGCAAAGCCGGATCACCAATCAGGAGCGCGGCGTCTGCCTGCTGCAACATAGCGCCCAAGTCCGGAGGCGCTTCAAAGAACTCCGGGGCGATCTTCCATTTTTCCGCGCACAGGATGCGTGTTAGCGTCTGCGTGCTGCGCGAACTGCCATCTAGCGCAAAGCTCTTTACCTGTTCGATGGGCTTTTTCGCAATGATCAGCAGGCTGCGAACCTGCTTCTTCGAGGCAATGGCCATGTCCGGCAGCATCACCAAGTCATCGATGCGCTGGTATTCGATGGCCGGGATAATCGCGATATCCGCTTCGCCGCCGCGCAACTGTTCAGCGCATTGCGAGGGCACAGTGAAGGACAAATCATACTTGCCGCGCATCGGGCCGTTGGTGAAGCCCCAGACCAGTGGCGCGGTGTTCACATATTGAACGATCGAGATGCGAAGTTTTGTCACGGTTCGAGGTCTCGTTTGGAACTTTCAGTATAGCAGACCGGAATTTCTTCCGCGGCTGACGCCCTTTGTTGTAAAACGATTCGTTACATTTGGAGGCTTCGAACATGTCAAAGGTTTCGCACTGGTTTTTCCTTGTTTTCCTGGCTTGCGGGGTCAGACGCTGCCGCCGCTCGGCGCGAAACGCCCCAGCCCCCCACCATCGCCGAGAAAACCGCGGGGGCGCAAAAGCTTGCCGGTTATTTCAATCTCTACTGGGACGCCAAGCAGGGCAAGCTGTGGCTCGAAATCGACAAGTGGAACAGCGAATTCCTCTACCAGAGCGGGCTTCCGGCGGGCATCGGTTCGAATGATATTGGGCTGGACCGCGGCCAGCTTGGCGCGACGCGCATCGTGCGCTTCGAGCGCAGCGGCCCGAAGGTCTTGCTCATCCAGGAAAATCTCGATTACCGCGCGGTGAGCAAGGACCCCCACGAACGCCGCACGGTCCACGATTCTTTCGCGGAGTCCGCGCTGTGGGGCTTCACCGTGGCCGCCGAGGAAAAGGACCGCGCGCTGGTGGACGCCACGGATTTTTTCCTGCGCGATGCGCACGGGATTCCAGCGGTGCTGCACCGGACGAAGCAAGGCGCTTATCATCTGGATGCGTCGCGCTGCGCCATCTATCTCCCGCAAACGAAAAATTTTCCGCTGAATACGGAAGTGGAGGCCACGCTTACGTTTGCGGGAGAGGAGCCGGGCCGGCGGGTTCGCGATGTTACGCCTTCTCCCGAATCGATCACTGTCCGCGAGCATCACGGTTTTGTGCAGCTTCCGCCGCCGGGGTACAAGCCGCGCGCCTATGATCCGCGGGCCAGTTTCTTTGGGATTGGCTACATGGATTACGCCACGCCCATCAGCGAACCGATCTTGAAGCGCTTCATCGCGCGGCATCGCCTGGAGAAGAAAGATCCGAGCGCCGCGGTCAGCGAGGCGGTGCAGCCCATCGTGTACTACCTCGATCGCGGAGTGCCGGAACCGATTCGCTCCGCGCTGCTCGAAGGCGCGCGCTGGTGGAATCAGGCATTTGAAGCAGCCGGCTACAAGAACGCCTTCCGCGTCGAACTCATGCCGGAAGGCGCGGACTCCATGGACCTGCGCTACAACGTGATCCAGTGGGTGCATCGCGCGACGCGGGGTTGGTCGTATGGCGCGGCGGTGATTGATCCGCGCACGGGCGAAATCATCAAGGGTCACGTGACGCTCGGGTCGCTGCGAGTGCGGCAAGATTTTCTGATTGCGGAAAGTCTCCTTGCACCCTACGAAAAGGGCAAACCTGTTTCGCCGAAGATGCAGGAGATGGCGCTGGCGAGGCTGCGGCAGCTTGCGGCGCATGAAGTCGGGCACACGCTGGGCCTGATGCACAATTATTCTGCAAGCACGGTCAATCGCTCTTCGGTGATGGATTATCCGCCGCCGTACGTGGAGCTCGCGACCGACGGCACCCTGGACGTTTCCGCCGCTTACGCCGCGGGAATCGGGGAGTGGGACAAGATATCCATCGCGTTTGGCTATCAGGATTTTACGCCGGGGACGAACGAAGAAGCAGCGCTGAGCAAAACACTCCTGGACGCATACGGCCGAGGGCTGCGCTACTTAACGGATCAGGATGCACGTCCTGCGGGATCTTCGAGCAGCCTGGCGCATCTCTGGGATTCGGGGGCCAATGCGGTCGATGAATTGAACCGCCTGATGCAAGTTCGCAGCGTGGCGCTGAGGCGCTTCGGCGAGAACAATATCCGTGAGGGTGCGCCGCTGGCGACCCTCGCAGACGTGCTTGTGCCGCTGTACTTGCTTCATCGCTATCAGGTGGAGGCGACGAGCAAACTCATTGGCGGCATGGACTACACGTTTGCGCTACGAGGCGATGGAGAAATGCCCACGCAGATCGTGGCGCCGGCGGAACAGCGGCGAGCGCTTGCGGCGGTGCTGGCAACGCTGAAGCCGGAGGTACTGGCTCTGCCCGAGCCGCTGCTGAAAATGATCCCGCCCCGGCCGCCCGATTACGAACGGGGGCGCGAGCACTTCAAGATTCATACCAGCCCGGCGTTTGATGCGTTCGCTCCGGCGGAAGCCGCGGCACAACATACTCTGCAATTTCTTTTCAATCCGGAACGCGCCGCGCGCCTCGTCGAATTCCATGCTCGCAACGCGGAGAACCCGGGTCTCGAGGAAGTCCTGGACGCCATCCTGGCCGCGACCTGGAAAACGCCACATGGCGGAGGCTCCTTGGAGCAAATCGCTAATTCCGTGGACATGGTCGTTCTGTATAACCTAATGGCTATGGCTACCGACGGGCACGCCCGGGATGAAGTGCGCGCGATCGCCAGCCTCAAGCTGCATGAATTGCATGGGTGGCTTAATGCCCCCCGGGCGGATCGCCGGCCGATTTCCGATCAGGCGCACATCTCCTTGGCCTCATGGCAAATCGAGCAGTTTCAGAAAGATCCGAAGCAAATCAACGTCACGCTCCCGGCCGAGCCTCCCGACGGGCCACCCATTGGAACCGATGATGACTGGGATGGCTGGGACTAATTTCTCGGGCTGGTTGCACGTGACCAAACACCTCCTCTATCGTCTATAGCTGCAGGGAGGCCCCGATGCCTCGACGCAGCTTCTTTTTTCTGATTTCGTTTTCTGCTCTGCTCGCCCTTGGCTTTACGAGCGCAAGAGCGAACCGCCACCACCACTCCGTAAGCATTTCCGACGGCCACAAGTACCCAATTACCGGTTGTTCCGATTTGCGCATCCGGTTTGGCGACCAGGATGCCGTGGTGCGTTCCGAAGAGCGCACCTTGACCAAGTCCGAGGCTGCGGTCCTGCAGGTTCAGCCGCATAGCCACGGCGGCGTTCAGGTCGTGGGCTGGGACAAAGAGACTTATTCCGTGACGGCATGCAAAGCCGCGGCGGGCTCGGGCGATGAGGCAGAGCGAATCCTGTCCCGGATCACCATATCCATCGATAAAGGCAGAATATCGACGAAAGGTCCTGGGGATGAGGACGATTGGACAGTCTATCTGCTCATTGGCACGCCGAAATCCGCGTCCATCGACCTGGAAACAATGAACGGTCCCATTTCCCTGTACGAGGTGGACGGCAAACTCACGGCCCGCGCCAAGAACGGCCCGATCAGCTTGAAGAACTTTTCCGGCGACGCGGAGATCGCTGCCGTGAATGGCCCGATCAGTCTGGAAGGCAGCAGGGGAAGCGTGCGTATTCATACGGAGAACGGGCCGATCTCCGTGGCACTGGAGGGAAAGACGTGGAGCGGCACGGGTCTCACCGCCGAAGCCAAGAATGGCCCCTTGACGCTGATGGTCCCGAGCGACTATCAGTCCAGCTTCGTGGTCGAATCAACAAACTATGCGCCGGTGAGTTGCCACGCGAGCATTTGCGATAATGCCCGCAAGACCTGGGACGACGAGCACCGCCGCATCGAGTATGGCAGCGCACCGGCGATGATCCGGCTCTCCACCGTGAATGGGCCAGTTTCCGTCCGAGATTCGAGAGAGAAACTCTAACAAGCAAAGATCTCGCGTTGAGGGGCGACTCGCCGGAAGGCTTGAGTCCTCCGAGATGGACGCGCTCCGGCTATTGCGGATAAGATTTGGCGCATGCTGCTGGAGGCTCGTGTAGCTCAACCTGTGACCGAAGCGGAAGCGGTTCGCCTGGCGCGCGAACTTTACGGGCTTGAGGTAAGCGCGCGGGCGCTGCCGGGCGAATACGACGACAACTTCCATCTGACAAACGTGGACGGGCGTGCGTTCGTGCTCAAAGCAATGCATCCGGCCCGGGAACATTCTTTTATCGATCTGCAATGCCGGGCCTTGACGCATCTGGCGCAACGCGCTCCTCAATTGCCCTTGCCTCGCGTCACACCGAATCGCAGCGCGGAACTGTTTACTTCGATTGCCGGTGCGGACGGCTCGACGCGCCTTGTCTGGCTGCTTACTTTTGTGAATGGAACAGTTCTCGCCGAAGTCCGCCCGCACCCGCCGGAACTTCTTGGTGATCTCGGCCGGTTTCTCGGCGAGATGGACGCGGCGCTGCAATCGTTTACACACGCCGGTGCGCATCGCGAGCTGAAATGGGATTCTTCGCGCACCGGTTGGATCAGGGACTTTGTCAAACATATCGCGGACGCGAAGCGGCGCGCGCTTGTCGAGAAGTTTCTGGCGCTCTATGAAGCGGAAGTCGTGCCCATCTTGACGCGCCTGCGCCACAGCGTGATTTACGGCGATGCCAACGACCACAACGTGCTGGTCAGCAATCCCTGGCCCCAGCCGCGCAAGGTCGTAGGGGTGATTGATTTTGGCGATATGCATCACGGGCTCACTGCGTCCGAGCCAGCGATTGCCGCCGCTTACGCCATCCTTGGGAAGGAAGATCCATTGCAAGCGGCGGCTGCGATCGTCGCGGGATATCACGGGGCGTTTCCACTCGCTGACGTGGAGTTAGGGGTTCTTTATGTTTTGATCGGCGCGCGGCTTGCCGTCAGCGTTACCAATTCAGCTTATCGAAAAACGATTATGCCGGACGATCCGTATGTCATCGTCAGCGAAGCGCCCGCATGGGAGGCGCTGGAGCGCCTCGCAAAAATCCACCCGCGTTTCGCCCACTACACTTTTCGTGCGGCTTGCGGGCTTCCCCCGGTTCCGCAAGGTGCAGAGATCAAACGCTGGATGGAAGCGAGCGCCGACTCCGCTGCCTCGATTTTGGATGTTGATATGCGAACGGCCGAGAGCCTCGTTTTTGATTTGAGTGTTGGCAGCACGTTTCTTGGTGCCGATCCCAGCGCTGCGGAAACTCCGGCACTCACCGAAAAGATATTCCATGAAATGAAGCGCGTCGGCGCATCCGTTGGTGTTGGCCGTTACGGTGAGCCGCGACTGCTTTACAGTTCGCCGCTGTTTGGGGCCACCGGCAATCCGACCGACGAGCGCCGCACAATCCATCTGGGGATCGATCTTTTTGTGGAACAGGGCGCGCCTTTGCTTGCGCCGCTGGATGGCGTGGTCCACATCGTAGCGAATAGTTCCGCTCCTCTGGACTATGGACCGTTCGTCATCCTGCGTCATGAAACCAGCGGCGGCGAGGAATTCTTCACGTTGTACGGGCATCTCTGCAAAGACTCGCTCGTTGGCCTGGAAGCAGGCCAGCACGTTGGCCGCGGTCAACGATTCGCGCGCGTCGGATCAGCACAAGAGAACGGCGGCTGGACGCCACACCTTCATTTTCAGATTATTCTCGATCTGCTTGAGCTGGGAGCCGATTTTCCTGGGGTTGCATATGCTTCGCAGCGTTCTGTATGGACGAGCCTCTCGCCTGATCCAAATCTGTTACTCGGGATTCCGGCCGATCGCTTTCCAGAGAACGAGCCGGAGTTCCCGGAGACACTTGCCGCGCGGCGAGCCTTGCTGGGAAAAAATCTGAGAATCTCTTACCGTCATCCGCTGAAGATCGTGCGAGGCTGGATGCAGTATCTCTACGACCAAACGGGCCGGGCGTATCTCGACGTTTACAACAACGTGCCGCTCGTCGGGCACAGCAATCCGCGGGTCGTCAAGGCCGCGCAGGCGCAGCTCGCGCTGCTCAACACCAACACGCGTTATTTGCACGACAACGTGAACCGCTATGCCGAGCGGCTGACGCAGCTGTTGCCCGCTCCGCTGCGCGTCTGTTTTTTTGTGAATTCCGGCAGCGAAGCAAACGAATTGGCGTTGCGTCTGGCCCGCGCGCATACCGGCAGAGAAGACATCATCGTTCTGGAACACGCCTACCACGGTCACACTAACACACTCGTCGACATCAGCCCGTACAAATTCGATGGACCCGGAGGCCGCGGCAAAAGACCCTGGGTGCACGTTGCACCGCTCGCGGATGATTACCGCGGCATGTATCGCCGTGGCGACAGACAAGCCGGCACAAAATATGCACGCCATGTTGCCGAGATGCTGGAGCGCACGCGAGCTGAAGGCCGTGGCGTCGCCGCATACATCGCTGAAACATTGCCCAGCGTCGGCGGTCAGATTGTTTTTCCACCGGATTATTTGGCGGAGGTTTACCGTCACGTGCGCGGGGCAGACGCGGTCTGCATCGCTGACGAAGTACAGGTGGGATTTGGGCGTCTTGGGACGCATTTCTGGGGGTTCGAAACGCAAGGCGTCGTTCCGGACATCGTCGTTCTTGGCAAGCCGATCGGCAATGCGTTTCCACTCGCGGCGGTTATCACGACGCCGGAGATTGCCGATTCATTTAACAATGGGATGGAGTTTTTCAGCACGTTTGGCGGCAATCCAGTCGCTTGCGCGGCGGGTCTCGCGGTTCTGGATATTCTCGAAGAAGAAAAGTTACAGCAACATGCCTTGCGCGTCGGAGGGCATCTCATCGAGGGCTTGAAGTCTTTGCAGTCGCGACACTCATTGATAGGCGATGTGCGCGGTTCCGGTTTATTCCTCGGGGTCGATTTTGTGCTCGACCGTGAAAGGCGCGAGCCTGCTCCGCTAGAAGCCTCCTATGTGGTCAATCGCCTTCGCGATTGCGGCATTCTCGCCGGCACGGACGGGCCGCATCACAACGTCATCAAGCTGCGCCCACCGCTGGTTTTCTCCACAGCTGACGCGGATATCTTTCTCAAGGTGCTAGAGGTCATCCTGCAAGAAGACGCGGCACAGCCACGACGCTGACACAGCAATTTCTTCGCATGGATATCGTGCGCCGGCTATCTTTCATCGCTGACTGCTTGGCAAGTGGATTAGCATCACACAGGCTCGCCACGCGATGCGGCTGGATGCTTCCTTGGCTTGGCTTGCGCGGGGGTTAACGGCCGACTCTCCGGATGGAGCCTTCCGTGGCACTCTTCCCGATCTCGAGTCCCGGCTCAAGTCGCGCAAGCGATCGCAAAGGAGGAGGCCTTCAAGCGGGCCGAGAAGGAATTGGCGGGCGTTCAGAAAATTGCCGGCTGCTCCCTCTTGAACCCGATATCCGCAGACGCTTTTACAATCAACGATCCGCCGGTCATGCTCTAGGTTCGCGGCGAGGCGCAAGTATTGAATCTCTCTAGCCTCGGCATCGGGAGCAATGGATGCCAATGCCCGCGCGATCGGAGTGCTCGGAACAGGTATCCACGTCGAACCCTCGAGCTTGAACTCTTCCGAAGTTCTGGCTACGCTCTCCGATCTGGAGATGCAGGGCATCATCCGGCAGTTGCCGGGCAGGCAGTTCAGCAAAGTCTTGCTGTAGCAGCAGATAAGGGTCTGCATCGTTGGCCAGGGGCTGGCATCGAATGGTTAAACGCATCCACAAGGGCAATTACCGCATCAAAGTGGGGACCCCGTTGGGATGCGCTTAAGGTAGCGAGAAGGACACACGCCGCGCGGTCAGCTCTTCCTGCAATACATTACCGAGTTACAAAGGCACTATGGCTCGTTCGCTCGTTATTGTCGAATCGCCTGCAAAGGCGAAAACGATTAACAAATATCTGGGGCGGAGCTTCACCGTCAAAGCGTCCATCGGCCACGTGATGGATCTGCCCAAGAAAACGATTGGCATTCGTCTGCCTGGTGAAGAAGAGGGCGGCAAAAAGAAGAAAAAGAGCAAGGCCAAGAAGGGAGGCAAGAAAGCAAAAGGGCAGGAAAAGCAGGCCGGGAAACTGATTTCGATCGATGACGAGAAGATTTTTGAGCCTACCCTTCAAATCATCGCGGGTAAAGGTAAGGTCATCAATGATCTTCGCAAGGCTGCGCACTCTGCTGATGCCGTCTATCTGGCGGGCGACCCCGATCGCGAGGGAGAGGCAATTTCAGCGCACCTCGCGCTGGTGCTCTCCAAGCCTGCCAGGTTCATCGAGCAAGAACCCAGCGTTTCGAGATTTAAGAAGAAAGAGGCAAGGCCCGAAGAACCTGTAAAGAAAGAAGATGAGACCGATTCCAAAAAAGAAGTTGTGGCCATCGACCCTAAGAAGATTTTTCGGGTCACCTTCAATGAAATCACGCCCAAGGCCATTCGCGCGGCCTTCGATAAACCTCGCCAGGTAGATAGCAATCTGGTGGATGCGCAACAGGCACGCCGCGTGCTCGATCGCATCGTCGGTTACAAGGTTTCTCCGATTCTCTGGGACAAAGTTCGCCGCGGACTTTCCGCCGGGCGCGTCCAGACGGTGGCGCTGCGGCTGATCGTCGAGCGCGAAATGCTAATCCGCGCCTTCGTTCCGCAGGAGTATTGGACGATTCACGCGATGCTGGATGCCGGTCAGCTGCCGCTCTTTGAAGCCAAACTCTTCAAACACAAGGGCGAAGATATCGCAGTCTCGAACCAGGAGACCGCGGACAAGATTGTCGCTACGGTTAGCAAGGCCAAGTGGCAGGTCGCCGGCGTCGCACAAAAAGAAAAGAGGCGCAACCCTCCGCCGCCTTTCACGACATCCAAGTTGCAGCAGGCGGCTTACAACCGGCTTCGCTACACCGCCAAGCGCACTATGTCCCTCGCACAGAAGCTCTATGAAGGCGTGGAACTCGGTGACGAAGGCTCGGTCGCGCTGATCACCTACATGCGTACCGACTCCGTGCATGTTTCCAACGACGCGCTGATCCAGGTTCGTGAGTTGATCCCCGAACGCTTTGGCTCGAACTATCTCCCGGAAAAGCCCAATTACTACAAATCGAAGAAGGACGCGCAGGAAGCCCACGAAGCGGTACGTCCCACCGATGCCATGCGTGCGCCGGAGGATGTCCGCAAGTATCTCGATGAGGACCTTTTCAAGCTTTATCAACTCATCTGGCAGCGCTTTGTTGCCTCACAGATGCTCCCGGCAATCTTCGATCAGACGACCATTGACATTTCTGCCGGCGACTACACGTTCCGGGCTACCGGCTCCGTCCAAAAGTTCGATGGCTACCTCCGTGTTTATCAGATGCCCGCGTCGATCGCCGATCGCGAGGACGATGAAAAGGATGATGAAGGCGAAGGCCGGGCACTTCCCCAGGTCACGGAAGGACAGAGCCTTCGCATGGACAAGATTCGCCCGGACCAGCACTTCACCGAACCGCCGCCGCGATTCAACGACGCCACCTTGGTTAAGGAGCTCGAGGAAGACGGCATCGGGCGGCCCTCGACTTACGCTTCCATCATTTCAACGATCGTCGAGCGCGAATACGTTACCAAGAACCAAGGACGTTTTTCGCCCACCATGCTCGGCGAGCGTGTCAGTGTGCTTCTGATCAAAAGTTTCGAAGACATCTTTGACGTCACGTTTACCGCGCGACTCGAAGAGGAACTCGACGAAATCGAAGAAGGCAAGCTGCCTTGGCGCGAAGCCGTCAAAGAGTTCTGGGAAAAATTCGTCCTTGACCTCGACAAGGCCGATGACGAGATGCTTTCCTACAAGGCCGGCATTCCCACGGGGAAGAAGTGCGAAAAGTGCGGCCAGGGCGAATTGCTCGAGCGCATCAGCCGCCACGGTTTCTTTCTAGGCTGTTCGCGCTATCCCGAATGTGATTTCATTCAGGACCTCTCCCCTGAACTTCCCGAAGAGACCAGCGGCGAACCCAAAATCGAGTATTGCGACAATTGCGGCAAGGAGATGGCCATCAAGCGCGGTCGCTTCGGCACGTTCCTCGCCTGCACCGGTTACCCGGACTGCAAGACCACACGCCGCCTTGTCCAGGGCACGCGCATCGCTCACCAGCCCGATGAGCCTCTCGCCGAACTGTGTACGTTATGTGGCAAGAATCTGGTGAAGAAAAGCGGGCGCTTCGGCGAATTCATCGGCTGCTCCGGCTACCCGAAGTGCAAGTACACGCGCCCGATCACCATGGGCATTAAATGCCCGAAATGCAACGAAGGTGAATTCGTGCGCCGCGGCAGCGCGGGAAAAGGCGGCCGCGGCCGCCCACGAGTGTTCTACGGCTGTTCTCGTTACCCGGATTGCGATTTCACCACGCCCCACCTGCCCCTCGCGGAATCGTGTCCGAAGTGCGGCGCGCCGTTCATCGTCGAGAAGCGCACCAAGACAGGTGTCGTACGCGCCTGCCTCAAAGAGGGCTGCGACTGGGAGATACTTGTTCCCGAAGCCCAGCCGCAAGCTCAGCCGGAGGAAGCTCCGGTGCCCGTGGCAGCCAAGTCCTGAGCCCGCTGCATTTAAAGAAACAGTGCCGTGATTCCTCTTTCCGTGGATTTGTTCGCGCCTATACTGTACTTGGGTCTCTCCCCGGGAGCGGTAACGGCGAATGAAAGAAGTCATTGCGAAATATCTTGAATACCTTCAGTCGGTGAAGAATTCCTCGCTGCATACGATTCTGAACTACCGCAGGGACCTCGAACAATTTCTTGCGTATCTATCGCCGCCGGGGACCCGGGCTCCTGAACTCACTGGCGTCACTCACACCATAATTCGTGAATTTGTCGCGCATCTCCACGATCACGGCCTCGCCAAGAGCTCCATCGCGCGGAAACTAGCGGCCCTGCGCTCGTTCTTCAAATACTGCGTGCGCGAAGGCCGCCTGAAGGAAAACCCGGCGCGTCTCGTTCCCACGCCGAAGTTGCCGAAGCGCATCCCTTCGGTTCTGTCCGCGGAAGAAATGAACGACTTCCTCAATCAGCTGGGCGGGATGGGACCAGCTGCGTCCGGTCTCCGGGGGACTTCTAAAAAAGACCTATTGCTTCCACCGGCTTCCGCCGTGAATCTGCCAGGCAGGAAGAGTCATTCCGCTCCGGCCGAAGAAGGCTTGCTCCTCCGCCGCGACCGGGCATTGCTGGAACTTCTTTACGCCGCGGGCCTGCGCGTCAGCGAACTTACCGGCCTCAATCTTGCCGATATGGAGCAAAAAGAACGCATTCTCCGCGTCCGCGGCAAGGGTAGCAAGGAACGTATCGTTCCTTATGGGGCTAAGGCCCAGGAAGCGCTGGAAAAATACTGGCCTCTGCGCGAACAGCTCCGGGAGCAAACCTATCCCACGAGTAGCAGGCAGGGGCCGCACGCCGAAGCGGTCTTCCTGAATTATTCTGGCCGGCGCCTTACGCAGCGCTCCGTCGGGCGAATCGTCAAAAAATACGTTCGCATCGCCAATGTCAACTGGGACCTGCATCCGCATTCGATGCGTCACGCGTTTGCGACGCATCTGCTCGCCGACGGTGCCGATCTTCGCGCCATTCAGGAACTTCTCGGCCATCAATCACTCTCCACCACACAGAAATACACGCACGCCTCCATCCGCCAACTGATGGACATTTACGACAAGGCACACCCGCACGCCTGATTCTTGCATCTATTCAAGTTTGCCGATTCGGAAGGCTGAGTTACCCTGGGGAGCCCTCAAAACTTTGAACATGCGACTAGGTACTGCATTCTCGATCGCGTTTTGCTTGCTCGCGTGTCCGGCCTTGCCGCTGCCGGCAAGAGCTCAAGGGAACTACGAAATCCAGGTGTATCCGTACGAAACCGTCGAGCCTCATCACACGATGGTGGAGCTCCATTCCAATGTCACGCTTCAGGGCTCCAAATCTAGTGATGACGGCACGCTTCCCACGAACCATCAGTTGCACGAAACCATCGAGATTACCCATGGTTTTAACAACTGGTTTGAGACTGGCTTTTACATTTTCACCTCCGCGAAGAACGGCCAGGGTTGGGATTACGTTGGCAGCCACATCCGCCCCCGGGTGCGCGTTCCTCCTAAGTGGCGCTGGCCCGTCGGCATCAGCCTTTCGAACGAAATCGGCTGGCAGAGCCGCCGGTATTCCGCGGACACCTGGACGTGGGAGATCCGCCCGATTGTGGATAAACAACTCGGCCGGTGGTATCTCTCCTTCAATCCCACGTTTGACCGGTCCTTCCATGGCCCGGGCGTGAATCAGCGGCTGGTATTCTCTCCCAACTTCAAATTCAGCTACGATTTCACCAAGAAGATCGCGGGCGGCATCGAGTACTACGGCTCGCTGGGTCCGGTCACGGGCTTCGACCCGGTCAGCCAGCAGCAACAGCAAATCCTCCCCGCCATTGACCTGAATCTCTCGCCCAAATGGGAAGTCAATTTTGGGCTGGGTGTGGGTGTAACGCGTGCGACGGATCACTTGCTTGCAAAGATGATTCTCGGCTACCGTTTCGATTTCTAAAGCGTTTCTGAGAAGGAGTCTCCTGCGGTCCGCTATGAACTACCATCTTGCGCAGATCAATATTTCGCGCCCTATTGCTCCGCTTGACGATCCGAAGATCACTGAATTCTTCTCGCAACTCGAACCCATCAATGCGCTCGCGGACAAAGCTCCGGGCTTCGTCTGGCGGTTGCAGTCGGAATCCGGCAACGCCACGGACATGGCCTACAATGAAGACCCTTTTGTGATCGTGAATATGTCGGTTTGGGAATCTATCGAGACCTTGCGCGAGTTCGCCTACAGGTCAAATCACATGAATGTTTTTCGCGACCGCGCGAAGTGGTTCGAAAAGGCGGACAAGCCCAGTTATTGCCTTTGGTGGATTCCGGCGGGACACATTCCTACCGTGGACGAGGGCCGCGAGCGGCTGGAACACTACCAGAAGCATGGCGCGACGCCGTATTCGTTCTGGTTTTCGCAGCAATTCCCTCAGCCCACTGACGAAGGCGTCTGCGTCTATAAAATTTGTTTTTTTGTTTCGGAAGCGAAGACGAAAAACGGCCGGCGGGAGTTTCTGCCGGCCGTTCAAGTTATGTGTGCCGAGCATGATCGACAGCTTGGAGGTGCAAGTCCTCTTCACAACCAGATGGAGGTGAAGTGATAGCGAAGCGCAAGGGCCGAGCCGCGAGGCGAGGTCTGAAAGAAGCGTGGAGCAAAG
>Ga0209577_10000049_pt1 | contig 101034 bp, 91 predicted proteins | sample GraSoiAngelo_109_FD_185874 | JGI IMG/M metagenome (GOLD analysis project Ga0209577, IMG submission 185874) | Grasslands soil microbial communities from the Angelo Coastal Reserve, California, USA - 14_0903_12_20cm (SPAdes) (version 2) | ecosystem: Environmental > Terrestrial > Soil >... | reverse complement strand
ATGACGTCATCGCGTTCACCATGGCCGTTGGCGAATCCATCGGCGATCCTGCCGCCGCTCGCTGGCTGCACTATGGCATGACTTCGAACGATGTGGTGGACACCGCGCAGGCGTTGCAGGTTCGTGATGTTTCGAAGTTGATTGAGCGCAACCTGGTGATGTTTGGAGAAATTCTGGATCTCCGCGCGCACGAATTCCGCCACACGCCGCAAATCGGACGCACGCACGGAATCCACGCGGAGCCTATTACTTTTGGCCTGAAAATCGCCAACTGGTTCTCCGAAAACCAGCGCAACATCCAACGTTTTCGCGATGCCGCAGCGCAAATGGCCGTGGGGAAAATTTCCGGTGCCGTGGGTACGGCTTCGCACCTGGGCCCGGGAATTGAAGAACAAATCTGCAAGCGGCTGGGCCTCGGTGTTGCTCCCATCACCTCCCAAGTGATTCAGCGTGACCGCCACGCGCAGTATCTGAGCGCGCTGGCGCATATCGGTGCGACACTCGAGCGTATTGCGCTCGAAATCCGGCACTTGCAGCGCACCGAAGTTCGCGAAGCCGAAGAACCCTTCAGCGAAGGGCAGCGCGGCAGCTCCGCAATGCCGCACAAGCGCAATCCCGTGACTTGCGAGCAAATCTGCGGCCTTGCTCGTTTGGTCCGCTCAAACATGCTGGCGGCGTTCGAAAACGTCGCGCTGTGGCACGAACGGGACATTTCGCACAGCTCCGTCGAACGCGTGATTCTTCCCGATTCCACGATTCTCGTGGATTACATGCTTTCGAAAATGATCACCATCGTCGGTCAGATGCGCGTGTTTCCCGAGCGCATGTTGCGCAACCTCGAATCCACGCACGGCCTGGTCTTCTCAGGCCAGTTGCTCCAGGACCTTGTGGAAAGCGGCATGCCGCGCGACGACGCCTACAAAGCGGTGCAGGAAAATGCCATGGCGGCTTGGGAGTCAGACACGAGCTTTCGCGAGCGGGTAGCCGCAGATAAGCGGATCTCGAAGTATCTCGACGCGAAAACCCTCGCGCACACGTTCGATCTTCAGCGCCAACTTCGTTATGTGGACGCTATCTTCGACCGCGTGTTCGGCCCGCACCCTCCCGGAGAAAAATCAGCTGCCGGCTCGGCTCGGTGAGATGGACCTTCGCGGCCGCATAAGCACTTTCTTCTCAAAGGCCAACACCAGGTTTGGACTGCTGAGAACTATTCCACGCGCTGCACGTAGCGCGCTTCCGAAGTATCCACTTTAATCTTGTCGCCTTCATTCACGAACGGCGGCACTTGCACCACCAACCCGGTTTCCAGGGTCGCTGGCTTCATCACCGCGCTCGCCGTGGCCTTTTGCAGCGTCGGCTCGGTCTGCGTGACTTTCAAATCCATGGTATCCGGCAAGGCCACGCCGATAGGTTTGTTCTCAAAGAATTCCACGCTGACAACCGTATTGGGAATCAGATAGTAAACCGCTTCGCCGAGCTGCTCGCGCGTAAGGTGCATCTGCTCGTAGGTTTGCGTGTTCATGAAGTGAAAGTCGTCCCCTTCGTTGTAGAGGTATTCAAATTCCACTTCGTCGAGAATGGCGCGCTCCACGAATTCTTCGGCGCGAAACTTGTAGTCGATGATCGCACCGGTTTTGAGGTTTTTCATGCGCGTTTGCATGGCGCCGCGCTTGTTGCCGGGCGTGCGGTGCTCCGTGCTGTGCACGGTGAAAAGCTGGCCCTCATGCTGGATGACCATGCCGGGGCGAAGTTGTGTGGCTTTGAGGCTGCTCATATGCTCCCTGAGAAGTTTCGATTTCGGAAATTCAGGCGGGCCAGGATTGTGGCCTCATCCGGAATGACTCGAGGTGCACCGGCGCAATTCTCAAACCGAGCGCGAAGAGACAGTATAAAGGCGCTGCTTCCGCGCGGTCAATCCATAGCATTCTTCCATAGCATTCTTCAGTTGGGTCAGCATCCCGGGCGCTCTGCCGTCACGGGCAGCCCAGAATAGTGCACATGGACCAGACGCCAGCCGTCCTGCATCTTGCGATAAACCTGCGTTTCTCGGCCGTGCATCGTGACCGGCGAGCCGTCTTTTCGGCGCTTGGCCATGAAATCCCAGTAGAATTCCGCTACCGCTGCGTCACCGAGCACTTGCACGGCAACGTCGTGGACACTCAGCTTCCGCTCGGAGAACATCCCGCCCATCAGCCGCTGGTACACATTTTCTTTGATTTGTTCGAAACCGTGTTCATGGCCAAGCGGGTGAATGAACGAAGCCTCGGGGGAATTCCACCAAATCCGGGAGGCGAGATCAGTGTCTGCGTCGCTGACCGATTTCGCATATTTGGCAATGAGGCTTTTGATGTGCTCGGTTGCGTCGCTACTCACAGACAGATTTGCATTGGCACCGTTCGAACGATTGTCCTCAGCGACGCGCGCCTTCGCGGCTTCGGCCATGATTTTTTCAATTTGATCAGGATCGCGTGGCAGCCGTTCGCTCAGCAGTTTGTAACCGGAGTCGGTGATCAGCACGTCGTCTTCAATGCGCACACCCAGATTTTCTTCCGGGATGTAGATGCCCGGCTCGACAGTGACTAGCATGCCCGGCTCCAGGGGGCGGCAATAGTCGCCCGGATCGTGAACATTGAGCCCGATATTGTGGCCGAGCCCATGAATGAAATATTGGCCAAGGGACCGGCCCTCGCGGTCCTTGCCGTGCGAGTTGATGTATTCGTACGCGATATTCATCAGCCCGTCTTTCTTGCCTCTACAAGAAAAATGCGCGCCGGGTTTGATGGCGGAGAGAGCGGCATTTTGCGCGCCAAGAACGATTTCGTAGATTTCACGCTGGCGCGCGGTGAACTTGCTGTTGGCGGGAATGGTGCGTGTGATGTCCGCCGAGTAGCCGGAGTATTGTGCACCAACATCCATGACTACGATGTCGCCATCTTCGATCTTGCGCGAGAGCTTGTCGTAGTGCAGCGCGGTCGAATTTGGCCCCGCGCCGACAATTGGCGCATAACCTTCTCTCTCCGATCCGCCCATAGCGTGCACTTCGACCATTTTCGCAGCGACCTGATATTCGTAGAGCCCTGGATGCATCATTTTCATCGCTTCCAACTGCGCATCCAGAGATAAATCGATGGCCTTCTCCAGAAAGGCAATTTCACCAGGAGATTTGATCGGGCGCATCGCCGCAATCTGCGCGCGAATGTCTTTCAGTGTTGCCTTCGGTGCGGCAAGCTCGAGCCAATCGACGACCGACTTTTCATGCGGGTAGCCGCCGAGTTCCTTGTCGTAAGGAAGAATCGCGTAGAACGTGGGATAAAGCTTGGCGAGATTCTCGACGGTAGAGCGCATTTCGGTGAAGGGTTTCACAGTCGAGAATCCTGTGCGTTGTTCGATGCCGGGATCCGAGGGCGACATGCGAACGCCGTTCCATTTTTCCTTGACCTGATCTTTTGCCGGGAGAAAAAGAATTTCGCGCGCCCCGTTCCAGCGCGCGCCCGCCGACGGCTCCCGCTCGCTACCGGCGGCCGGAAGCAGAATCATCCCCGCGCCCTCTTCGTTGTGCCCCGTCAAATAATAGAAATTCTCTTCTTGCGCGAAGACGTAATCCTGCGAGATCTCTTCGCGCCCGGTGAAGCCCCAAAGAACGATGGGCCCGTCAACCTGGGAAGCGAGTTTCGCGCGGCGCTCGGCATACACGCTGTTGGGTTCGCGCTCGCGACGCTGCTGCGCTTCCGCCGGCAGTGCCGTTAAACTCAGAAACACGACCGCTGCGACCACTGACGGCCGACCACTCATACATCACCTCAACGTTTCTCTGGTTCTCTGCTGCTTCAACAAGGCAAAAAGGATTGCGGCTTCGTTTACCCCAGCGATGGCGAGCTGCGTGCCCTTCGCAAGTTTATCCGAAGTGAGCAAAATGAAATAGCGATACGAACAACGAAAAACAACGAATGGTCGATGCGGCAGCGGAATTGACGCCGGTCCCAGGCAACCATTTTTCGCCCAGAAATTACTAAAAAAGTGGAATGGTTGGACGCTTGACCCTGCCCCGAGTCCCGCCTGATTCCCAATAGGTTTTGTCCATGGAGGCTTTTCGATGAAGCGGATGCTCTTTCCTGTTGCAGTCCTTTTTGCTGTTGGAGGGCTTTTTGCCTGCAGTTCCATGAACCCCATCACGGTAAGCAATGGAGCTCCATTGAGCCTTACGATTGGCGATACGCCGAGGAACGGTGTGGCTGTGCTCTTCTTTGAGGCATCCATTACCGGAGCGACGCTGCAGCCCTCGGATTCGAGCAAACCTGCCATCTCCGTGTTAGCAAATCCCGTAGAAGTCGAATTCGGCCATCTGCAGACCGACACAGCTTTCCTGAACTTGGCCCGTGTCACGCCGGACACTTACAACAGCATGACTCTGACCTTCGGGAACGCGGAGATGACTATCGTGAATCATTCTGGAGCAGCCGTCGGCTCTTGCGCGAACAATTCCGTCTGTCAGTTGACGCCGAATTTCTCAACCTCCATGGTCACTCTATCCGGTGCGCCCTTTCCGGTCATTATCCATATGAATTCGGTAGTGGGAATCAAACTAGACTTAAACGTGAACTCTTCGGTTGAAAGTGATCTTTCCATCGATCCTTCGGTAACCATTGCGCACTTCCGGCAGCGGCCGGATTCCGATAAAGGCCAAGAGATGGAGCAGCTCGATGAATTGGATGGCCAGATTACCGCGCTTGGAACCAACCAGTTCACCCTGGTTAACCGGAGAAACGGCCAGTCATTTACTGTGAAGGTCGATAACAACACCGTGTTCGAGGATTTCGACCGCGCGGGATGCGCGGCCAATCCGCAGGACTTCACCTGTCTTCAGACGAACCAAATCGTGGAAGTCAAGTTGAGCGAAAATGGCATGGGCTCGATGCTGGCTACCCGCGTGGAGTTTATCGAGAACGCCAGCCAGGAAGCGATCAAAGGAACCATCACCAGCGTGGATAGCAGCACGCAGTTCCACATGGTTGTGTTCCGGGAAGAGCCTCCAGTCAATGGCATCTCAGAAGGCGCCCCGGTTGTTGTGACCATCGCTCCCAATGCGACTTTCCAGATCGGCAGGGAAGAGATGGGCGAGGGCGGAGGCTTCCCCATGATGGGCTTCAGCTTTGCCAGTTCGGCGGACTTGATGGTGGGGCAGGATGTGCAGGTGCGTCCCGGAAAGGTGAGTTCCGCCAACGGGGTCGTTACCGTCACGACCGACCTGGTGCGCCTGTGGCCTTCGCAAATCACCGGCCAGGTGGCCAGCATCAATTCGAACAATGGTACGTTCACGTTGTCGGGCCTCTCACCGCTTTTCACTGGCGCAACCCCACCTGTGAATACCATAACGGTCATGACCCTCCCAAATATGAACTTTGAGGACTTTCCTAACCAGGGCCAGCTCACCGTGGGAAACACCGTCTCGGTGAAAGGTTTGCTGTTCCATACTTCTCCGGCGCCGACACTAGTGACGCGGACAATTGAAGATCACCGGTAGCAGCTTTCCATCCTAGTTGTTAAGCAGAGCCCGGCTCGCGGGCGAGCTGTCCTGGCGTTTTGGAGGTTTTGGTCAACTTCGAAAAAACTCCAGCAGAAGTTGAAACACTTCTTCCGGCTCCTCGTGCTGCAGCCAGTGGCTGGCCTTCGCAAAAGTGAAAAGCTCTGCGTTGGTGCAATAGCGCAAGCTCTCGCGAGCCATTTCCAACATCAGGAATTTGTCTTGCTCTCCCCAAAGAATGCGCGTCGGAACACGCACGGTGCGGTCAGAGAATGGAACGCGATAGCGTATGGCTGCGCGATACCAGTTGATCATCGCGGCGAACGCACCGGGTTGCGACCAGGCTGCGCGATACTCTGCAAGGTCCTCTGGGGAAAACGTGCCCGGTCGGCTGGAGCCAAGGAGCGCTCGAACTCCCGCGCGAAAACGAAACGAGGAGAAAAGCGCCTCCGGCAACCAAGGAATCTGAAAGAAGAAAATGTACCAGCTTCGCATGGTCTGCTGGAGGCGCGTGTAAACATAGCGGCGCATGACGGAGGGATGCGGCACGTTTATTATGACGAGTCTGGCGACGCGCTCGGGATGCAATAGCGCGGTACCCCAGGCAACTGCCGCGCCCCAATCATGACCGGCGAGAAAGATCTGATGCTGGCCGAGTTGATCCGCAATGGCGATGACATCCGAGACCAGCTCGTTCAGGGCGTACGGCGCCACACCGCGTGGCTTGCTGCTGAGGTTGTACCCGCGCTGGTCAGGCACAATCACGCGAAATCCAGCGGCAGCCAGTGGCGCGATTTGCTTGCGCCATCCATACCAAAATTCAGGGAAGCCATGCAGAAGAAGGACCACTCGTCCATCTTTCGGTCCCGCAGCCACGGCGTGGAGACGCACACCGCAATTTTCGAAATAGACGGGATCCATACGAATACGGAACGGAAAGTGCTCAGAACCCCGGTGCGCCGGAAGCGGCAGGCCGCATTTCCGGAGCGTTCACGCCAAACCGGAGATGCGCGAAGTAGGTTTGCCCGAGCGACATCAGACCCGTGTAGAGATAGCCCCACACGAACATCAGCAGGAACGGCACCGTGCCGTAGTTTTCGTTCGCGATGGCGTAGGCGACGGTCAGCGCAAAATAAACCCCCAGCGCAACTTCTGCATAAGGGATCCACCCCCCTTTGTTCCTGTAGGATTTTTTCGCGAAGGTGTCCTGCTTACCTTCAATCCTAAACTTCGGCGTGCGCGTAAATTCCGTTTGCTTGCCGATAAGCGCTTCAATGACCGCCTGCGCATTGCGCACGGAAATGCCGATGCCGGTGGCCATCACGAAGGGCAAATAAAGAAAGGTGCGCCACCACGTTTTGGGCCGCAATTCTTTTTGGGCTACCAGGTAAAAACTCGAAATGGAGCAGGTCGAGGCCAGAAAGAGCGGCAAGTCGATGAGCAGCACCTGGAACCAGCCTTGCTGGAAGCGCACGATCATCACCGGTAAGAGCATGGTGGAAAGCAGAATCATGAGCGGATAGCTGATATTGGCGGTGAGGTGGAAAAACGCTTCCGCTTTGATATGCCGGGGCACCTTGGCCTTGAAAACTTCCGGAAGAATTTTCTTGGCCGTCTGCATCAGGCCCTTGGCCCAGCGCGCCTGCTGCGATTTGAAGCCGTTCATATCCACGGGCAATTCCGACGCACATTCGATTTGCGGCAGATACAAGAATTTCCAGCCTTTGAGCTGCGCGCGATAAGAAAGATCGGTGTCTTCGGTCAGCGTATCGTGTTGCCAGCCGCCCGCTTCGTCAATCACTTTGCGGCGCCACACGCCTGCGGTTCCGTTGAAATTGAAAAACGTGCCGCGCCGTGAACGCGCGCCGTGCTCCACAACGAAGTGCCCGTCGAGCAGGATGGTTTCCACGTTGGTCAGCAGGGAATAGTCGCTGTTCAAATACGTCCAACGCGTTTGCACCATGCCGATCTGATTGCCGCCATCGGGGTTCAGGAAATACGGAATCGTGCGGCGCAGAAAATCCGGCGGGGGAATGAAGTCCGCGTCAAAAATCGCGATGAACTCCCCCTTGGCTGTTTTCAAGCCGTTTTCGAGCGCACCGGCTTTGTAGCCTTTACGACTGGTGCGGTGAATATACGTGATGGGCATGCCTTGTGACGCGTGGCGTTCCACGCAAGCGCGCGCGATGTCCTGCGTCTCGTCGGTGGAGTCATCCAGCACTTGAATATCGAGCAACTCCCAGGGATAGTTGAAACGCGCAACGGCTTCCGCCAGCCTCTCAATCACATACCGCTCATTGAAAATCGGCAGTTGCACGGTGACGCGCGGCCAATTCGTGACCGGCGGCGGCGGAGCAGGGACGTTCTTCGAGTATTGGAAATATTCGTACACCAGCCAGTAGCGGTGAAGCCCGTACATCGCCAGCACTGCGAGCACGATAAAGTAAGGAATCATCATTGCCAGGTCGAAGGCGTTGGCGTGGTAAATGCCGCTGAAGGTCCTGTCGGTCAGCCTATGCATGTAACGGCTGATGGTACTCTGGTGCGCGAGAAAGGTCGTGAGTGTGAGGGCGGCGTGCACGATAGAGAGTCCGTCGTTACAAGTTTCTTCTCATCGTTTCCGACGACCTTTCATTATACGGCAAAGGCCCGCCCGGTGCCGAACGCGGAGGTCGCTTCACGGCACGAGGACGATTTTTCCCGCCGCTCCTGGCTCGAGGATTTCTTTGTGGGCACGCGCCGCTTCGCCGAGCGGCAGCTCTTTCGCCACCACGGGGCGCAGCGTGCCGTTCTCCAGGCCTGCAATCAGCCCCGCATGAATGTCCGCTTCTTCGGCAGAGGTGATTCCCCAAAGCGTGAATGCGCGAATCGAGCCGCGGCGTGCCATTAGTTCGCGCGCGTTGATGGTGACTTCGCCGCGGTTGCCGATCACGATCACGCGTCCCCGAGTTGCAATTAGCTTCAAATCGTGCGCTAAGTTCACGTTCGCGAGCATTTCCAGAATGATGTCCACGCCGCGCCCGCCCGTCGCTTTCAGGATGTCGTCCTGATAGCCCGCCTTGCGGTGATCGAACACCTGGTGTGCACCTTCGCGCTTCACCAGGTCGAGCCCTTTCGATGTCCCCGCGGTGCCAAAAACCGTGAGCCCCATCGCGCGCGCCATCTGCACGCTGGCGGTGCCCACACCGCCGCTCGCTCCATGCACCAGCACGGTTTCCGAAGAGTGGGCTTTCGAGGAATGAATCAGCGCATGGTACGCGGTTCCATACGGCACCCACACGCCCGCGCCCTGGCTGAAGCTGATGTTCGCTGGGAGCGGATGCACCTGCTCTTCGAGCGCCAGCGCATATTCGGCGTAAGCGCCCGTGACGGTCTTCGCGGTGTATACACGGTCGCCTTTCTTTACCTTCTTCACCCCGTCACCGACAGCCTCAATCATGCCCGCGCCATCCGATCCTGGCGTGTACGGAAGCGGGGGCTTCTGCGCGTAGGTGCCGGTGCGCATGTACGTGTCGTAGGGATTCACGCCCGCCGCGTGAATACGCACCAGCACTTGTCCGGAGCCCGGTTGGGGCGTAGGCGCTTCTTCGAGTTTGAGAACTTCGGGCCCCCCGAATTGACCAACGAGAATGGCTTTCATGATTTGTCTCCGACGAATGCAACGGCGCCGCGTAAGCTTCCGGGCGCCAGATTAAGAAGAAACCACGGGCGAGAGAAGCGGGAACCGAGAACCGGCTAAAAATGGTCGTCTGCGCCGATCGCGGCCCCTTCTTTTTCCACCAGTCCGGCTGAGCGCCCCCAAGCCGTTGTCTGCCAATTGTCTTTTCCTTTCGCGCCAGGCATCCAGGGCGGCAAAGACAGGCTCAAATATTCTGCCAGCGCGAAAAGATAAGGCTCGTACATATTCCGCAACTCGGTGAGCCGTTTGCCTATTTCCACGGCGTCGCACGATTTCAGGCCAGATTGCGCGAGCATGTTGGCAATCCGCTTCAGGTCCTCGGCAGGAAGGCGATCGTAGGGAAGCACGCGCGGCTGCGTCTTGAAAACTTGCGAAAGATCAACCGCGGCATGCCGCGCGATGGCAAAGGTCAACTCCGCTTGCCGCCGGCACGTATCCGTCGCTGCCACTTTCACCAGCGCGCAGCTATCCAGAATCGCCGTCAATGCGGCGATCCACGATTGATTATCGTGCTGCGAGCGGAAGAATGCCAGCACCGGATAAGAGAGATGGCTCTCCATCAGCTCTGCCGCCCAGTATTCCCAGTCCTTAAAAAGCAACTGCAGCGCCTCGGCGCCCCCGGGATAGGCATGCCGCCGCAAAAGCTCTCCAGCCGTTGGAGGCGTGCCCGCGCGTGCGTCTAGCAGCGAAATGTTCACCTCGCGCTTCGAGAATGATCCGTAGATGAACGGCAAATAGCCAATCACTGCGGCGAGAAATCCGAACCCGAAGCCTGCTTCTGTGACCACCAGAACACGAGCCAAGCTTGTCTGCGGCACAACGTCGCCGAGCCCTAAGGTAAAGAAAGTTGTTCCGCTGAGATAAATATCCGTCGCGAAACCGGGCTGCCCCCCGTTCATGTTGACAGCCGACCCCGCCCCAAACTGCATCAAGCCAAAAGCCAGGACCAAGCCAACCGCCCACACGCCAACCAGCACGAGCAGCGAAAGCGGCCCGTAGAAGCTGAGTAACGCCTCGCGCCTCTTACGTGAGCGGATCAGCTGTGTGACGAATTTCCAGTTCCTCCAGGTGAATTTATAGAACACGCGCGCGAGCCGGAACTTTCGTGTAACCCGGCGGGGAAGAATGATGGATTCAAACGCGTCCCACAGCACAATCACAAAAATGGCGGAACCTGCGGCGAACGCCCCCGGAGCGGGAATCATGTGCGGCATTGTACTCATTTAGCTCGATTCGTGACTTTTTGGTGGTCTAAAAACGATTCGAAAAATCGCCATCCCCGATGCGGCGAAAATACCTGGGACTTCCCCCTGAGTTTTTCAATGAGCCCGGCTCTTTTTCCCGCCAACTGCCAACTGCTGACGGTCAACTTTTGTTACGGGACCAGTCGCGCGCTTACGCTGATCTCCGCCTTGAACAGCTTCGAAACCGGACAGCCCGTCTCTGCGTTCTTCACCGCCGCATCGAATTTCGCCTGATCCGCACCCGGAACGTGCGCCACCAGATCCAAATGACTCCTGGTAATGGCAAATCCGTCCGGCAATTTTTCCAAGGAAATCGTCGCCATGGTTTCGAGCTTGCTCGCCGTCATCCCGGCATTTCCTAGTTGCGCGGAAAGCGCCATGGTAAAGCAGCCGGCGTGCGCCGCGGCCAGCAGCTCTTCGGGATTCGTCCCGACGCCATTTTCAAAACGCGTGCTGAAGGAATACTGCGTCTGATGGAGCACCCCGCTGTCGGTCGAAATCGTCCCTTTGCCGTCTTTTAATCCGCCCTGCCAAACCGCTGAGCCTTTACGCTGCATGATGTCTCTCCTCTGGTGTCATCCTGGCCTTGACTTGCCTGAAATTCGATTCACGGGGGCGGCGGAACGGTATATTTTCCAGTCGCCGCGGTCGAAGCACCTTGGCCTTTTGCGCTGCCTGCGGCAGCGGCGTCCGCAGCGGATAGATGACTCATGCTCTGGCTAACCCGATAGATTTGTATGTCGATGCTGAGGTCTGCGTCTCGTATCCATTTCTGAGTGGTGAGCGGACGCGCTTGGCCCGCATGACGGGCCTTGGCGTCGCGATCCAGCGCATCGTCAATCTCGCTCAGCGAATTCATGGGTTGAAACTGAATATAAGCGGGCAACGGAATCCCGGACTGTGCCTGGTAGAACATCCACGGCGTGTCGATGTCGTTGGTTTCATACATCCGGGCCCGCGTGCGCACGGCCTCCGCAAACTCGTCCTCGTAGCCCGCGCGAAATTGAAAAATGGAAACTCGCACGAAATTCGCTTTCGCCAGGTCAATTTTGTTCAAGCGGTAGCCGAGATCATCGCGCCGGAAAGCCAGCACCGTTCGCGTGGCCGAGACGAAGTCCGCCAGTTTCTGCTGCAGCTTTACGATTTCCGGATGCCCGTCCAACCCTTGGGCCAAGTCCCCTCCCGCTCGTTCGATGTCCGCGAAGTTGTCGAACCCGTCGAAGTACAGCACGTGCGGGCCCCCGGTCACGGCTTCTAGCGCCGTCCAATAAATCGGGATTTTTGCATCCGTGTAACCCTGCACGATGTCCGCCTCGGTCTGCTCGTAAGCGGTTTCTTTGCCGGGGAGCAGATCAGCCCGGTACAAGAGCAGCGTGCTCGGCGTCACCCCGGTTTCAGGCGTCGGTGTAACGTTTTGTGCCTCAGCGGACTGGCAGCCTGCCAGCACCGCCCCGCTGAGCAGCGCCACAAAGCTTGCGCGAATCGTAAACAGGCGCAATTTCACGGGAGCCTCCTCGTCCTCAGCTGGGTGGAAGAAAGGGTTCAGTCTACCATTTGTGGAAAATAAAGAATGCCGCGGCCACAATGAGGACGAAACCGACGCCGTAGTTCCACTTGAAACGGTCATGCAAATACAAAATCGAAAACACCGGAAAAATCGAAAGGGTGATGATCTCCTGAATCGTCTTCAATTGCGCCGGCGTGAATTCATACGATCCGAAGCGGTTTGCCGGCACCTGGAAGCAATACTCGAAGAAAGCAATGCCCCAGCTCACCACAATCACTTTCCACAGCGCCTCGCTGCGGAATCTCAGATGCCCATACCACGCTACGGTCATAAAAATATTCGAAATCATCAGCAAAAGAATCGTTCGCATTCCGGTGGGCGCTCCTTGGCCTCATATGCTGTTTACGTCTGTTGCTCACGGCACGAAATTTGGACGGAAATGGGTTCGTGTAAGTTCTCAAAGTTATCCGGGGGGATCGCGCGGCCATCATCTTGCAACGCAAGAATATAGCCTTCTATAAGCATGGCCTTCAAACGTCGAGCGTGAGCGAAACCAGGTCCGCATGCGTCGGGGGAGGAAGCGGCGGCATCTTCGAGCGGTCCACGGGATGGTAGAGCGTATCGCGCTCTTTCGGCACGCGCCCTGCCGCGCGAATCAGCCGTTCCAACTCAGCGCGAGGCGTGAACTCCGAAGTCTTCGCGCCAGCGTCGTGATAAATCTTTTCTTCCACGACCGTGCCGTCCAGGTCGTTCGCGCCAAATCGCAGCGCAATTTGCGCGATGCTTGGCGTCAACATGATCCAGTACGCCTTGATGTGCTCGAAATTGTCCAGCAGCAGCCGCGACACCGCGATGTTCCGCAAATCCGCATAGCCCGTCGGCTTCGCAATGTGCGAGAGCGCTGTGTTGTCCGGATGAAACGCCAGCGGGATGAACGCCACGAAGCCGTGCGTCTCGTCCTGCAGCTCGCGCAGTTTCACCAGGTGGTCCACGCGCTCTTCTTCCGTTTCCACGTGGCCATAGAGCATCGTGGCATTCGACTTCAGGCCGACTTCGTGCGCCTGCCGCGCGATGTTCAGCCACATCTGCCCGCTCACCTTGTGGTCGCAAATAATCCTGCGCACGCGCGGATGGAAAATCTCCGCGCCGCCCCCCGGCATGGAATCCACACCGGCTTCTTTCAGCTTCACGAGTACTTCCCTCACGCTCAGCTTCGAAATCCGCGCGAAGTAGCCCACTTCCACCATCGTGAACGCTTTCAAGTGCACGCCCGGGCAGCGTTTTTTCAGCCCGCGCAGCATCTCCAGGAAATATTCGAACGGCAGGTCGGGATGCAGCCCGCCCACAATGTGAAATTCGAGCGCGCCTTCGCGCATCCCCTGTTCGGCGCGCTGGTAGATCTCCTCCAGCGCGAAGTTGTACGCTCCCGGCGCGTCCGGGTCGCGGCCAAACGCGCAGAGCTTGCAGTGCGCCACGCAAATGTTGGTCGGATTGATGTGCCGGTTGACGTTGTAATACGTCACGTTGCCGTGCTTTTTCTCGCGCACATAATTCGCCAGCCAGCCTACCGCCAGCAAATCCGGCGAGCGGTAGAGCGTAATGCCGTCGTCGAAGCTCAGCCGCTCCCCGGTCAGCACTTTTTCGCTGATGGGCTTCAACCGCTCGTCGGTAATCGTCGGTTCTCTCATTTCAAATCCGTCGAAATTTTCAGACGCGCCAAAATGCCGCGGCCGCGCCCCAGAACAGCAGAAACAACATACTAATATAGCCGTTCACTGTGAAAAACGCAGCGTCCAGCTTGCTCAAATCATCCGCTTTCACCAGCGAATGTTCATACGCGAGCAGCGCCGCAACGACCGCGATGCCCGCCCACGCCGGCCAGGGCAATCCGAAGCCGAGCGCCAGCCAGGCAAGCAGCGCGATCACCCCAAAGTGCATTCCTCTGGCGATCCCGAGCGCATTCGCAATTCCGAACTTCTTGGGAACAGAAAACAGTCCCGCCTCTTTGTCGTAATCAATGTCCTGGCATGCATACAGCACATCGAATCCGCCCACCCACAGCGTTACCGCGGCAGAAAGAATCAGTATCCGCCAATGGAGGCCGCCGGTAATGGCAATCCACGCCGCCGCCGGAGAAATTCCCAGCGCAAATCCCAGAAAAAGATGCGACCAATTCGTGAATCGCTTGGTGAAGGAATAAAAAAACAGAATGGCAACGGCCACCGGTGCGAGCTTCAGCGCCAGCGGATTCAGTTGCCACGCCGCTACAAAAAATATCGCTACGGCGAGCACGGTGAAAAACCACGCAAATCCCACCGAGACCGCCCCCGTCACGAGGGCCCGCCGCTTGGTCCGCGGATTCTCGCGGTCGTAACGGAGGTCCACGATGCGGTTCATGGTCATCGCCGCCGACCGCGCGGCTGCCATGGCCACCACAATCCAGAGAATCTGCCCCGTCGTCGGCCAGCCGCGCCGTGTCGCGCGCGCCGCCAGCAGCGCCCCGGTCAACGCAAAGGGCAGCGCAAACACGGAGTGCTCGAACTTGATCATCTCCAGCACCGTGCGTATGCGGCTTCTGCTCATGGCGGCGTACTGTGCTCCATTCGGTCTGAATCTAACCTTCTAAATTCCGTCAAAAATGCGGAACCCTTCCCCTCTTCTCCCTGAACTCTACTGTCTGCTGTTCCCTGTGCTCTCTGGTCGTAAATCTTTTTCTTTTCTTTCTTTTTTCGTGGCTAAATTGAGTCTTACAGCCGCCTTCTAGCAAGTCAAGCCGCAGTAACGCGGTTCGCCAATGATAGAATTTCGAGCGGTTGAATTGCATGAATCAAACGGACTTACTGAAAATCCTGGAATCGGTGCGCGGCGGCAAACTTTCCCCCAGCGCGGCCCTCGAGCGGCTCAAGCACCTGCCCTTCGAAGATCTCGGCTTCGCCAAAGTGGACCATCACCGCGCCCTGCGCCAGGGCTTTGCCGAAGTCGTCTTTGCCAAAGGGAAGACGCCGCAGCAAGTCGCCGGAATCGTCCGCGCGATGCTTGGGAAGAAAGCTTCGCACCACAACGTTCTCGTCACCCGCGCCGACGCCAAAGTCTTCGCCGCGGTCAAAAAAGCCAACGGCAAAGCCGCGCGCGCCGCCAAATTTCATCCGCTCTCCGGCGTCATTACCATCGAGCGGAGCAACGAAATCCCCGGCAAGGGGCGGATCCTGGTGGTCTCCGCAGGCACGAGCGATATTCCCGTCGCCGAAGAAGCCCTGCTTACCGCGCGCATGCTGGGCAACCGCGTCGACGAGCTCTACGACGTCGGCGTCGCCGGCATTCACCGCCTCCTCGAGCATCGCGAAAGCAAGCTGGCACAAGCCCGCGTCATCATTTGCGTTGCCGGAATGGAAGGCGCGCTTCCCAGTGTCGTCGGCGGTCTCGTCGCCGCGCCGGTCATTGCTGTGCCTACGAGCGTCGGTTACGGCGCCAGCTTTGGCGGCATCGCCGCACTCCTCGGCATGCTCAACTCCTGCGCCTCCAACGTCACCGTCGTCAACATCGACAACGGTTTCGGCGCCGCCTGCGTCGCTTCCTGCATCAACCGCTTCTAGCGGAATGCGGAAACCCTCGGCGAACCTTTGCGTCCTCGGTGCCTCTCGGTCATCGCCGGCATCCCCTCGAACTTTCTTCGTCTCGATTCGCGCCCGCCGCCCGAGCGCCAATTTTTTGTCATGCTTTCCATACATTGCGACACGCGGAATCCTCGTCCGCAGCACGCGGGCAATCAATTGTGCAAGTTTTCCATCGCCGAGCACCGCTGCTGAACGAAATGCCGGCGCATTCACCTGCTCCAGTATTTCGCACGCTGCTGCCAGCGGCTCCACGAACACCGCTTGTTCATCGCTCACCGAATCCGGCACCGCGTGCAGATTTTCCAGCGGAAGCGCCAGATACTCCGCAAACGCTCCATCATGCGCTACAATCCTCAGCACGGTCCGCCGCGCGCAATGCGTCTTCAAACCGCGCTTGCAAAACTCGCACCGCGGTTTGAAACCATAGGAAGAGCATGTGACGTTGATCTCCCCGCAAACCCGCCTCCCCATCCATTTCTTGCGCTCGTTAGAGGAAACGCTCGCAACTTCCGCGACCTCTCCCACAAACTCATGCCCCGGCGTCCCTCGAAAATCATGGTATCCGCGCAAGATCTCCACGTCGGTGTTGCAAATTCCCGCCAGCCGCACGCGCACCAACGCCCACCCGCGGGCGCAACTTCGGTACGGACCTTTCAACCGTCCGCAACCTTCCAATCGCGACGCACCCTTCCCGTCCCCTACTCTACAAGGCCTTAAGCAGAATAAAGCGAAATTCGTCACGGCACGACTTTAGCCGTGCCGAAAGGTGCCCCATAGCGGGGTGGCAACCCCTGGGGTTACCGCCCATACCCCGCATTGATGAACTCATCCACGTCCTTGTGCAGCTTGTGATGCTCTTTCTCGTCGATGTACATCATGTGCCCCGCTTCGTAGTAAGCGAAACTCACATTCTTCCGCACCGATGGCTCCAGGTTCATATGCGCAACCGTGTTCTCGATCCCATTGAACGGCGTGGCCACGTCGTAGTAGCCACAAAGCACCAGCACTTTCAGGTACGTCTGCTGCGTCATCGCCGCGCGCAGAACTTCCGCCACTTCCGTGTTGCCCGTCTGGTCCCACGGCCGCACGTTGGCTGTCACCGTGTAATAAGCGTCGCTGTCCCACTTGAGTTCGCGGCGCACATAATCATGAAACGTGGCAACAAAAGCGCCTTCATAGGACGCTTCGCTCGGATCGTATTCCGGCCGCTCTCCGGCCGCGTCCACATCCATACCCTCGAAGCGCGAGTCGAGCCTCCCGACGGTGCGCCGTTTGTCACGTTCCAGTTCCTTGAACCAACGGAACGGGCTGATGCGCAGGTTGGTCTCTTCGATGTACTTGGGGGTAAGCCCGGTAAAGCGCGCCAGGTCCGCAACCACCTTCTGACGCTCCGCCGCGGAAAGCGCATCGCCTTTTTCGAGCGCTTGGGCATATTCGGTATGCGCGAATTCCCGCGCTTGCTGCGCAACCTCTTCGATCGTGAGTTTCTGCAAGTCTGGTTGCAGCAGCTGGTGGTACCAAGCGGTTGTCACATACGTCGGCAGAAAAAATTCGAATCGGTTGTCGGCGCCCCAGTTCGAGAACGCTACCGAAGAAAGCAGCACAATCCCGCTCAAATAAATCTGATGGCGCTCCTGCAAAACACCAGCAAGCTCTGCCGACCGCGTCGTCCCATAGCTTTCGCCAATCAGAAACTTGGGCGAGGCCCAGCGCTCGCTCCGGGTAATGTACTCGTAGATGAAATCCGCAAACCAGTTGGCGTCCGCGATAATCCCGTGAAATTGGTTCGCGGCTTCGCCGGGTGCGGGCCGGCTGAATCCCGTTGAGATCGCATCGATAAAGACGAGGTCCGTGGCGTCGAGAAACGAATCTTCATTGTCGGTCACCGTGTACGGCGCGGGCACGCCGTGGCCGTCCGGCGTCAAAACCACGCGCTTCGGCCCCAAGGCCATGTGCGTGAACAGCGACGCCGAACCCGGCCCGCCGTTGTAAACAAAGCTGATCGGCCGTTTCGCGATGTCCGTTACCCCCTCTTTGATGTACGCCACGTAAAACATCGTGGCTTTCGGCGTGCCGTCATCCGCTTTGATGATGTAGGTTGCCGCGGTTGCCGTGTACTTGATTTCTTGCCCGGCAATGCGCGCAGAGTGATGCGTCATTGAAGATTTTTCTTCCGCGATCGGGGGATGCTGCGCCTGCTTCCCTTGCGCGTTTTCCGGTGGCGTGGGCGTCGGTTCCGGCGGCCTCTCTGTCCGCTGGCGTTGTTGCGGGGGTTGCTGCGCAGGAGGAACGGTCATTTGCTGCGATGGCGATTCACCAGGCCGCTGCGGATCGCTTTGGCTCCTCGCCGCGGGTGCAACCAGCAGCGCGCAAACTCCAACCAGGGCGCACACGTTTCGTCTCATCTCCCACCTCTCGGTCTTCCTTTCAGAAATTCTCGATCAAAATCAGGGATCTGGCAGATTGAAGGCTCCGCCGACTCCGCGAAACCTCTGATATGGACGGATGAAAACTTCCTGCAGTTTCACTTCGCGCTAGGTTTCAGATTTTCCGCGAATTGAGCGGCGGCGCGTGACAGCAACTTTCTCGAAAAGTTCAAATTTCGCTTCCAGTCGGAGCAATCGGCGGTCAAGTTCCTGGCAGGTCTCGGCTAGATGGTCCACCTGGCTTGATACTCGGTCCACGCGATCCTAAATCAAGACGATCCTGCGAATGGCACCCACAGCCTCACGGGCCCAGCTCACCTCTTTCTCCTCATCTGGCGGAGGACCCGATCTACATGAGCGATAGTTTCGTCGAGTCTTCTAATCATCCTGCCGGCCGCGCGGCTGGCCTGTTTAGCGAGCACGCTCAGCTCCTCTTCACTCTCGACCGGGATATCGAGGTACACGTCGATGGCGTCACGGACTTCCTGCGAAAAGGATTTCCCTCGGAGCCTTGCGCGGCGGGCAAGCCGCTTTTTTTGCTCCGGTTTCAGATGAATCAGTGCCGTGGCCAAGTCATGCTCCCGCAACGCATCTACATGCGGCGAAGCGGCGAACATCTTTCATCGCTCTACTCGTACCGCAGCGCCACGATGGGATCCACTCGCATGGCGCGGTGCGCCGGCACGTACGCCGCCACCAACGCCACCAGAATCAGCAGTAACGCCACGCCCAGAAACGTAATCGGATCGTGCGTCCCAACGCCAAACAGCAAGCTGGTCAAAAAGCGCGCCACCACAAACGCTCCTGCCAGCCCAATCACCACGCCCGCCGCCGTCAGCTTGAAGGTCTGCATCAGAATCATGCTGCGCACATTTCCCGCCTGCGCTCCGAGCGCCATGCGCACGCCAATTTCCTGCGTCCTCTGGCTCACCGCGTAACTCATTACTCCATAGATGCCCACCGCGGCGAGCACCGCCCCCAGGATGGCAAAAATCCCAACCAGCATCGCGGAGAATCGCCGCGGCGAGACGGAGCCTCGGAGCAGCTCTTCCATGGTCATCACATGGGTTACCGGCAGGTCCGGAGCTGCCTTGTGAATCACCTCCGTGACCGCAGCGGCCAGCGTCAAAGGATCGGTCGCGGTCCGCACCACTACATAAGGAGTCCAACCGCCCACGAAGTACACGTCAAAGGTCGGTGCGCCATCCAGGCCGAACTGGTGCACATTTCCAACGATTCCAATGATTGTGCTCCAGCACGGTTTGGGATCGAGCGAGCACAGATTGATGCGTTTCCCGATGGCATCGCCTTTGGGCCAAAAGCGCTTCGCCATGGTCTCGTTGATCACACCTCTCGGCACTTTCCAGTCGTCTTCGGTAAACAAGCGGCCCTCCCGCAAGGGAATGCCCGCGGTCGAAAAATAGTTGAGGCTCACGGTTCGAAACTGCACAAGCGGCCGCGCACCAGCATTAGGGATCGGCTGGCCCTCGATTACAAACCGTGATGCCTGGCCAAATTCATTGCTCAAGGGCAGATCGTCAGTGCCCGCGGCATCCTTCACCCCCGGGAGCGCGCGGATCTTCTCCGCGATTTGCTCGAATTGCAGGGATTGCTTCTCCTGAATTTGGATCCAATCTTGTTGCGAAAGCTTGCTGGCCTCCGTAAAGGGTATCGCCGCTTGCTGTACTTCCATCGTCAGGATGTGGTCCACGCGGAAACCCGGTTGCACGTCCAGCAAGTGCTGGAAACTCCGCAGCAGCAGTCCTGCTCCGACGAGCGGCACAAGCGCCATGGCAATCTCGGAGATGACCAGGAGATTGTGCGTCCGGCGAGCGCCTGAGCCGCTCGTCGCTTTGCTTCCTTGCTTGAGAACTCCCGCGAGGTTTGCGCGAAGCGCGCGCAGCGCCGGAAGCAGCCCGCAAATGATTCCCGCGGCCACGCAAACCAGGGCCGTAAACGCCAGCACCTGCCCGTTCACGCCACTTTCTCGCAATACGCCAAGATCTGCGGGCGCCAACGCCATCAAGACCCGCAGGCCGCCAACCGCCAGCAGTAATCCGAGCGCCCCGCCACCGAGCGACAGCAACATGCTTTCGGTCAGCAATTGCCGCGACAACCGCCACGCGCTTGCGCCCAATGCCGTGCGCAAGGCTACTTCTCGCTCCCTCCCGGCGTTCCGCACCAGCAGCAGATTCACGATGTTCGCGCACGCAATCAGCAACACCAGTCCCACAGCGCCCGAAAGGACCAGGAGGATGCTTCGTAATTTCTCAGCCGATAGGTCCTCCATGCGCTCGACGAGCACGCCGAAAAATTTGTGCGAATCCGGGTACTCGACGGTTTCCTGTTGGTTCAGGCGGTTCATTTCATCTTGGGCTTCGGCCAGCGTAACCCCGGGCTTGAGCCGCGCGACGCCGATGAAGGCGTGATGGACGTGCTCGCTCAAGTCATCCGCATACTGCCCAATGGGCATCCAAAGGTCCGGCCAGCGCAGCAGGCGAAAATCCGCCGGCAGCACGCCCTCTACCGCATAACGCTGGTTGTCGAGCGTGATCACTCGCCCTACCACGCCGGGATCGCCTCCAAACCGGCTCTCCCACAGCCGATGACTCAAAATCACTGCCGGAGCGCTTCCCGCCCGATCCTGCTCTGGAGTGAAGTAGTGGCCTGCCGCGAGGCGTACCCCAAGCAAGGGGAACAGGCCCACACTTGCGTAGCTCCCCAGCACCCGCTGCGGCTCGCCTTCGCCGGTCAGATTGAATCCCTGGGTGAGTTGGACGTAAGCTCCCATTTCCGAAAAGCTCGAGTTTTGCCGCTTCCAGTCGGCATAATCTCCCGGCGACAATCCGGCACGCGGTACTTGCGGCTGATAGGTATTCCAGATTTGCACCAGGTTTTCCGGCTGCGGGTAAGGCAGGGGCCGCAACAGCACGTTCTCCACTACGCTGAATATCGCGGTATTGGCTCCAATGCCCAGTGCCAGCGTCAACATCGCGACTGCGGCAAAGCCCGGGTTCTTGCTCAGCGTGCGGACGGAGTATCGGATATCTTGGCCTAGGTTTTCTATTGGATGACCCCTTCCCACCTTGGATTACTCTAGCCGTACACGCCGGTTTCCGCTAGCGCAGCGCGGCGGCGAGTGTCTTGAGAAGTAAAGGTTCCTCGTGGGGAAATACAGTCCGCAAATCGAGGACCAGGCGATCTTCTTCCACGCGCGCAATGACGGAAATCCCCGCCGGCGCGCGGCGCAGACGCTGCCCGAGCTTTGCGGCGGAATAGCGAGCGCTGGCAATGCGAACCACTTTGCTGGGCAGCGATTGTGTTGGAGTCGAGCCGCCTCCGGCCAGCGAAGCTCCGTCTACCACCTCGATCTCCACTTCGTCTCGCGGTAGCTCCGGGCGCAGCTCGCGGATGAAATTCTCCGCGCGGCGCTGCAATTCCTGTGGCGTCACGCGAATCATCCGCATCACCGGAATTTCGTCCCACGCCGCGCGCAGATACGCGCCGAGCGTGACTTCCAGCGCTGCAGTCGTCAGTTTGTCCACCCGCAGTGCGCGGAACATCGGATGCCGCCGCACGCGTGCAATCAAATCTTTTTTCCCAGCAAGGATTCCCGCCTGCGGCCCGCCGAGTAACTTATCTCCGCTAAAGGTCACAATCCCAACGCCCGCCTCCACGCTCTGCCGCACCGTCGGCTCGCTGATCCCGTGCTCGGCCAAGTCGGTGAGGCAGCCGGACCCAAGATCCTCCACTAGAGCAATTCCCGTGCGCTCGCTCAACGAGACAAGTTCTTCAAGCGAAGGTTTGTCCGTGAATCCGGTTACTTTGAAATTCGATGGATGCACGCGCAGCAACAACCGCGTTTTTTCGTTGATCGCCTTCTCATAATCCGCGAGCCGTGTGCGATTCGTCGTTCCCACCTCGCGCAACTGTGCCCCGCTCTGCTCCATGATTTCCGGGATGCGAAACCCGTCGCCAATCTCAATCAGTTCGCCGCGCGAAACAATCACCTCGCCGCCGCGCGCAAACGCCGCTAGCGTGACCAGCACCGCTGCCGCGCAATTGTTCACCACCATCGCGGCTTCCGCTCCCGTGAGCCTCTTCAGCAGTTCCGCCGTATGCACGTCGCGTTTCCCTCGCGATCCCGCTTCCAGGTCATATTCGAGATTCGAATATCGCGTCGCCGTGCGGCGAAATTCTTCCACTACGCCTTCCGGCAGCGGCGCGCGTCCCAGATTCGTGTGCAAAATCACGCCTGTCGCGTTAATCACCGGCAGCAGCGACCGCGCCAGAATCCGCTCTACCATCCTAGTGATGCGCTCTTCGAGCGATGCCGGATCGCACGCCACAGGAGAAATTTCCGCGAGAAGGGCGGTGGCCGCCTGCCCGGTGATGCGTCCTCGCAGGTCCTCCAGCACGGCGCGCGCAACTTCGACGACCAGATTGCGGTCCACGCGCTTCGCAAGCTCTGCCAGGCGCGGCTCGGCGAGCAGCTCGTCGACCGACGGAATCTGCCGCAGCAGTTCTGACTGTTCGGCCGAAATCCCTCGTTTGGTGTGCGACGCCATGCGCACATTTCAGCACAGAGCCGCCCACCCGGGCAATCCTGTCGGATGCGCATCCCACCCCCAAGAGGAATGTTTGTAGAGGGCACGGCTTTTTACCCTCCCGCGAACGGCAGCCATGCCGCAAGCCACAAGATGGCCATACCTTTAGCCTGCCGCCCCCGGGCAGGTTACTCCGGCCCGGTCGAAGCCGTTAGGTTCCTCTCCATGTCGCATTCGAAGCACCTTTTCGCTCCGTGGTTGACGCTTTCCTCTCGTCACCCTAGCATGGAGCTCTCGGGAGCCTTGGCAAGAATGTCGACGATTGACGAAGATTTGGCCCAGATCGAAAAGGACATCCGCCAGCTCAAAATCGAATACGACCAGTTTTTCGGCGGCGGCCGGAAGAAGCCGCCCACCGATATTGAATGGCGGATCGATCTTTTGGTTAAGCGCTACAACGAGCGTGGCGGGGATATGAAGTCTCACCAGCGCTTCCGCTTCAACAACCTTACGCAGACCTACGCGAAATACAAAGACATCTTCCGCAAAAGAACGAAGCAGAAAGAAGAGGGCACCGTGCAGCGCCATTTCGGCGCCGCCGCGAAAGCCATCGAAGCGTTACGCGCCAAAGAACATGCCAAAGAGGAAGCGGCAGCTGCGGGAGGGGCGACATCCAAAACGTTTCGCATGACCTGTTCCGAGCCCGAAAGCGAGCCGGAAAAAGTCGAGCAGTTGTACGAGGCATTTCTCCAGGCCAAGCAACTCGCCGGCGAATACACGGGAAACCTTTCACGCTTTAGCTTCAATCAGTTTGTCCTGAAGAAGACCAAAGAACTACAAAAGCAAAAAAACTGCAAAGACGTAGAATACGTCGTCGAAACCGTGGAAGGCCAAGTCAAGCTCAAGGCCTTGGTGAAGGCCTAGGAAACTAAAAGTTCAAAGTCAAAGGTTAAAAGCCTCGGATGGATGGTGGGTTTTTGCCCTTGCGACTCTTCCCTGTTCGTTTCGCTTGGCCTTGCAACTTTTGACTTGCAACTCCCCTGCAAACTTCACCGTTATTCCCCAGATTTCTACATCGCTCGACTTTCGTAAACCGCACCAGGCGCTTACACTGTTCTGTTTCCTTCACGGAGGGATGCATGCCCGTAGAGCGCGCGCTCCTCAGCGTCTTTGACAAAACAGGAATTGTGGCTTTCGCGAAGCGTCTGGCAACTCGGAAAATCGAAATTCTCTCGACTGGGGGAACCGCGAAACTCCTGCGCGAGAACGGAGTCGGCGTTCGTGACGTTTCCGACTTCACCGGCTGGCCCGAAATGCTCGGCGGGCGCGTGAAGACGCTGCATCCCAAAGTCCACGGCGGCCTGCTCTTTCGCCGGAAGCATGCAGACGACCGCAAGCAAGCGACCGAACACGGCATCTCGTCCATCGACCTAGTGGTGGTGAATCTGTATCCCTTCGAGGCCACCGCCGCGAAGGCCGGAATCACCGGCGAGGAACTTATCGAGCAGATCGACATCGGCGGTCCCACGATGCTGCGTTCGGCGGCGAAAAATTTCGAAAGTGTGACCGTGGTATGTGATCCCGCGGATTTTGAGCGCGTGGCCAAAGAAATCGACAGCCTCGGCGACACTACGCTCGAAACTCGGCTGGAGCTGGCAAAAAAGGTCTTTGCGACTACCTCGCGCTACGACGGCATGATTACCATGGAATTGGAACGGCTGAGCGCGGCCCGGGTGCAGGTCGAGCTAGGAACAAAGCCGGCGCTGCCCGCGCGCGTGCATCTCGCGCTGCGAAAGCAGCAGGAATTGCGCTACGGCGAAAATCCGCATCAAGCCGCCGCGCTGTATGTGCCCGCGGGTCACGCGCCCGAAGGGCTGGCCGCCGCGAAGCAGGTTCAGGGCAAAGAGCTCTCCTACAATAATTTCGTCGACCTCGAAGCCGCGCGCAGCCTCGCCGCGGAATTCCAGAATCCCGCGGCGGTCATCATCAAGCACAACAATCCTTGCGGCACGGCGGAACAAGCTTCCCTGCGTGACGCGTATTGGAAGGCGCTGGCCTGCGATCCGGTCTCGGCGTTTGGCGGCGTCCTGGCTTTCAATCGCGAAGTGGACGCGGCCACCGCGGAAGAAGTGGCCAAGCTCTTCGTGGAATGCATCGCCGCACCGGGATTCGCGCCACGTGCCAAAGAAATTTTTTCCGCGAAGAAAAATTTGCGGCTGTTGGAGTTGCCCCCCGGCGGACTTGCCCCTGAGCGAGAGCTGCAACTCAAGCGCATTCTCGGCGGAATGCTGGTGCAGCATCCGGACACCGGTGAACTCCATGACAACGAACTGCGCATCGTGACCAAGCGCGTGCCTTCCCAGGAAGAAATGCACACTATGCGCTTTGCCTGGAAGGTCGCGAAGCACGTGAAGTCCAACGCCATCGTTTTCGCGAAAGACGGCGCGACCGTCGGCGTGGGCGCCGGACAAATGAGCCGCGTCGACTCCGTGAAAATCGCGGTGATGAAAGCGCAAGTGCCGCTGGCAGGGAGCGTCGTAGCTTCCGACGCCTTTTTCCCGTTCCCCGATGGCGTTGAGGAAGCGGCCAAGGCCGGCGCGACCGCAGTCATTCAGCCGGGCGGCTCGGTGCGCGATCCGGAAGTCATCGCCGCCGCGGACCGCCTGGGCCTCGCGATGGTGTCGACCGGCATGCGCCATTTTCTGCACTGAAAAATAGGGCCGGGGCTTGCATCTTAAGAAACCTTGTGCCAACTTGTGTGGTCACAAAACAATTCGCGGTGCATACTCAGGGTGTAGGTACTTGGAGAAATCGGCCGATGAGAACCGAGAGCAAACTCGCGAGGCAGAAAAAAGCCGCAAGAAAAATAGCAGAAACTTTGTATGTCTCCTTGCAACAGTTTTCAAAAGAAGAACAGGACCGCCGTATGAAGGAAATCCACAGAATGGCGATGAACGTTGACTCTAAGCCGAGTGGAAAACCTTCCAAGCGCTCTTCCACTCGGGGGAACCGTCGCGTATCCCGGCCTGCCGCAACCGTTCGGTAAACCTCCGCGCGTGCTTGGCCCTAATGGCTTCAAATGAGTGGCCCTCTCACCTACACAACGAACATCTCTGTCGCCAAAGCGTATAGATGGCAAAGAAAGCGTTCCATCCGGCGTCGTGGACCGGGCCAGCCAATCTTCCGCGCGAAAGTCTTTTGATCAATCTGCGCAAATCCGTTGCCGTGGACAGCATACTGCAACGCGCCCGGATCGGGCGTTCGCGGCATAACGTAGAGGATGTCGTCTCATGCTCATGCGTGCCGCGAGAAGCCGTCGCCTTTCAGGCGACAGAGTGATCACAAACCCCAAAAGTAGCGCAAAGTTTCTCCCGCTTAAGCCCTTCTCCATGTGCGATTTCGACCGTGCCAGCGGTTCAGCGCTGGGTGCTTGTGCCGAGCAAATCTCCGTCAGGCGCGCCGCATCACTCCCGAGTCCCTGGTTGCTGTTTTGCGCCGCAGGGCTGGCCGGGGGAAGATGCCGATCGAGCGTTAGCGGATCGTTATGAATTTTGGCTCCATCCCAAAGGAGACCCTTGCTGCTGGGTTTGATCCGGCTCAAGCGGTTCCTTGGGTCCCGAATTACTAGCCTCAGCGGGATCAACTCCGGTAAAATTTCTATGTTCATTTGCTTGCCTATGGAGGTTGCTTATGGCCGTTGTCAGTCCTTTGACAAAAGAAAAAGCTGCGCCAGAGCTGCGCGCTGTCTACGAAGAGTTGCCCAAAAAATTCGGCAAAATGCCCGCGATTTTCGGGCTGATGGCCCACCGGCCGAACGTGCTGAAGAATTTCCTGCCTTTGTTCGGGGCCATCATGAACGAAGGCGCGGTCGAAGCGCGCTACAAAGAGCTGGCCTACCTAAAAACGTCGCTGCTCAACGGGTGCGAATATTGAACGCGCGCGCATATCGCTTCGTCGAAGCGAATCGGCATTACCGACGAACAGATCCAGGCACTCGAGTTTTATGAGCGCAGCCCGCTCTTTGATGAGAAGGACAAAGCCACGCTTTTGTACGCCGAGCGCGTAACGCGCGGAGCGGCCGCGATGCGCACGGGCACGCTCGAGGAATTGCGGAAGTTTTTTGACGAAGCACAAATCGTGGAACTCACCATGGTCGTCTGTCTCGCGAATTTCACCAACCGCTTCAACGATGCCTTGCGGGCGATACCGGACTTGGGCGTTTAGGCGGGCCGCTCGGCTGCGTCTGTTTGACCGCTGGGGCCCTCCACATCGCGGAGTTGCGGCGGCCCTGGCTTACTTAGCAGGTGCGGCGGGAAGCGCGAGCAGGCGTTCTTTGTTAATTTTCAGCACGACGCCGGCGTTGCGGTCAGCAACCTCGCTCACTTTATACTCCGCCGCGGTGCCCAACACTTCCGCCACTTCCGGCGGGGTCAATGCATATTTCTCCTCAAGCCATGCAGCCATATTTGCGGTAGCGTCGCGGAAGGCGTCGTCAATCGACCCAGCCAGTCCTACGGCCATGATGTGCGTAGGAGACTCGACTCGCGGACCCGGCACGCGTTTTCCGGGGATTACGTCCGCGGTGAATTCGACGTCCATGGAAGTTTCAAGCGCGTTGCCGTTCAATTCGCCGTCGCCTTGGGCCGCGTGACCGTCCCCTAGATAAAGCAGAGCGCCAGGCGTCCGCACCGGCAAATAGATCGTGGCGCCCTCGGCCACTTCATTAAAATCCATGTTCCCGCCATAACCTCCCGAGTCGCCCGTACCTGGAGGCGCCGCCGCAGGAGGCGGAGCGGTCGCTACGCATCCCAGCATCGGCCGCAGCGGCACGGAATAATGTGCCAAATGTTCCGATGGTTTCCCGGGTGTTGCCACGCCGAGAGCCGTGTCCAAATGCCAGCGCACGGATTTTCCGCCGTCCTTCATTTTCACGGCGAGGCCGGTGTCCAGGCCGCGGGGGACGATCCCATCGTCGCTGATGGCCCAATCGCGGTTGAGGCGCACGCGCGTCAGATGCACCACCAGGGTGTCGCCCGGCATCGCCGTCTCCACGTAGAAAGGCCCAGTCTCTGGATTTCCTCCCAGGACGCGGGTCACACCTTTTTCGTCGGTTCCGCCAGCGTCCACAGTTGTTGTGTGAACGGTGTCTCCCGGCGAGATGGTCAGCACCGGCTTGTTCGCCGAGGAAAATTGGCGGTAAAACGTTGTGGGGACGAACTCGTGCCGTCTCGCTGGCCCCGTGCGCCGCTCTGGCGCAAGAGCCGCTGTGAACGCATGTGTTTCCGGACGAGTCGGGTCGCCTGCATCCGTAAACACGAATGTCCCGGACATGGTTCCCTCTTTCAAAGTGGCCGTGCACTCCTCCGTCCCGCCCTGCTCGTCTTTGGCAACAAAATGGATGGAATTGCCCGTGACGGTTCCCTCAAGCTTGTCGCCGCCAAAATCTCCTGTAAGTTTTCCCGCCTCCTCCTTCAAATGCATCTGGTAGAAAAGCGGGGTCCCGTAAACGTCCACAGTGATGATCCATCGGCCTGAGACGCTCGTGTTAGATGGATGTGCGGCCTCCTGCGGTTCCTCCGCGTGAGAGCCCTTTGCAGACACGATTCCAGAAGAAAGTAGGAAGAAGAGTGAAGCAAAAAGTGACGAAAGCTTGAGCATGTCCACACCTCGATCGGCAGATTCAATCAGAAAAACAGACAGAATACGAGGAATACGAAGAAAGCCGCCGGGAGTTCCCTAAAACTCAGTGACCTCAGGCTGGTTTTGGTGGGGGCTGGTAACAGACTATCCCTCCCTTCGCAGCGTTTTTTCGGTAACCGCGCTTAGCCGAACTCTGGCAATTCGTTCCGGGTGCAGGAGGACTTATTTAGGCCCGCCAAATATAGTTACGCTTCCGCTCGAAAGGAAAAGCCGCAGGGCTAGCGCCCTCGGCTACAGTGGCGTTGCAATATTTTGCGGGACTCCATAGCAGGTGTAGCTCATCGTGGGATGCTTTTCCATACCCACTTTCCATTTTCTGTTTTCTGCGTTTCCATCGGGAAATTTTCGGATTTGTGCCACCAGACGCCTTTCGGCCTGTAGCTGACAACAAAGAACATTTCTGCGTGGATTTCCGACGCTTGGATATTGGCGGGCTTGATCGAGATTGCTCGTCCACACGGAACCGCCATGTCATGCCCAGGAGACAAGATTTCAGCATAGGATTCAGGGAAATAGACGGTTGTGGGTTCCGCAAAATCTCTGTTTGTAGAAAGAGGTGTGTCAACGCGCATCACTTTGCATCCGGCTTTCACATCGTAAACAGACAACAAGCCGTTATTGGACAGATTGAACTTGGCTCCCATGAGGTCGTCAGGACGTAATGGACCAGAAACATCCGCGGATAGCTTGGGCATATTGGTTAGGACAAATTCAGCAACGATCAGGGTTAAGCAAGCCGCCACCCCAACCTGTTGCAAGGCTCGCACTAACCGTTTTCTTCGCGCGAACTGCAGGTCTTGCATATTTGCAGGTGGGGGCACTGCGGACTCGGACTCGTCGTCGGTCTCGGGGTTTTTCTCGAACAGCGGATGGGGTACAAAAGACGCAGGCGCTTCCATTTCGTATTTCAATACATCGGAGGGCTGATAGATGTATTCCTTGCCGCATTCATCGCAGCGGACCCCAAATGGTTTATCGACCTTCGGTCGAGGCCACACCGCGTCGGTCTCCCCCAATGGAATCCGGTGCACGGTAAAGAAATTGCCCCGCCCGTGAAACCAGTGGTTCTTACATACAACCACCCAGCAATAATTGCTGTTTACCCACATTTCCTTCGGAGGCTCTATCTTCTTTTCCTCGCCCGCAGTCTCTGCCGGTGCGGCAACTTCGACGGGAGCGGGATTCTCCTTCGCGGGGTCTATTTTCTGTTCACTCTTCTGTTCACTTTTCTGCTCAATTTTCTGTTCAATTTTCTGTTCAATGACCCCTGCCGCTCCAGCGGCGACGGCCACCTGAACGGAAGCGGGGTTGAGACAATCTCTGATTTGAGCGGCGGTAAAGCGCAGCGAAGGCTCTCGACGCAAACAGTTCCGTGCGATGTCGAAGAAGGGCTGAGGAATCGTGGATGGAACGGCGGGATCGTCTTGCCTTTCGGGAGATGAAACAGGAGTTTCGGGCGTGAGGACTTCGAGCAGCGTCACACCCAGAGACCAAATGTCCCATGAAGGAGCAACCGGCGCGGAGCCTGCCTCGGGCGGGTCGTAAGCGTCAAGCGGGCGGTAGGCCGGGCGAGGTTCGCCGAGGGGGAGAAGCATGTCGCTTGAGAGCTTGCGTTGATTGCCGATGGCCAAAATGTTCGAAGGTTTGATGTGAGAATGGGCAAAGCCATTGCTGTGGATATAGGTCAGTGCGTCGAGGAGCGGTTCGAGCATTTCGCGAATTTCTTTTTCGCTGAGGACCCGGCCGGAAAGACCTCGTCCGAGGTCTTCCTCCGCGTATTCCATCAACGCGAAGGCCAAATCCATATCCAGAAACCGGCAGGGGCCGCCAGGCAACAGGCGGAGCAGATTTGGATGACTCAGCTTCGAAGCGCGTTGAAACAGAGAGGCTTGGAAGTCTGCCTTTACCCCACAACTTATAAATTTGATGGCCAGATTTTTGGGCTCCGGGGGAGGGGATTGCGTCAAGAAGACCGCGCCGTAGCTCGTACCGCCTAAAAGCCTCTGAAGCGGAAACCTGTTCTGGAAAACCTGGCCTTCAAACTTTTTCCAGTCATCTCTCATTGGCACACCCCACAAGCGCGGTTGGGCAAGGCTGCGGATTAAAGGCGATGAGGACCCTGAAATCGCCTAAACCTGGAGCATGGGCGTGACCAATTCTCGCACAACAGGGCAAATACAGACTATTGTTTATTCAGTGGCGGCGAGCGCTGGGGCAGGTGCGGGGAGTTGGACGGGAGAGACTTGAGAGCATCCTTGATTTGAGCGGTGGTCCAGCGGAGCCGAGGATCTCGACGCAAACAGTTTCGCGCGATGTCGAAAAAGGGCTGAGGAATCGTGGAAGGAACGGCGGGATCGTCTCGGCTCTCGAGAGATGATACAGGAGCTTGCTGCGTAAGTACTTCGAGCAGCGTTACCGCCAGAGACCAAACGTCGTTCGAAGGCGCAACCGGCGCGGAGCCTGCCTCGGGCGGGTCGTAAGCGTCAAGCGGGCGGTAGGCCGGGCGAGGTTCGCCGAGGGGGAGAACCGCGTCGTTTGAGAGCTTGAGTTGATTGCCCACGGCCATGATGTTCGAAGGTTTGATGTGAGAGTGGGCAAAGCCTTCGCTGTGGATATAGCCAAGCGCGTCGAGGAGCGATTCGAGCAATTCGTGCGCTTCCTTTTTGGTGAGTGGACGACGGCGGATAACTTGTCCAAGGTTTTGGTTCGCGTATTCCATCATCCCGAAAACCAAATCCATACCCGCAAGGCGGCAGGGGCCGCCAGGCAGCAGGCGAAGGAGATTTGGATGAACAAGCTTTGAAGCGCGGCGCAAAAGAGAGGCGTGGAAATCTGCCTTCGCGCCAGAACTTATAAATTTGATGGCGAGAGTTTTTGGCTCCGGCGGGGGGGTTTGCGTTAGGAAGACCGCGCTGTAGCTCGTGCTGCCCAAAAACTTTTGAAGAGGAAAATTGTCTTGGAAAAACTGGCCCTCGAATTTTTTCCAGTCACCCACCATGGCTTATCCCCTAGACGCGCATGACAGGAACGAAAGAGTCGAGCGAATCGCTTGCGCCTGGAGCGGCGGGCTAGTTCGGTTCATTTTGCACGAAAAGGCGGAGGGCGTACAAGATGGAAGAGTTGAAAGAAACCGGAGGGCTGAGAGCGGGAGGCGGACAACGGGTTTTTGCGGGGAGAGTAACCCGGGGAGGACGGCATGAGTGACCAAAAGCAATTATCGAATAGACGGGAATTTCTGCAGCGGTCGGGGGCGGGCTTGGCGTTAAGCGGAATTGCGGGCACACATCGCGTGAGGTTTGCCGGCGGGGAAGAGGCGGCGGTTGACGCGAAGCAGACTGCGGCACGCGCCGGGAAGGAAGAGGAGGTCTTCGCGGCGAAACAGGACGAGCGGCGCAAGGAACTGTGGAGTCTGCTGGGAGATCTTCCGACGCTAGATATGCCTGGGCCGCCGAAGGTCGTGAGTAGCGAAAAGCATGAAGGGTATACGCTTGAGCGACTGCTTCTGGACCTGAATGGCGTGGAGCCGGTTCCGGCGCTGCTGCTGATTCCGGACAAGCGACCGGAGCGCGCGCCCGGGCTGCTCTACATTCATTGGCATGGCGGAATGTACGACCTTGGGAAAGAACAGCTATGGAAGGGAGTCGAAGCGCAGCCGGCCTACGCTCCGGTGTGCGCCGAAAAAGGGCTGGTGACGCTGGCGATCGATAGCTGGTGCTTCGGGGAGCGCAAGCACGAGAAGAATGGGCGAACAGGAGAAGAAGACGCTTTCAAGCTGATGCTCTGGAACGGCAGAGTTCTGTTCGGAATGATGATGTTCGACGAGTTTCGGGCGTTTGATTATTTGGCGCATCGGCCGGAAGTGGATCCCGAGCGGCTGGGAGTTTTAGGGATGTCCATGGGTTCGACGAAGGCGTGGTGGCTGGCGGCGCTCGAGCCGCGGGTACGCGTTTGTATGGATGTTTGCTGTCTGACCGATTATGAAGAGCTGATCAAAGCGAATGGACTGAGCGGGCATGGGATCTATTACTACGTGCCGTCGTTGCTGAAACATTTCCAGACCGCGGAGATTAATGAATTGATCGTGCCGCGGGCGCATCTGAGCGTGAATGGCCGGCTCGACAAGCTGACGCCGCCTTCAGGGGTCGAGAAGATTCGCGACTATTTGATGCCGCTGTACCGGAAGTATGGAAAGGAAGCCGACTGCCGGATTGAATTGTACGAGTGCGCGCACGTGGAGCTGCCGGAGATGCGAAAGCTGATTCTGGAGTGGATCGACCGCTATCTTCTGCAAGGCGCCAGAACGTAGATCGGGAGACTCTCATAGAACCTGTAATTGAGTGTGCCTGCTTGACTTAGCCTCAGGACAGTGTCGTTTGACGTGACTGTTTCGGTTGTCGAACGTCCTAGTTGTTAGCCAGCCTAGATCGGTTGCGGAACCTATGCCCGAAAATCGCGTAGGGACCAAAGAAGGCGGCGGAATGCTCTCGACGGCAAGGCCCTAGAGCAGAGCGACCGGCAAATCCGGGCGGAGGGCTTTTGATGAGCTTCAATCAGTGGGCAAGTACGGCGATCGGCGATCTCAAGTTTGCCTGGCGCACGTTTCGGCGAAGCCCGGGCTATGTGGCCGTAGCGGTGATGACGCTGGCGCTCGGAATCGGGGCAAACACGGCGATTTTTTCGCTTCTGGATCAAATCCTCCTGCGGTTGCTGCCGGTAAAAAATCCGCAGCAATTGGTTCTGCTGACGATGCGGGGGCACCATTACGGGAACAATTGGGGCGGAAACGCGATTTCGCATCCTATGTTCCGTGACTTCCAGGCGCACAACGAAGTGTTTTCCGGAATGTTTTGCCGCTTTCCGGTCCCGGTGAGCCTCACGTTTGGCGGGCAGTCGGAACACGTGAATGCCGAACTGGTTTCGGGGACGTACTTCAGTGTTCTTGGGTTGAACGCCATTTTGGGGCGCGCGTTTACGCCGGAAGACGATCGCGTGCCGCTGGGGCATCCGCTGGTGATGCTGACTTATGCCTATTGGAGGCAAAGGTTCGGAGGAGATCCCGGGATTGTGGGGAAGAACCTGATTGTGAACGGACACAATATGACGGTGGTCGGGGTGGTGCAACCGGGATTTGACGGCGTGGAGCTCGGCTATTCCACGAAAATCTTCATCCCCATCATGGAGCAAGAGTGGATCGTGGTAGGGAATCCCAAAATGCTGACCGACCGCCGGTCGCGTTGGGTGAATGCATTCGGGCGCTTGAAGCCGGGCGTGTCCCTGGCGCAGGCCAAAGCGTCGCTACAACCGTTCATGCATTCGATGCTCGAAATGGAAGTGAAGGAAGCGGCGTTCGCCCACGCTTCGGCCTACGACCGCGAGCAATTTCTGAAGTGCTGGATGGACGTTTTGCCGGGATCGCAGGGGCGGTCGTACACGCGGCGGGAGCTTTCAACACCGCTGTGGGTGCTGATGGCCACAACGGGAATGGTGCTGCTGATTGCGTGCGCGAACCTAGCAAATCTCCTGCTGGCGCGAGCGACCGGGAGGCAGAAAGAGATTGCGGTGCGGCTGGCGATTGGGGCGAGCCGGGGGCGCATCGTCTCGCAGCTTCTGACGGAGACACTTTCGCTCGCCGCATTAGGCGGGCTGCTGGGGCTGGCGATTGCGTTTTGGGCGGACAACGCGCTGATGAGGATTTATTTGCCGGCGGATTCGACGAACCTGAATATTTCCACGCTGCCGGATTTTCGGATTCTCGTTTTCACATTGAGCGTAACCATTCTGACGGGAATTTTGTTCGGGCTGGTGCCGGCGTTGCAAACCACGCGGCCGGACGTAGGTCGCGTGCTGAAGGATGAGGCGGGGGCGGTGGTGGGCGGCGGCCACGCGGGGCTTAGGAAAACGCTGGTGGTAGCGCAGGTCGCGCTTTCGCTCTTATTACTCATCGGCGCGGGGCTGTTTCTGCGCAGTTTGACAAATTTGAGCAATCTCGGCCCGGGATTCCCTGTGGAGCGGCTGGAGGCCTTTAATATTGATCCGTCGCTCGGCGGTTACACTCCCGAAAGATCGAAAATTTACTACCAGCAGTTGACGAATACGCTCAGCGCCATTCCCGGAGTGAAGTTCGTGGGCCTGGCGAGCATGCGGATTCTGGAAAACAATGAGTGGGACAGCAGCATGACGGTAGAAGGGTGCACCGCCGCCAAGCCCGAGGACCGCGCCCAACCGTACATGAATCAGATCAGTCCGGGGTATTTTGCCACGCTGGGCGTACCGATTGTCGCGGGACGGGACTTCCGAATGACGGATGATCACGAGGCCAAGCATGGACCCGACCCGGATGACTGGACGCCCACGACGGTGATCATCAATGAGAAGTTCGCGAAGAAGTATTTCCCCGGCAGGAATCCGCTCGGCCTGCATCTCGGTTTCGGAAACGACCCGGGAACGCCCACGGATATGGAAATTATCGGCATCGTAAAGGACATCAAGTACACGAATTTGCGGGATGAGATCCCGGAACAGGCGTACATCCCGTACCTGGGGAGCCATTTTCTCGGGAGCATGACGGTGTATATCCGTACGGCGGTCGATCCGGGATTGCTGATGCCGACGGTGCGCGAAAAAGTGAGAGAGCTCGATCCCAACCTGCCGATTTACGGGCTGAGAACCACGGAAACGCAAATCAGCAATTCGCTGGTTACCGAACGCATGATTGCGAGCTTATCGACGGTGTTTGGGTTTCTGGCAACGCTGCTTGCGGTGATCGGTCTTTACGGCGTGATGTCGTATGCGGTGGCACAGCGAACGCGAGAGATCGGAATCCGCATGGCTCTGGGCGCGGAGCAGGGGAAGGTGGTGTGGATGGTGATGCGCGACGTGCTGCGGTTGATTGGCCTTGGCATCGTGGCGGGCATCCCCGCGGCGCTGGTGCTCACGCGCGTGGTGCAGAGCCAACTGTTCGGGTTGACGGGACACGATCCGCGAACGCTGGCGATTGCGACCGTGGGGTTGACGGTGGTGGCGTGCGCGGCAGGGTACATTCCCGCGCTGCGCGCGAGCCGGCTGGATCCGATGAAGGCGTTGCGGTATGAGTGATTGGGGATGAGCCGAGAGATCAGCAAGCAAGGAACAGTAAGATTTGCATCCCGGCGGGAAAGTTCAAAAATGAGGGGAAGAAGGCTTGCGGGCCAACGAAGAGAGGTCAGAGGGTGGCCCAGAGCTTGATTTTTTTGAGTTTGTCTTCACCAAGACCAGCCAAGTCCGCCTCGGTTAACCAGCCTTCACAAAGGAGCTTTCCGAAGACCTGTTGGAGAACGGAATACCTGTAATCAAATGTGCGATCGACTTCCTTTCGTTGCTCGGAAAGATAATCGTGGACCTGCCAAATCACGTTAGGGTCGGCGCTGCTCGCGATCATCTCCTTGATTTTCGCGAGCAGCGCCGCGCACTGCCGGTTGTAGGCTTGCTCAAAAGCCTTTCGAGCCAGCTTTTTCTCTTCAGGGGACCATGTAGGTTCGTTTCGAGCCCATCCGGTTGCTTGCATGGATTGTGCTCCCCGTTTTGCAAAAGTTTGTCCGACGAAGGGACTTGCAGGTGAAATGCACCAAGGCCATCACGCTCCAAAGGGTACGGACGGCTTGATTCTATGAAGTTGCAACGCAAGACGCCAGCCGTTTTTAATCAGCGGCGGAGGGAGCTTTGGTCGGGTCGATTTCGATGCGGCCCTTGAAATAAGCGCCCTCTTCGATGCTGATGCGGGCGGAAGCGATGTCGCCGGTGATCGAACCATCCTTCTTGATGTCGACGCGGCCGCGCGCATGAACGTTGCCCATGATTTTGCCGAAAGCCACCACGTCGCCGGCATGAATTTCGGAAGTGAGCTGGGCACCGGGGCCGACCGTGAGTTCATGCCCCTTGAGCCGGATGGGCCCTTCCACGATGCCGTCAATGTGCAAATCTTCGGTGCCGGTGACTTCGCCTTTGATCTGCATGCTGGCGCCCAGACGCGCGCCACCACGAGACGGGGCGCCGCTCGGTTTTCCTGACGAAGGCTGGTTAAACGGAACAACGGGAGTCGAGGGCGATAGTGAAACCGCAGATGGCTCCGCCGCCGCTGCTTGCTGCTTGGACCACATTATTTGGTACCTCCCTTATTGGAATCCTGAAAATAAAATTTGCTCCGGGCGAAGGAGCAGTATGGAAACCATGTTGTTCCGCGCGGCGCGGCGCGGCAACCGAGAAACGCAGCACATTTGCGCAGTTGGAAAACTGACCGTAGGGACAGGCGAGGTGAGATGGGATCGGAGAATGAAGTTGCCTTCGCCTCACCCAAGGGGAAATGTACGTTAGGGTTCCTTTCCTGCCAATCAGCGAGGGCTGAAACGCGCGGCTCGGGCGAATGGCGAGGAGGAAAAAGGGAGAAAGCCAGCAGTCTCGAGTATTTGCCCGCTGGCCCCCGATATCCGATGGCAGGTGTATGATACAGCGGCGCTCAGTTTGCGCTGGGCGGTGGAGTTTAGGCCGTGGGTTTCCGTGTCACGAAGCGCCTTCCCTTTGTCATGTTTTTTCTCGCGGCGACGTTTTTCTGTAACGCCGTCTTAGCGCAGCGACCCGCGCCACCACCGAATCGCGGAGCCGGCAGCAAGCCGGGGTTGTCCCCCCTCGAGGGCGGCGATGCCACGGTGGGCATGGATGTTTACGTCAGGGGAGCAGATGGAGGGCCGATTGAAGTGACGGCCGTGGTCACTTTGGTTGCCGCAACGGGCCAAGTTGTCGCGCAAGGAACCACCCTGGGGGGAAACATACAGTTCAACGGGATTGCGGCGACCGAATACACCATCCAAGTGACCGCGCCTGGCTATGAAAATGCAGCGAAGGAATTCGACGGGTACAACGCGGCGGCGTCAAGAGTTGTCATTGACATGCGGCCAGCCTCGAGCGGAGAAAAAGGGGCTGGACCGCTCCAGATGCTGCTTGCGCCGAAAGCTCAGAAAGAGCTGGCCAAGGCCCTGGAGGCGTTGCGCTCGAACAAACCAGAAGCAGCGCGGAGCCATCTCGAGGAGGCTTATCGGCGAGCGCCGAATCATCCGGCGGTGACTTACCTTTACGGCGTCTATTTCTTTCAGATGAAAGATCAGGAAAGAGCCAAGTTTTGTTGGGAGAAGACCATTGAATTCGCTCCCAAGCATGTTTCCGCACTGCTTTCGTTGAGCGAGACCATGATGCGAGAGCAAAAACTTCCGGAGGCAGAATCGTATGTGAAGCGCGCCGTGGACGCCGATCCCAACTCGTGGCGGGCGCACGCAATCCTCGCGGATGTTTATTTTAAGGAAGGCTCGGCGCCAGAGGCCACCAAGGAAGCGGACCGCGCGCTGGAATTGGGGCACGGACAGGCTGCCATTGTGGAGCCTATGTTAGCGCGGGCGTTGGCAGAAAGCGGGAACAAGGAACGCGCGATAAACGTTCTTCAAGAATACGTTCAGGAGCATCCGAACGATGGCGCGGCGGGCAAGCAACTCGAGAGCTTGCTCTCTGCTAGTAAGGCCGCCCTCGAGGCCAAGCCGCCAACGAAGACCGAGGCCGAAAGGGCCATCTCGCTTCCGCTCCCCTCAAAGGGGCACCCGGAAGAAGAGAGTGCCAGCAGTGAAGCGGAATTCTCGCCCAGGGGTCGAAACTCCCGGCAGAAAGCACAAGAGATGCTGGATAAAGCGTTTAAACTTCTTGAGTCCGGCTCGTCGCCAGAGGAAAAGGAGTGGGCAAGGAAGCATCTGGAAACGGCGTACAGGATTGAACCGGCTAGCGCGGATGTGAATTACCTTTTCGGCGTTTATTCTTGGCAGAGGAATGACCGCGCACAGGCCGTGTCCTATTGGAAAAAAGCGGTTGCTTTCAACCCGAAGCATTTTCGCGCGCTTCTGTCTCTCAGTCAGGCCCTGGTGGAGGAAAACAAACCCGATGAAACCTTGCCTTATCTGGAACGGGCGGCCCAAGCAGAACCGTTTTCCTGGCGTGCGCATGCGCTGGAGGCGCATGTGTACTTGTGTCAAGGTTCTGCGGACCAAGCAGCTAAAGAGGCGCAACGCGCAATCGACCTGGGCCGCGAAGAAAGCTCGATCGCGCAAAGGTACCTGTCGGCGGCCCTGGCGGAGCTTGGAGAAGAGGGCCAAGCTGTCAGCGTTTTGGAAGGCTACGTGCGCAACCACCGCGCAGACCTTGGCGCGAAAAAGCAGCTGGACAAACTGCGTGGGATTAGCGGGCAGAATGGGCAGGACACTGCCAAAGCATCGGCCGAGGAGCTATTGCAGTCGAGTGCAATCGCTGCCGTCACGCTTGTGCCTCTGACTGCCACCAGATGGTTTCCGCCCGACATAGATGAAAACGTTCCTCCTGTGGAGGCAGAAGCGGCATGTGCATTGGACGACCTGGTTCGGAGGGCGGGGAAGCGCGTGGAGGAGTTTGTCAAGAATGTCGACCGTTTCACGGCCAATGAATTGCTCGAACATGAGTCGATTGACAAGGGAGGATTTGCCCAGTCCGAACAGACGCGCAAGTTCGAATATGTGGCGAGCATTGATCAGTACAAGCCAGGGTACTTCAGCGTGGCGGAGTACCGAACTGGCATACCGTCACCTTCGGAATTTCCCGACGGTGTCGAGACAAGGGGATTGTCGGCTCTGGCGCTGATCTTTCATCCGAACAACGCTGAAAACTTTGAAATGAGTTGCGAGGGTTTGAGCAAATGGAATGGACATTTGGCGTGGCAGGTGCGTTTCCGGCAACGAGCGGACAAACCAAACACCATCCGAGCATACAAATTCGGAGAGAATGGTCCTGCCCATCCCGTTGCGCTAAGAGGGCGCGCGTGGATTGCGACGGAGAGCTATCAAATCCTGCGCATGGAAACCGACTTGGTGGCTCCTCTGCCTGAGATCCGTCTTTTTGCCGACCACACGGTAGTTGACTACGGCCCGGTTCGCTTCAAAAAGCGCAATGTGGAAATGTGGCTGCCGCAGAGCGCGGAATTGTATAGCGACTGGAGAGGAAAGCGGATGCACCGCCGCCTCACTTACAGCAACTATCTGCTCTTTGCGGTAGATGAGAAGCAGAAGATCTCCGAGCCGAAGACAGAAACGGAAAATCAGGAGTATAAATGAGGCCACGTGTTTCCGAGTGCTTCCTTTGGATTGCGATAACCAACCTGCCCCGCTGGGCTCAGGCGAGTTCGAGAACGCTGTTCAGAAAGCCCACGAAATATTTCCAAGCGAAATAATAGACGATCAGCGCCAGGGGGGCGAGCACAGGAAATGCGTGCGCGGCGAAGCCGGGAATGGAAAACTTCAGAAGAGCGGAGACCGCCAGCCCCAGGGGCCCGAGCAGAATTGGCAGGATTGCGCCATGCAGGCCGAGAGAAAGAGGCACGCGGCGGCGCCAGGCGATGAAGAGAACGTTCCAGAGACCCCAGAGGTTGGGCACTACGGCCATGGGAAAAACGATGACGCGTTCCACGGGAACCGGGAAATGGTAGACCAGGCGCAAAAGCGTGTAGCCGGTCATGATAAAGAGTAGAAAGACGGTGGGCACGGCGATACCCGCCATGTAGGCCCGAAGATAAGGATGCTTATTCATAGAAGCCTCCCGCTCACAATTGATAGAGCAGTGCCGGAATGGCATTCGGAAAAAGCACCAGCATAGCGGCGACAACCGCGGCCAGAGCCCACTCAAACCAGGGGACGCGAAGCGGCTGCGGCTGCGCGTCGAGGCGGCGCAGCATCTGGGGCCAGAGATCGCGCTGCAACTCTGCGTTTTGCGGGGGAGGGAACGCGCGCTGGAGAAGCGCCTGGAGTTCCTTTTCGTTTTCCGGATGGGTCATTTTGTCGGACATTTTGCGGGAACCTCCACGCCGAGAGAGTTGAGTTTTTTGCGCAGCAGGCGCACAGCGCGAAAGACGCGCACTTTGACGAGGGCCACGGAAATGCCAACGGCGTCGGCGATTTCCTTGTACGGCTCCTCTTCGATGAGCGCCAAAGTCGCAACAACGCGATATTTGGCAGGGAGCTCGAGAAAAGCCCGCCGAAGATGCCCGCGCAGTTCGTCGCGGACTGCGGAGTCCCCATGAACTGCAGCTGGGTAGTCCTCGCCAAGCTCGGTTTCCACGCGCGCGTGCCGAAGATGGTCCAGGGCCGCGTTGGTGGCAATGCGGCGGGCCCAGGCGCGGAAGTTTCCCGCGACGGGGTCGAAACGCTGGCGAGCCCGGTAAATGCGCCAAAACGTCTCCACAGTTAAATCCTCGGCGATGCCGGTATCACGAACGATGCGGACGGCCCAGCGATAGACTTCCTTCTGGTGCTCGCGAAAGAGAGCCTCAAAGGCTTCGAGGTCGCCCGCCGCGAATCGTTCGAGCAGCTCCATGCACTACTCTCTCTTTGTATTACTAGAGATGACTACCGCTGGTTACAATTGTGGGGCTAATTTGAGTTCGCCTAAAGCAAGCGGGCAGTACGGATGGGCATCTCGCGCGGCTTGCGAAAGCGAGCGAACGAGCGAAGAACGCATTGAGCAGTGCGTTTGACCGTGCGCGTGATCTCGTCGGTGATTTTGGTCATGGTCGAGGCGTCCCCATGACCCAGAAACGTTATGCCAAATTTATGCCATAAGGAAGTTCGTTTTATCTATCTCTTTATTTTTCAGCACTATACAAGCTAAAGACCTAATAGATGTCGTATTGCTCCCAGTGGAGGGTGGCGTCGGACTGGATGATGACGTGTTTGTGCGAGTTCTGCTCGAGCTCGTCGATGAGCATGGACTCGCGCGTCTTAAGCGCCTTGGCAATTTCCGGGTGCACGCGCAGCGTGATGCTGGGGTTCTCGGGGTCGGCCGCGGCCATTTTGCGCGCTTCGGATTGAATCTCGTAGCAAAGCGTCGGGGTGGACTTCACCATGCCAGAGCCGGTGCAGTACGGGCAGGGCTGGCAGAGCACGCGCTCGAGAGCCTGCTTGGTGCGCTTGCGGGTGATGCAGACGAGACCGAATTCGTTGAAGGAAAGCGCTTTTGACGGAGCCTTGTCCTGCTCCAGCGCCTGTTGCAGCGCCTGGAGAACCTTTTCGCGGTTGCGCCGCTCTTCCATGTCGATGAAGTCCACGACGATGATGCCGCCCAGGTCGCGCAGGCGAATCTGGCGAACGATTTCCTTCACCGCTTCGAGGTTGGTCTTGACGATAGTATCTTCAAGGCGCGTGGAACCCTTGCCGACAAACTTGCCGGTATTAACGTCGATGGCCACAAGCGCTTCGGTGTGATTGATGACGATGTAACCGCCGGATTTCAGCCACACTTTGGCGCGCAGAGCCTTGTCGAGCTCGTGCTGAATGCCAAACTCCTCGAAGATAGGGGTTTGCTTGGTGTAGAGCTTGACCTTGCTGACGAGTTTGGGCTGGAAGCGGTTGACGAATTCGATGACCTTGCCGTACTCCTCTTCGCTGTCAATCCAGATGGCGGTGAAATCGTCGCTGACGTAATCGCGCAGCATGCGCTCGACGAGGTCGAGATCGCGGTGCAGCAGGGCGGGCGCTTTGCGCTCCTCGCTGCGCTTCTTGATTTCCTCCCAGGTTTTTCCGAGGAAATCGATGTCGGCGCGGATTTCGTCGTCGGAAGCGGCGCCCGCAGCCGTGCGAACGATGAAGCCGCCGGGGTAATTGGCGCTGGCTTCGCTCACCAGGCGACGGAGACGCGCGCGGTTTTCCGCAGAGACAATCTTGCGCGACACGCCGGTGTGATGAACCGTGGGCATGTAGACCAAAAAGCGGCCGGGCAAGGCGACGTGACTGGTAATACGCGCGCCTTTTTTACCGAGAGGCTCTTTGGCAATCTGGATAACGATTTCCTCGCCGGGCTTGAGCATCTCCGAGATAAGCTGCGGACGGCGCGGCGCGGAATGGCCGCGATCATGACGGCCCCGGTGTTCGAATCGCTGACGGCCACGGTCGCCACCACGACGGTCGGGGCGCCCTCCCCGATCGCGGCGGAAAGGCCGCTGAAAGCGCGAGCGGGCGTTTCCGCCGATGCGCGCGGAATCACGCGGATAATCCTCGCGGCTGGAAGCAGTTCGAGGAGCGCGCGTCTCGCCGGGGAGCAGAATTTCATGGTCTTCGGAGGCCGCAGCTTCGGCCGCGAGGGCGCCAGACGATGCGGTCATTGCTTCGGCTTCGGTGTGAACTTGTTCCACTTCGCCGGGCTCTTCCGTGGATCGTGCCGCCGGCGAAAGCTCTTCCTCGTCTTCCGACTCAGCGGGACCCACTTCGGCTTCCGGCTCTTCTGGTTCTTCTTCCGCCAGTTCGTGAGCCCCCCCCAGAGCTGCGACATGTTCGGCAGTTTCCTGCGCGACGTCCGCGGCAAACTCCGCGCGCTCGGCGGCGCGGCTGGCTTCCACCTCGGCAACATCTTCGGCGCTAAGCCCGGAAGCGGTTTGAGCAGAAGTTTCCCCTGAAGCTTCCTCTTCCTCCGTTTCTTCTTCTTCCTCGAAGACGGCGCCTCCAACGACGGCGTCGGCTTCTGCCTCGGCGGTGGCTTCCTCGCGCTTGGCTTCCACGAGGTCAGCGGCCAACGCGGCGACCTGATCATCATTTAGATCTGCGCCGTTGGCCGCCGCCTCAGTTTCACGAGCAGCGTGGGTCTCGGTCGTTTCCGTTTCTGCTGGAGCCGTTTCGGGCGCCGCCGCTAGGCCGCCCTCCGCCAAGAGCCAACTCGGCAGACCTCCGGAAAAGCGGCGAGGAACGCCAGCCGCGCCCGAACCAGCAGCGGGCAGATTCGACGCCGGGCGCGGAGTCTGAGCTTCGCTCGAGGTGGGGTCGCTACCAGATTCCTGCTCGGTTGTCGGGGCAGAGGATGGAGAGGCTACGGCTCTGGCGCGGTATTTTGCGAGAGACTCGCCGGGAAGAAGAATCGTTTCCTCCGAGAGATCGGCTGGCGAAGGGCCGGAACTGCGCGGGCCTTCCTGGCGGCGATTGTCATGGCCGCGTTGCTGGCCGCGATTGTCGTAGCCGCGGTATTCGCTCTGCGGCGAAGCATATTTCGACGGTGGAAGATTCCGCCCGCCTGGACCGCCCTGCTGGCGGCCGCCGCCGCCCCGATGACGCCCGCCCCGGCGTCCAAAGCGTCCGCGGCCGCGATCGCCCTGGCCATAATTCTGGCCCTGGCGGTCGTTCCCCGGGCGACGCGAATAATTCTGTGTCGGATTAAAACGCGGGGAGAAATTCTGCGGGGCCGAAGCGTTGGAATCGGGCTGACGCTCTTCGCCTGACTCTCGAGGAGAGCCTGCGGCAGAGCCCACTGGCTCGCCAGCAGGTTGCTCCTCGGATTGCGGGCCTTCCTGGCTGCTTAGGGGCGAGCCCTCTTCTGCTGTCACGGGCTCTAGGAGAGGCTGAGAAGGGAACTCCTCGGCATGCGCTTCCTCGTGCTTACGCCGCTCGGCGGCACGAGCGAGAGATTCCCCGGGAAGCACTTCAACCGTTGCGCCGTTGCTCTGAGGGATTGCCGGAGCCGACAGATGTTCATGCTGCTCGTAGGGCTGGTGATCGTAGTCCTCGAGGTTTTCGAAAACATCGCTAACGTAGAGAAAGGCATCACCATCCAGGCCGATGTCCACGAAAGCAGACTGCATGCCCGGGAGGACGCGTGTGACTTTCCCTTTGTAGATGCTGCCGACGAGAGCGAACTCTTTTTCCCGCTCGATGTAAATTTCGACTAGCTGGCCTTCTTCCAAAATCGCGACCCGCCGCTCGTGGGAGGACGCGGAGATAACCAATTCTTTTGACATGAAAACTCCTTCAAAGTGGCTCCGGCATGGCCGGAGTCCACGGCAGGACGCACCGCCGCAAGCTTCTGCCCATCGTGGGCCCAACAAACGAAAGCGCTTCCCGGCACTTCCGGGAAGGACGCTGGGTGCACTAGTAGCAAAATAGCTTGGTGTTCGAAGCCAGAGGGAAAAGATATCCTCAGCCTATCGAGGTTAATCCGTTGCCAAAAACTGGCTGGGCGAACGGCGGACGATGTTGTCCTCACTCTAAAAATCCTTTTTGGGGCGTTGACACCGGCCAAGCCGGAGCCAAACAATTCCAATTTCTTCCTAACTTTCAAATACGTCTTGACTACCAGAGACTTGCTTACTTCCGATTTCTCCAGGGCATTCCGACGGAGTAGGAATGCCGCCGGGGGCGGCGGCCGATCAGTTGACAAAGCGGCGAAGCCGAACGTTCATCACCAGACCAATCGCCAAGAAAACAAACAGCGTGGCGGAGCCTCCGTAGCTCATCAACGGCAACGGAATGCCGGTGACGGGCATCGCGCCAATCACCATCGCCACGTTAACCAACACATGGAACCCCAGCGCTGCGGCAACGCCCATGACCAGAAACATTCCCGCGCGATCCTTCGCGTGTTGAGCATTCTGCACTAAGCGCAGCAATAGCGCCATATACAACCCGAGAGCAAGAAGCACGCCTTTGAATCCCTGTTCCTCAGCCCAGGCCGACATGATGAAATCCGAATAGCGGACCGGGATGTAGCCCAGTTGGTTCTGCGTGCCATTGCCGAATCCTTTGCCCCAGAACCCGCCGGAACCCACGGCAATCTTGGACTGCAAGAGCTGATATCCGGCGCCCTTAGCGTCTTCTTCCGGGTGCAGGAAAGAAGTGATTCTCTCCCGCTGGTACGGCTTCAGGATTCGCCTGCTGACGGGGGGGTAAAAAACCGCCCCAACAAAGAGAATCCCCGCTAAGGAGAAAACGGCTGCGTGCTGCCACTTCAGACCCGCCAAAAAAGCGCCGACCGCCAATAAGGGCATCAGTACCAGGGCGGTGCCGAGGTCAGGCTGCTTCAGGATCAACACCAGCGGAACCCCCACGATCAATCCTGCCCTGATGAGGTCCCGGAGATCAAGCTCATCCGTGCGCACTTCCGCGAAGAAGCGCGCCAACACAATGATTATAACCAATTTGACCAATTCCGACACCTGCAGAAGCTCGCCGATGCCTGGGACGTTAATCCAGCGCTTGGCCCCAAAGCGGGTGTGGCCCACGACGAGTACGGCGATCAGGGCGGCAATGCTTAGCAGGTACAAAATGGGAGCCTGATCCAGAATGAGGTGATAGTCGAGGCGCGAGAGCGCCAACATCAAGATGAAGCCGACAGCGAGCCAGCGTACCTGCTTCCAGTGCATACCTGCGAGCGAACTGCCGTGGGTGGCGGAGTAAATTTCAATCACGCCAAGCGCACAGATAGTGGTGAGGATGGCCAGAAGCCACCAGTCGTAATCGCGGGTTCCCGGTGCGTCTTTCATGAAGAAAGTCCACAATCAATAGCTCGCCGTCCACAGGCAGAAGAAGAAAAGTTGAATAGCGGAGTAGCCGATTGCGCCATGGCTTTCGGTATTGTGCAGACGACTTGCGGCATAGCTGGGCTCACGGTTCCCTTTCGGCGACCGGACGCACGGTTGCGGTGGAGACGGTTTCTTGTTTTTTAAGGGCCACGCCGGGCGCGCGGGGTACCCTAACCGCTGTCGAGAGGGGTTTCGTCCGAGGCGCAGGCGGCTTGGTTTCTGCGGTGTACTGCCCCTGCTTCTTATTCTTCTTGTCGTAGTACGCCTTAATGACATCCCGCACCACGGGTCCGGCGGCCTCGCCGCCATGTTTTCCGCTTTCCTGAACTAGGACGGAGACGACAATCTCCGGATTGCGGCGCGGGGCATAGCCGACAAACCACGCGTTGTCATCGAACTTCTTCTGCTTATGTATGCGCGCGAGCGTATCGTAACCGATCACCTGGGCCGTGCCGGACTTGCCGCTGAGTTCGATCCCCGCGAGCCGCAATTGACCCCCGGTCCCTCCCGGTTCGTTGACCACACCATACATGGCGTCGGTAATCTTTTCGACGGTCGGTTCCGAGATGGGGAAGCGTTCCACCTGGACGTTAGGCGCGTCCTTCAGCATGTGCGGCTGCATGAAGACGCCGCCGGAAGCGATGCCCCCGATCATGCGCGCGAGCTGTAAAGGGGTGGTAGTGACGGCGCCCTGCCCCGTAGCCACGGAAATCACTTCGCCTTGATACCACTTACGGTGCAGAACACGCTCAACCCACTGCGGGGAGGGCATCAAGCCGGACTCTTCAGCAGGAAGATCAATCCCGGTCTTGTGCCCGATGCCGAAGTGGCTGGCGTAGTAAGCCAGGCGGTCGATTCCCAGGCGCAGGCCCACGTTGTAGAAGAACACGTCGCACGACTGCAAGATGGCTTCGTGAAGGTTCGTGACGCCATGGGATTTTTTGCCTTTCTTGGAGTAGTAGACCCAGCAGTGATACTGCCGGCCGAAGAAGTTGGCATAGCCGGGGCAGAAAGTCTTGAAGCTTTCCGAAGGAACATGGTCTTCCAACATCGCCGTGGCAGTCACAATTTTGAAGACGGAGCCGGGAGCGAGTTGCGCCTGAATGGCGCGATTCAGCAAAGGCTTCTCGGGATCCTCGTTGAGTCTTTTCCATTCGTCGGCGGAAATACGAACGGCGAAATCGTTGGGGTCCACGGCGGGATGGCTCACCATGGCCAGAACTTCGCCGTTGCGCGGATCGAGTGCAACAACTGCGCCGGGGCGCGCGCCGAGCGATTGCTCGGCCACGAGCTGTAAGTCATAGTCAACGCTGAGCTGAATCTGTTTGCCGGGAATGGCTTCCTGCTCGGGAAGCCGCATGTCCTTCATTTCTTTGCCAACACTGTTCACGACCACGCGGCGCTTGCCGTCGGTGCCCATCAAGATATCGTTATACTGGCGTTCAAGGCCGCTCTTGCCGGCGAAGTCGCCGGGGCGCAATTTGTCGCTGCTTTGCTCGATTTGCTGCTCGCTGACCTCACCCACATATCCGACGGCATGGGAAAGGAAACCGTCAGGCAGATAGCGGCGGCGGGAAACGGAAATCATTTCAAGCACCGGGATGTCGGATCGGTGCGATTCGATATAGGCGATGTCCGCCTGCGAAGCCTCGGGCTTAATGATGATGGGTTGAAACTTGGGAAGATCCTTGGTGTTATTGAGCTGCTCTTCTAGATCCGCGAGTGGAATGCCCAGGCCATCCGAGATGGCGGCAAGATGCTTTTCCACTTCGGCCATGTCGTCGCGCAACAGCAGGACGCTGAAGGAGGGGCGATTGTCCACGAGCACGCGGCCGTCGCGGTCGAGCATCCGGCCACGGGGAGCGATGATGGGAATTTCGCGGACGCGGTTGCGCTCGGCGAGCGTGGCGTACTTATCGGAGTCGATGACCTGGAGTTTCCAGAAGCCCAGCAAGAGCACGCCGATCATGCCCACGATGACGTAGGACGCGATAGCGAGCCGCGCCTGCGGCAAACGATTGTCGTTCCCAAACCAGTAAGACACGCAAAACCCCACGCGCGAGGAGTCTCGTAGGACTTCCGATTTCGTCCCAATACGCCGGACGTAACTCGCGTCACGGAAAAAATCTACAGCGTGGGTTTCGAGTTGGCTCCGTTAGAACCGAAGTCAGCCTCAAATTGTCCGTCGAAAATTTCCTCGAATCTGCCTGCGAAAGGCAGGTCTGGGCTGCGAAAAAATCTTCGGGAGCTCCCGTAAAAGCCGCTGGACTAGAACTGCGCCAGGGCAGCCGAGTCATTCTAAAACCTATCACTTGCGCAGGGGGGCTGCAAGCCGTCCGCAGGGACAGGTTCCAGATTTGTACACAGATCTCTCGGGGGGAGCCGGGGAAAGGCCGGTTGCTCCGGCGGCGGGCACACGCTATTGTAGAAAATTCTCTTGTGCGCCGAGAAACCAACATGGAAAAACCGATGCGACTGGCGCTGATTGGCATGTCCGGCGCCGGGAAGACCTTCTGGGCAAAGAAGTTAGCGGAGAAGGGGGCGCCGGCCGTCTTTTGCGACGAGCGGATCGAGCAGAGGCTAGCGCCAAGGCTGGTTCCGAGCGGGTATTCGGGAATTAACGGCGTAGCCGCGTGGATGGGCTGGCCGGACAGCGCGACCTACGCCGAGCGCGAAGCGGAATACCTGGCGGAAGAGATTCACACCTTGGATGAAGTCTTACGGGAGCTCGAGCAGAAGCCCGACGCTTCCCTGGTTTTGGATACTACGGGGAGCGTGATTTATGCAGGGAGTCATTTGCTCAAGCGCTTACGCCGGCAGATGACCCTGGTGTATCTGGCGGCGAGCGCCCAGCAGCGTCAACTGCTGATTGAACGATATTTGAAGGATCCGAAACCGGTGCTGTGGCGCGGCGCGTTTCAACCGAGAAGCGGAGAAACGCCCCGGGAAACCGTGGCGCGATGTTATCCGGCGCTGATCGAGGCGCGGCGGCGAAGTTACGAGGCGCTGGCGCATTGCACCGTGGACGTTGGCGAATTGCGGGCACTGTTCGATGCGAAGCAGTTCTTGGAGCGGATTCGGAGAGCGGAGAAGAGCGGGCAGAGAGCGGAGAGCGGAAAGTAGAATGAACGTGAGATTCCTGATCTCCGATCGCTGGTCTGCGAGCTCTTTCAGCAGGCCCTGAGGGCACACGGAAATGAGGTATAGAAGCACATCGCTCCAGGCACCGCTTACCTCGTTGCGGGGAGCGGTGCTGCGCGGGCTAGCGCCCGATGGCGGGCTGTACATGCCGGCGGAGATTGCGCGGCACTCGCCGGAAGAACTGGAAGAGTTCCGCAAGCTGCCGTTTACCGAAGTTTGCTTCCGAGTGGTGAAGCCGTTTGCTACACCCGACGTGCCGGAAGAAGTCCTGTGGCAAATCGTGAGCGAAGCGATCAATTTTCCAGTGAAACTCGTGTCGCTGTCTCCGGGGCTGCACATCCTGGAGCTGTTTCACGGGCCCACGCTGGCGTTCAAGGATTTTGGCGCGCGGTTCATGGCGCGGCTCATGGGTTATTTCGTGCGCGGAGAATCGCGGCCGCTCACCGTGCTGGTGGCGACCTCGGGCGATACCGGGAGCGCGGTGGCGCACGGATTCCTGGGCGTGCCGGGAATACGCGTCGTGATTCTGTATCCCTCGAAGCGCATCAGCGAGGCGCAGGAAAAGCAGTTCACCACGCTCGGAGAAAACATCACCGCGCTCGAAGTATCGGGCACATTTGACGATTGCCAGAGACTGGTGAAGCAGGCATTCTCGGACGTGGAACTCAATAAGACCGCGTTTCTCACTTCGGCCAATTCCATCAACATCGGGCGGCTGCTGCCGCAGATGTTTTACCACGTGGCGGCGTACCGGCAGTTGCCGGTGGCGTCCGTGCCGCTGATTGTGTCGGTGCCAAGCGGAAACTTCGGCAATTTGACGGCGGGAATTTTTGCCAAGCGCATCGGGCTGCCGGTGGCGAAGTTTATTGCCAGCACGAACATCAACGACGTGGTGCCGCAATATTTGAGAAGCGGACAATTTTGCCCGCGGCCCGCGAAGGCCACGTATTCGAACGCCATGGACGTCGGCAATCCGAATAATTTTCCGCGGCTGCTGGACTTGTGCCGGGGCCGTCTTGAATACGTGCAAAAGGAAATTTGGGGCCATGCGGCGACCGATGACGAGACGCTATGCGAGATGAAAAAGATTTTCGAACGATTTGCGTATCTCGCCGACCCGCACACGGCGGTCGGCGTTTTCTGCTGGGAAGCGTACAAGCTCGAACACGCGGAGCCCGCGCAGGGACTGGTGTTGGCGACGGCGCATCCGGCAAAATTTGCGGACGTGGTGAGAAAAGCGGTTGGCACGGCGCCGCCGCTGCCGGAACGGCTGGCAGGATGCCTGAATCGAGAGAAGTTGTCGCTGCCGATGTCGAGCAACTACGCGGACCTCAAACAGTTCCTTTTATCAGGATTATGAAATGCTTCAAGAAGTAAGGCCGAGGGCCCTGAGGGAGTTTTATTATGACGGTCGGCGGAGGCGGTCGAGGAGGAGAAAAAGGCATACGGCGAAGAGCGCGTTGAGGAACGCCGCGCCGAACAGGTGCAGGTTGAACCACGGTTCCGGTTGTGCGAGCAGGATGCGGCGCGTCATGGCGACAATACCCTGATGGACGATGAAGAATCCTGCGGTCACGGCAAATCGCGCCACGGGATGCTCGGTGTCCAGACGCGCGCCAATGGAAGAGGCCAGATAACCGATGACGGTTTTTGCGATCCCAAACAGGCCTAGTGGAACCGTGGGGCCGCTGAGACTGTCCTGCGACAGCCCAATGAGGGCCCCTAAGATGAGTCCTGTGGACGGATTGCGGCGGCTGAGCCCGAAATAAATCGTTACCAGCAAAGGTAAATCGAGCAGAGACGCCCGGGTGAAATGCAGAGGGAGCCAGGCCTGGATCACCAGCGCCAGCAGCGCACTGAAGACGATTGCGCCGGAACGAAACTTGTGTACCTCGATGTGCGATTCGCCAATGCGCAAATCGAAGGCGCTGTTCATGGATTGGCCGCCTGGGGGGGCGCAGCATTCGAAGCGGCGGGCGCGGCTGCCGGGGCAGCACTTTCCTTCAGAGGATGCAGCGTTAACAGGACCAGCACTTGTTCCAGTTTTTCGAGATTCGCCGCAGGCTTGATGCGAATCTGCTTGAAGGTACTGCCGGGTTTGATTTCTGTGATCGTTCCGACGGGCAGGTCGCGCGGGAAAATGCGGTCCATGCCGCTCGTGATGACCCGCTCGCCGATATTTACATCATCGTCGTTCGGAACATATTTCATGGTGATGAGAGGCTCGCCCACGCCGCCGACGGGGCTTTGGATGCGCGAGTCCGCGAGCATGGCTCCGACGCCGCTCTCTCTGTCGGTGAGAAGCAGCACTTGAGAAGTGTTCGGGAAGGCTTCAATCACTTTTCCCACGACGCCGTCGGGAGTGATGACTCCCATGTCCTTGCGGATGCCGTCATGCTCGCCGCGATCGATCTCAATGGTCTGGCTGGCAGTGCCCGCACTGCCGCCGATCACACGCGCAGCCACCATGGGAACGTCCTCTTGCGATTGACGGAAATGAAGCAATGTGGCAAGGCGATCGGCTTCAGCAGCTTTGCCTTCGAGTTGGGCAAGGCGCAATTTCAACGCGTCATTCTCGCGGCGCAGATCCTCGTTATCTTTCCGGGTGCTTCGCAGGGCAAAATAGTTGCGCCAGGCGTCGCGAAACCAGCCAAACCCGTAGGAGCCGGCGCGCTCAAAAGGCGAAACCGCTCCCACCGTCCAGCTACGAATCAGGCGCCCCTGGGAATCGCGCTTGATCTGCACGGCGAGCAGGAGCACTTGCAGGAGAATGACGCCCGCGAGCAGAACCAGCGATTTGTGGCGCGAGGGAATCGCAGTCATAGTTGTTAACAGTTCACAGTTGGCAGTTCAAAAGCAAAACATGCCGCTTCCGGGAGAGCGACGCCGGGAAGAAAAGCTCTCGAATATCCTGCAGTGTCCTCCAACAAACCGGTGTCTCGGCACCAATTGCCGCCAACCATTCAGTCGATGCAAACCATGCGCAGGAGCTTGAAGTCGCTTAGCATTTTCCCCGTGCCGAGCACGACCGACGCCAGTGGATCATCGGCGATGGAAACCGGCAAGCCCGTCTCTTCGCGGATGCGCTTGTCGAGATTCTTTAGCAGCGCGCCGCCCCCGGTCAGCACGATGCCGCGGTCGCTGATGTCCGCTGAAAGCTCTGGCGGCGTGCGCTCAAGCGCCACGCGCACGGCGTTCAAAATAGTGGCTACGCACTCGCTGAGGGCTTCGCGGATTTCGCTGTCGTCAATCGTCACGGTGCGCGGCACGCCCTCGATGAGGTTGCGGCCTTTGACTTCCATGGTCAGTGGCTTCTCGAGCGGATAGGCCGAGCCGATTTCCATCTTGATCTGTTCTGCGGTGCGCTCGCCGACCAGCAGGTTGTACTTGCGCTTGAGATATTGCATGACGGCTTCATCCATCTCATTGCCCGCCACGCGCACGGAACGCGAATATACGATGCCGCTCATGGAAATGACCGCGATGTCGGTGGTGCCGCCGCCGATATCCACGACCATGTTCCCGGAAGGCTCTTCGATGGGCAGACCCGCACCGATGGCCGCGGCCATGGCTTGTTCCACCAAATAGACTTCGCTGGCGCGCGCGCGGTACGCCGAGTCCTGCACCGCGCGTTTTTCCACCGGCGTGATTTCGCTGGGCACGCCAATAACAATGCGCGGATGCACGAGCACGCGGCGGTTATGCGCTTTCTGAATGAAATACGTCAGCATTTTTTCCGTGACTTTGAAATCCGCGATGACCCCGTCTTTCATCGGTTTGATGGCCACCACGTTGCCCGGCGTGCGCCCGAGCATTTCCTTGGCTTCGCGCCCCACGGCTACGACGTCGCCGCTGGCTTTGTTGATCGCAACGATGGAAGGTTCATTCACCACAATTCCTTTGCCGTGCGAGAACACCAGGGTGTTTGCCGTGCCGAGATCGATGGCCAGGTCGGAAGAAAACAGACTGAACACCGACCTCATGTTGTAACCGTTCTTGTTCATCCCTACTTCCCCCCGCGGAGAGAGGCTCTCCGCCGTCCGGCCGGCAAAGCACTGAGGGCTGTGCGATCAGCCTTCCTGCTATTGTCTCCGGGCACCCCGACCTATGCAACGCGCGATGGCCTGTCGTTCGGAATTCTTATTTTGGCACGACGATAGAAACCTGCGCATGTCCCGTACCGCCACGGCGATTCTGCCCCACCACTACGATAGTATGATGTCCTGGCTCAAGCGTCTCGGTGAAATGCCGGAACGTGCCGTCAGGCGCAATATTGGGAACCGGCTGGCCGTTTACGATCAAGGCCGCGCCCGGTTCAGTCTTGCCGATAATCTCCGCCACTCGCCCATGAAGCTGGTAGCCGGTAATTTCCAGGATCATGTCCTGAGATTTGCCCTGCGCTACCAGCGTGAACTTGTAAATCACGCCCAACTCGCTGGACTGTTTCTTGGCGTCCGTGGCGGTCACGTTCCAGAAGTAGTCTCCGGAATCCAAACCGGAAACGTCCACGCTCGTTCCTTTAATGTTCGATTTGTCCACCACGGTTCTGGTGAACAGGGAGGTGGCGCTCACTCGCAGAGTATAAGAAACCGCCTCCTGCACGGGCTTCCATTCGAAATGCACGACCGCCTTCTTGGGATTTTCCGCGATAATGGGCGCCAGGTTCAACGGCTCAACCAGATCCGGGGGAGCCAGTACCATGGATTTCTGGATCGCCCCGCTGCTGGGAATGGTGGCCTTTTCGTATTGCACGAGATCAATTTTCTCTTGGCCCCGTTGCACCTGCGCAGTACCGCTCGAAACCACAACCTCGCTTTCCTTCTTCTCCGGATCAAACTTTACAGCCGCTCGGCTGTTGGAATGCAATTGCGTGGTGGCGTCTTCGGATTTTACCGCAGCTTTGGAATCCGCAGACCTCAAAAAGGGCGTGGCCAAATCCACTGCGCCCGTTTGAATGCTCACCGTCACGCTCGTGGGCCGGTTGCTTTCCGTGGAGTTTTCTTCCACGGTGATCAGCGTATCCGGCTTGATGGTGTAGTCGGTACCGTCTGCGAAGCTGATGCGCGCGTCGCTGTCGGAACCGGTTTGCACCAAGTCCCCCTTATCCAGGGACGTGCTTAGGGTAGCATCCACCCATTGTACGGAGTTGAGTTTCTTTATCTGGACGCGGCCCTCGAGATTCACGAATTTCGCGCGCTTTTGGTCCGCATTGACGGCGTCGGCATCCGGGTTGCCCACCGATTTGTCGATCTTGTTGATGACTGCGGTGAACAGGTCCGGCTTGGCGATGTAGATTGCTCCGAAGACGACGGACAATGCCAGCAGGCAGTACAGGAAAACCGTCTTGTAGGTAACGGTGGTCCAGTACACTTCCACTCGCGGAACCTTTTGGTAGGGTTGAGTGTGTCTCGGGTCAGTAGGAGAATGTATGGTCACGGGTCGCTTCGATCACCGGGCTCCAAATTTTCAATCTAGCACAGCGGGCAGCGGACTCTAGAACGGCGAGGCAGTTGCGTAGTCAAGTTGCAAATAGCACGTGGCAGGTTCGCACCATTAGACCTTTCGCTGTACCGCTGTACCGCACCTGCCCACGCGGCCAGGTCGCGCGCGCCAGGACTTCGATTCTCTGCCTCGACGGAGAAATCAGTCCATGCTTTGAACGGCTACAGCGGTGAGGCTCGGAGAGCCGCGCAAGAGGTTCTCAAGTCCATTTACTCGTAGCGCAAAGCAACCATCGGATCGACATGAAGCGCGCGGCGCGCAGGAAAATAGGCCGCGATGAGCGCGACGACGATGAGCAGCCCGGCGAGCGATGCCAGAACAGGCAGGCTCACCGAAACAATTCCAAAAACAAACGCGGCCATCGCCTGGCTGACAGCGAACGAAATCGGCAAGCCAATGGCCAACCCAATGCCACAAACAAGAAGCGCATGGCGCAAGACGAGCTGGAGCACATCGCGTGGATTGGCGCCGAGGGCAAAACGGATGCCGAATTCGTGAGTTCGATGCGCGACGTTTTCAGACAAAATTCCGTAGACGCCTAGGGAAGAAAGCAGGAGCGCCACGATTCCGAAGACGGTCATCAAAATTCCCATGATGTGCACCATGGCGATGGAATCCTGAATCTCTGTCTGGAGAGTATTGATCTCGGTTATAGCGATTTGCGGATCGCGTTGTGAGATCGCCGCACGCGCCGCCGAACTGTGACCGGCCGGATTCGAGGTGACACGCAGGAGGAACCGAAACGAGCTTCTCGAAGACTGAAGATAAGGCTGATAGACGACGGGGAAGGTTGCGGGGTCCCACCAGTTCTGCCGGACGTCGCCCACCACGCCAACTACAGTCATCCAAGGCCCGCCCGAGTTTGCTGCGCCCAGCTTGAATCTTTGCCCCAAGGGATCGCTCTTGTGCCAGAAGCGGTCCGCCATTGTCCGGCTTATGAGGGCGACGCGCGGTGCGCTCCGCGGTGTCTGCTTCGGTGAAGGACCGCCCCGCGACAAGAGGGATTTTCAGAACGGAGAAATAATCTCCGCTAATGATTTGCAAGTCCGCCGCGGGCGCTTCGCTGGCTTGAAGAGCCGACCGGCCTTGGATAGTGAACAAGGTCTTTTCATTGTCGACGCTGCTCGCAGGAAAGTTTGAGGTCAAAGCCGCTCCGGAGACCCCGGGAAGGGAAGACACGCCGCGCAATGCGGTTTGGAAGACAGTCCCGATCCGGACTTGCCCCGCGAATTCCTCTGACGCGTCTAATTTTGGGGGCGGATGAAAAAGCGCCATTTGTCCATCGCGGCGGGAACGGCGACATCGAAAAAGCCGACCATTATCTCCTCGTACGTTTGCTCGCCCCAACGCAGGGCTTCGTTGGGATCCGGATTGTGCGGATTCCTTGCGGAATTGTCGTACCACGATTCCATTTGAGGCCTATGCCGTGATCTTTTATAATGTTAAGTTTGTTTAGGGACCGGGGGAGTCATAGGAATGGCTGGAACGAAAGATAAGAGTACCCTGACGAAGCGCATCCTGTTTGGCGCAGCGGGTCTGGTTCTTGGCGGCAGCATGCTGCTGTACCTGGTTCCACAGGGGCCCGCCACGGGCGAAGTCTCGACAGACACGGTCGCGAAGATTGGGGATCAGTCCGTCACGGTGAAGGACATCCGCCAGCAGCTTGACCAAATTGAGCGCAACAATCAGGTCCCCAGGCAGCTGGAAAGTTTTTACGCGCAGCAGATTCTGCAGAACCTGGTTTTTCAAAGAGAGTTGGAATTCGAAGCTAAGCGCCTGGGAATCACTGTATCGGATGAAGAGATAGCCGACCGCATCCGCTTGTATCTCCCAATGGCTGTCAGTGGTGGCTCTTTTATCGGCAAGGACCAATATGCGGAGCTAGTGCAGCAGCGCTTCCAGCTTACCGTTCCGGCCTTCGAAGAACTCATCCGGCAGGGCCTGCTCGAGGAGAAATTCCGGAAGCTCGTAACCGATGGGATTAGCGTTGGTCCGGGAGAGCTCGAGGACGAGTATCGCTACAAAAACGAAAAGATAAAGCTGGATTACGCACTGGTTAAGCCGGAGGATCTGGAAGCCAAGATCACGCCGACGGAAGCGGAAATCAAAGCGGAATACGAGAAAAACAAAGATAAGTATCAGGTGCCGGAACGGCGATCGGTGCGTTACGCGCTTTTGGACATGAACCAGCTTCGTCAGGCGATCCAAATTCCCGACGACGTGCTCAAGAAACAGTATCAGGACAATATCAAGCAATATGAGGTGCCCAACCAGGTGCATGTCGAGCACATTCTTTTTAAGACCATTGGAAAAACGGATGCCGAAGTAGAGGAGATCAAGAAGAAAGCCGAGGAGGTTCTCAAGCAGGCTAAGAAAGGCGCGAAATTCGACGAGTTGGCCAAAAAGTATTCCGAAGACCCCGGTTCCAGGGAGAAAGGCGGGGACCTGGGCTGGATTCGGCAGGGGCAGACGGTCCCGGAATTCGAAAAGGCGGCGTTTTCGCTCGCGCCGGGACAAATTTCCGATTTGGTGAGAACGCCATACGGCTTTCACATCATCAAAGTCCTGGAAAAACAGACGGCGCACACCAAACCCTTCGATGAGGTGAGGGAGTCCATGCGCACACCGCTTTTGCTGTCAGAAGCGGACAAGGATGCCAGCAATACCGCGGACCAGCTTTCGGCCGCGATCCGCCGCTCCAGCAAGGTTTCCTTGGACGACCTCGCCAAGCAATATCACTTGACTTTAGGCGAGACGAGGCCTGTCAGCGCCGCGGACGCGCTTCTCGAGCTGGGCAACTCCCAGGAAGTCAAGGATGAAATCTTTCGTCTGCGCAGTGGCGAGCTGAGCAGGCCGATTCGCACCGACCGTGGCTATGTGGTGCTTGCGCTGAAGGATTCTTTCCCGGCGCACCAGGGTACGCTCGAGGAAGTGCGCGAGCGAGTGATTAGCGAGTTGAAGAAAGAAGAGTCCCTACAGCAGGCGAAGAGCAAGGCGGAAGAGTTGGTTAAACGCGTGAAGGCCGGCGAGAAATTCGATGCTGCCGCCAAAGCCCTCGGATTGGACCCGAAAACGAGCGATTTCTTCGCGCGTGACGGCTCGATTTCCGGCGCGGCCAGCGGCAAACAGCTCAGCGCGGCCTTCAACTTGAAGCAAGGGGATGTTGGCGCGCCGTTGAGTCTCGGCCAAAACTGGTTCGTCTACCGCATTGCGGAGAAGGTCGAGCCGGATCCGGCCAATTTTGAGGCGCAGCGGAAGCAGTTGACCGACGAATTGCTGCAATCCAAGCGCGAGGTGGCGTTTGAGGCTTTCCATTCGGCCCTTTCCGAGCGCCTGAAGCAAGAGGGCAAGCTGAAGCTGATGCCTGACAAATTGAAGAGCTTTGGCAGCCTGACCTAGGCTAACTTAAATAAAATAAACAACTTAGCTTGCCGTAAGCGACCTCTTGCCTTTCTTGCCGCAGCTCATTACCCTATGGGTGTCTTCACTAGGTTCGTTTTGCCCTGAGTTGTCTCAAAACCTAGATCGGGCTCTTTCGACCACATTCGGGATTCCTTGAACAATTCCAGAGTCATCCGGCCCATGACTCTTGAGATCGGTGAAACTTCGATGCCTACTCGAACGGCAACCTCGCGCAACGAATATCGCTGCAGTATTGAACGCAATCAGTCGGGAAAGTATTGCGTTCGTCTCCGCGTACATTACCCGCGGCATGCCTGGACGCTGAACGTCTACTTCCTGGCCGGATCCTTCGATCGAGCCATGAAAAAGCTGGAAGAGGCTCTGGATTTCTTGCAAAGGCAGGAAGACAAGCTGTGGTTCTGGGGCGTGGACCGCGCCGAGGATATGGGCTTTTCCGCGGAATTTTTGAAACAAGCGGGTATGCGGCTCGATCGCCGGAACGAGTTTCCCAAGCGCGCGACCAGCGTGACCTTGGCTCCCGAGAGGGAAGTACCTGCTTCCGTCCTGGGTCCAATGCGGCGAGGACTGGCCGAATCGGTGGAAATTCCTCGCGCCGCCGCTGCCGCCGGCGACTAGCCGCCTTGTAGCACAGGCACTCTGGCCTCCCCACTGAATCGCAATTCCACGAACGGCGAATTGAGTACCTCATGGCTTCCTGTAGCACAGGCACTTCTGCCTGTGCTCTCATCTTTTGCTGTGCTTTGGCCTTCGGCCTAAAACCACAATTCCACAAACGATGGCCCCTCGAAGCTCGGACCGCATAGTGCCGCCAAGGCGGAAAGCAGAAGGCCGAGGGCCAAGGGCGAAAAGGGAAATAGCTTCGTTTTGTTTTGGTACGTGGCGGGCCGGAGCGTAGGGTCGGTCAGGCTGCCTATTTGCCTTGTGGCCGCGGAGGCGGTTCGTGCGGTTTGGCGTCGGCGCGAAGCTCAAGGTCGCACTGCCGGCATCTCGGGTGCTGCTTCCATTCGACCACCGCGTAACGCTTGCCGCATTGCGGACACGTGTAGGCCGTCGTCAGTTGCCAGTGCTTCGCGGCGTCCATGGGAGCACTCCTTGGATTAGCGACACCATGGACCCTGGAGTCAGACTCGTCAAGTCCCTATCTTGGACGCCAATCCGTCTTGTGGTCACTTGTCTTTACCTCGACAGCGCTTGCCGTGTTTATCGTTGTGCCGTGGAAGTGAGCGGGAATTGGCTATTGCTAGAAGACGGGGTGCGTGTCCGAGTCGCAAACTCCAGCCCAACCGCAAAGGACTTGGTGTCAATTCCTTGACAGTAGACGACCCTGGCGCGCACCCATCCACCTTGCGGGGATCGCACCAGCAGCGGAGTGTCCGGCTTCCAAGGTTGTTCTGTGAGGACCCGTAGGCCGCAAGAGCTGGCGTTTTCCGTGAGCGCTAGTTCCGAGAGGATGGGTTGCTCTCCGGTAGAGAGCAATACTTCGAGCTGTTGCTTGGGACTGCGCCGTTCTCTTCGCCCGGAATCCATATAGAGGGCACTCCCATGGATGGGCTGGGGAACTCCTTGGCTTCTAGGCGTCGACGCCTAAAGGGGCCGCTTCCGGTTATCAGCCGAGCCGCCGTCCGGTCAATCCGATGAAGGTTGTAATTCTCTGTAGGGGGAGTCTCCAATCGGGCGGCGGGCGTCTGCGCGCTGCTCAGGGTGGCGCCGCCACCCCGCTCGGTCATCTGCGACTTGCTGGAACTGTTCGACTCAGCCGAGTGAGGACACCCCTACCGCAGTCCCCGGCGTTTAGAATGAAAATCCTTGAGGGTTTGGCGCAGCGACGCCAGCAAGCAACCGCAGTTTCGGCACTTCGGTATTTTCCCCGACTCCACGGACTCCGGGGCCGAATACATCGTTCTGCATATCGGGCATATAAACTCGGGCCGCTTGCTTTCGTCCATGGCGCCGTAAAGCGGAGCAAGAAAAATCCTGAGCGCATGCTCCCACCCGTGGTTCGCCGTGCGTTCCTTGCGCAGAAGTCCAGGCGGCAGTCGCAGTGGCCGAGCGCTCGATGGGTATTTGATATTCAGCCAAGACTGCTGCAACACGATTTGCAGAAGGTTCTGCATTCACGCCACGCTAAAGTGGCGAATGGGTTTCGTCAATCAGACAAAGCCCTACAAGCTCTCTTTTGGCGCTCGTGTCGGATGAATTATTAAGGTCTTTATTTGCATGAAACTACAGTAAGAACCTGATAGACTAATTACGCAGTTTTCAGTATTAGCGTATACAATTAACATCTTATATTAGTGTCTTGAGTCTACCCGGTCCTCTCGAGAAAAAGTCTACGAGGGGAGTCCTGCACGACCATGAACGCAAACCGGCGGTTGCAAGAACGAAAGCAGCCCGAGCAGATCGTGTTGTGTAAGCTCGGCGGCGAAAAAAGCAGTTCCGTCCTGAATCTTTCCGAGGATGGGTTGTGCTTTGAGAGCCTGACGCCCATAGAAGAAACGGACTTGCTGCACCTACACCTGTCGGCCGACCTGAACGGCGCGATCGAGGCCGCCGGCCGGTTGGCGTGGATCGACTCGGCAAAACGCACGGGAGGCCTGCGCTTCGTGGAGTTGAGCACGTCGGCGCGCGAGCAGATCCGCGCCTGGCTGAGCGAGACCTCCATCGCGTCCGGCGGAAGAAGCGGGGGCGCGTTTTTGCAGAAGGTTGATAAGCAAGCCGATGACGGCGCGGCGACCGGCCAGCTGGTAGTTTGGCAGGACCGGCGCCTTCGGAGCTTGCAACTTGTTCCCATAGAACGGCACCGGGCGCAGAAGCGCCGGCATTTCCTCGGCGGCCTATTGGTGGGCTTCGGGATATGCGCGGCGCTCATGGTTCCCATCTTCCGGTATGCTGGTGGCATGAAGCCAGGCAGCCTGGCCTGGACGATAGAGAGCGCCAGCCACGCGGCGCAATCCAGCGCGGAACAGACTCCGGCGTCAGCAGTACATTCCGTGCCGCCAAGTGCGTCGATCTCGGAGTCGACCGCTAGGAAAGCGCTGGCGCCGCCGCCGGTGGTGCAGAAGGTCTCCGTGGCCGAGCCAACAAGGTCGCCGCGGAGGCAGAGTCCACAGACAGCGCAAGGATTTTCCACCGCGCCGATGAGGGGCACAGCATCGCCGTCGGCAGCGCCGCAGCCGGGGAAGGCGGAGCAGCCGCTTGGGGCAAGCCAGGCGGCAGTATTGCCCGCTCCAGACGCCTCAAAGGCGCATTCTTCCTCGGGGCAAGTCGAGCACGCGAAAAAGGTGTCGGCGACGCCGCAGCAGTTGTGGTCTGCGCTGCAAGCAGGAAACATAAAGGCGGCAGTAGCGCTTGCGGACCTCTACGCACGGGGTGAAGGCGTCCCGGTGAACTGCGAGCAAGCGCGGGTCTTGCTGCTGGCCGCGTCCGAAAAAAACAATGCAGAAGCTTCGAAGAAGCTGCGGGACCTGAAGGAAGGCGGCTGCCCCGCAAACAGTGACTGAGCCGAAGCCGTAGGCCTCCTGTAATCCAAACAACCGACGGATGAGCGGCGGCCCTCCGAGTGTTCCATTTTAAGACCTTGTGGGGTGTGCGGCCGCTTGAGAGGACTGAGATTCCTTCTTTGGCTGGCTTTGGCTGGCGTTTGGTCGCTTCCATTACTTTTACTTTCCCGCCTTTAGCCCGGCTGTTCTAGCATCGCGGATCAGCACGGGAAACCGCGGAAAGGCAAAATTGCCGGATACGTCATCGATAACGTTCACCTGGCAAAGGTAAAGCCCCGCCTTAAGGGCCTCGAGAGGCACATCGATCTGAACGACGACGGCCTTGCGCTCCGGGGCTGCCACTTCGTTCGTCACGATGGGCTTGGATTCGTAGACCTTTACGCCGCCCTGCAGGAACTCGATGCTGGTCAGTACACGGACGCTGTCGCGCGGACCTTTCCGGGCTTCGGCTTTACCGGCAGCCGCCTGACCGTTTATCGGAGCGGCCGGGGCGGGATTTTTGCCCTTCGCGGCGTCGTACACTTCGTACTGCAGATAGAGATGCTGGTCGGCGGTGAAAACGTGGGCGATGTTGGGAACGGTCTCCATCTGATCGCGCACCAGGGGGTTCGGGCCGCTTTTCTTGCCGTTGGCCGGAACGCGCAGGCTGCTCAGCACGACCGAACTCATTTTCAGCGGCGCTTTGCGCAAATCGGGGATCTGCACATCGGTTTCAAATGAGCCCATGCGACCGGTCTGGTTCTCGCGCACCACAAATTTCAAGTGATAGCTGCCGGGGGCCAGCACGAACCCCGTGTTGTACTGCACGTTTTTGCGGCGGACCTGCTGGGTGCTGTCCACGGCGAGCTTCACGGTATCCCGTAAATGGCCGACCGGGAATTTGCTGCCCTCGAGGACTTGGCCGATGATGTCGATGGTGGCGTTGTCTTTGTCTTTTTCCGTCACAAACGGGATTTGCGAGCCGGGAATCACGAGTGAAACCGCCAGGTAATAGTGAGAATCGTCCTGGCGAAAGTAGGCGGCGCCGGTGTAGAGCGGCACGTCCACCTGCGGGAGCTCGGCCGCTAGTTCGTCTTCGAGTTGCTGCTCGCGGTCGGATTTGCTCAGGTGCTCGAAATCGCGGTCCGTGTAGTATCCCGAGCGGTAATCGAGCTTTACCTCGGCGCGGTTCACCTGAACCTTCAAATGGCGGTAGCGCCCGTCTTTCAGGGGATTGTTGCTCGAGAAGCCCAGGACGTAGTACGCGGAGGTGTCTTTCTGAACTTGAGAAAACACGCCGCCGAAATCGTTGGAATCGAAAAAGGACTTGCCGCCCGTATCGGCGGAAAGCGTTGCCAGCGTCTCCTGCGAACTCAAATTGTTATTCAAATCGTTCAGCACGGATTGGCCGGAATACGCCGATTGCCCGTGCAAGCTGGCTGCTTGGGCTTCGCCGCCTGGCGGAAAGGCCTCGAGCCCGCGCAGGTCCATCGAATAGATGGAGACGTTGGCCTTCACGGCGGCGGCGGTCGCCCTGCGAAGTGCCGATTGATTGTCCATGCCGGACTGGCTGATTCCATTGCTGAAATAAATGAGGCTCTTCTTTTGCGTGAGCTTGCCGAGAGATTGCATCAAGGATTGCAACGCCAGCAGTTTGCGGTCCGCGCTGAAGGTGTTGTAGTCCGTGTCGTCGGCCGTGAAGGAGCCGCCGGTCTCGGCCTCTCCTTCGGCACTCCCGGCGCCGCCGTTGTCGAATCCCTGGCCTTCTCCGGAAGTGTATGCGGAAAGGGCCGCGAGGATTCTCGCCTTGTCATCCGTGAAATCCAGGTCCACGCGCATGTTCGTGGCCAGCGAGACTAACGCGATTAAGTCCGCAGGCTGCATCTTGGTGGAAACGAAGTTCTTCGCTGCATCGACGGCGCGATCGATTTGCTCCGGATCCATTGCGGAAAAGTCAAAGAAGAAGAGCATCAGGCGGCGGTCGCGCGCCGCGAGCGAGGGAGCGGCGTTTTTCCCGGTGCGCAAAATCGCTCGGGCTCCCGCCGTGCCGGAAATCGCGGCCTCTGCGGCTCCCGCGGTCAGGGGCTGATCCACATTTTCGAAATCAAAGCTAGAAATTTCCTGCTTCTTGCCGTCTTCGAGCACCGTGAAATCTTCTTTTTTCAAATCACGAATGAGATTTCCTTTTTTGTCTCGCGCAACGACATTGACGAGCACCAGCTCTGTGGTTATGCGGATACGCCCCTGGCTTGTTGGTGTTTGCGGGGCTTGCTGGGCGACGAGTGGCGCGGCTGTTTGGAGAAGCAGCCCGCTGGTGAGAATGGCCGCAAGATTTTTCATCTTCTGACGCATTTTCATTGCCCTTCAGAACCGGAAGCGCGCGGTCATAGTGACACGCCGCATGCTGCCCGTTCCCGTCACTTCGCCAAACGCGAGCGAGTTCACGACCGTGTTGATCGAAGTGAAATGCACGTTGTTGAAGACGTTGTTGGCGGAAAGCCGAAGGTCCAGCGCGCGCGATTCTTTGATGGAAATCGTTTTGTTCAGCGCCATGTCCCAGGTGACTTGTCCTGGACCTGCAATGATATTTCGGCCCGCATCGCCGAAGGCCGTGCCATTGGGATTGCTGCAAGCAGCGCCGGGCGCACAGAACGCGGCCGTGTTGAACCACTCGCGCGTCGTGGGATTGCTCAGGCGAACGGTTTGTCCGGCGACGGTGTTGGCGCGGAGCGAGCCGCTCACGCCGCGACCGATGTCCAGGGCGTCGCCCAGCACACGCGGTGTGAAGTAAAAACCGGAACCCACGGTGAAATCGCCGCTCCACTGCCACGCCCCGAAAATGTGGCCTAACGCGCCCTTTGGAGAAAAGTGGCGGTTCTCACCGATGGGCAAGTCGTAGATCCAGTTCCCGGTGAACTTGTGACGCTGGTCGAAGCTGGAAAGGCCGCGGTCCGCAGAAATGTCCAAGGGATTTTGCGCCACCACGCTGCCTCCGCCGCCAATCGAAGAGGCATCATCAATGGACTTGGAATACATGTACTGCGCGCTCATGCCAATCCCTTTCGCCATGCGCTTGCGAATCCGCACAGAACCTGCATGCAGGATGGAATTGCCCTCGGAGGACGCATAGATGAACGGCTGGTTTCCCGCGACCAACAAGGCGCGCTCCGTATCGAGACGCGTGCCTTTCGACCCGTTGTAGCCGGTGCTCAAGATCCAGCCGCTGGGCAGTTCGCGCTGGAGGTCCAGATTCCAGATTTGCACGTATCCCAGCTTGTAGCTTGGATTGACGGCGAAGTTGTTGGTCACCGCGCTGGAAGATGCCGGGGGGAATCCATTAACCAGCGTCAGGGGACTTCCTGCGACAAGGCTGGTAACGTCCGTGGCATTGGTCGCGGTCTCGGCAAAAGGCGGCTGAAAGGCAAAATTCTGAATCATGGTGCCGTATTGCGCGAGGTTGTAATTGATGCCGTACCCGGCGCGGACGACCATCTTCTTTTGCGGTCTCCAAGCGAGGCCCACGCGCGGCGCCCAATCGTTGCGGTCTGGCTGAATGAGTGACGCCGGGAAAGTGCCGTTGTAGGGGCCGGTTGCGCCGGGCAAGACCAAAGCGGCTGCGCCAAATCCCGGCGCAACATCTAAGTTTGCAATGCGGTTGTTGGCCTCGGTGTACGGCCCGTTATATTCGTAGCGCAACCCCAGGTTGAAGGACAGACTCGGTCGGAAACGCCAGTCGTCCTGGACGAAGAAGGCGTAGGAGTTCGCGCGGAAGTTGTAGGCAGTAGTCCCAAACTGCAGCGAAGTTTGTTGTGGAAAGCCCAGCAGAAAATCAGCAAAATCGTATCCGGTATCGGTCACCGGGATGGCGCTCCCGGAAGAGTACTGCGAGGTCGCGAATCCCGTAAACACGAAGCTGCCTTCCCCATTTCTCGCGGAATGGAAGCTCTGAAGAATGCGGCGATAATCTGCACCGAAGCGCCAGTTGTGCTTCGCGTGATTCCACGAAATCGTGTCGGAGATCGTGTAAGTCTGGTCGAGTTCGCGCCGCGGCGTCGGGTCATTCAGGCCGCCGAAGGAGGTGAAGCTGATTCCCGGCAAGCCCCAGTCAAACCGATTCGTGGAAACCCCGGTGATACTGGCAAGCGCGTCCACGTTCGTCACGTTCGAGTACAGGTTTGTTGTTGCTACGTGGTTGTGGTTGTAATTCACGCGAAAGATGTTTGTTGCGCGACCCTTGCCGTAGACCCACCCGGCATTCGCGTTCAAGCCTTGCGTGCTGTTGCCGCCCGCCAACGAAGGGAACGGATTCACGATGTTCGTCGAGCTGCGCGCCCAGTTCAGGCCGAAATTAACATTGTTCTGCGCGCGCCGGCGTCCACCGCCTCCTCCCTCCCTGGAAACGAAGAAGGGCCCTCCGCCGCCGGGACCGCCGAGTGCGGTGAAATTGTGCACCAGACGGAGGGAGACGGCGTCGGAACTGCTGTTTGCCGAAGTGACATAATGGAAATTCTGGCCAAAGGCATTTGTGGCGATGTTGGGCAAGGGAATGTAAGGCAGCAGCGCCTGTGCCGCTGAGCTAATCAAACTGGCGTCCAGCGCATTGGGATGGCCGTTGAATTGATATTGCTGGCCGTTTTGTGGATTGAAAATCTGGACCGGCTTCCCATCGTTGTAGGTGGCCTGGCTAAAGTCTCCGTTACGCTCGGCCGGCGTAGGCACCGTCGAGAACGCATCGTAAGGATGGCTGCCCCGCGAACCGTTCCATCCGCCGAAAAAGAACCATTTGTTGCCGCCGTTGAAAACCTTGGGAATCTTCAAGGGCCCGCCGACGTTGGCGCCGAACCGCGCTTGGTTGTAGGAAGCCTGCGGTGCGGGGACACCGGTTAGCGAGTACGGTCGGGCGTCCAGACCGGAGTTGTCATCCGTGTAGTAGAGCACGCCGTGCGGCTGATTGATATTGAAGCCCCGCGGCATACGCCCCATAATCACAACTCCCGGGCCGCCGAATCCTCCTCCGCCCTGCGGGCCGAAGTTTCCACCGCCTTCCCGCTGCATGCGCTCGCGAAATTCCTGGATGCGCTGCTGCAGTTCCTCTTCGTTGCCCATGCCGAAATCCTGCGTGCGCCCCTGCGCGCCGCTGACGCTCACAGATTCGGTCGGACCTTCCGCCCCGGCCCCGCTTAACGGCAAGCTCGAGACGTCTCCGTTGTTTTGGCCTCCACCGTTCCCGGTTGCCCCGCCGAAGTCGCTGCTTCCGCCGCCAAGCGAGGAAAGCGAGTTCTCCATCGCCAGGCTCTGAAAACCGCGTCCTGCCGCAGCCAGCGCCGCCATTGCATTGGTGGATTGCTCCTGCTGGCGGGAGGCCAGCAGCAACTCCGCATCGACTTTTGCTGCGGGATTCTCCGGATTCAGCACGACTTCCTGCGTGAACGTGGCGAATCCCATGAACTCGACGCGAACGACGTATCGCCCGCGCGCCATGCCAGCAAGGCTGAACTTGCCTTCGGAATTCGTTGCGGCTACATACTTTTTGCCGGTCAGCGTGTTCGCCGCGGTGACCGTAACTCCCGGCAATGGCGTTTTGCCGCTGCGCGCCGAGCCGGTGATTTCGAAAGTAACCGGCGCCTGTTGAGCAGGGACAGGCGCCGTGGCGGACTGTGGCGCAGGCACGGGGGGAGGCGCATCCTGTGCTCGCAAAGCGAAGGGCCACAAAATCGCGGCTAGGCTCAAAATAGATATGCTGCGCCACCTGAACTTCACTTCGAAGACTCCCTGGATGGTTAATTGCTGCCTATCGTTGCGGTGGGTTGGGTTTGGAATCGGCAGGCGGTTTGGCGGTTCCCGTCGTCATTCCCGGCGCCATACCCATTTCCTGCATTCGCTTCCATTGCTCGGCCCCGATGACCATCACCATCTTAGGCACGAACGCGTTGTTTTGCACCGCCCCGCGCACGAACACGTGATCTCCCACCTGAATATCGGCCATGGTCACGCTTTCGCGCCCTTTGCGCAGCGAAGTCTCTTCACTCAGCTCCAGAGTTTGAGTGACATTGTCCGGCCGCAGCACGGTGATCTTCGGCGCGTCCACGGATTTCACCTCGCCAAAAACGAAGTCCTTTCCAAGCTCGCCGCCGCCCATCATCATCATTCCGCCGCCCGAACCGCCCACGCCATGCTCACCCGGTCCGCCGCTTCGTCCCGCCACGATCAGTGCGGTCAGGTCCTGATCTCCGGCGCCTTCCGTGCGGATGAAAACCATGTCCCCCATCTTAAAATCCGCGAGCTTGGCGTTTTCGCGGTCTTTGCGGTACTGCGTCTTGTCCGTCAGTTTGACGGTAACGCTGGCTCCGTCCATTCTTGTCAGCTCAATCGCGCCATCCTTGATCGAGGTGATTTTCCCCACCACCCCGTGGCCGCGCCCTTCGGGGGGACCTTGCATCCTGACCTCACCTGCCGGCGGCGCGCTCTGTTGGCCTTGTCCCTGCGAACTCGCTTGCTGTTGTGCCAGCCAAGGAGTTGCCGCCAGCAGAAGCGTCAGACTCAATGGAAAGAATTCCTTTGCGCCCATTTCGCTATTCTCCCATGGACTTCTTCTCTAGAAAGACGTACGCGCTGGGAGAAAAGTAACCGGGATTCAACCCAGCGGTTAGGGGTACATGCCTCCGTTTCTATTCCTGCTGGCCCGCAACAAAGTTCCCGGCCAAAGACAAAGGATGACGTACACCGCCCGGGCATCAGCGGCCAGTCGTCGGATTGTTTGGCGGCCAGCTATTTTTCGCGCAGGATCACTTCGCCTTGGCCGACCAGCTGGTCGTTGAGCCACAGGCGGTATTTGTAAGTGGTGGCTTTGCTGCCGGGGCGCGGCGGGCCGCTGAGAAGGCGGACTCCGGAAGGCGCTTGAAAAACATTGGAGGAGAAAGGACAGCGGTTCGCGTCAAACTCGACCCGCAAGTTTCCCGCGTCGGAAATCCAGCAAACCTGGTCGCCGGGATCGAGCACCACCGTTTGCGGAATCAATCCAACAAGAACAGGGCGTTCTGCCATTTGTCATTTCATCCGGACCGCCGCTTTCGCGATGCTTTCCCTCGAAGATGCAACCCGGCTGTGACAATAGCATATTCCATCCGCCAATTTCCTACGGGATTTGTCGGACTAAGCCGTACGAAATGAGGGAAAATCTCTGTTTCACAACCCCGCTGTCCTTTCGTACATCTTAATTAACTGTAACCTTGTTTTCTGTTGTGCTTGACCCCGCTCCGAGCCCAACCGTAGACTGGAGTGGTTACGCAGTTGTTTGAGGCGCGAAGTTCCTGGCTGGATCTCGGCGTTTGCGGAATGACGCGATTCAAGAGCGCCTTAATTCCACGCGGAGGATTCTGCCGGATGGCTTCGATTCCACGGAATTTAACTATCCCGCTGCCGAATGGCTCGCGGATTTCCATTCTTCACTCGCTGCCTTTTTTCTTGGTGCATCTCCTGGCGCTGCTGATCTTTTTCATGCCTTTCCATTGGTATTATGTGTTGACTACGCTTGCGGTGCTGGCGGTGCGGATGTTCTTCGTCACCGCCGGTTATCATCGGTACTTTTCACACCGGTCGTTTAAGACTAGCCGCGTCTTCCAGTTCGTCATCGCCTTCATGGCCATGTCTTCTTCGCAGAAGGGCGTGCTGTGGTGGGCGGCCCATCATCGCCACCATCACCGCTATTCCGACCAGGAACTGGATCTGCACTCGCCCACGCTGTTCGGCTTTTTCTGGTCGCACATCGGCTGGATTCTCTCCGACAAATACAACGACACGCGCATGGATTACATCGGCGATTTTGCGAAATTCCCGGAATTGCGCTGGCTGAACAAATATCACATAGTGCCGCCGGCGGTGCTTGGCGCGGTGTTGTGGCTTATCGGCGGATGGCCGGTGTTTATCTGGGCGTTCTGCCTCGGCACTGTGCTGCTCTGGCATGACACCTTCACCATCAATTCGCTCGCACACCTGTTCGGTTCGCGCCGCTATGAAACCACCGACACGAGCCGCAACAACTGGCTGCTTGCCATCCTCACGCTCGGCGAAGGCTGGCACAACAACCATCACCACTACATGGCTTCCGCGCGCCAGGGCTTCTACTGGTGGGAGATTGACATTACCTACTACACGCTGAAACTGATGTCTTGGCTCGGGATCGTTTGGGACCTGCGTAAAGTCCCCACGCACATCCTCGAGGCCGAACCCGCCGCCGCATAAAATTCTTTTTTCGGTGTTGTAACCGCAGCCTCCGTTGCGGCCGCCTCCCCACTACTGGGATTCTCGCCTTTAGACAGGCGGGAACGAGGTGCAGCCGGGAACTCGTGCGCGGTTGTTCAGGTGTTATCCCTCTGCGATTGCAGCCTTTCCCCGAATTGACTATGGATTGTTTTATGGGAAAAGTCGTACCGCAACCTGTTTTAGCCTCGAAAGGTCGCAGTTGCTACTGGAATGCTTGCAGAAGAGACTTGGAATCTGCCTACAGTCCTCGTAGTGGGCGCGCGTCAGCTGCTCCTAGATAACCTCCGTGTGCTGCTTAGGACCCTCGGATTTAGGTGCGTCATCGGCGCAAGTCTCAAAGAGGCGCGCGCGTTAGTTGATAAGGAAAAGCCCTATGCCGCGCTTCTTGACCAGCAACTGCTAAAGTCCACGACTGCCGAGATCTTGGCCACCTTGCATAGGCTCTTCTTTAGGTTGCAAGGGCGCGCGGCCCTGCTCACCGATAAAGACAGTGACCCACAACTACTTAAGATGCTCGACGCCTATTCACTCCCAAAGGTTTCTGTCGATCTGGTCTTTCAGGAGCTGTGGCCTTGCTTGGATTCGTTGTTCCGCCGGAATATCGCTCCTACCAAGCAAAATGCGCGGCTGGTATTTGACAGTTTTCTTGAGCCCTTGCCTGCCGGGATCCGCTCAGCGCTGCCTGCGGACCGTACCCTCCTTTACGAAGCCGGGGACGTGACGGTGGATCTGTGGCTCGAGTCACAGAGTGATTTGCGTCGTGCCAAGCTTATGGGCCAGATTTTGAGCCGGGCTAGACCGGCGTCTCAAAAGTCATACCCCGTGATGCTTCAAAGTGAAACCGAGCCGATTGCCGCCACAACCAGCAACACCATGGGCGAATTTCAGTTGGATTTTGATAGTCATACTCACATGAAGCTAGAGATCGCAGTGAGGGAACGACATTGGGTATCGCTAGAATTACCAGATTCTCTAGCCACGACGCAAGAGATTGAAGACTAAGGCGGTTATCCATGAGGCTCAAAGTTGTGTCCTTTTTCTTGCTCTTCTTCGCGCTCTTGCCCACGAGCGCTTCCGCCCACAAGCGCTTCATTGTGCGCGACACTGCGGGTCTCGCCTCGCTCGAGGAGGCTTGCGAGAAACTAAGCTGTACGATCGTCCAAAGCCTTGACGCCAACCTGAGTCACGTTTTTCTGGTCACATTTCCTGGGGAGATCGATCTGGATGGTGCTTTGGATGAACTGTTGGAAACGCCCGGGGTGATCAACATCGAGCAGGATCAAGCGGTGGCTCTGGTAACGGGATTGAATCAAACAGGCCCGATACCCGCCGGGCTCTCCGACACTACCCCTGTCGAGTACTTCGGCACGTTCGTTCAGGGTGGCTATGTGTATCAGCCTGGGGCGCAGATCGTCCGTGTGTCGGAGGCGCAAAACACGTTTCACGTTGCTGGGAGCGGTATCGTGGCAGACATTGACACGGGTGTGGACCCCGATCACCCGGCGCTGCAAGGTGTTTTGTTGCCAGGCTGGGACTTTACCCGGAATCTGCCGGTCGGCTCCGAGATGAGGGATCTTGATCCGACAATTACACCGCCTCCCTCGTGTTCCGGTTGCCCCGCAGCGGTTGTGAATCAATCGACCGCAGCCGTGCTGGACCAATCGACTGCTGCCGTGCTTGATGGGAATCCTGAGTACCTAGCCTTCGGTCATGGCACCATGGTGATGGGCATCATCCATCTTGTAGCCCCACACGCCGAGCTTCTTCCACTGAAAGCCTTCCATTCCGATGGGACAGGGTTCCTCTCCGATATTTTGAGTGCCATTTACTTTGCGGTTCAGCACCACGCCAACGTCATCAACATGAGCTTCGACCTCGAGTCCAACTCGGATGAGTTAACCAAAGCCCTCGATTTTGCCAACCAGCAAAATGTGATTTGCACTGCCTCGGTGGGTAACAACGGCGCAATGGAAATCGTTTATCCGGCGGCACTTCAAAGCGACGTGATGGGAGTGGCCTCCACGAACGACGTGGATCAGCGGTCCACTTTCTCCGACTTTGGCGATGCCATCGTTTGGGTAGCGGCCCCCGGGGAAGCCGTCATCAGCACTTATCCGTTTGGGGTCTACGGGGCTGGATGGGGAACCTCGTTTAGCGCGCCCTTTGTTGCCGGGGCAGCTGCGCTGTTACTGAATCAAACGCCTGGCATCAATGAGTCGCAGGCCGCTTCCGCCGTAGCCCATGCCGTGCCCATCGGAGCCGACATGGGTAATGGCCGGTTGGACCTGGTACAAGCGCTGGCGGCCAACGCTGCCTCTGCGGGCGACTTTTCTCTCACTGAACCGCCTCGTCAAACAATCCTGATTCATCGCGGTGCTGCAGGAACCTTTACCTTCAGCGTTGTGGCCTTGCAGGGTTTCACCGGGACGGTGGATTTCAGCGTCAGCGGCCTGCCCTCCGGCACGTTCGCGAGCTTTGACCCGCCGACGATCACCGGCTCGGGCAACGCTGCGCTGACCTTGCAGGTGGACACCGCCGCCGAGCCAGGAAAGTACGAATTGAGGATCACCGGTGCGAGCGGAACTCTGTTGCATTCCGTGAACCTGGAACTGCACGTTCTACCATAGGCCCCGGTGTCGCCGGCTGGTACACACCCAACATCACCGCTGCCTGATGTCTCCTGGTTTCCGTGCGGATCAAGTGCATCTAGCGGCGGATGCTGAGCTCGACATCTGGCTCGTAACCTTCCTCTTGTACCGTCTTCTTCGCGACAGAGCGCAGGGTTTGCTCGTCCGCGTCCTTCGGCACCTTGCAGTGGCGACGAATCACCTCCTCGCCCGTCATGATGCGTACCAGCCAGTTCGACTTGCTGGCATCCCAGGAAACTTCCACTCGGTCGGCATGCATTGCGTTCCTCCACGCCCACAATTTAGGGAGCATTCTACTCCTCGAAGCGGCCGTAAGGAACCCGGCAAGATGGGCTCCAGCCGGTTGCTGCTCACCCAAGCAGAGGCCGAATTTTCAGTGGGGTACGCCAAAGAGGATCCGGAAGCCCCAGAAGGCGGCCGCGCCGAAAAGGGCCATGAACGCTATCCCGGTAAGGCGTCCCGAAGGGGGCGTTTTGCTCTAGGACTGGAGCACAGCAAGCACTCAAACGACGAACAGCAGGATGGCCCCAGCAGCAAGAATCTTCAGCCACATGGTTCAAACCTCCTTAACCGTACACCTCGTGCCCCGCTCAGGCAGAGACGGGCAAAAATCCGACGAACATACTGGAGCCAAGGCCAAGCCTGCTGCTATGACGGCGGTCACCAAGGCAGGTGTCAGCTATGTTTGCCCGGGGCCTGGTGGCTCCCTGATTCTTATGCCGTAACCGCGAAAATCTGTGAGAAAATTTCGCCCCAAAAAGGAGGTGGAGTCTGGTGTTGAAGAAAGTCGCGGGATTGTTTTTGGCGCTCGCCATTGGCTCAGGCTCCGGATGGTTTCTCCGCGGCCAGGAATCTAGCGGAAAAGTGGCGATGGTCTACTACTGGAAGGCGAAGCCCGGAAAACTGGACGACTACAATCACTACATCAAGACGGTGGGGGAGCCTATCGACTTTGAGGCGCAGCGCGCTGGCGCATTCCTTTCCATCACCACGTATATCTCCCACAAACCGGATTCCCCTTGGACGCATATGCGCATCTTTGTCCTGAAAGATCGCGAGCAAGCAGCAAACCTCGAAAAGGCGCTCGACGAGGCCGGACTTCGCGTGCAGCCCGAGGAGAGCAAGCGCAAAGCAAATGCGGATCTCGCGGCCACGCTCCGCGATCCTGTGGGCCACGACGAACTAGAGATTCTGAAGTAGAGCGGACGACCAATCAGCATCCGGCTAGGCTGGGGCGGCCTCTACAATCGCGGCGCGCTTGGCGAAAATGCAGGAGCCCGAGCTTTAGAGGAGCACTAGGCCGCGGCGGATCCCGAGAGCAACGGCTTCGGTGCGGCTGGCCGCGCCGAGCTTGCCCATTATGGATGCCACGTGAAATTTTACCGTGTGCTCGGAAATGGCGAGCTTTGCGGCGATCTCTTTGTTGGGGAGCCCGCTGGCTAGCATCTGCAAAACTTCGCTCTCGCGTGGCGTAAGTGCTTCGGCGAGTTCATCGAGCCCTTGCGAGCGCCCTGGTGCGGAAGCGAATCCATTGACATTGACCGTCAGCGGAACCTGCGCGGGGTGCATCACCAGCAGGCCGCTTGTCGCAGCTTGCAGCGCCGCGACGAGTTGGTCGGGTGAAACATCGTTAGGCAGGACCGCGCGAATTCCCGCACCGAGCGCCGCTGACGAAGCCCCGAGTGAAGCAGGTTCCACGAGAAGGACCACGATAAAATCCGACGGAACTCCCGAAGCAATGATGGCATCAAGAAATGATTCAAACCGCTCTCCGGCGGAATCAATCACAATGGCGTCGGTCGGAGCGTCATCCAAGCGGCCGTCGAGGTCGGCAAGGGCTCTAACGCTGCCGGCGACTTCGATTTGACGAGCCACCAACAGATTTTCCAGCCCGGCGCGCGCCAGCGGGGAAGCCGCGACAATGAAAACGGAGATCACGCCGCGGCGGAGCTCCTTGCCGCCAACCGATTCCCGAGTTCGACGCTGACCCGGCGGATTCGCTCATAATCGCCGCGCAGGAATTCCAACCGCAAGACACGCGGGCCATTTCCTTGAAGTGCGCGCCCCAAATCTTCCAGCGAAGCAAAACGTCGCTCCCCGGTGCCCAGGAGAATGTCGCCCGGCAGAAGCGAGGCTAGAGCCGCGGGACTCTCTGGTTCGACTTCGAGAATGACCAAGCCGAAGGTTTTGGCGCGATAAGGCCGAGGGACGAACGCGGGGTGAACCGTGACGCCAAGCCGGCCATCGCTCGGAGCTGCAGAAAGAAGGTCGCGTACCGCGTTGCTGGGAATCGCGAGCGCCAGGCGGCCCGCGACCATGGTATTGATCCCGACAACGCGGCCACGCGCGTCAGCTAGCGGACCGCCGGAGTTTCCAGGCGCAAGACGCACTTCGGCCTGCACCCAGGAGTGCGGGCCGAGGCCGCGAAGTGGGCCAACGCCGTGAATCACCCCGGTCGCAAGCGCGCCGACAAAACCCATTGGATTGCCGATGGCAATGGCGAGCTCACCGGGGCGCAGCAGGGAAGAATCCGCCGCAGAAGCGGCAGGGAGGTTCGTGGCGTCGATGCGCAGTTGCGCGAGATCGCGAAAGGGGTCGCGCGAGTGAACCGTGGCTTGGAATTCGCGGCCGTCCCACAGCTGAACCGTGGGGCGCCTGCTGCGAACGACATGCGCGTTGGTCAGCAAGAAGCCGTCGCTCGACCAAATCACGCCAGAGCCCGACCCGCGACCGCCGGAATGAATCAGAACTGTCGAGCGCCTTAGTTGTTCCGCGATTTCGCCAAATCCCGGGATGGTCATCTTATTCGGCTCCGTGCGCGCGCTCACCAACAACAATGCTGGCCTGCTCGAGCGCGCCGCCGCGAATGAATTGGACCGGGAGCGATTTGCCGATGGACTCCGCGCCCAGTTGCCCGTGAACATCCTCCAGCTGAGCGACCGGTTGGCCCGCGAGCGCCACAAGAATATCGCCGATGACGATCCCGGCCTTATGCGCGGGGCCTTCCGGCGCAACTTCGAGGACAATGGCTGCGGTCTTGGCGTCCCGATTCAGGGTTCGCCGAAGCGCATCCGGCAGGCGCACCGCCTGCAAGCCCACACCAAGATAGCCGCGAGGAATGCGGCCCTTTTCGAGCAGCACGTCGGCGACGCGGCTGACGGTAGGAGCGGGAATGGCAATGGCGCCGAAGCGCGCGAAACGTGGCGTTGCCATGCCGATTAGTCGGCCGTGCGCGTCTATGACCGCTCCGCCCACGGCAGTGGGTTGCAAGCCGATATCGAGCCGAATGTAGGGCGCAAGCGCTGCGCCCGTCCAGGCGCGCCGCTCGGCGACAACCAGGCTGACGGCGCCCAGCGCGACAACGGGCCCGCTCGCGCGCGTGCGGCCGACAACAAGCGCGAGATTTCCGGGCTTGGTTCGGTAGACATCGCCGGTTTCTGTAAACGGTGAGGTGGCTTCCGGGCATTTCAATACGGCCAGGTCGGTGGATGGATCGCGGCCTGTAAGTGTGGCGGTGACAACGCGGCCATCCGGCAAGGTCAGTTGAATGTCTTCATCGCGACCGAGCGCGTGCTCCGCGGTAACGATCACACCGTTGCGCCAGATGATGCCGCTCGACGAGCCGCGCGCCTCGGTGTGAAGGGCAACAGTGCTTGCTGCGGAGCGCTCGGTGGCCTGCGCCAGAGCGTTTGAAAGAGCAATCAGTTCTGTGGACATTTGGGGAACCTCCATGAACAAGATGCCGCACGCGCCCAGGCGATTACATCCGCCAAATGGCTAGGTCCAATCCGGCTGAAACAGAGGGTCCCTTCACAAGGCGGCGGTAAGGCTGATAGTTTGACGACTGTTGCCGGATAGAAAGGCGTTGAGCGGCGGCCGAGAATTTCCCACCAGGAATCGTGCGTGCGTTACAAAAGCGACTCCGGTTTTCCCGAACAACTGCGCCCCAGCCGGCGCACGCTAGAAGCTTACGGCCGGGGCCGGCGTCTTTTGCGACAAGAGTATGTGTCGGACGGGAAATTCGAGCCGGCCATCGAAAAACTGCTCAAGCGCGAAGAAGAAGAAGTTGACTACATTCAAGTGCACAGCACGACCGCGGGATGCTTCACATTTCGAATCGAGCGCGCCGATAGGCCGGTAAGGAAAGCCTCCCAAGACTGACAGCGCTCGAATTGCATACTACAATTCGTGCCCCTGTCCGCATGAGGCGGGACATTGGCCAACTTGACGGAAACGATTTGCGATGAGACCTCACTGCCTCGCGGGAGGTCGGGTCATAAGGGGGCAGGTTTTCCCGCCCGGAACGCCATGTATGACATTTAGTTCAATCCCAGCTCAATGCCAGTTCGCAGAATTTCTCGCCGGCCTCGATAGGAACGGTGAAGTGTACGTCCACTTTCTTTGCGCCAGAAATCTCCAACGCCTTTCTAAAGAAGCCGATGATGGCGAATCCCATGATCCGGTGGTTACGAGAAAATCCGACGTACTGGATGGTTGCGCTTTTCGGTCCTTGCATCTCCGGAATAATCTGCACGCCGTCGAAGTAGGTGGAGTGCACCGCGGCGATTCTGCGGATGACAAACTCAGGCGAGCCCAGCTTGACGAACATTTTATAGATTCCGCTTAGCTGCTTCTCGATTACCGCTTCCGAGCGCCTGATCAATTCTTTTTCGTTGCCCCCGGCGGTTTCCCGGATGTCGACTTCGAGAAAACGGGCAAACGCATCACAGGAGTACCACGAAGAGAGAGAGAGGGGCCCGCGGAAGGTTTCTTGGGCTTCCACATCAAGAAGCGACAAGATTTTCTCTAATTCTTCTCGTCCGGCGCGTGCTTTAATCGCTTCCATCGCGTCCATTACGGCGGTGCCCTTGATGTGAAGCATGGTCGATTCTCACTCCCGGGATTGTTTCTTGGGTTGCGGCATCTACCTATAGACTAATACAAGGCCAATCGGCGGGGGCAGCGAAGCGGCGTAAGAAGCAAGGGCCAGACGCGCGCAGCAAAAACGGTTTCTCTTGTAAGCTATTTCCTTGATGCATTGGATTGAAACTTTCGAAGCAGTTTCGAAGGAAAAATGCGGCAATTCCTTCTCTCCAATCGTAAAATGCAAGCAGCAGTTGAAGGGGGGAGACCATGTCCAAGAGATTGAAGAGTTCCATGCCGGCTACCAAGAAATTGCGGTCCACCAAGGGCGCGCCGACCCATGAAGAGATCGCCTTGCGCGCTTATGAAATTTATTTGGAACGCGGAGGAGCCTCGGGACATGCCCTGGGAGACTGGGTGCGGGCCGAGCGTGAATTGCTCGAGAGAAACGGTAAGCCCGAGGGTAAGACCGGCCCGACCCTGGTCGCCGCGTAATGCGGTCCAAAGCAAAGGGTGGAGTCGCCCAAACTGCAGCGCCCCACCCTCTCCGTCCAAACCTGTCCGGATTACTGCCCCAGTACAAATGTGACCGTTACGATCATCTGGACGGCAATCGGCTGGTCGTTTAAGGAAGTCGGTTCATACTTCCATTTCTTCAGGGCATCCAAGGCCGCCTGGTAGAGAAGCGACGGTCCGGAAACGACATGCATCTCAACCACGTTGCCGCTTTCGTCCAGGACCGCGTCGATCTGTACCTGCCCCTGAATGCGTGCCTGCCGCGCCAAAGGCGGATATTCGGGAGGCACCTGAATAATTGCCCTTGGCGGCTTCACGCGGCCACCGACTCGGACCGGACCGGATTTTGCTACCGGTGCCACCGGCTTGGCTGCTGTGCTCAGCACTCCGCCGAGCACTCCCCCAATCACGCCACCCATCTGGCCGCCCGGCACACCGCCGACTACGCCACCGAGGCTGTCTGACTCAAGCGGTGCTTCTTTGATCTCGGCAATTTGTTTGGGAATCACCGTCGGCGCAAACAGCTTGCCGGCGGAAATGAATCTTGCGCGAGACGGGGCAGCTTTGATGACGGCCGTAGTTGCTGGTGGCGGTGGCGGGGGCGGGGGAGCCACCAGCATCGCCGCGGCGTACTGCTTGATGTTGATGGTATCGGTGAAAAAAAGACCTATGAGGATGGGAGTTGTAAGCACCACGGCGTGCGTCAGGATGGAAACGGCAAGTTTCCACGCGCGTGAGCCGGTGCTGAATCGATTTTCATCCAGGAGCACGGCTTGCGAAAATTTGAACGCGGGCTTTATTTCGCGCTGATCCGCAAGCGTAGGAATCTTTTTCTTTCCATCGGACAGCGGGAGGGGCGCAAGTTCGATGAGCTTCGGGACGATTACTTCGTCTTTGACGGGGTGTTCGGCAATGGCGGACGGAGCCATGGGAGATACCTCCTGCCCTGTTTTGGGGCATGCCACTTGCCAAGTCGAACGGAACCTTAGGCTTTGCAACATGCTGACCTTAAAGGACTTCTTGGGTTTGTAGGATTTTGAATCAAGCGGAGAAGGGCCACCAAGCGCAACCAGGGAGGAGATACTGCGTGACTTCGCGCACCGCACGCGGCCCGTTCCGCAAAAAATCCTGGACCCTATCGAAAATACCAAGCAAAACAGTAAAAGGCGGCCAGCAACACTGCCAGAACGATGGCCCAAGAATTTCTTCTGACGCTGGTCTTCTCTCTCTCGATCAAGTCCGCCACTGCGGAGCTGAGAAAAAATACCTCGAAGCCTGTCACCAGGCTGGCGGCCATCTCAACCAGCGCAAATTGGTAAAAAAGAGAGGCGAAGAAGATCGCTCCGCTGACTGAGGTGGCAATCAGGCTCAGACCAAGCGGATAAATCTGTCGCCCGCTATGCGTTTCTTGCTCTTCTTCGCCCACCGAATATTCTCCGACTCGGGTCTCGCCGACGGCACGGCGTTTTGCCGCGGGGACCACTTTCATTTTAACGATTCATGAGGAGGAAAGACGCGCACTTTCTTGGCTCGAGGGTATCCGAAACCTCGAAATGGTCATCCAAACAGTATCCATCTCGGGAGGAGTAGGTGATGCAGCTACGTGCGCTTGGCAAAAATGGACCTCTCGTTTCCGCCCTGGGTTTGGGCTGCATGGGAATGTCGGAATTTTACGGACCCCGGGAGGACCGAGAGTCGACAGCCACGATCCATCGCTCGATTGATTTGGGCGTCACGTTTCTGGATACCGCGGACATTTACGGCCATGGCGACAACGAAATTCTGGTGGGACAGGCGATTCGCGGCATGCGCGAGAAGGTTTTTCTGGCTACCAAGTTCGGAATCGTGCGCGACAGGGCGAATCCCGCCGTGCGCGGCCTAAACGGCCGGCCGGAATATGTGAAGGCCTGTTGCGAGGCGAGTTTGAAGCGTTTGGGCGTGGCCACGGTCGATCTGTACTACCAGCACCGCGTCGATCCGAATGTGCCGATCGAAGAAACGGTTGGCGCGATGGCCGGGCTGGTGAAGGCCGGAAAAGTTCGCTATCTCGGATTGTCGGAAGCTTCCGCCTCGACCATACGCCGCGCGCACAAGGTGCATCCCATTGCGGCGTTGCAAACTGAATATTCCTTGTGGACGCGCGATCCAGAGTACGAAATTCTTCCCACAACGCGCGAACTCGGCATTGCTTTCGTGGCCTACAGCCCCCTGGGACGCGGATTCCTGACCGGGCAAATCCGGCGCTTCGAAGATTTTGCGCCGGATGATTACCGGAGAAATTCTCCGCGCTTCCAAGGAGAAAATTTCAAGAAAAATCTGGACTCGGTGAAACGCGTCGAGACCATTGCGAAAGAGAAGTCCTGTACGCCCGCGCAGCTCGCGCTTGCATGGCTGCTGGCGCAAGGGCAGGACATCATTCCGATTCCCGGCACTAAGCGGCGCAAGTATCTTGAGGAGAATGCCGGCGCTCTGAATGTCAAACTCTCGCAGCGCGACTTGAAACGGATTGACGAGGTGGCGCCGCAGGGTGCGGCGGCGGGCTCGCGATATCCCGAACACCTGATGGCCATGGTGGGCCGCTGATTCGTTCCACCGTCTGAATAATATCCCGTACAGCAAATGATGTGGCTTCCTTCTGGGCCTTTGCAGTAATCGTCTGCCGATCGCGATAAAGTGGTGGACCAGACGTTTGCTAGGAAACGCATGAATTGGTTTGAAAAATGGTATTGCGGGTCGGCTCTTTGGCGTTATCTCACACGGCGCGAACTGCTGCCGTGGATGCTCCAAGACGCGAAGTTGGGCGAGCACATTCTGGAAATCGGCGCCGGCCCGGGCGCCGCGACCATAGAGTTGGCGCGTCACGCGCCTCGCGTGACTAGCCTCGAATACGACCACGCCCTGGCCTTGAAACTTAGCGCACGGGCCAATCATTCGCCAGCGCATCGGAACGTCTGCATTATTCAAGGCGACGCCGCGACTCTGCCTTTCCCGGATGCCACATTTTCCTCCGCGATTGCGATCCTCATGCTGCACCATCTGAAATCCGGGGCGTTGCAGGATCGCGCTTTTTCCGAAATGGGCCGCGTGCTTCGGCCAGGAGGGGTTTTCCTGGCATTCGATATTTCCGATCACTGGATTCACCGCGTCGGCCATATCAAAAGCACCTACGTGCCCCTGGACCCGGCGACCGCGAAGCAAAGATTGCTGGCCGCAGGACTCTCCAAGGTCACCATAGATTCCCGGAGCGGCGGCTTTCTCATCCGGGCGCTGCGTGCGGAGTAGTCTTTTACCCCATACCATTTAGTGCAGGATTCACCCGCGTTGACCCCCGCCAAGCCTGCGGCTTAGCATGGGCGCATGTGGTTCCGCCGCAACAAATTCCCCCCCGGCCCCTATAGCGGGCTCAAAGGTTGGTCCTTCCGCGCGTTGAATCAAAGCCCGCTCGAGATGTTCAGTGATTTGGCGCGCTACGGGGATGTCGTCGGTGTCCGCGTCGTCAATTTCCGCAATATTTTTATCAATCATCCCCAGCTCATTGAAGAAGTGCTGGTAAGCCATCCGCGCCGCTACATCAAGGGCCGCGTACTGCGCGCCTACCGGCACGTTTTTGGCGACGGCCTGCTCACAAGCGAAGGAGACTTCTGGCTGCGGCAGCGTCGCTTGGTGCAGCCGGCGTTTCATCGCGCCCGTATTGCCGCCTATGCGCAAACCATGGTGGAGTACACCGAGCGCATGCTGGAAAGCTGGCGCGCCGGAGAAGAACGCGACGTGCATCAAGAGATGATGCGGCTGACGCTGCAAATCGTGGCCAAGACTTTGTTTGACGCCGACGTTGCGCGCGACGCCAAAGACGTCGGGAAATCCCTCGAATTGCTTCTTGAACTTGGCGCCGATTTTCGCCGTACTCTGTTTGTTCCGCATTGGGTGCCCACCCTCACGAACCTCCGCATCAAGCGCGAAATCGCCTTCATCGAAAGCATTATCTACCGCATCATCGGCGAACGCCGCACCTCTGGCCGCGACACCGGAGATCTTCTCTCCATGCTTCTTCGCGCGCAGGACGAAGACGGTTTGCGCATGACCGACAAGCAGCTCCGCGATGAAACCATCACGCTTTTTCTTGCCGGGCACGAAACTACGGCCAGCTCTCTTTCCTGGACGTGGTGGCTGCTGGCGCGGAATCCTGCTGTGGAAGCGAAGCTCCACGCGGAACTCGACGAGGTCCTCGGTGGGCGCGCGCCCTCGATCGATGATCTCGCGCGCCTCCCTTACACTGCGAACGTCATCACCGAATCGTTGCGACTCTATCCTCCCGCTTGGGGACTGGCGCGCATCGCCGTCGAAAATCACGAACTGGCCGGCTACCCGGTGAAAAAAGGGATGGGTGTAGCGATGGCGCAGTGGGTCGTCCATCGCGATACGCGCTGGTACCATGCGCCGGAGGAATTTCGCCCCGAGCGCTGGGAGGGCGATTTCGCAAAGCGCATCCCGCGATTTGCGTATTTCCCGTTTGGCGGCGGCCCGCGCCAATGCATCGGAAATAATTTTGCTTCGATGGAAGCGGCGCTGATTTTGGCCACGGTAGCACAAAAGTACCGGCTGCATTTGGTGCCGCATCATCCGGTCGTGCCGCTCGCGTCCGTAACGCTGCGTCCTCGGTATGGTGTGCGCGTGCTGCTGGAATCGCGGCAAGCCCGTCCACGAGACATTCTTCCCCCGGAGAGCCGCCCCGCTCGCCAAGCCGTCAGTGCCGATTAGCAGACTTAGCCGTTCCTCCTTGCCCCTACTATAAGAAAAAACAGCCGGCTAGAGCCGGCGGTAGGGAATGACCAGCGTGAGCCTATTTGCTCGAGAGTTGGGAGGCGAGCTCGGAGTGCGTGCGCATGACGCGAAGGATGGAGTCGCGCGTGACCATGCCAATGACTTGCGGCGCTTGGTCCGCGCCCCCGCTCACCACCGGCATCTGGTTGATGTCCGACGTCAGCAGTCTTTCGAGGAGCCGCAGCAGCGGCTCATCCGGGGAAGTCCACTGAATCTTGTCGCGCGGAATCATGGCCGACTGGATGGAGTTGTTGGCCCACTCTGTGCGTGGCACGGCATTCAGGGTATGAACATTCATCATGCCCACCAGCCGGTCTCCGGAGAGAACCAAGTGGCAGCGCCGCCCGGTCCGCAGCACCTCCGCGCCGTATTCTTCGAGCGACATATGGCCTTCCACCGTGGGAACTTCGTGACTCATCACGTCCGCTGCGCGCAACCCCGCAAGCGCATCGCGAATGGTCATCTGCGCAATGCTCTGCTGCGCCGCGTTGAGCAGGTAAAGCCCGATGACGCCCAGCCACAGCCCGGAATACCAGTCATTCTTGTAGAACGCCAGGTACCCGCCGATTCCCATCAAGGCGTACGCGACCACTCTGCCGCTCGATCCCGCAATCAGCGTGGCCCGGGAAAAATCTTTGGTGATGCCCCAAATGACCGCGCGAAAAATTCTTCCGCCGTCCAGCGGGAATCCCGGAGCCAGATTGAAAGCGCCTAACGCGACGTTCGTCCAACCCAAATAACTCGACAGCGCGCCTAACATCTGGTCCGGAGAAGAAAGGCGCATCATGGCCAAGAACACAACGCCCAGAAAAAAGCTGGCGAGCGGTCCGGCCACGGCGATGTTGAATTCCTGGAGGGGCTTCGTCGGCTCCCGCCCAATTCGCGCGACGCCGCCAAAGATAAACAGGGTGATCGAATGCACGGGAATTTTGTAACGCAGCGCCACCACGCTGTGCGCCAGTTCGTGGAAAAGTACCGAGGCAAAAAACAATACGCTGGTGAGGATTCCCAGTGCCCAGTGCTGGAGCGGGGTCCAGTGCGGGTGCTGCAGCCCGAAGTTCATGGCCAGCGTATAGGTAATCAGGCCAAAAATGAGCAGCCAGGTGGCATCCAGATAGATAGGAATGCCCAGAATTTTAGCGATTCGAAAGCCGGCGGTTCGAAAAGACATGGACCAACGCTTTCTCGAAAGCGGGCGGCGGGGCCGCAGCCTCAGGCATATCCCGCGAGCCTCACAATCTACACTAGCGCGAATTTCTCCCCCGGCAAAACGGTGCGCCAGGCCGTTTCGCGTCCCGCCCGACACAGCGTGTGCCCGCATCCACAAAACTCTGTCTTCGAGCAGGGTATAACGTCTTTGTTTCCAATAAATTGAAATTGGCTCGTGGCCTGCCGTCCGGTAGTGCGCATTTCGGGAGACAGACCATGCTCATCGTGTTGAACTTCGCCGTACTCGCCATTACCACGATGTTGGCCGCTGCTGCCGCAGCCGCTCTTTCCTGGATGTCGCTGCGCATGGCCTTCGTGCTGATGCGGCCCGCCACGGCCGGCAACCTTTCGCCGCGCACGGACCTGGCGCGCGGCAGGAGCGCAACTGGCGCGCGCCTTCTCTACGAATCGCTAAGACGTGCTGGGAGCGCGGGCACCGATTAACCCAAGCCTCCTGCCCGCGGAGTTTCCCGGCCCAGTGCGAGCGGCGGAGTGGCTACCCCTACTCCGCCGCTCGGCATCTACAACGCGCCGGGAAGGAAACCGAAGGGAGTAACTCGATGCTGGCTTTGAAATATCTCTTGATGATTCTCGGAATCGGTTTGTTTGGCAGTGCCGGGGCTCTGGTTGCTTACGACATCTTTCTCGCCACAGAGCTTCGCCGCTTGCTGGGCGGCCGCGGAGGCGAAGAAGCTGCCGCGGAGGCGGGGCCGCCGGCCGGTCGTCCTTTTCCTCCGGTGCGCGCGCGGCTGGCGCTCGAACTTGCAGCGGCTGGCACGCTGGCGATCCTCCTCACTCAGGCGATTGTCGTGATTCCCGACGGTGCAGCGGGCGTCCGCATCAGCCAGATTTCCGGCGCGCGTCCCGGCACGTTGTATCCGGGCGTGCACCTGATTACGCCGCTGGTCGATTCCGTGGCCATCTACGATACGCGCGAACAGGTCTATACGACTCGGGCCTCTGAAAATCCCAAGCTCAAGGGCGATGTTCTGAACGTGCAGGCGCGTGAAGGGTTGAACATCGGCTTGGCGGTTTCCGTGCGCTATCGTCTGGATCCCAAGCGCCTGGATTCCATCCATACGAATCTGCCGCAGCCCGTGGGCGAACAAGTTGTTGCCCCGGTCATTTCCACCATTTACCGGCAGCTTGCTCCGAATTACATGACCCAGGAAATCTTCGCCACCAAGCGCGAAGAACTGCGCACCAAAGCGGCCGAAGCCATCACCGCGCGGCTTGCGAGCGACGGAATCCTGGTTCGCGAAGTGCTCCTCCGCGACCTCCAACTCCCTGAGGAGTATGCCAAGGGGCTGGAAGGGCTGCTCCTAAAGGAACAAGAAAACGAGCAGCTGGGGACGGAGCAGGAAATCAAGCAGAAAGAAGTGAAAATCGCGGAGCTGGAAGCCGAAGCGCAGAAGTCGCGCGAAGTCAAGCAGGCCGAAGCTCAAGCCCAAGTGCGTGTGTTGCAAGCCAAAGCGGAAGCCGACGCCATGCAGTACACGCTGCCGTTGAAACAGAAGCAGATCGAGCAGACCAAGCTCGAGGCGGAGGCGCGCAAGGAAGCCACGCTCGAAAATGCGCAGGCGGCGGCGCAAGCCAAGATCATCGACAGCAAGGCCGAAGTGGAGCGGCAGAAGAATCTCGCGGAAGCGAACCGCATTCGCGTGACGGCGGCAGCCGATGCCGAACGCGTGAAGTATGAAGCAGCAGTACTGAAGCAAAATCCGATGCTCATTCAGAAGATCGTTGCGGAGCGGCTCTCGGACAAGCTGCAGATCATGATGGTACCGTTTGACGGAAAAAATTTCTTTGCCAATGACGTGTTGCGCTCGGCGTTTTCAAGCCCACCCTCTGGCGATGACCCGGACGATCCGCCTGCGGGGTAGCGCAAACCGCAACGCCGGCAGTGACGACGTGTAGCGCCGGGCGAAGCCCTGCGGTTTCTCCCGGGAGTGCTTGATGACCTGACCAACGGAATCCGCACTGCGGCTGGTCCTGCATAGAGAAGCGCAGTGCCAACGGGTTCCGCTAGCCTAACCCCTGTGGGTGGCTCCGGAACGTCTGCTGGAACGGAGAAGCAACCGGGGACAGAGAGGCAAGCACCGCCGCGCTTTGCCGTCTCTTTCGAGAGTTGCTCTTCTTCCGGCAAACGCGCACCGCGCCACCCGGCTAGCGGTTTTCAAAAAACCACTTTCATGTGGGCCGCCGCAGTTTTCTGCTGAGAACAAAAACGCGTTCTCGCTGTTTCCCTCTTGCCCGCCGGTGACTTCCGCCGATGCCGTGAAAGGACATCGGTCCCGACGGCAACCGCTATTCTTTCACCGACGGATATCTCGGCCTCGCTGAAATCCCCTTGTAATTCTTCAACGCTTCCTTCGCCAGCTCGATGGCTTTCTCGAGTTGCGGATCGTGTCCGCTCACTACTAAGTCGGGCCGCTCGGACACGACATAATCTGGGTCTACGCCGTGCTGTTCGACGATCCATTCGCCGCTGTTGTCCGTGCTCCAGAAAGCAAAGCCCGGCGCGGTTACAAATCCGCCGTCGCGCAGCGGCTGCACATTGCCGATGCCCACCAAGCCTCCCCAAGTGCGCGTCCCGACGATCGGGCCGATCTTTTCTCGATGGAAGAACCACGGAAATGCATCGCCGCCCGAGCCGGCAAGCTCATTCACGATCATCACCTTGGGTCCATAGATCGCCACGGGCGGCCAGGGAATGTCCGCGGTATCGCGCGGCGCAAGAATGGCGAGCAACTCCCGCTTCAGCTTTTCGGTGTAGAAATCGGGAATCTGCCCGCCGGAATTGTCGCGCTCGTCGACGATGATTCCTTCCTTGTCAAGTTGCGCGGTAAACTGCTTGTCGAACGCAACGATGCCGCCGAAGCTGGTATCCGGCACGTGCATGTAGCCGATGCGTCCGCCGGTGGCTTCCGCGACTTTGCGGCGGTTCGCCTCGATCCACTCGAGATAGCGCACCCCCGCTTCGCTATTCGTGGGCTTAACCGTAATTTCCCATGCGCCTTGCGAAGTCGCCTGGTTGTTGATTTTCAGCGTGACGAGTTTGCCGGCAAGGTCCTGGAAATAGGCGTAAACGCTTTGCTCGGAGCGCACTTCCTGACCATTCACGGCAATCAAGTAGTCGCCCGCCTTTACTTTCAAGCCGGGCTCCATGAGTGGCGACCGCGTGGACTCATTCCAGTTTTCGCCTGGATAGATCTTGGTGATCCGATAGTAGCCGCCGTCCGGCTCAAAGTCCGCTCCCAGCATGCCCACGTTAACGTGTGTCCATTGCGGCTGGTCGCCGCCGCCCACGTACGTGTGCGAAGTGCTCAATTCCGAAATCATTTCGCCGATCAGGTAATTCAAATCGCTGCGGTCCACGACCCACGGCAGCAGCGCCTGGTAACGTGCGCCGAGCTTCTTCCAATCGTGCCCAGTCATCGCTGGGTCCCAAAAGAAGTCACGCTCGATGCGCCACGCCTCATGAAAAACCTGCCGCCATTCTTCACGCGGATCGATTTTTACTTGCATTTCGCTGAGGTTCAGTTTGCCGTCGCCGACCTTGGCCTTTCCCGGCGTGGCCTCCACGATGCCGTAAACTTGACCGGCCTTGTAGAGGACCTTCTTGCCCTCTTTGTCCAAGTCATAGCCGTCGATTCCATCGAGGAGGACTTTGTCCTCGCGCTTGGTCATGTCAAACAAATGGAGCGCATTCTTGGGCCGCGGCGTGTTGGGGACGAATTGCAGCGCCTCTTGCGGAGTGTCCACATAAAACAGCTTATCTTTGCGCGCCGCCAGGCCGCTCAAAATCCCCGGATGGGTGGGCACGGGAACGATGCGGGTGCTGATGCCCTGCAGGTCGATTTGAATGGGCTTGACCGGTTCTTCCTTCTTTTCCTCTTTTTCCTCTTCTTTCTTTTCCTCAGGTTTTTGTTCGCCGCTTTTCACCTCCGCAGATTTCTTTTCGTCCTTCTTCTCGTCCTTCTTTTCTTCGTCGCTCTCCGGTCTGAAAGGAGAGGCTTCGCCCGCCTGCAAGGTAACGGCGAAGATTCCATCGGTTGTGTAGTAGTTGTACCGCTGATCCAGCTGTCCGCGGCTCGGATAAAAATACCGCGTGGAAAAGAAGAACAGATATTTGCCGGCGGGATCGAAGACCGGGTTGGTGTCGTTGTAGAAGCCCTCAGAAACTTTTGTGATTTTTTTGGTGCTGAGCGAGTAGAGAAACACATCGTTGCTGCCGCGCCGATGCGGCTTCGAATACGTGAGCCACAGGCTGTCCGGGGACCAGCTGGCGTCTGAAATGTCCCCGTACTCGGCGCTGTCCACCCGTACCGGTTTCTTTTCTTCGATTCCCACGTGCCACAGTTGGTGCAGCTTGTCCCAATACGCGAGTTTCTTGCTGTCCGGAGACCAGCTCGGCCCGTAACGATAGATTCCGCCATCGCTGGTGATGCGCGTTTCTTCGCCGCCCATTTGTGGGCGGATATAAACCTCATATTCGCCGGTCTGGTCTGACAAATAGGCAATCCACTTGCCGTCGGGCGACCACACCGGATTCAATTCGTGAATGCTGGAATGTTCCGTGGTCAACGTGCGAATGCTGCCGTGCTCCGCCGGAACCGTGAAGATATTGCCCCGAGCTTCCATCACCGCGCGCGCCGCGGACGGGGAAATCGCGAAGCTACCGATGTTCTCGGAAACATTCTTGAACTCCGGCCGCGCCTGAATATCCTCTGCGTGCACCAGGATGGGAATTTCCCGCGCGTTATAGCTTGCCAGGCTGTACTCATACAGCAGCCCGCCATTTTCATAGACGATCGCGTCTGGCCCAAGGCTCGGCCACTTGATATCGTATTCTTTGTAATCGGTAAGTTTCTTGGTTTCCTTCGAGCCGAGGTCGTAGCTGTAGAGATTCATCACGCCGTCGCGGTCGCTGATGAAATAGATGCTCGTCCCGTGCCACATCGGAAACATGTCCATGCCTTTGGACTTGGGCAGCTCTTCATAGATGTTGTTCTTCAAGTCGTAGATGGCGATGGGCAAGTTCCAGCCGCCGTGGTAGCGCTTCCAGGTCCGAAATTCCTGTGACGTTTCGATGTACGCGATCTTCGTTCCGTCGGGAGAGAACGACGTCAGGTCGCCTCGCGGAACCGGCAACATCCTGGGCATGCCACCCTGCCGGGGCACCAGGAAGAGTTTCGTGAAACGGCCCGGCGGCGCGCTGTAGCGGTCGGAACGGAACAAAATATTTTTGCCATCAGGAGTCCAGCCGAGCACGATGTCGTTCGCAGGATGAAACGTCAGCCGCTTTGGCTCGCCGCCCTCGATCGAAATGACGTACACATCCGGGTTGCCGTCGTACTCGCCGGTGAAGGCGATCCATTTGCCGTCCGGAGAGAACTTGGGATAAAGCTCATCGCCAACGTAGGAAGTTAATCGCCGCGCGGCGCCTCCTTCCCGCGAAGCAATCCACAAATCTCCGCCGTAAGCGAATACCACCCGGTCTTTGGAGATATCGGCGTAGCGCAGAAGCTTGGTCGGCCCCGAAGGAACCTCCTCGGCAGGCTGTGCCGGCGCTTTTGCTGGGGCCGCCATGAGCCACAGCGCCGCGGCGAAACTTAGCCACAACACAGCATTCCTTCCGTGGGACAAAGGCTTCATTGCATCTCTCCTAAAGATTTGATTTTTCTGTTTGAGACACCCGGCCACTTAAATGGACGTGCTATCCGCGGAAAAGTTTCCTTGGAATGGCAACCGTTCTCAATGGCCAACCATTCCGAGGTGTCAGCGTCTCACCTGTCAGTTGCTGGCTAAGCATCGGCATGCTCAATGCAATTCTTGCAGCCGTGGTATCATCTCACTCAGAAAGCCGTGTTTGCCACAGAAAAACGCCATTCTTCTCTACCATCGCTCCCGGGTGCAAATCCATGAGCTTTCGCACGAAACTGCTGCTCGTCGTTTTGCTCACGATTTTCGCGTCCGTCTCCATCGTTGCTTACGCCGTGACGTATTACACGGGGTCGCAATTTGAAGCCATGGACACGCAGCGCACGGAAGCACTGGTGGCGCAATTCCGCAAAGAATTTGCGCAGCGCGGAGAAGAGGTTGTTCGCCAGGTTGAGAACATCTCGGATGCGGAAATCACTCTGCGCACCGCTTTGGACGCCGCCCGTCCCAACGCCGATCTTTCCATTTATATGCACGATGCCAATGGGGCCGCGCAGGACCATGGCCTGGATTTCGTGGAGCTCGTGAATTACGACGGCACCATCATTTCCTCGGCGCAATATCCCTCGCGCATCGGTTACAAGAACGAATGGGTCACTTCGAAGAGTGATTGGAGCGACGCGCCCGCGTTTTTGAAGCGGGAAGAGTTGCCGACCGAAGTTGCCCTCTCTCTTTCCGTTGTCCGCACGCAGCCGAATGCGCCCAAGCCTTTCTACATCATCGGCGGACGCCGCCTGGACAAAAATTTTCTCGCCTCTCTGGTTCTTCCTGCGGGCATGCGCGCGCTCATCTACACCAGCCTCGATCCCTCCTTCCAAGCTTCTTCGCTGCTCGGAGAAAAAATCGATTCGGACCAGGCGGAACGTTTTGCTCCTCTGGTCGAGCAATTGCGAAAGCAGCCGCAACCGCTGGTTCGAACGATTCAGTGGTCCAACGACCTCGCGGACGCGGAAACCTTTCACGCCATCCCTTTGCCCGGCCGCAACAACGAACTCTTGGGGGTCTTTTTCGTCGGCAGCTCGCGGCGCGACCTTGTGCTGCTGACCCGGGAAATTCTAAAAACTTCGGCTATTGTCGCCGCGGCCGCCCTTTTTGTCGGTTTCCTTGTCAGCTTTTGGATCTCCGTCCGGATCACCAAGCCCGTCGAGGAACTTGCCGAAGGCGCCCGCGACGTGGCCACGGGAAGATGGGACACGCGCATCGAAGTGCGCGGAACCGATGAAATTGGCCAACTGGCCAACGCCTTTAACGATATGACGCGAACGCTGGTGTCGCAAAAAGAGCGTCTGCTGCAAACCGAACGCGTGGCCGCCTGGCGCGAACTCGCCCGCCGCCTCGCCCACGAGCTACGCCATCCGCTCTTCCCCATGCAAATCACCATCGAAAATTTGCAGAAAGCCCGCCGGCTCGACGCCAAGCAATTCCTGGAAGTGTTCAACGAGTCCACGGCCACTTTGAAAGCGGAGCTTTCGAACCTCAACACCATCGTCAGCCGCTTCAGCGATTTTTCCAAAATGCCCGCGCCGAAATTCGTGCGCGTGAACGTGAACGAAGCCTTGCGCAACGCCGTGCGCCTGTTCGAGCCGCAATTCACCGCCGTCGGCAAGCCCACCATCACTCAAGAACCCTTCTTCACCGATCCACTTCCGCAAATCGATGCCGACCCGGATTTGCTCCATCGCGCCTTTCAGAATCTGGTTTTGAACGCCATGGATGCTATGCCTGCGGGCGGAACGCTCACATTGCGCACGATGGAAAGCAATGGCAACGTTCGCATCGAAGTCGCCGACACCGGCAAAGGTCTCACACCCGAGGAACGCTCGCGGCTCTTCACTCCCTATTACACGACGAAACAAATGGGTACCGGCCTGGGCCTCGCAATCATCCAGTCCGTCGTCAGCGATCACCACGGCACCATTTCCGTGACCAGCGAAGAAGGCCGCGGCACTACCTTTCGCATCGAGTTGCCGCAGCATCAGCCCGGCCCGAAACCGAAGCCCAGCGAACCCGCTCCCGAACCCAAGAAAGACGCTCCCTCCACTCTGGCCGCCGCTTCGGATTAGTGCGCCCAAAGGACCCACTTGACCCGCAAAGCTCATCTCCTTCTGGTTGACGATGATCCTAATACGCTGGCGTCGCTTGCGCGCGCCTTCCGGCTGGCCGGGCACGAAGCCACCGTTTGCGACAACGCCAACCGTGCCGTCGAGCTTCTTCGCACCGAAACATTCGACCTGATTCTTTCCGACGTGGTCATGCCGGGTAAAAGCGGCATGGAATTGCTCGACGATTTGAAAAAGGCCGGTGTGAAAACGCCCATCGTTCTCATTTCCGGCCAGGCCAACATCGAAATGGCGGTGAAAGCCACGCGGCTCGGCGCGCTCGATTTTCTGGAAAAGCCGCTCTCCACCGACAAGCTGCTCGTTACCGTCGAAAATGCTTTGCGCTTGACTCGCCTGGAAGATGAAAACCGCGAGCTGCGCCAGCGCCTCGGCAAACATGAACTGGTCGGCTCCGGCCCGGCCATGAAAAAGTTGCTGGCGCAAATCGACCGCGTAGCTCCGAGCGAGACTCGCGTGTGCATCTTGGGGGAGACCGGCACCGGGAAAGAACTTGTCGCGCGCGCCATCCATGAAAAATCGCCGCGCCGTGAGCATCCCTTCATCACGCTGAATTGCGCCGCCGTCCCCGCCGAACTCATTGAGTCGGAACTATTCGGCCACGAAAAAGGCTCTTTCACCGGAGCAGCTTCGCGCCACCTCGGAAAATTCGAGCAAGCGGAATCCGGGACGCTCTTCCTCGACGAGATCGGCGACATGCCCGTGGCCATGCAGGCCAAACTCCTGCGCGTGCTCGAAGAAGGCGAAGTCGAGCGCGTGGGCGGCGACAAACCGATCAAGGTCAACGTGCGCGTGCTGGTGGCCACACACCGCAATCTCGAAGAATTGGTCAAACAGAACGCTTTTCGCAGCGACCTGTTTCACCGCATCTATGTTTTTCCGCTGACGCTCCCGCCGCTGCGCGAGCGCCCGGAAGATTTCCCGGAGCTGGTGGCGCATTTCGCGCGCCAGGTGGCGGTACAAAATGGCTGGAAGGAAAAAGTGTTCTCGCTCGACGCCATCACGGAATTGCGAAAATATGCTTGGCCCGGCAACCTCCGTGAATTGCGCAACGTTGTCGAGCGGCTGGTCCTGCTCGCATCTGACCCCACCATCACCGCCGCCGATGTTCGCCTTGTGTGGCCCTCGGATCGAGCGGCAGGAGGCGGAGTTGCTTCAGGCGCCACGGGATCGGGAACCTTAGCGGAGCGCAGCGAGGCCTTCGAAAGGGAAGTGTTGCTCGCCGAAATCCGCCGCCACAATTTCCACATGACCAATGTCGCGCGCGCTCTTGGCTTGGAACGCAGCCACCTCTACAAAAAATGCCAGCAACTCGGCATCGACCTGCAATCCCTGCGCAAACCCGAGTAACCCTACGGAACCAACACGATTCCCGCGCATCACACGCTGACGAGGATTTCCGGCTCGCGAGCTTTAGCTGCGCGCGCGAGCCTGCTGGTCCTCCGCTTGAGAGCCACGCGGCAATCGCCGATTTGATATTGGCGAGCGCTTCTTGTTCTTTGCCCGGGATACACCGGCGCACTCATGTCGCGGCCGGAGCCTCCGCGGCAGAGGCGGGGCGCCGCGAGCGGGATGCGCGGTGATGGTCCTCCGGTTCCGGGAGTCCTCCACACGCTCCTGACGATTAGCAGTTCCCCTGGAGCCCGAGTAAGACTCACCCACATCGTCACGCCGCGCAGAATGGCATTCCACAGTCACCTTTAAGCATATGAAAAGTAGATAGTTACAGGAGTTGTGAGCCGATTGTCCGATTTTTGCTTGACAAATTACATATTGCAATATAGTTGTTGCATATCGCAATATCTCGGAGCCGCCCATGAAACTTGGCGATAAAGTTCGCTCCCTCCGCTCGGTGGAAGGTTCACTTCGCGGTCTCGGCCGCCCGCTCACGCAGCAGGAGTTGGCCTCGGCCATGAAGCGCGAAATCGGGCGCGGGCTGAGCCAAGCCTACCTCTCGCAGATCGAGAGCGGCGCGCGGCCGCACTTAACGCACAAGACACGCGAATTGCTGGCGCGCTTCTTCCGCGTGTATCCGGGATTTTTGGTGGACGATCCGGAAGGCTATACGCCTGGGCTGCAGTCCGAGTTGCGCGCCTTGGACGCCAAAGTGGATTCGTGGCTGTTTGCGGGCGCGGACCAGTTCACCGCCGATCCGGATTTGCAGCGCGCGCTCATGACCATTGCCGAAACGCCGGATTCGCGGACGCCGCTGCTGCTCCTGGCGGAAATTCTTCGCACGCCGGGCTTGTTTGACCGCTTGGCCGAAGTGCTGCGGCCCGGCCATAGTCTATCGAGCGCGTCTGACAGCAGTGCTCCGTCGTGGCGAGGGCCGACGCTTCGGAATTAGAGCCGGACTCGGGGATTGGTCGCACTCGAGGTGGGTTATGACCTGGTCGGATCTCTATCTCTTCTGTTTCTTGGTGGGCTTCGCGCTAAGCGTGCTTTCGTTTCTCGCTGGCGCGGGGCATATCCATCTGCCGGTCAAAGGGCACCTGCCGTTTCATCTCGGACATCACTGGGGCGGCGGCCATGGCGGCTTGCGCGGAAGCTTCCAGGGGGGCGTGCACATCTCCTGGTTCAGCGCGTCCACGATCACGGCGTTTCTTGCCTGGTTTGGCGGGACCGGTTATTTGCTGACCCGCCATGCGCATCTTCTGGCGCTCGCGTCTTTCGCGATTTCCGTGATCGCAGGGCTCTTCGCCGGCTGGGTGGTTTTTCGCTTCATGGTGAAGCTGGTCGAAACCGACGATGCCCCCATGACCACCGAAGACCGCCGCGTGGAGGGAGCACTGGGAACTGTGAGCATGCCCATCCGCGAAAACGGCACCGGGGAAGTCATTTTCGCGCTTGGCGGAACGCGGCGTTGCGCTGGCGCGCGCAGCGGAGATGGCGCGCCCATCGAGAAAGGTGCGGAAGTGGTGATCGAGCGCTACGAAAAGGGAATCGCCTACGTGAAGCGCTGGGAAGAATTCTCGAAGTGAACCGCGAGCCTAAGAGTTTGTCGGACTGAAGTACGACGCCATCAGTCCGTACGGGTGAAACAAGGGAGGCGGTTATGTTTGGGTTGCCAACAGAAGTGGAAGTGGTGGTCATGGCGGGATCACTGGTTCTCGGGCTCTTGATGATCATGATCGTCATCGCCCGCATGTACCGGAAAGTGGGTCCCAACGAAGCGTTAATTCGATACGGCATGGGCGGCACGCAGGTCTACTGTGGGAGAGGCGCCCTCATTTTTCCCATGGTACAGACTTGCCGCGATCTGTCCCTCGAACTCATGTCGTTCGATGTAGCGCCGCAGCAAAACCTGTACACGAAGCAAGGTGTAGCCGTCACCGTGGAAGCGGTGGCGCAAATCAAGGTGAAATCCGATAAGGAATCGATCCTCACCGCGGCGGAACAGTTCCTCAGCAAGGAACCGAACCAGCGCGAAGGCTTAATTCGCCTGGTGATGGAAGGCCATCTCCGCGGCATCATCGGCCAGCTCACCGTGGAGCAAATCGTCAAAGAACCGGAAATGGTGGGCGACCGCATGCGTTCCACCTGCGCGGACGACATGAGCAAGATGGGGCTCGAAGTCGTCAGCTTCACCATCAAGGAAGTGCGCGACAAGAATGAATACATCACCAACATGGGGCGGCCGGACGTTGCGCGCATCAAGCGCGACGCCGAAGTGGCCACCGCCGAAGCCGAGCGCGACATCGCCATCAAGCGCGCCGAAGCGCAACGCGCCGCGGCCGTCGCCAAAGCGCTCGCCGATCAGGAGCGTGTCGCGGCGGAAACCGCTTCGCTGGCCAAGCAAGCTGAAGCGCAGCGCGACCTCGACATCAAGAAGGCTTCGTTCCTCGAAACTACAAAGAAAGCCCAGGCGCAAGCCGACAAGTCCTATGAAATCGAGACCAACGTCCAGCAGCAGCACGTCATTGCCGAAGCGGTGAAAGTCCAGCAAGTGGAGCGCGAGGCCCAGGTGAAAGTGCAGGAAGCGGAAATCGCGCGCCGCGAACGCGAACTCATTGCCACCGTGCTGAAGCAAGCGGAGATCGAGCGCCAGCGCATCGAAACGCTGGCCAACGCCGAACGCCAGCGCCTGATGACCGAAGCCGAAGGCCGCGCCGCGTCCATCCGGGCGCAGGGCCAAGCCGAAGCCGAAATCATCTTCAGGAAGGGTGAAGCCGAAGCCAAGGCCATGAACGTCAAGGCCGAAGCCTATCAGGAGTACAACCAGGCCGCGGTGGTCGACAAACTCATCACCGGCCTGCCGGAGGTTGTGCGGGCGCTCAGCGAACCGCTCAGCAAAGTGGACAAAGTGACCATCGTTTCTACGGGCGATAACGGCGCCGCCGGGGCGTACAAGCTGACCGGCGACGTCACCAAAATCGCCGCCCAGGTGCCGGCGCTCTTTGAAGCGCTCTCTGGCATGCAGATGAGCGACTTGCTGAGCAAGGTGCGGCTGATCGGCGACAAGGCGCCGAGGCCCGAGCAGCCGCCGCTTCCGGCGCCGAAAAAACAGTAAGTAGCACTTCCGTCTCGGTGGGCTCGCGAGAGTCCACCGAGGGCGCAAAGTTTTTGGGGGATGGACATGAACGGCAACAAGATGTCCGGAAAAAAAGTATCCGGCGAAATAGCCGGCAACGAAACATCCGGCGGGGAAATCATCGGCAAGAAGAAATTCCCGATTGCCTGGCTCCTGCCTGTGGCCGTATTGAGCTTTTTCATCGGCCAGGTGTGGAGTTACCTGCCGGTCATTCGCGGAATCGTTTCGTTGTTACTCTTTTCCAAATTCCTGGCGGGCCTCAGCGGCGCGCACCTTTTGCCTTAGGGGTTGCTGTGTCGCATAAAAGCAGCTCCCTCGCTTGGTTCGGGGTGAAGAGGTGAAGAAAGTTTCAACGGCATTCGCGTGGTTGGTTAGAGAAAGTCATTTGAAAGGAGATTCATCATGGGACTTTTGGAACGGGTGGGCACTTTGATTCGCGCGAACATCAACGATCTGGTGGACCGCGCCGAAGATCCGGAAAAACTGATCAAGCAGGTCATCCTCGACATGGAAAATCAATTTATCCAGGTAAAAACCCAGGTGGCGGTTTCCATCGCCGATCAACATATGCTCGAGAAAAAACTGCGCGAGAACGAGGACACCGCCCGCGATTGGATGCGCAAAGCCGAGATCGCGGTGGACAAGCTAGAAGACGACTTGGCGCGCGCGGCGCTGGACCGCTTTCAGACTTCGCAGCGGCTGGCGCAGAGCTTTCGCGAGCAGGTGGATGACCAGCGGGCGCAGGTCGAGACGCTGAAAGGAGCGCTCATGAAACTCGAACAGAAACTCGACGAAGCGAAGTGCAAGCGCGACGTGCTCCTGGCGCGGCATCGCCGGAGCTTGTCTCTTGGCAAAGCAGCGCACGCACAAGCGATACTCGGCGACAATTCGAAGAGCGCTACCTTCGACCGGCTCAAGGACCGCGTGCACCACAGCGAAGCCGTGGCCACCGCGGAAGTCGAGTTGCTCAACGATGACACCGGTGAGCGCTTGACGCGCCTCGCGCGCGACACCGAACTGGATCGCCTCCTCGCCGAGCTAAAGGCCAGCCGCGGCCTCCCCGAGAAGGTCGACTGAGGCCTAGGTAGAGCTACTGCTGGCCCTTTACGTGGAAGGAGAAGTTGATGGGAACCAACCACAACATTTTGGCGTCTAAGTCAATGGAGCCCGGGGAGGTGCTTGAGTTTTCCGCGCTTGGTGTCCCGCCCAGCCAAATTTGGTTCCCCTTTTTGATCGACTCCGTGAACCAAGGGAGAGCTTGCCATGAAAGCGTACACTACGTTCCGCCGCCACCCGCTCGGCGAAGTGGTTCCTCACACCAACCAAGACCGCCATCCGCTCGAAGTCGTTCCTTACGGCAGGCTTGGCGGGGGTGTGTGGACCGGGCATCCCATTGAATTGGTGGTCGTCCTGGGAGTCCTGCTCGTCGGCCTGGTCGGCATTCCCGTCTGGCGCTGGTTTTTCGGAGCTACGCTTCTGGTGGGTGGACTGGTCGGTTACTTCCTCTGGCGCTGCGATCGGCCAAGTCGATAGCTGCGCCTAAAATCCATTGCTCTGGCCTACACTCGCGTGCTTCGGCGTGCGAGAATAGCGGCGTGAACCCCTTCCTGATTTCCGTGCCGGCGGCCGTGGTTGCAACGGCAGGAGTTGCCGCCTACGGCGCGGCGTTTCCGCGCGCGCAACTTTTCGGACCCACAATTTGCCGCACCAATTCATCGCGCAAGCTGGCCATGACCTTTGACGATGGCCCGAATCCCGCCATCACGCCGAGATTGCTGGACTTGCTGGACCACTATCAGGCCAAGGCCACGTTCTTCTTGATTGGCCGCTTTGTCCGCGAATGTCCCGACTTGGTGAAAGAAACCGTTGCGCGCGGCCATGCCATTGGCAACCACACCGAGTCGCACCGGAATCTCTTCAAACTCAGCCCCGCGCAAGTCATGGTCGAACTGCGTCTTTGCCACCACGCTATTCGGAACTCCATCGGCGCTCCGGCCAAGTGGTTCCGCCCGCCATACGGCTTTCGCAATCCGTGGGTGATCCCAACGGCCCAAGCGCTCGGTTGCAAAACCGCGATGTGGACGCTTATCCCCGGCGATTGGCTGGAGCGGCCGGCGGAATGGCTGATCCGCCGCATGCAACCTATAGCCAATCACGCCCAGCGCAGTGCAAACAAAAACACGGGCGACGTCTTGTGCCTGCACGACGGCTATCACAAGGAACTCAACTACGACCGTACGCGCACGCTCGCCGCACTCGAGCACTGGCTGCCGCGCTGGCGCGACCTGGGCCTCGAGTTTGTTACAATGGACGAAGCGGTGCGTTGATTGCTGGAAGGGCCGCTGCTGAGCCATGGACGAGCGCGCTTTCTATACGGAGAAAGAAGAAGTCAAGAAAGTGAAGCTTGTTTGTCCGAGCTGCCACAAAGATTTCGAATTTCCCGTGCGCTGGAAAGTTTGCCGCAAGAAGAAGGAGCTGCCGCGCGGCGCCGGCCCGGAAGACCGCAAAAAATTCGACCGCGCCACTTCCTACATGGTCCGGCTCGACGACCTCGTCGCGTGTTTCAAATGCCGCAAACGGTTTGAGCTCACCGGCCAGTCCACCGTGCTCATCAACGACAATCTTGGCGATCCCGTCGCCGACCCCGAAAACTTCGGCAATCGGTGAGACGCTAGCCCGGTGCGGAGTAAGAGAGAAAACTGAGAACTGAAGAACGACGATTTCCGTCAAATCTCCGGATACATGTCGAAAAACGCCTCAATCGACTGCCGGAAGGTGTTCTCAATCTCTTCCTTGCTGCCTTCGATCAAGTGCATGGTGACGCGCGTGCTCTGGCCGTTCTTCAGCACCACCCTCGCGTCCTTCACTTCGCTCAAATCCTCTTCCGGCAGCAGCCTCATCCCGTAAACCAACGCCAGCTTTGCCATTTTCGTTCTCCTTCAATCCAGACCGAGGGTAGCTCCCGCGAGGCTCGCGGTCAAACCGGCGGAAGCCCAGTTGAAACAGAGAACCGAGCACGGAGATCAGAGCTGATCTCTGATCTTGACGGCGCTGGCCAAGCGGAGCATCTTTACCTTGGAGACTCGCATCGGACTCTCCGTGCCAGGGGGCCTCCCATGAACAAGAAACACTTTTCCCTAATCGTCGCCGGCGCCACTTTCCTTTTGTTCGCTATTTCTTCTACGGGCTCGTTGTCAGCGCAAGAACCCCAAGGCCCGCAAGCGGAGGCCCCGCCGCCTGTCGCCGTGAAACCGGCACCCACCCCGCGCGCCGGTGCCGGAGAAAAAGTCATCGTGCCCGCAGGCACGCGCGTCGGTGTCGTGCTGCAAAACGGTATTTCGACGCGCAGCGCAAAGCCAGGGGATTCGGTTTATCTAGAGACCTCCTTTCCCATCACCATCGCCAACCGCATTGTCATCCCCGTCGGTTCCTATCTCCGCGGCGAGCTGATCGCGGCCAAGCGCCCCGGCCGCATCAAGGGCCGCGGCGAATTCCGCATGCGCCTGAACACACTGATCTTCCCGACGGGCTACACCGTGGATTTGAACGCGGCACCGCGGAGCGCCGACTCTGGGGCCAGGGAAACGATGGACTCGGAAGGCAAAGTTAGCGGCCCCGGCGACAAAGCCAAAGACGCGGGCACCATCGCCACAACGAGCGCCGAGGGCGCTGCTATCGGCGCCATTGCCGCACGCACACCGAAAGGCGCGGGAATCGGTGCGGGAATCGGCGCCGCCGTGGGACTCGCCGCCGTGCTGCTGACCCGTGGTCCCGAAGCCGAAATGCCACGAGGCTCCACCATGGACGTGGTCTTCGAGCGCCCGCTCGTCCTCGACGGCAGCCAAATTCAGTTCACGAATCTTGGCCAGCTCCCGCCGGTCGTTCAGCCTTCCGTTCGCCGGCCCGACGACCGCGACCGCCTATACTGATTTGGCGAAGTCCTGGTGCCTTGTCCTTGTTTCCAGCTAGGGGTTTCCAGCTAGAGGCGCGCTCGAGCGCGTACCGTCAAGCATTCTACTTTACGTCGAGGTCCACATCCTTGATGGGCAAATCCCAGTGCGCGTCGAGAATCTCGAAGCGCCGCTGTTCTTCCTTCTTATAGGTCTCCTGGTCGGGATAAAGCTGCCTGATGATGCCGGAGCTGTCGAAATTGTCGTTAGCGATGGCCGCGTTCCTGAATACGATGGTCACGCGATAGTCCCAGCGGCCGTCTTCGGTCATGTGATACCGCGGCGTCACCATGCTCACCTTCAGCATGCGCCCGAGCTCCATCTCTTTCTTCAGCACTGGGTAATGATTCTTCTTGAAGAGCGCCAGAAACTCCTCCGCATGTCCCCATTTCGCCTTGTAGTAATACTCGATCGCGTACGGCTGATCTTTGGTCTCCGCGGCTGAACTCTGCTGCGCTTTTAGGCCCATCATCGAACCACAAAATACCGCAACCGCGATAAACATCAGGGTAAGCAACCGCCGGCTCCGCAACGAAGATTGAAGATGCATTTGTCGTTTCCCCCTCGATCGCAAATCTTGGTGATGAAGTGTAAGTCATAATGCCCGTCTTGTGAGAATAATTGATCGGCGGTGATCTGCTGGCCGTGTTCGAATCTGCGCTCCTCCGCGACAATCCGCGGCTGGGGTTCGCAGCTTTCCTTTCCGGCCTCCGCTCCTGCTATTCTTGCGAGCGGGAGGGTGCATGCAGACCGCATCCGTAAAATGGATTGGCGAACAAAAATTCGTGGCCACGAGCCCGTCGGGGCACGCCATTACCTTCGACTCCGACCGCGAGTCCAACAAGGCGCCCGGCCCGATGGAGCTGGTGCTTATGGCGCTCGGCGCCTGCACCGCGACCGACGTGGTAACCATCCTTGAGAAGAAACGCCAAAAGCTCGAATCGCTCGAAATCATCTGTTCCGGCGAACGCGCCAAGGAGCCGCCCGCGGTGTGGGTCAAGCTGGGAATTCTCTATCGTCTGCGCGGGCAGCTCGATGACGCCGCGGTCAAGCACGCCATCCAACTCAGCGAAGACAAATACTGCTCCGTCGCGGCCATGCTCAAGAAAACCGCCGCCGTTTCCTGGCGCTACGAAATTTTGCCGCCCGGCGGCTAACCGCCCGGCGCTGATGGCCATCTCGAGCGAGGTGAGCAAGGCAAAAGCAGATTCCTCGTCGCTCCGCTTCCGAACAGCAAGC